>LULL01000174.1_pt1 | contig 75495 bp, 76 predicted proteins | sample 728161 | NCBI WGS metagenome assembly LULL01 (sample SAMN03860290, study PRJNA289734) | marine metagenome | biome: seawater column; feature: ocean; material: water; isolation source: Red Sea water column Station 149 - depth 500m | place: Saudi Arabia: Red Sea | collected 2011-10-15 | depth 500 m
CTAGATACTTCAAAACCTGAAGTTAAGCGAACACGGCAAACTTTACGCATTGCTGAGTTAGGTTTTTTAGGTGTAGTCGTATATACACGTGTACATACACCACGACGTTGTGGACAAGCCTTCAACGCAGGAACTTTTGATTTTTCAATCAAAGTTGTACGACCCTTACGGATCAACTGATTTGTTGTTGCCATTTGGCAATTCTCCCGTTATTAAACAACCTCAAAAAGAAAAACACCTCTTTTCAAGGGCACATAATTGTAAGTCAAGAAGTAAAAATGGTCAACATTGCGATGCATAGCAAATGCTGACCATTCCTAGAGTTTTGTTAATTTTCAGTATGTATTACACATCCTGAAATAAATTAGCTGTGTTTGTTCGACGCTGGCTCAATATCTATCGTCTTTTGTTCAGTGACAAGTTCTGCTTTTTCAGTCAAAACTTGTTGCTCTTCTGCATCGCTTATAGCAGGCTGTTGTTTCGTATGTCCATGTTCAACCACATGCTTTTCAGCGAGTTGTTCAATCCCTAACTCTACCTCATCAAGCTTAGATTCATTAGTCTCAGCCTGTTTTTTCGCCTGAACCTCAACTTGAGTGATCACTTCATTCTGAGCGTTACTTTGCGATGCATTGTTTACATTCTCCGCATTTAAAAGTCTTGGACTTGCTTTTTTCAATAAAGCTTCAGCCTTTAAATAAGCCTCTAATGGAGAAATATTTTCATCTGGATGCTCATTTAAATAGAAACGTGCAGCACCAAAAATAGACTGCGATTTATGTCCAACATCTTCTAGAAGCTTCCAACTATAAAAACCACCTAAGGCAGCTCCTGCAACTGGTGTTAACCGCCCTATAACAGAAACTTGTGGAATATGATTGAGCCACCCCCACTTAAACTGCCCTTCTTCATCGACCAGCCATTTCTTAATAAGTTCAATATCATTATTTGAACCCAATAATTGCTGAAATTGCTGTAAGTCATGTGTTTCTAACATTGATTTTAATGCTTTCAGTGCGAGTAATAATGTTTGCTTTTCAGCAACAAGACCCAAATCAATTTCTTTAAAAATAAAAGCAACAATCTCTTGGTCTGCATCTTCTGACAAGTCAAAGCCATGAGAGCGCCCCGTTTGGTAGATTGTTCTCAGCGCTAAAACGATAGATGCAGGAATATCAACAGCAGCACCCCATACACCTGTTGCACCTGTTATTAAACCTTGAGCAGCAGCTAATAATTTATTTTGTTCAATCAATGCTTGACTTAAACGTTGTGAGCGACCTGTATCACGCGTCAACTCAGCAATGTCTTTTACTCCAGCTTCTTCAAGAATTTTCTCAGTTAAAGAGCTATTTGAACTAAACTCATTTAACCATTGGAATAAATAGTCAGAAACTTTTTCACCAAGATCAGGTGAAACAAAGGTCGCTACATTATTTACACGACCATAATGACGACCTAGTAATTGATGGGACAATTTAGGTAACTGTTGACGAAGCATATGTTGTGGACTTTCATAACTCTCGACCTCAAATGGGCTTTTAAAACGAGCTTTCCCCTCAACAATCTGTGATGCATTCGCAAGTTCAGCACCAGATGTCGTTGGAGCTACTTGAAGTTTTTGTAATTCGGAACTGAGCTTTTTAGCCACTCCAAAGGCTTGTGCAAATAAACCTGAAGTTTGCTTGTTTTTAGATTTTGCCATCAAGAACCTCTGCTCTGTAATCTGTGCATTTCTAGGTAAATACTAGGTTGAATGCAGATTTATCTCAACTTTTATCTGTATTCTTTCATTACGTTTCGTCACAACATCACTTATGTTTACCAATATTTACACAACTGGAAATAGGCATAAAATTTGCCATAAGAAATAAAAAACCTTTCTGCTATCATGGTGTCATTCACTCAAAAGCCATTTTAATCGTTATATTCTCCTGAGTTGTATTCATAGCGATAACTACAAAGGCTTCGTATTACCATAAAAGGGAACTGTAAATGAAACGTGTTGTAATCACTGGTATGGGCATTAACTCATGTATCGGTAACTCTTTAGAAGAGGTTACTCATTCTCTAAAAAATGGAATCTCTGGAACACGTTTTAACCCAACTTATGCAGAACTTAACTTCAAGAGCCATGTAAGTGCTGCAGCAGTACAAGACTTTGACGGTATTGATCGTAAACTTAAGCGCTTTATGGGCGTATGCGCGATGTATGCATACAATGCAGCTATCGCAGCAGTGGAAAACGCAGGTCTTAAACAAGAAGATTTAGCCCATAATCCACGTTATGGTATCGCTGGCGGTTCTGGTGGTAACTCAACTGCATCAGTAACTGAAATGGTAAAGCTTCTTGAGGAAAAAGGCGCACGTAAAGTCGGTCCTTTCTTCGTTCCGCGTAATATGAGTAATACGATTACTGCAAACGTTGGCGTCGCTTTAAAACTTCAAGGGATCGCGCACTCTATTACCAGTGCATGTGCAACTTCAGCTGATGCTATTGGATACGCTTTTAACCTCATTCAACTTGGTAAGCAAGATTTAATGCTTGCAGGTGGTGGCGAAGAAGATCATTGGTCTCAAAGTTTATTATTTGATGCGATGGGTGCTTTATGCTCTAAGTATAATGACTCTCCTGAAACTGCATCTCGCCCATACTCAGCAGACCGTGATGGATTTGTCATCGCAGGCGGCGGTGGTTTTGTGGTTTTAGAATCACTAGAACATGCTCAAGCACGTGGTGCAAATATCTTAGCTGAAGTCGTTGCTTATGCAGCGAACAGCGATGGTGCCGATATGGTTGCACCATCAGGTGAAGGCGCTACACGTTGTATCCTTATGGCATTAGACGAAGCCAAACAACATGGTGTAGAAAAAGTTGATTATGTGAATACACATGGTACTTCTACTCCTGCTGGCGACGTAACTGAGCTAAAAGCAATGGAGCGCGCATTTGGTGAAGGCAAAGTTCCTGCATTAAGTTCAACAAAATCAATGACAGGTCATAGCTTAGGTGCAGCAGGCGTTCAAGAAGCGATTTATTCTGTATTAATGATGCAAAATGACTTTATCGCTCCAAACATCAATGTGACTGAACTTGATGAAGGTGCTCAAGGTTTCGATATTGTACTTGAAAAACGTGATGCAAAACTGAATACTGTGATGAGTAACAGTTTTGGCTTTGGCGGTGTTAACGCTTGCCTTATTTTCAAGAAGTGGGATGCATAATCCCACCTAGGATTATCGATGGATGCACCTTCTGATGCTTTCTTGTGGGTAAAAGCATTACATATTATTGCCGTGGTTTGTTGGTTCGCTGCGTTGTTCTACTTACCACGTCTTTTTGTTTATCATGCCATGAGTGAAGATGCTCTAAGCCATCAACGCTTTGAAGTGATGGAACGCAAGTTATATCGAGGGATTATGTGGCCATCCATGATTGCCACATTAATCACTGCTCACTTTCTAGTTGATTGGGGTGATGCGACCCGACACTACCATGATGCATTATGGTTTTATCTCAAGGTTGGTTTGGTTGGTTTATTGGTGATTTACCATCTTGTGTGTGGTTATTATCGTAAAAAACTCATAGGCAATGCCCACTACAAATCACATAAGTTTTGGCGCTTCTTTAATGAAATGCCAACACTGATCCTATTTGCAGTTGTCATTCTGGTTGTTGTAAAACCTCAGTTCTAACTGAGGTTTTTTTCTTTATTTGATACTGAGACAACTATCCTGATTCCAATCCACTTTTTTCAAATAAGGACTCTGTATACAAAGTTTATCTTGGGTTTTATAGAACTCATACCCCTCTTTATTCAAGTTTAATTGCTCAATACTCCAATCATTTCCGCTATGCAATACATTAAATACACGTATTTTATTATCTAAAAGCCTTGATCGAACAAGATAATCCGCAAAGGCTGTGCTTCCAATATTGGCTAGAATATTACCTATAAAGTTTTTAAGCTTGAATACTGTTTGTTGAGCCTGTTTCTGATCCTTGATTAAATTTACTCTCTGCTTAAATTTCATATAGGGAGATTCAGACAACTTAATATAAGGTAAATATTGGCTAGCAATCTGATTAATTGTCATATTGGGTAGAAAAAATAAATTTGATTTTCTGATTGTTTGCATAGGTGAAGAGTTATCTAGAACCTCATTATCAGTAAAATCATTTCTTATGTAATCTTCATAAATCGGAAAACTTGTTTTTAAAGAATTTAGCTCACCTCCAAAGACATTTTTATAAGACAATTGTTGATCAGTCATTGGCAGTATACCGATTGGGGCATCTTGTTCATTTAATAAAAAATGTAGCAATGTCAGTGATGAATCGATCATCCGATTTAAGACCATTTTATAAATTAAACTAGTGGTATGTACATATTTCAACATCAAATGATCAATGTAACTTTTTAATGTGAGACTGTCTCTTTCAATTGCCAATTTTGAAATATATAAATAGTGAATGTTGAGCATATTTGGATAATTCAGCAAAGGAGAGTTTGCAGGCAAGGCTAGATCTGTATAATTCTTTTGTTGTATGATCTTTAAATGCCTTTGAATTAAATATTTATTATCATCAAAAGCTTTCATTATTTTTTGTTCGTTAATTTTTAATAATTCCAAGTCAATCCCTTTATCTCGATTCTCACTCAAATCCCCTAAAAGTTTTTTTGTAACCTCATCAACACCACCATCTGCAAAACGATTAGCAATCTTTGATTCCAAACTGTTATTATCCTCATAACCACTCAAAGGAGATGTAAAATAATATGCCCAATATTGATGGTAACGCACTCGTCCCAACAACATAGGATCAACATTCTGTTTTGCATCCATTCCCAATATCAAAAAATAGGGATGTTCTTTTAAATCAGCATTATAGCCCAACTGTAAAGAGAACAACTCATTACTGATATCGCTGAGAGGCTCATCTCGTTGTAACCAAATGATTAGTGTAATGGCCAATAGAAATATAACAATTGATCCACATAAAACTATCTTTATTTTTTTCAAAACATACCCCATATTGAATAATTAATATTTTATTTAGTAGCGATCAGAAACAATTCCCCTTAACGCATCCAAATATCACAGCCATACAAGATCATGAAAATGATAAAAAATATCATATCTATCAAATTCCAATATTTCACTAAAACACTATATTTTCAATTTTTAATCTATCTCTCACATGTTGTTAGAATAGACGAATTTCAATATCGTCAATTGACTACAGGTGAAATCGAAATGGCACGTTCAGTCTTTGGTCATTTAATTAACTACAAAGAAGTCAAAATTTTTAACATCCCATACCTCCCTTGGCAGCCAGAAAACATTTTTATTGCACCAAATGGAAATCTATTTGTTCATCCCAAATATTTCCGTACTGACTACTCAAGTTGCTCAACCAACTTACAAGGAATTTTTATTCATGAAATGGCACATATCTTACAGTTTCAGCAACAGACCAATGTCATCCTAAAGGGTGCAATCTTACAATTAGGCTATTATTTGAGTTTTAAAAAATACAATCCCTACCATTATCATTTTATTCAGGGAAAAGCTTTCTCAGACTACAATATTGAACAACAAGGGGACGTTGCCCGAGACATTTTTTTAAATAAGATTCCAAACATTATTCTTGGGAAATAAAAAAGCTCTATAAATTTAATTTACAGAGCTTTTAAGTAAAAGAACTACAACATGTATTACATAGCAGTACTTTTTTGAGTTTCAGAGTTGAGTTCATGACTATCATCCATTTCAGTCGTAAAATCTACACGCATTGCATCCATAACGATTGTGCTCATACGTCCCGCACCAATTGCTAATCCTAAAGCAATTACAAAATACACAAGCATTAAAGTCATATCATCAACCTCTCTTAAAAAATACTTATTGAGTAAATAAAACCTAGTTCTCATTCTCACGAAGCATTACTGTTCCTACACGACCAACAGTAATGGCTAAGCCAGATGCAACAGCTAATATTAATAAAATCGACATATATTTCACCTCACCTGTAACTGGATAGTAGATGTAATCTGCTAGCTTAAGCTTGCTGATCGCCATCATTTAAAATAATCGTGCCTACACGACCAACAACTACAGCTAAACCAAATGCGATAACTGGAAATAATACAACTGACATAGTGAATACCTCTTTGTTTTTCTGAGCATGTATCGCTACATACTTAATTTAAATCACAGTGTACATATGTTCACATTGATTAGGATAATAGCAGTGCACAAATGTACACTCAAGTGTAGCAAATAGATTCCCGACGAACGGTCAAAAAAGGTACAACTCAATAAAATTATATATTTGAATCATTTATATTTTAGAGAAACTCTAAATTTCCGCATTTTTTCAAATCAAGATAGAAATCATACGAAAGAATGATTTCTATGATGTCATTTAGCTGTCATTTCCATATGCGAAATTGACATGAAAAAAATCTTTTTATAGCTATATTAAATTTATTCACAATCATGCACCATAACAACGCAAACATTGAGAAATGTTGCTGTTTTATACAGAAAAACTTGTTATTTTTACGCAGAAAAATGTGCATTTAGTATATATTAGTAAACTTGTCATTTTTCTTTAAGATATAGAATGTTTGACACCATGATATACAAGCGTTTTTAAAACTATACCTATATAAATCAAAACCTTGTATATCAGCACCAGTTAAAACTCAGGATTAGGTTTGAATGAAAAATTTTAAAGTTGCCCTTGCTCAGTTCTCTCCGCATATTGGCAATATTGACGCAAATACTCAAAAGATGGTTGAACAAGCAAATCTAGCGAAACAACAAAAGGCTGATTTGGTCATCTTCCCTGAACTTTCTACCATCGGTTACCCAGCAGAAGATTTATTACTCCGCCCTAATTTACAAAAACGCACCCAAAAAGCGTTCGCTCAATTAAGCGAAGTAAAAGATATTTTAATGGTGTTTGGTTTTGTGCACCAAACTGAAGATGGTCATCGTTACAACTCTGCTGCCGTCATGAAAGATGGACAAGTTTTGGGTATTTACAATAAACACAACTTGCCAAACTATAGCGTTTTTGATGAAAAACGTTATTTCCAAGATGGTCATCAGCATTTAATTTTTGAGTACCTTGGACATAAATTTGGCGTACTCATTTGCGAAGATGTTTGGTCTCTCAATACAGTTAAACAATTAAGCCAGCTGAATGTAGAAACAGTATTAGTTTTAAATGCATCACCATATGAAGTTGGCAAGCCACAACATCGAGTTCAAACATTAAATGAGCTTGCTAAACAATTAAGTCTTAATGTTATTTACGTTAACCAAGTTGGCGGACAAGATGACTTAATTTTTGATGGATCGAGCTTTGTCTGCAATAAGAATGGTCAAGCTGCTTTACAAGCACCAAGCTTTAAAGAAGACCTTTATATTGCAGAGTACGATGCAGAACAAAAACAATTTAAAACGTCTGAAACAGCGCCAGCTTTAGAAACTTTCGCTGAAATTTATCAAGCACTAGTTCTAGCGACTCGAGATTATGTTCAACGTTCAGGATTTCCTGGTGTCATCTTGGGTTTATCTGGCGGTATTGACTCAGCATTAACGCTTGCAATTGCAGTCGATGCGATTGGCGCTGATAAAGTTCAGGCTGTGATGATGCCGTACACTTACACATCACAAATGAGTGTCGAAGATGCAACTGAACAAGCACGTCGTATGGGTGTGACGTTTGGCATCGCCGAAATTCATCCGATTGTAAATAGCTTCATGCAAACGCTTTATCCATTCTTTGGAAATAGCCCAGCAGATGCAACAGAAGAAAACTTACAAGCCCGTACACGCGGCACATTACTTATGGGATTATCAAATAAGTTCGGTAATCTTGTGCTCTCTACAGGAAACAAATCTGAAATTTCAGTTGGTTACTGTACTTTATATGGCGATATGGTTGGTGGTTTCTCTGTATTAAAAGATGTCTACAAAACTATCGTGTTTGAATTAGCAAAATATCGCAACACTTTAGACGAAACTCCTGTTATTCCTGAGCGTGTGATTACTCGCCCACCTTCAGCGGAATTACGTCCAGATCAAAAAGACCAAGACTCTTTACCTGCATATGACGTATTAGATGCAATCTTATATGCTTATATCGAAGAAGACCTGAGTCAAGCAGACATTATTGCTAAAGGCTACGAAGCGGAAGTCGTAGAGAAAGTAATTCGTTTGGTTGATCGCAATGAATACAAGCGTCGTCAGGGCGCAATTGGACCACGCATTAGTTCGCGTGCGTTCAGTCGTGAACGACGCTACCCTATCGTCAATGGATGGACAGCGAATGACTGAAAAAATTGTTTCTGAAAAGTCACAATTACTTGCTCAAGCACTTATGCTTGAGCAAGTTGCATTTTATAAAAAACAACTTACAACTGAACTTTCCGCTGAATTTTTTCAGCAGTTCATTCAACTTTTTTTGCAGCACGCACCCAATATTCAACTGAATGAAGTCGTCGAACTCGAACAAATTCAAGCAGTCGTCAAACGCTATGCATTTGAAATGCAGTTAGGTGCAGGGCTATTAGAATTTATTGGTGAAATTGCCCAAAGACTGCATGTTTTTTCTTTACAGTCATCAGCAGAGTTACAAGATTTATTTTCAGATCAACAGTTTGAAATGTGGTTATCGAAGTTTCTAGAACTAGAAAATATTCGCCACTATTTGAATCATTTCCTGAGAGAAAGCCCATCTATTCAGCAGTTGTGCCAATATATTGCAACAACAACATTACAGAATAAATTACCAAAATTATTCTCGCAATCTGATGAAGACAGAGTTTCTTCTAGTAAATATGAATGGCAACAGAAACTAAAAACATTCTCTCATCGCCAACAACAACGTATCGAACAAAAAATTGAAGATAGTATTGCTCGCTTCATTCAAGAGCAGCTCGTAGATCTCAGCTTACTTTCGAATGATGATTTAGAGACACTTGCTCGAAATGTTTGGGATGATAATAAATCGAAACCACTCTCTGAATACACCAAGCAAGTAACCCCGCTTGATGTTGAAGAATTTTTCGTGATGATCTACGAATACTGGAAAGAACTACGCGAATCTTCTTATATTCAGGACTTAATTTTATACGGCGTTAAAGTCTTTTATGATTTCTACAAAGATGAAAGCTTAGCAGATGTTTTTGCTGCAATTGGACTAGAAGAAAGTGATCTTCAAAATGAGGCTGTTCGGTTCTACCCTAAAGTGGTAGTCGCTTTAGATGAACATGAAGTATTAGAGCCTATCATCACGTTAATTTTAAAGCCGTTCTATGAAAACAGCCAAACATTAGCGACGATAGAAAAACATTTATAAGATCTGTTCTTAAGCCAAAGTAACCTTTGGCTTTTTTTTATAAGAATTATAGATAAAAAGAAACCACGCAGGAGCGTGGTCTATAAAATGGTGGCTATGACGAGACTTGAACTTGTGACCCCCGCATTATGAGTGCGGTGCTCTAACCAACTGAGCTACATAGCCGTAAACTGTGAGCGCATTATCTAGTGTTCCACCCTACAGGTCAAGCCTATGGCATTGAAAATATAGGACATATGAACAGTTTTTATTCTTTTAAATTGTATTTGATCATTTTTCAACTAATTTACAGCTAAATTAAAAATTTAATGAAAATGTCAGAATGATTTGTTAAAAATTCAATCAGAAAAATAAAAAAAGTTGTTTTTAAAAAACAGCAGATAAAAAGAGACCACGCAGGTGCGTGGTCTATAAAATGGTGGCTATGACGAGACTTGAACTTGTGACCCCCGCATTATGAGTGCGGTGCTCTAACCAACTGAGCTACATAGCCGTACCCGAATCCAGCACGGGCCGTGCCTCAGGATTCCTATTTGGTCTTGCTTCTGGTGGGGTTTACCTTGCCGTGAACTGTTACCAGACACGCGGTGCGCTCTTACCGCACCCTTTCACCCTTACCTCACGAATGAGGCGGTCTACTCTCTGCTGCACTTGCCGTCGGCTTTCGCCGCCCAGGCGTTACCTGGCACCTTGCCCTATGAAGCCCGGACTTTCCTCCCCTGCTTCAGTCACGGAGACCTCCACAGCAGCGACCGTCCAGCCCACTTCGAGGCGCATCTTATCAAAAATTAAAATTAATTGCTCGCATTTTTTTGTGCCGTGAGCTTTTTATACTTTGCCATCAATTCATCTTGTGATTCCAGATGCTGAGGATCAAGAGGAATACAGTCTACTGGGCAAAACAACTGACACTGAGGCTGATCATGATGTCCTACGCACTCTGTACAAAGCGCAGGATTTATTTCATAGATCAGCTCACCCATATAAATAGCTTCATTAGGGCACACAGGCTCACAGACATCACAGTTAATACATTCATCTGTAATATATAATGACACTTTACCAGCCTTGTTGATGCTTACGTTCAAATGCTTCAACCACAATGGCTGGAACAAATTTAGTCACATCACCTTTCAATCGCGCAATTTCTCTTACTAACGTAGATGAAATAAAAGAAAATTGCTCCGATGGAGTTAAAAATACAGATTCAAACTGTGGATCAAGTTGACGGTTCATGTTTGCCAACTGAAACTCATATTCAAAATCAGAAATTGCTCTTAAACCGCGTAATACTGCTGTTGCACGTTGTTCACGAAAGAAATTGACTAACAAACCATCAAAGCCCACGAATTCCACATTAGATAAATGACTCAATGATGCTTTTGCTAACTCAACACGCTCTTCTAAGCTAAACACTGGATTTTTATGGTGTCCAATCGCAATTGCTACAACAACCTCATCAAACATTTTTGATGCTCTAGCAACCAAATCAACATGACCATTGGTAATTGGATCAAATGTCCCCGGATAAATCACACGTGTTTTAGACATGCGTTGTACTCTGCGTCTATGAGATAAGCTGCATATTTTAACAAAAGTTAAGCATAAACGCTAAATTCCTAAATGATGGAAAAAGATTGCGTTTTACGGCACAATAAGCGCAATTGTGGAAGTTTAAATTATGGCGAAAGCAACAGTAGTAAAAAAACATAATGGTGGCACGATTGCTCAAAATAAAAGAGCACGTCACGATTACTTTATCGAAGAAAAATTTGAAGCAGGTATGTCATTACAGGGCTGGGAGGTTAAATCTCTTCGGGCTGGTCGTATGAGCTTGACTGAAAGTTATGTCATTTTCAAAAATGGTGAAGCATTTTTATTTGGTTCGCAAATTCAACCGTTGTTATCAGCTTCAACACATGTGGTTCCAGAAGCTACACGTACACGTAAATTATTACTGTCACGTCGGCAAATGCACGATAAGCGAGCGACTGAAAAAGACCGTGATTGGCAACGTGATAAAGCACGTATGTTGCATAAGTAATAAAAAACCTCCAACTCATGGAGGTTTTTTTTAATCTTCTAATTAACTAGAAGAATGCTTTAATCTTAATTCAGCCAAATATTTACCAAACTTTCGAGCGGTTTCCAAATCACCTTCTGGCGGTGTAATTTCCACACTGGCATTATCAGATTGTGTCATTAGACCAAGAAAACTCGACATACGGTTAATGTCTAGTGGACTACGCCCTGTCGGCATAAATGGTAACCCAGCCCATAACATGCCATGTTGCATCGCAGAAGAGTCTTCCATAAATTGTTTCAATGCAGACGTTAGACTGCCCATATAAGTTGGGCAACCCATCACGATGACATCTGCTTGATCTATTAAATCCCACTGTGGTGCAGCGACAGAAATAAGATGCACATCTGCACCTGCTTGCTCTGCGCCTTGAGCAATATATTGTGCAACTTTTGCCGTATGCCCATAAGGACTATGATAAATCACACAAACGTTGACTTGGGGAGTAATTTGCTCAATAACAGACATGGAAAATTTAAAAACCAATGAATTAGATCAAGTTTAACATTTTTAAACCACTCAAGGCGAATCAGCAATGCAAGATATATTTATCGCATAAAAACAAAAGTCGCCATTCGTCCTGTTTTAGGATCACGGCGGTAAGAAAAATAATCTTTATCTTGCTGATAAGAGCACTGATTCCCACCTAAAACAGTTTCCACACCGAAACGATTTAAAATAAATCGTGCAATCGCATATAAATCGGCTTGGTATTTACCTTCAAATTGACCAGCAATAAAAGCGCTTTCCAATTCAGGATATTTTTCGCAAAAAGCAGCTTTTACCTCAGCACCCACTTCAAAACAAGGCTGACTAATCGCAGCACCCAACCATGCCCACGTTGGTTGTGATTGCATTTCAGTCACTGTATTTTCAATAATACCATTGGCCAAACCACGCCAGCCTGCATGTAGGTTCGCAACCTCTGTCCCTTCGGAATTGCCGAGTACAACAGGAAGACAGTCCGCTGTCATCATCATTAATGCATGACCTTGGCGCTGAGTCACCAGACCATCACCTTCAAGTGCGATAAATGGAATTTGCTCATTGATCGTATGACAAATAGTGCTGTGTGTTTGCGTCATCCACGTTATTTTATCAACACCAAATTCTGATAGCTGATTTAATAAGATCATCCGATGCTGTTGCACACGCTGTGCATCATCATTGACATGTAGCGCTAAATTAAAACCAGCTAAATGATTATCGGATGTTGCAATCGTTTGCGCATTTTCAATACGTGTTTGCCCAACAAAAACGCTTTTGGGTAAACCTTGTACAAATTCCATAAATATCTCCTGAGCTATATTTTCTACCGTCAACCTCTCCCTTGCGGAACTATAATCATTCCTCATCTCCTAAAAGGAATGGAAATTTAAAGCACTGCAAGACATTGAATTCATGAAAGTCTCCCACCTTAAAGGAGGGAAATTTAGAGGATGGTAGAGCTTTACTTAATACGCTTCATTTTCACTACGAAGAACTTCAACCAATTGAGTGAAATCATCTGGCCACGGTGCTTCAAACATCATTTCTTCACCAGTGCGTGGATGTACTAGACCAAGCTTAGCGGCATGTAGTGCTTGACGTTTAAAGCTACGCAGCATATCGGTTAGTTTTTCTGAAGCGCCTGCTGGAAAACGAACGCGATTCACATAAACAGGATCACCAACTAAACCATGACCTAAATAACTAAAATGCACACGAATCTGGTGCGTACGACCAGTTTCAAGCTGCGCTTGAATACGGGTAAAGTCTCGGAAGCGTTCTTTGACATTATAGTGTGTTACCGCATCACGCCCACCGGGTAAAATCGCCATTTTAACGCGGTCAACTGGATGACGTTTGATTGGTTCATCAATCGTTCCGCCTGCAATGATATTACCGTAGGCAATCAAATCATAAACGCGATAAACCGTTTTCTTTGCCAATTGTTTACTCAATGAAAATTGAGCTTCCAGATTTTTAGCAACGACCAATAAGCCACTGGTGTCTTTATCAATACGATGAACAAGTCCAGCTCGTGATAGCTCAGCCAGTTTTGGCGCGTGATAAAGTAGGGCGTTCACTAAAGTTCCCGTTGGATTGCCGGCACCTGGATGAACAACCATCCCTACTTCTTTATTGATCACAATAATATCGTCGTCTTCATAGACAATATTGAGCGGGATATTTTCAGGCTGACTCGATGTTTGTGCTTCAAGCTCAACATCTAGGGTTAATACTTCATTACCTTCACAACGGTACTTTGGCTTAACCGTGTTACCATTTACCAACAGATGACCGTCTTTCATCCACTGTTTAAGTTTCTCACGAGAAAACTCACTCCAGACGAGTGCTGCGACCTGATCAATACGTTGACCTAAATAGTCTTCATCAAGTTGAATTTGCAACGATAAACGTGTTGCAGTTGAGTCAGAATTATGATTATCTGCATCGACAGAATCTTCAAGTAAGAAATCTGTTTCAGAGATGTTTGAATTGGAAGATTGTGCTGAAGTCATTTGATGATCGGTACAAAAGTGGTTTAATAGCACCATTGTAGCTCATTGCCCAGAATAACAGAGGAGTTTTTATGTCGCTACCACGTTATAAAATTACGATGCTTGCGCTTTCTTTAGGTGTAGCATCTGCATTTGTGGGCTGTAGCAGCAATCCAAGCAAAAAAGAAGTGGTTGATAAAGGACCGCAATCAAGCGAACAGGTTTATTTTGATAAAGCACAAAAATCGCTTGATCGCAATCAATATACTGATGCCGTGAAATCGCTAGAAGCTTTAGATACTTACTATCCTACTGGACAATATACGCAACAAGCGCAACTTGAACTTCTCTACGCTAAATTCAAACAAAAAGATTATGAAGGTGCAATTGCACTAGCTGATCGTTTCATTCGCTTAAATCCGCAACATCCAAATGTTGACTATGCTTACTATGTTCGCGGCGTTGCGAACATGGAAATGAACTACGACAGCCTAATTCGCTACACATCTTTACAACAATCACATCGTGATGTCAGTTATATCAAAGTTGCCTATCAAAACTTTGTTGACCTCATTCGTCGTTTCCCAAGTAGCCAATATTCTGTTGACGCAGCGCAACGCATGAAATTTATTGGCCAAGAACTTGCTGAAAATGAAATGAATGCCGCACGATTCAATATTCAGCGTAAAGCATGGTTAGCTGCTGCTGAGCGTGCGCAATGGGTGATTGAACATTACCCTCAAACACCACAAACACCAGAAGCGTTAGCAACTTTAGCTTACAGCTATCAAAAACTTGGTGATCAAGCGACTTCTCAACAATATATCGAGATTTTAAAACTCAATTACCCACATTTGGTTAAATCAAATGGTGAAGTGAATTTACGCGCTGCACGTAAAGAAGGTAGCTGGATTAATCGTGCAACATTAGGTTTATTAGGACGCGAGTCTAAAACTGTTGATGCTAAAAATGTCGAAACAACGAGTGAAACTGAACAGCGTAGCTTAACCAATCGCCTCACTTTAGGCTTATTCGACAAACCTGAATCTGAGAAAACAGCGCCAGAGCCAGTTGCAGCACCAGAAACACCGACTCAGGAAAAGAGCTGGACGAATCGTCTAAGCTTTGGATTATTAGATAAACCTGAACAACAAAATACAACTGAGGAAGATGCTGCAAACTAATTTGCAATCATCTGATACAGCAAACAGGCAAGTCTCCCTTGCCTGTTTTTTATTTTATGCAACAATGGTTCCTGACATTTTTGCACTGTAATAATGTCTTAGTCTTACTCCTGTCTGAAATGGTTTAACGCACATGGCAATTCCACAGCATACGATTGATCAAATATTAGATCGAACCGACATTGTCGATTTGATTGGTCAACGTGTGAAGTTAAAAAAGACTGGACGAACTTATTCTGGTTGTTGCCCATTTCATCAAGAAAAAACACCATCTTTTCATGTTTATCGAGATAAACAGTATTTTCATTGCTTCGGCTGTCAGGCCAATGGTAATGCCATTCGCTTCTTAATGGATATTGATGGACGTAACTTCGTTGATGTGATGAAAGAACTGTCGAATAAGACAGGCATCGATCTGCCGAAAGACAATCACGACAATAAAAAACTCTCGTATAAACGTAGTCCACAACCAACTCCAGCAGCACAGCTACCTGTAACACAAGATAAGACAACTGAGCTTAATCCTCCAATTCAAACGCCGATGGATGATCATTTCATCGACATGGATCGTTTTATGGATGATCCTTTTGCCCAGTTCGATCCATCATTTATGGTGGATGAAAATGTACAGGAAGGAAACCTATATGACTTACTGGAAAATGTTGCGCAATTTTATGAACGCCAACTGCCCAATAGTCAAAAAGGACAGAATTATTTCAAACAACGTGGTCTATCAGCACAAACAATTCAATTCTGGCGTTTAGGTTATGCCCCAGAAGACTGGCAACACTTAGAAAAAGCCTTTCCTCAAGATATTGAAGGTTTAAAGCAAATTGGTTTGATTCGATCAAGTGATAGTGGTCGAGATTTTGATTTATTACGTGACCGCGTTATTTTCCCTATTCGTGATCATAAAGGCCGAGTTGTCGGATTTGGTGGTCGTGCACTCAATGATGAAATCAAACCCAAATATATTAACTCTCCTGATTCAGAAGTCTTCCACAAGAACCAATTACTGTATGGCTTGTATGAAGGGCGTAAACTTAAAGCGAATGACTGGTTGATGGTGGAAGGCTATATGGATGTCATCGCCTTGCAGCAGTATGGCATTAATGGCGCTGTTGCGACACTAGGAACAGCAAGTAATGCAGATCACTTAACCACACTATTTAAGCAAAACGCACGGATCACTATCGCTTTTGATGGTGATGCTGCTGGACAAAAAGCAGCACGTCGTACCTTAGAAATTGCACTGCCCTTACTCAATGATGGTCGAGAATTAAAGTTTTTTGTCCTTCCTAATGAACATGATCCGGACTCTTTAATTCGCCGTGAAGGTTTAGAAAACTTCCAAAAACTATTGCAACAAGCTCCCTTGTTATCTGATTTTGTATTTGCACATTTAACGGGACAGCATGATGTAAGCTCCCCTGAAGGCAAAAGCTTAGTTATGGGTGAATTACGTGAGCTAACTGAATTACTGCCTAAACAAGGCTCATTCCGTTATCTACTCACACAATCCTTTAGAGAAAAATTAGGCTTAGGTAAACGCTTTACACCGCAAATCAGTCATGATGCTTCTTTATCTTTTAATATCCATACCAAAGATGAAGATTTTGCAATTGCGATCTTGATGCACCACCCATTTTTATATATTCATTTTGAAGAATTACGAGCAGTCATCGACCAAACTGAACTATTGGCCAAAATTTTGGCTTCATTAAATATAGTATTTGATGATTTGCCCGATGATCAGGAATTAGCAACTTATTATGTGCTGGGTGCATGTAGCAGCTATAGCCATGAAATTGCAGACATTATGCAACGAACCAATATTCAATCGCTCACACAAGCACCAGAAGTTGCAGATAAACTGGCTAAAGAATACGCACTCGGTTTACAAGAGAAGTATTTAAGATTAAAACTTAAATCACCGATTACACTGATTGAATCAAGAAATCTGCGTCAACAACTCAATGAATTGACCAAGCAAATCAGTTTACGCTTATTGTCTTAATTGTTGCTATTGTCTTGGTTTACGCTCGTGCTCAAACACATCGTGCAAATGTTGTTGCAACCATTCAAAGTAATCAGGGTTTTCAGATTTCGCAGCTTCCCTTAAAAGAATGGAAGTTGGATGCATCAATTTTTGAGTCAAACGATGTGCGAACTCATGTAAAACCTGTTCAGCTGTATGGCCATGCTGTAAAGACTCTAGTGCATGATTGAGTTCCAATTGACTCATTTCTTCACTGTGCTGACGGTATGCTTGAATCGCACCACTCGCCTCTTTAACCTTTTGCTGTGTGAGTAACTGTGTCGCAAGCTGATTGACCATTACCTCTGCTTCAACCGCCGCTTGACGACGTTGCGCAAGATTCTCATCAATCACACTTTGTAAATCATCAACACCGTATAAATAAACGTTATCTAATGACTCAACTTTTGGATCAATATCGCGCGGCACAGCTAAATCAACCATCAACATTTGTTGATAGCGACGCTTTTTAAGGGCATATTTGACATCACTATATCCAATGACTTGATGCAAGCTCCCCGTACAACTAGAGACGACATCAGCACGATAAAGATTTTTTGCTAGCTCATTAAACGGAATGATTTCAACTTCGACTTGATGTCCAATTTCTTGGGCAAGAAGATCTGCGCGTTCACGACTACGATTACAAATCATAATCTTAGCAACACCCATCTCAGCTAAATGCTTGGCAACAAGTGTATTCATCTCACCAGCAGCAACCATCATAACTGTCAATTTTTCAGGATGGCTAAATACCTGTGATGCCAATTGAGCAACAGCATAACCCATTGAAACAGCATGGCTTCCAACCGAAGTCTCTGAGCGTACTCTTTTTGCTGCATAAAAAGCATATTCAAAAACACTGTTGAGTTCAGCAGATACAGTTTCAGCATCTTTTGATAAAGCAAGAGCGCTTTTGACCTGCCCTAAAATTTGCGGTTCACCCAGCATCAATGAGTCTAAACCACTCGCTACTCGCATCAAGTGCGTAATAGCCTGCGCATTTTCGTAACGATAAACATGATGAATTAACTGTTTTACATCAATATTATTCACTTGAGCTAGCCAACTGAGAATGCAATCGGCATCTTCAGTCATGGCGTAAACTTCGGTGCGGTTGCATGTAGAAACGACAACCATGTCTTTTAAAGCAGGATTTTGTCGTTGTTCAAGCAATAGCTCAGCTAATCGCTCTGCATTAAAAGCGATTTTTTCTCGAAGTTCGACAGAAGCTGTTTGATGGTTGACACCCAATGCAAAGAAAGACATATCAGATCATCATTTCGCTAAATTTATGTTATTGTGCAACATCGGTGTCATAAAAAGCATTACTTTGGATCAATAAAAATTGCGTCAGCTATATCGCCGTAAACATTTTAGCGGCAAGACGATTAGACGGTATTCTACCACAATCTTGTTGTTAGGTAGCATGAGCTCTTATGCCTCTGCTCAAGCAATACACGAGATGTATGCAGACAAAAGCTTTGAAAATGCACTGCAACAAAGCATGGTAGCTGAATTTTCTCTTGCTTATGACGATATTGCAACTGCTCTACACAATTATACTGTGCTAGCTATCCGCAGTAATTCCACAACCATTAAACAACGTGCTTTAGATATCGCATTAGAATATAACGACTTGCAAGCAGCACTAGATATCGCAACACATTGGGTTGAACAAGAGCCGACTGATGTTCCAGCCTTATTCTATTTATCTCATATTGCATTAAAAACCCATGAGTATGAACTCGCTGCAGAAACACTCGATAAAATTTTAAATATTGATCCAACTGCAGATTTAGAAGAAATTTTAGCGGGGATCGCACCAGAACAACCACAAGATCGAGATATTTTGCTTAATGCTTTACGAGCAAGTAAAGAGAAAAACAATCCGTCTATTTTGGCATTAATCGCAGGTTTGGAAGCCCAAAATGGCTTGTACGAACAGGCACTGAACAATATCAATCGTGCACTTCGTAAACGCTCCAAATCGACCAGTTTCATTTTAATGAAAGCCAATCTATTAATTGCTTTACAAGATGATGAGGCAACTAAAGATTGGTTTGCTAAAGCAAGCCGTCGTAATAAAGATAATTTGGATATTCGCTTAGCCGAAGCGCGTTACTACATTCAGATTAATGAGCAGAAAGAAGCATTAAGTAAACTTGAAAGCATCATTAAAGACCATCCTGATGCCCAAGAAGCACTTTTTATTGCAGGCTTAACCAGTATTGATTTGAAGCAATATGAGAAAGCTGAACAATATTTAGTTGATCTACGCACATCAGCTAAATATCAAAACGAAGCTTATTATTATTTGGCGATCAATGCCCAGCGTAAACAGCATTATGAAACAGCCAAGGCATATTATCGACTTGTCGATGGCAGTCTTTATATCACCTCTCGACGCAATATGATTGCGATTTTTGATAAGCAAGATCAACTTAATGATGCGCTTCGTTTTCTAACTCAAGAGCGTGTCAATTATCCGCAGCATGCCAGTTTTCTATACCAAGCCCAAGCTGATATTTTAAAAAAAATGAATAATAAAAAAGCGGCACTGGCCTTGCTTGATGAGGCGATTAAGAATCTCCCTGATGATCCGGAGTTAATTTATGCTGAAGTTTTATTACTCGATCCATTCACCGATCGAGACAAACTAGATAAAACGCTTAAACAGCTTTTAATTATTGAACCTAATAGCCCAACATATCTGAACGCTTATGCATATACCTTAGCTCTGCAAAACCGCAGGCTTAAAGAAGCTCGTAAATATGCAGAACTTGCACTGGAATATGCTCCTGAACAAGCGTCAATTTTAGATACATTAGGCTATATTGCCTTTCTACAAAATGATTTTGACACCGCAGTTAAAGTGCTCGGACAAGCTTACGCATTGAGTCAAAATGTAAATATCGGCATCCGATATGCAAAAGCTTTGTATATGCAAGGCGCATTAACGCAGTTTAGCGATGTGTTACAGCAACTGAAACAAAATCATGCGAATGCCCCACAATTACAACAACTTGATAGCTTAATCTTACCTGTAACCGTAAAAAAGAGTTAAATCCATGCGTTTGTTTTCTAAATTATGCGTTGCAGTATGTAGTAGCAGCGTTCTATTCCTTTCAGGTTGTCAGCATTTCAGCCAACCCAAACAAATCCAGATTGCACCGCAATTACAAAATGAAAATAACTTTAGTCTGCAAGGCAAAATTGGTGTTCGTACACCGCAACAATCTGGCAGTGCATTTTTTACTTGGTTACAGCAGCAAGATCAGTTTGATATTGAACTCACTGGTATTTTGGGTGTTGGCAAAACTCAGATTCAAGGCAAACCAGGCGAAGTCACTCTAAATAGTGCAAAAACAGGCTTAATCACAGCAACAACCCCTGAAGAGTTACTAGAAAAAGCGACCGGCTGGCAAGCTCCAATTATGCATTTGGCTTACTGGGTTCAAGCAAAACCAGCAACATCAAATGCTCAAGTAACAAATGATGAGCAAAACCGTCTAAAACAACTCATAGAAGAGGGCTGGACGGTGGATTTTAGCTATAACGATGCTCAAACATTACCCAACAAGCTCTTGCTCAAACAATCACTTGCAGAAGGTAAAGAAAACCGTATTACAATGGTTATTCAAAACCGATAATTTAGATTCTTTTTATGATTAGAGTGCCTTCCCCTGCCAAATTGAATTTATTTCTTCACATCACTGGTCGTCGTGAAAATGGGTATCATGAATTACAAACCATCTTCCAACTTATTGATTTATATGACTGGATGAATTTTAAAGCAATTGACGGTGAAGACATTCAAATCGAAGGATTAGATGACGTTCAACTTGAACAAAATTTAATTTATCGAGCTGCACAGTTACTTAAACCTCATGCAAAAAAACCATGTGGATTAAATATTCGTATTGAAAAAAATATCCCAATGGGAGCTGGACTTGGTGGCGGTTCATCGAATGCAGCCACGACTCTGATCGTACTTAATCAACTATGGGAATGTGAGCTTAGTGAACAGCAACTTGCCGATTACGCTGTCAAGCTCGGTGCTGATGTTCCGATCTTTGTTTTAGGTCGAAATGCATGGGCTGAAGGTATCGGTGAACATTTATCATTCATAGACTTAGCTCAAAAAAAATTCATAATTTTAAAACCTGACTGTTTTATCAGCACTCAACAGCTTTTTTCGCAAAAAACATTGACAAGAGATTCTAAGATCACTACATTTTGCGCCTATCAGTTACAACCTTCTAGTTTTGGAAATAACTTTGAACCTTTGGCTCGACAGTTATACTCAGAAGTAGATGAAGCAATGCGATATTTAGATCAGTTTGGTCTAGCAAAGCTTACAGGTACAGGTGCTTGTGTTTTTACTGAAGTAACCAATGAAATGAATGTAGAACAGATTTTGCAAAATGCGCCTTGTAAAGCTTACTTGGTTAACAGTTTAGCAGAATCACCTCTCAGACATTTTAAAGTTACACGTTAGGGGCGTCGCCAAGTGGTAAGGCACCGGGTTTTGATCTCGGCATCCGTTGGTTCGAATCCAGCCGCCCCTGCCATATAATAGATTGTTTCTAAATTACCCGTTGGAAAAACTTAAAGTTTTTCCCTTGCGCTCGGTCGAAGCAATGCTTCGCTTAACCCTCGCTCAGGTGCTTCATGCCCAATCTTGTCGTTTTCAGTGGAAGTGCTCATCCACAGTTCGCCCAAAAAGTCGTAAGCCATTTACATATTCCACTCGGTGCTGCTTCTGTAAGCAAGTTCTCTGATGGTGAAATTTCAGTTGAAATTACTGAAAATGTTCGTGGTAAAGACGTTTTTATCGTTCAATCTACTTGTGCGCCTACCAACGATAACCTGATGGAAATCTTGGTTATGGCTGATGCTTTGCGTCGCGCAAGTGCTGGTCGTATCACAGCAGTAATTCCGTATTTCGGTTATGCACGTCAAGATCGTCGTCCACGTTCTGCTCGTGTTCCAATTACTGCTAAAGTTGTTGCAGATATGCTAACAACCGTTGGGATCGACCGTGTGGTAATGATCGACTTACACGCAGACCAAATTCAAGGTTTCTTTGATATTCCAGTTGACAACATTTATGGTACGCCAGCGTTATTGGCTGACTTACGTCAACAACAACATGACAACTTGATGGTTGTTTCACCTGACGTAGGTGGTGTTGTTCGTGCGCGTGCTGTTGCAAAACAATTGGGTGATATCGATTTAGCTATCATCGATAAACGTCGCCAAAAAGCAAATGAATCTCAAGTGATGCATTTGATTGGTGATGTGAAAGATCGTGACTGTGTCATTGTTGATGACATGGTAGATACTGCAGGTACGCTTTGCAAAGCTGCTGATGCACTAAAACAATTTGGTGCTCGTCGCGTTATTGCTTATGCAACTCACCCTGTTTTATCAGGCAAAGCACTGGAAAACCTTCGTAACTCTGTCATTGATGAACTTGTTGTAACAGACACAATTCCTCTTTCAGAAGAAGCTTCAAAACTCGGTAAAGTTCGCCAAGTTTCTGTTGCTAGCATGGTTGCTGAAACAATTCGTCGTATCAATAACGAAGAATCTATTAGCGCAATGTTCGATAGTTATCTATAATAGCCCAGCTTTTTTCTTAAACCCTAGCTCGCTAGGGTTTTTCTATCACTAAACTGGTCGCAAGTTTAGTTACTTAACTCTCTGAGGATATGCCCATGGCAAACTTCGTATTAAACGCTCAAGCACGTGAAGAAGCACAACAAGGGAAAGGTTCGAGCCGCCGCCTTCGTCATGCTTCTTTAATTCCAGCTATCATCTACGGTGGCAGCGCTGAGCCTGTAGCAATCACTTTAGAGCTTCGTGAAATCGTTAAAGCTTTAGAAAACAATGCTTTCTTCGAAGAAGTTATCGAAATCAAAATCGGTGACAAAGTTGAAAACGTTAAAATCCAAGCATTACAACGTCACCCAGCTAAAAACACTCCTATGCACGCTGACTTCAAACGCGCATAAGTGTTAAAGGCGTAAATTAGTGTCAAATATTTCGCTAATTGTTGGTTTGGGTAATCCTGGAAAGGAATATGCCCAAACCCGCCATAATGCAGGCTTCTGGTTCGTTGAACAGCTTGCAGATCGTTATGGTATTAATTTAAAAGCTGATCCGAAATTTCATGGATACAGTGGTCGTGGTCAAGTTGAAGGCCATGATGTTCGATTATTATTACCAACCACTTTTATGAACCGTTCTGGTCAAAGTGTTGCCCCTTACGCTAAATTCTATCAAATTGCACCTGAAGCAATTCTTATTGCTCATGATGAACTTGATATGGATCCAGGCGTTATTCGTTTAAAAACAGGTGGTGGACACGGCGGACACAATGGTCTTCGCGATATCGTTCCCCATATTGGTGCTAATTTCCATCGTTTACGTATTGGAATTGGTCATCCAGGTTCAAAAGAACGTGTTTCTGGTCATGTGCTAGGCAAAGCTCCAAGCAGTGAACAAGATTTAATGGATGCAGCAATTGATCATGCACTCTCAAAAGTGAAAATGCTTGTTGACGGACAAGTTTCACAAGCCATGAATCAAATTAATGCTTACAAACCCGCTTAAACTTAAACTGAATTGTTGATCAATCACGCTTGCTATATTGCACTTTTAAGCGCAAAATGCGCATCAAACCGCCTACACCCTGCGGAAAACGTGACAAGTCAACCATAAGATTTCCATCTTAGGTCTTACTCAGGAGACGCTAGCCATGCTATCTCGTTTATTAAAATGTAAAATTCACCGTGCAGTTGTGACACATGCAGAGCTTCATTATGAAGGTTCTTGTGCAATTGATGGTGTGTTAATGGACTTAGCAGGGATTCGTGAATACGAAGAAATCCACGTATGGAACGTAACTAACGGCAAACGCTTCACAACTTACGCAATCCGTGGTGAAGATGATTCAGGTATTATTTCAGTTAATGGTGGCGCAGCACATCAAGCTGACGTTGGTGATTTAGTGATTATCGCAACTTTTGGTGATTTCACTGAAGTTGAAGCGAATCTTCACAAACCTCGTCTTGTGTATGCAAATCCAGACAATACAGTGAATCACACAGCAAACTGTATTCCTGTACAAATTGCATAAGCAAAAGATAAAATTTAAAAAGCCAGTCACGATGAACTGGCTTTTTTATGTTTAAATAAAAGCAAACTTATAAATATTGCATGAAATTCTCTTTTATCTGTTTACGTAATCTGACTTGTAAAAGAGGCATATGCTTTATTAAATAAAAAGACAATAAAGATAACTCGAAGAATATGGATATTATAACGACTCTAAGCAAAGCAACGCTTTTTGCTGAACTAGATCAATCTATTTTGTCGACATTGGCGATGCACTGTCATATTCGTCACCTACAAACAGGACAAGAACTTTATAAGGTTAATGATCAAGCTAACTACATCTACATTATTGCTTATGGCAGAGTAAAATTAGCGACACCTTCAGGTTTAGTTACCTATCTTGGGCGGAATGAAATTGTTGGTGAAATGGGCGTGATCTCAAATCAACCGCATCACGGAACTGTTAACGCATTAAGAGACACAGCTTTAGTCGTTATTCCTAAGCAACAATTCATTGAGTTTATTACCCAACATGCCAATATCTTATTTACTCTCTCTCGCTTGATTATTAGTCGCTCACAACCTGAACTACAGCATATTCATGCGATGAGTCATAGCCGTACGCTTTCAGTAATTCCTGTTTCATCTCAAATACCTGCCACACACCTAGCTGAAAAGCTGACTGAACATTTGCAACGTTGGCCACATGTTCGTCTAGTCACCGCTGCACATGTTGATGCGTTATTTGGTGAGGGCTTTAGCCAAACACCATTGGACTATAGCGTAGATGATCTTAAGCTCCGACAATGGTTAGCAAGCTTAGAGGAAAAACATTGTTATGTTCTATATGCAGCACATAACAATGAAGATGAATGGACTAAACGCTGTTTACATCAAGCAGATCGCATTCTAATCCTCGCAGAAGCCAATCAAACACCAATTCATACCAAACTGGTTGATGTACTTAATCAGCATAATTGGCAAAGTCCAATTGAATTAGTGTTATTACGCTCTGAAGGTGACCCCTCTCCTCATACGCTTATTTGGAAAAAGCTTTACCACGCTCGAGCACATTATTTTATTCATCCTTGGGCTCAAGCAGATATTTGTGCCGTCGCTCGACAAATTTCAAGCCAAGGCTTAGGTTTAGTGCTCGGCGGCGGCGGTGCACGAGGTTTTGCGCATATCGGTTTAATTCGAGCACTTGAACAACTGCATATTCCTATTGATATCGTTGGCGGAACCAGTATGGGCGCATTCGTTGCAGCTCTCGTTGCCTGTGGATTTGATAGTGTAGAAATGACGCATATTGCTTATGAAACCTTTGTAGCCAGAAATTATTTAAATGATTACACCATGCCGAGAGTTTCATTGATTCGAGGACAACGCTTTCATGAAAGATTGCACGCAATCTTTGGACAACGAAAAATAGAGGAGTTAAAACAAACCTTTTACTGTATCTCTACGAATCTGACGACAGGTCAAGCCATGATTCATGATCAAGGAGAGCTTGCAACGTGGGTTGGAACCAGTATGAGTGTCCCCGGTGTCGCTCCTCCTGTAGCTTGGCATGAAAATTTACTTTGTGATGGAGGCGTAATTAATAATTTACCGACGGATGTCATGCAAAATCTTGAGAGAGGAACGGTGATTGCCAGTAATGTGAGCTTACATGATGATATCCGCGTTCCCGGTATTGGTTTAGACAAACCCGATCAAAGTGCTTTATTAAATTGGAATAAAATCATTAAAGATAAACTACTACATGCACCAAGACTCGCTGAAATCCTAATGCGAACCGCAACACTTGCCAGCGACACCATGATTCAAACTGCTGCAATCGAACGTGCAAACTTACATATTCGAATGCCAATTGAAGGCATTGGTATGTTTGACTGGCATAAACTAGACGAACTCGTTGAACGTGGTTATGAACATGCCTTAGAGACCTTATTACCGATTAGAAATACTCTCCCGACCAGTTAAACTGAAGTATGAATCTGAAAGCGATGTAATAACTCATCTAAATATTTATAGGTTTCAATATCTAATTGCCTCATGTAAACGTCCAAAATTTTGTGGCACTGTTGTTGTTTAGGAATAGGCATACGTCGCATAATATCGAACGTCACCTCCCATTGTGAGCGTAACAAAGACGCATAAGCAATATGATGCAGTACGAACTCATCAATCTGCGCAATTGCAGTCGCGACAGCCTGCCGTGCTTCATCATGCATATAACTTACGATCACCAACATATCAGCCCAGAGATCACATCGATCAGCGGCCTCAACAATACTTTGAATAATTTCCACTTTTCTTAAAGCAGGTAAATTAGCGACAAAATTTTGTGCATGTGCAGATAAACATGCAACCACTGGCAACATATCCTCCCAAAGCTGATCTTCTTGGGTAGCTTGGATAATCGCATTAATCACAAGCTCCCCCTGCTGCACAGCTAAATCCCCAAGCTCCTGTTTTAGTCCATAACTGATATAACTCATCAGTGCCAAAACCTTTGGCCATATCAGCCGTTGCTCAGGATCACCAATAATCAGTAAAGCCTGTTCAATCCTTTGCTTCGGTAAGACATGAACCAAATGATCGATTTGCTCTCTCGATTCAATACAGAATGCAATTTCCAAGAGGTCACTTTCACTTTCAACGATCTGAGCGACATCTTGTAAAACCGAATCAGATAACATGCTGACAAATCGCCCCATCGTGACAAAATCACGTTGCGCCAATAACACCTTGGTAATATCAGTAATTTGATGCGTGGTTAGATAACCCAATAACTCTCTGGCTAATCGAGGATCAAGATGAACAGAAATTGCCGCTACGGTTTTCGGGGGCAAATGCTTTACAATCCGATAAGAACGTTCAGTGGATAAATACACAGCAATTTGCGCCACAATATACGGCTCCAAGAAGTGTTTAACCATAAAAACACTCAGTCCCAGTGGCAGCCAATTTACCCACCCAGCCAAATGCTTAAAACGCATTTTTTGTTGATTTTGTAATCTGTCTAATATCGCAAAACGGAACTGTCTCAAGCTCTCTGGAGCAGTCTGCTCCATGAAAGCCAACTCTTGCTCTGATACATTTAAAATTCTTGCGAGCTTAATGATTTCTGCCTGTACTGCTAATCGAGTCATCGCATCTATCCATGTTATTTTTGTTTGAATAACCAACGTAAAAAGAAGGGTGTCTGGTACAAACTTTGATTCATTTTCTTTTCTTCATTTTGCATTGCTTCAGATAACTTCTGATTGAGCCATGCTAAATCACAATCTGACATTTGAGAGAATGCTTTTAGGCTCATTATCGGCCGATGTAATTGTTGTGCCAAACATTCTATTTCAGTCTTATTGTTTTGATCCATGAACCATTACTCCATGTTATTGTTATTTTATCTAATAAGTTTATGCCCATTATTAACTGATTACCAGTTTCAAAGATTAAATTAAAAAATTGATTTGGTTTGCAAGATTATCGTCTTTCATAGAACGATCCATTCTATAAAAAGTTCCCTTTCACACAAAAATTATGGCTATAATCAAAGCACATCGCTTCAGGGCGGGGCGAAATTCCCCACCGGTGGTAAGTTAGGCATGACCTAATCAGCCCACGAGCCTGTATATGTTTTATATACAAGCAGATTTGGTGAGAAACCAAAGCCGACGGTATAGTCCGGATGAAAGAAGACGAAACCACCAAAACAACTTTGGTTTGTTTTGGTGTCCGCTTATTTTTACATCAGTCCTGAAATGTTCAACCGTATCCTATTTACGAGAGCGTTTCATTATGTCGAGTTTAATCCAACCCGAACTTTTCTTTTCAGCCCTTTCTCCTGCTGAACAACGTATTCAACAAGCTTTAGAAGACATCCGCCAAGGTAAACCCGTATTGGTGATGGATGACTTTGACCGTGAAAACGAAGCTGATTTAATAATTGCAGCCGAGACTGTAACCGTTGCAACCATGGCACAAATGATCCGTGATGGCTCTGGTATTGTGTGCTTATGCTTAACAGAAGAACTTGCAGATCACTTAGAACTTCCACCTATGGTTATGGATAATTCTAGCCAATTCAAAACAGCGTTTACGGTCACAATTGAAGCTGCTCAAGGTGTAACAACGGGTGTTTCTGCTAAAGATCGCGTAACCACTGTTTTAGCCGCAACTAAAGATGGTGCTATCGCAAGTGATCTTAGCCGTCCAGGTCATGTTTTTCCATTACGTGCCCGTGATGGCGGCGTATTAAGCCGTCGTGGTCACACTGAAGGAACTATCGATTTAGCACGTTTAGCAGGTCTGAAACCTTCTGGTGTTCTGTGTGAATTAACAAATCCAGATGGTTCTATGGCATCCGGCATTCAAGTCTTAGCTTATGCTCAAACACATGGTTTAACCGTGATCAGTATTGATGAACTGGTGCAATATCGATTAAAACATAATGTTTAATTAAACAAAAAAGCCTCGATCATTCGAGGCTTTTTCTATCTCGCATTATGAAACTTTTCGTTCTACGTTAATCTGATCTACACATGTAATCAATTGATTAAACTGTTCAATTTGCATCACAGGTTGTGCCTGCAACAACTCTTCAGCCGTTCCATAACCATAGTCCACCGCAATCGTTTCAATTCCATTCGCACGCGCGCCAATAATGTCATATTGACGATCACCAACCATGATACATTCTTGAGCATTTAACTTTTCTTGATCAAGAATATAAGCAATTAGATCAGCTTTATTGGTACGCTCTCCAGTCAATTCGCTACCATACATTTCGGTAAAGTATTGAGCCAAGTCAAAATGAACTAAAATTTGTTTGGCGTAAATTGTTGGCTTAGCTGTTGCCAAAAATAAAGAAAAACCTTGCGCTTGCAATTGTTGCAAAGTTGCAGCAACTTTTGGATAGACTGCATTTTCAAATAAGCCTGTGACAGAAAACCGCTCACGATAAGCTGCTAATGCCTGTTCAGCGAGAACATCATCTTGTGTATTTAATAATTTTGCTAACGTTGCTTTTAACGGTGGGCCAATCGTCCAATCTAAATCAACATCATCTGCAATTGGCTGGCCCAATTTTGCTAGCGCAAACCGAATTGAACGATGAATCCCTTCTTTAGGATCTGTTAATGTCCCATCTAAATCTATCAAAATATTTTTGATCGTCATTCGTTCAATCTCTTATCGCCTTACACAACAGTGTCGAGAGTTTCTCGAAACTTCCTTATACTAGCGCATATTGAAGAATAAAAGGAAATTGCAGTGCGACCTACCGTACTTTGTTTTTCAGGTTTAGATCCATCAGGTGGTGCTGGCTTACAAGCTGATATTGAGGCGATTGGACAAAGTGGTGCACATGCAGCAATTGCCTGTACTGCGTTGACCGTGCAAAACTCACAACAAGTGTTTGGCTTTGAAGCAACATCTAAAGCACTCCTACTCGCCCAAGCAAATGCCGTCGTCGGCGATCTTCCGATTAAATGTATCAAATCGGGCATGTTAGGGACAACTGACAATATTGCAGCACTCGCAACGTTCTTACGTGAGCATCCTGACTACTTGTATGTGCTTGATCCTGTACTTGTTGCTAATAGCGGTGGTTCACTCGGCGATCAAGCAACCTTAGTTAAGGCTTTTGTTGAATTAATTCCTTTAGCAACAGTCATCACACCAAATACCGTTGAACTGCGTGCACTTACTGGTTTAGATGATATCGAACAAGCAACTCAGAAATTATTTGAAATGGGTGCTCAAGCCGTCCTAGTTAAAGGTGGGCATGAAGATACACCTGATCATATTCGAAATGTACTGTATGCAAATGGAAAAATGATTGCTGAAAGTCGCTGTCCTCGCTTGGAGGGTCAATATCATGGTTCAGGTTGTTCTTTAGCAAGCTTTATTGCTGGCCGTTTAGCATTAGGTGATTCATTGAAAATAGCCGTTCAGCATGCTGAAACATGGTTATTCGGTGTATTAAAGAATGCTGAAACACCTGTTCCAAATGGGCAAAAAATTCCAAAACGCTTTTAAAAATAAAAAAAGAATAGAAACCCGAGTTATTTCTATTCTTTTCGTTCTAACTATTCAGCTCAATAAAGTTTGGGAGTTGCTCAAAACGTCTCAACCAAGCTTGAATGTATGGATATTGATCTAACTCAATCTTACCTTGATGAGCCATCGCCACATAAGGATAACAAGCAATATCTGCTAGCGTTGCTCGACGCCCTACCAACCAATCTTGTTCAGATAAATGTTGATTCATCATCTCTAATACTACATAAGCCTGTTCAGTTGCATGCTCAATCTGTACATTTGGTTTATTTACTAAATAAAAAGCTCGTGCAGCAGCCAAAGTTGAAGCAATATTTTGATTTGCAAAAAACAACCACTCTAAAACATGTGCCATTAACATCGGTTCTAATGGAAACCATAACTGTTCCACATCATACTCACGGGCGATGTAACACAGGATTGCCTGAGAATCACGTAAATAAATACCATGATCTTCTAGCACAGGCACTTGCCCTAAAGGATTAAGCGCAAGAAACTCAACTTTCTTTTGATCCTTTGCTTTTAAATTAATGTTGACCTTTTCATAGTCTAAACGCAAGAATGAAAGTAACAATCTAATTTTATAGCAGTTTCCCGATATGGTCGTATTATAAAGTTTCATACTATGCTTCTTTTTAAAATTATGAAAAAGGCGCTAAATGCGCCTTTTCTATTACTTTGAAATTATTGCGGAATACGCAACACCTGACCTGGGAAAATTTCATCAGGACTTTTGAGCATTGGTTTGTTTGCTTCAAAAATTTTCGGATACTGATTTGCATCACCATACATTTCTTTTGAAATCTTAGATAAATTATCCCCAGATTTCACTGTATAAAACTTACTTTCAGGCTCAGGCGTTTCTACCGTCATTTGATCATCGACTTGTGCAACATGATCAATATTTCCTACAGCAAGAATGATCTTTTCTTTATCTGCTTGGCTTTTTACCTGCCCTTTGATCACTGCTGTATCGGTATTACCATTATAAGTAACCGATAGGCCGTCAACACTTAAACCTAAACTTTTAATCAAACCTAATAATTTATTTGCGACTTCCTGAGCAGAAGGTTCAACTGGAGTTACTGGTGCAGCTTGCGGTTCTGCTGGCGCTGTATTTTTCTTACCAATACCTTTCACAAAATCAAAAAGACCCATTGTTATTTCCTCTGTAATTATTGATTAAGCATAGTCAAAACAGACTTACAACTAGTTATACCGAAAAAATAAAGTATGCGAGTTTCAATTTAACGAGGTCTTGTAAATATATGTATATGCAGTAAAACTGATTTTAAAGTCGTATATTCACGCATTTTTAAATATAAAAAGCCACTTTACAGTGGCTTTCAATTCGTTCAAAACTTCAAGCAATTTAAGCATTTTCTCCCACAATATTAGTCATATAATCAATTGCAGATTGAACCGTGATGATTTTTTCGGCTTCTTCATAAGGAATTTGTATACCAAACTCTCCCTCCAAAGCTATAATAAGCTCAACAACAGCCAACGAATCAGCACCTAAATCATCTGTAAAAGATGCATTAGGCACAACCTCATCTTCATCTACACGAAGTTGCTCGATTATGATCTCTCTAATACGCTTTGCTATATCCATATAGTTCCCTCTTGTTTTTATGATTTAATCAATTATTTTTTAAATAGCTTAAACTTTATACACTTAAATATTTTTTTTGCATATTCATAGTTTATATTTTCTTGTAAAAATATTTATATATTCATTTAAATTAAATAGTTAGAGAACAGTATTGGAGTTATATTCTATGTATTAAATGCGTTGTGCAATTTACCTATCTTCACTTACGTGAAAAACCATATAATCAATTGCATCTTGAACGGTTTTAATTTTCTCAGCATCGTCATCAGGAATTTCAAATCCAAACTCTTCTTCAAAAGCCATAATCAGCTCAACGATATCCAAGGAATCAGCCCCTAAATCATCAAGAAATGATGCGTTAGGCACAACTTCTTACTCATCTGCACCAAGTTGGTCAACAATGATTTGTTTGACTCGTATTTCGATACTCATAAAGTTACATTTTATTCTTATGATTTAGTTTGTTATTTTAAATTGAATAAATTTTATATATCCAAATAAATCCTTTTCATATTGATCGTTTATTTTTTCTTGTAACGATATTTATATATCTATCCAGTTAAAAAGTTGAACAGATAAAAAAGCCACCTTTCGGTGGCTTTTGATCATGCAATATGATTAACCAAGTTTCTTGGTTACGTAATCAATTGCAGATTGAACAGTTGTGATTTCGTTTGAATCTTCATCTGGAATCGTGATGTCAAAATCATTTTCAAAAGACATTACAAGTTCAACCAAATCTAAAGAGTCAGCACCTAAGTCATCCATGAAAGATGCTTCGTTTTTAATCTCTTCAGCACGCATACCTAATTGTTCAGCTACTGCTTGTTTGATGCGTTGTTCGATATCGCTCACAGGAATTCTCCTCATTGCTTGTGGCGTTTTAATTTGCCACTAGTTTAATTGAATATAAAAATTTTTAAAAGTTTATACATCACCACTTAGGCCATGTATAAACCACCATTTACGTGTAAAACTGTACCAGTAATGTAACTTGCCTTATCGCTAGCAAGGAAACTCACTGCATCAGCAATATCTTGAGGTTCACCTAGACGATTTAAAGCGACTTGATCAGTCATTTTTTTACGAATCTCTTCGCTTAACTGATCAGTCATTTCAGTTGCAATAAAGCCTGGTGCAACACTATTTACAGTAATCTGACGACTACCCATCTCTTTTGCTAAACTACGGCTAAACGCTTCAATACCAGCTTTGGCAGCTGAATAGTTTGCTTGACCAGGGTTAGCAAAGTGCGCAACAACAGAACTGATATTAATAATGCGCCCAAAACGAGCTTTGGTCATACCTTTCAGCACACGCTTAGATAAGCGGTAGACTGCTTTGAGATGGATATTGAGAATGTCATCCCAATCATCTTCAGACGCATTGTTTACGAGAACCAAAACCGAACCGTATTTTTGTTCAATATCTGAAACAAGTGCATCAATCGCCTCGCCATCACGAACATCTAATACTGCGCCTGCACCATTCTCTGCAAAGCTCTCTGTGAGTTTTTGCGCGCCTGATTCAGAAGTGGCTGTACCAACTACAAAAAAACCGTCTTGAATGAGTTGCTGTGCAATTGCTGCGCCAATTCCTCGGCTTGCTCCTGTCACTAACGCAACTTTTCGTTGTTGTGTCATGCAATTTTTCCTTCTGCCACTAACACTGCGTTTAGGGCATCTTCCATACGAGCTTTGCTATCAATGGCAAAAGCTTTTTCTATGTTCGGTAATCGCTTTGCAAGATTGCTAAGTACAGTCCCTGGCCCACACTCAACCACATACTGAATACCTTGATCTTGTAGATATTGCATCGTCTTGGTCCATTGTACTGATTCGTACAATTGAGCCGTTAAAGCTTGACGCAACTGAGCAACATCTGTCGCGATTTCCGCGTTGACATTTTGTATTACAGGAAGGTGTGGTAGCTCAATGGCAGTTTGTTCCAAAGCTTCAGCAAACTTTTCTGCTGCTGGCTTCATCAATGTGCAATGAGACGGTACTGAAACTGGTAATGCGATTGCTTTGCCTGATTGCTCTTTTGCTTCAGCCATCACTTGTTGAACCAAAGCTGCACTTCCAGCAATCACAACTTGGCCTTGAGCATTATAATTGGCTGCCTCAACTGAACCTTGTCCTGTAGCAGACGCTTTTTGGCAAAGCTCTATCACTTTTTCATCTGCCAAGCCAAGAATCGCAGCCATTGCACCTTCACCTTGAGGAACAGCACTTTGCATTAACTTACCACGTAAATTAACCAACTTAACTGCATCTGCAAGCGTCATCGCTTCTGCCGCAACCAACGCACTGTATTCGCCAAGAGAGTGACCAGCCAAGTATTTTGGTGCAACGCCCCCAAGCTCTAACCAAACTCGCCACAATGCAATGCTTGCTGTAAGTAATACAGGCTGAGTATTCTCAGTTTGATCTAGACCTTCTCCGCTTTGCGCGATATGCCAAAGATCAAAACCAAGCGCTTCAGACGCCTCAGCAAAAGTTTCTTGAACCACACTAAATTGCTCAGCAAGTTCAGCTAACATACCTACTTTTTGTGAACCCTGACCAGGAAAAACAAATGTAGTTTTTGTTGCTTGAGCAGCCTGCTCAAGTCGTTTAGTCGACATATAAAAATCCTTCAAATGGTCTATCGCCAATTTCATCAACACTCATGATTTTACATGAGAATGACAACAGACTCTTTCCCGATGCGGCAATTTACCATTGATTAAATCGTTTTATAATTGCGAAAAACAACAAAAAAGGGAGCTTTCGCTCCCATTTTTTTTATACTTTAAGCTAACGCTTAATGCATATGACTCAATTATTCAGCATCAGCTGCTTTAGCGAATAATTGACGACCACGGTAAATACCGTCTTTAGTCACGTGGTGACGACGATGAGTTTCACCAGTAGTTTGGTCTACAGATAATGCATTCTCGGTTAAAGCGTCATGTGAACGGCGCATGTCACGGCGAGAGCGACTTTTACGGTTTTGCTGAACGGCCATGATGGCTCCTTACAAAGATCGAAAAATGGATCAGAAAAAATTCAGTTGTCTTAACTCAACATAATAACACAAATTGTGTTATGAGTTAAGTTTGCCTTTCAAACTTGCCAAAACATCAAACGGGTTATCCCGCTTTTCTTCGACAACTTCCTGAACGACAGGTTGATGTTTATGCTCACAAACATCATGTTTGGGAGATAGAGGCATCAACAATAACAATTCATCTTCTAGCAATGCGAGCAAATCAATCGAAGCAGGTGTATCAAAATCACCTTTTTTCGAAGATTCACTTTCACCTAAAACGATGAAATCAGCATCCTCATCCAAGCGCTCTATCAGTGACTCATCATCAATCAAAGCTAAACGAACATCTAAAACAAGTGGGGTCTCAACAGTATCCAAGCAACGTTGGCATTCCATCGGAACTTTTGTTTCAACATGTGCATCTAACCATACAATGCGATGATAGGCATCCATTGATAGCTTACAGTCTATGTTGATCAATTGATCATTAATTGATCCAACAGCTTCACGAGCGATACGAGCAAAGCGAGACAATGGCAGTGTGCCTGACCATGTAAAGCCCTGTTCAGCCCATTTAAACGGCTCAATCTGTGCCGGAAAGGTATTTGCTGACATAATTAAGGCGGCAATTCTACAAATTCATCGGTACTCTGTCAAAGATTAAGATACAATTTTGCACTTCTTTAGACAGAACTCGGGGTAAATTAAGCAATGCACCTGTTGCAGCCGCAACTTGAAGTAACAACTTCATTACTTGTTAGCACCCATTCAACATCTGTTCCTGCATTAACGCCCGATCAAGTGCAACGTTCATCTTGGCAAAAGTTAACAACAGAAGCAGAACAAGTTGATTGGCTTATTTTACACTTTAATCACTGGTTTTCCCACCATAATGTCACGCTTGTTAAAGGTGATTTTGAACCAGAATATTTCCCAGCAACTTTAGAACATCCCGCAAGAATCCAATTTGCGCATGGTTTTTTTAATAGCGCTCTGCATGAAATCAGTCATTGGACGATTTCTGGAGCACAACGTCGACTATTACCAGACCTTGGTTATTGGTACGCACCAGATGGTCGAAGTGCAGAACAACAAGCGTTATTTGAACAGGTGGAAATTAAACCACAAGCGATAGAATGGTTATTTGCGATTGCATTTGGTCGTAAATTTCGCGTGTCTCTCGACAATCTGACAGGTGATGGCGGAAATGGACAGCATTTTAAAGACAATGTTTTTATGCAAGTTCAACGTTATTTTTCTGGTGAAGCAAAATTGCCTCTTGATGCGGCACATTTTATTCATTACATCTGTATCTGTACTCGCAATGGAAAGCCATTACAACTTGATGAATTTAAACGTGAATCGCTGAATTAAATGACAAAATTACCACAGCAAACACTTGCATCTCAGCAGCAACAAGTTTCATACTTAATTTAACGGTATATCAATCAGGGAGTTTAATCATGTTACATCTACATATTCATCCTGAGAATCCACAAGCTCGTCTGATTACTCAAGCCGTTGACCGTATTCGTGCTGGTGATGTCGTTGTCTATCCAACAGATGCAGCCTATGCGATTGGTTGCCAAATCGGAAATAAGAATGCAATGGAGCGAATTGCACAAATTCGTGGCTTAGGCCCAAAGCATCAGTATGCAATTATGTGTTGTGATTTATCCGATATTGCCACATATGCCAAAGTCGACAATGCGATGTATCGACTCCTCAAGAATAACACCCCTGCCGTAACCACTTTTATCCTGCCTGCAACAAGTGAAGTTCCTAAGCGATTGATGCACCCAAAGAAAAAAACCATAGGTTTACGTATTCCAAGTAATCCAATTGCTCAAGCGTTACTGCAAGAACTCGGGGAACCGTTATTGACCAGTACATTAATTTTACCTGATCAAAAAGATCCACTTGATGATCCTTACGATATTGAAAATCAGTTAGGCAAACGTATTGATGTATTTATTGATGGTGGTTTTGGCACTTTATCAACTACCAGTATCGTAGATTTATCGGGTGAAAACCCAGAAATCGTTCGTCGTGGCGTCGGTGATGTCAGTGCGTTTGAATAACAATATTGAGGTTAGCAGCCTAAAACTAAAAGCGTTTTAAACTGCTAAAATAAGTTAAAAAGATTTTTTAATTATTTTTAATAGATTAAAGACTAATATGCTATGAAATACTTTGCTTTAAATTTATAAATTCAGGGCACTGTGACAAGACTTGCTTATGTTCAAGCAAAATGTCACCTAAACGATTTTTTGCAATATATGTCATTGTTATATTATCTTCCTCAATAACATTAACGATTGCTTTAGCGCGATCTTTATATTTATCATCTTGATCGGATACCTCAGAAAAATAACGACATATCAATTTTTGGCTATTCTCTGCTAACTTTGACTTAATTTGAGTTTCTATATTCTTCGGTAAATCAGCAGTAAAACTCATATATAAGAAAATATTTGGATATTGATTCAAAATATCCCCTTTGATTGGCAAGCCTCTAATTTCTTCTTGCATTTTTTCATCAAATGTAAGGCTTTTAAGTTCGTTACGCTGTTGTTCCTCAAATTCATGCTGCCAATATTTTTCTGTACCAAAATATAATGCACCAATAATTACCAAACCAATTGTAATAAATTTGATATTCATACGACCCCCAATTATTTAACTTATAGTGATGAAATTTAAAATTATTTATAGCTGCATTATTAATAAATTATGTCGAAAGACAATAAAAATCATATTAAAATTTTAAAACCATTTTATATTTCCGACAGACAACAAAAAGGCTATTGTTTCGATCATAAACTTTTAAATACTGACATGAAGTCAGATAAACGCTTTTTCTGAATACCATTTGCATCAAAATTTTCTGAATTTAGCCAGTGTTGATAGGCTTGCTCTAAATCAGACCATTCTTCATCAATGATTGAAAACCATGCTGTATTCCTATTACGCCCTTTGACGATACGATCTTGTCTAAATAGTCCTTCGTATTGAAAACCAAAGCGCAAGGCCGCTGCTTTAGATGGTTGATTCGCGTCATCACATTTCCATTCAACACGTCGAAATTCTTGCTTAAAACATTGTTGTAATAATAAAAAGATAACTTCTGTTGCAGCTCTAGATTTTTTCATTTTATGTGAGAAATAAACATTACCTATTTCAATAACGCCATGCTCAAGTCTAGGATTTAATAACGCAATCCATCCATGAACTTCTCCGTTCACTTCAATCAAAAAATGCGTTGAATCTTTAAAACCAAAAAGATTGAGTAAAGACAGCTTTAACTTCTCTCGATCAGAAGGAGGTTGATATGGAAGATAAGTCCAACACCCATCATTTGGTTCAGTGGCTACACACTCCCAAATTTGATCTATTGCAAGCTCAGTCAGATCATTTAAAGTGTTCAACAACCTTACACTATGCCCAAACAAATTGGTTTGTAGTAGCTGACATACAATAGGGTTATCAATGGAATAGCCGACTTCCTGACCAAGTGAATTTTGCTGTGTTTTTAAGTAATTTTTCATTGGAATTTATGGTTTAACATCATTTCAGTATTTAATTTAACCATAAATTATATCTATGACCTATGCGATAGTGCATAAACACAAAAAATACCCTAAGAAGCTTAAGGTTTTTGTAAGTGAGTAATTTATTAAATAAGCTATTTGGATTAGAATAGCGTAGCTCTTTGCGGCTTGTGTCATCCTAAGTACACAAAAAATCTCTTTCATGCTTTTGAAAATTCGCGTGGCTTATAACGGTAATGAACCAAATTCTTCCCTCTACATCGGAGTTAACTCCTTCCATTCGCGTGCTCGACGAGTGGCAAGAAGTCATACCTGAAGATTTGTACATTCCCCCTGCTGCGTTCGAAATTTTACTTGAACAATTTGAAGGTCCTTTAGACTTCTTGATTTATTTGATTCAAAAGAATGGCTTTGATTTACTACAGTTAGATATTTCTCCGATTGCGACTCAATATCTTTCATACATGGATAGTATGAAGTCACTCAATATCGAGTTGACCGCAGATTATATGGTGATGGCGGCTTTATTGGCTGATCTAAAATCTCGCCTGTTATTACCGAAACCAACAGCAATCGACCAATTTGAAAAAGATCCAAAACAAGAACTGATTGATCGTCTAGAAACCTATTTACGCATCAAACAAGCTGCTGAAAGACTCGGTCAAATGCCAATTTTTGAGCGGGATACCTTTAGTACCAATGTCAGTATCGGTCATATTGCTCCAATTTATGAAGGTTATGATGTCGAAGCTTTGCATGATGCATTATTTTGTGTTTTTAATCGTCCTGAACCTGTTACGCATGTTGTTGCACAAGAGCCTGTTTTACTTGAAGAACGAATTGCATTTATTGAAAGCCAATTGGCATCAGGCGAAGCACTCAGTTTTATTGAACTATTAAATCCCAAGCAAGGTCGTATGGGAATGGTTGTGACATTTATGGCGGTTCTTGAACTCACCCGTCAACAAAGAATCCAAATTATTCATACAGGTATTGAAGCTCCTTTAACCATTCAAGGAGTTGCTGCATGAGTTTAGATCAATTTGATGCCAATGAAGGAATGTCTTTAGAAGATATCCATCATGATGTATTGCTACAAATTGAAGCGATTTTATTTGCCAGTGACTCACCAGTTTCTCTTGCAAGACTAAAAGAAGCTTTTCAAAACCAATATAATAAACAGCAATTACGTACATTTTTGCAGCAACTTGCGATGTTGCAACATGGTCGTTCAATTGAACTGATTGAAACTGCACAAGGCTTTCGCTTTCAAGTCCGAGCAAAATATCGAAATATTATTGCTCAGGTGTGGCCTGAACGCCCAACGAAACTATCACCATCGTTACTCGAAACGGTTGCTGTGATTGCTTATCATCAGCCTGTAACTCGTGCAGATATTGAACAAATTCGTGGTGTATCAAATAATAGTCAAAATTTAAGAACGTTATTTGACTGGAACTGGATCAAAGAGTCTGGTTTTAGAGATTTGCCTGGAAGACCTGCGTTGTTAGTGACAACGCCCCAATTTTTAAATGCTTTTGGTTTAGCCTCGCTAGGTCAATTGCCTCCCCTACAGAACGCCAAGGAAGCATTCATGGCACTTGACGCGCATGCGCCGAAGTCCTGAGAAAGGTGAACTGTTGATCATTATGTCTAAGGTTGTGCTGTCATGAGTGAAAAATTACAAAAGGTGTTAGCGAGAGTCGGGCTTGGCTCGCGTCGCTATATGGAGGAAGTCATTGCTGCTGGTCGTGTCAGCATCAATGGTAAAATTGCGCAAGTCGGCGAACGTATCGAACCAACAGATGAACTTCGTATAGACGGTCGTAAAGTACAATTCCAAGTTGAAGACGAAATTCGTCGTCGCGTTTTAATTTACTATAAGCCTGAAGGTGAAATTTGCTCACGCAACGATCCTGAAAAGCGTCCAACTGTATTTGATCATTTACCTCAAATCGCCAATGATCGTTGGGTGATGGTTGGTCGTCTCGATATTAACAGTACAGGTCTTTTGCTATTTACAAATGATGGTGAGCTTGCAAATCGTTTAATGCACCCTTCAAATGAAGTTGAGCGTGAATACGCTGTACGTGTTATGGGTGAAGTTACACCGCAAATTCGCAATAACATGCTCAAAGGCGTGGAACTTGAAGATGGCCCAGCAAAATTTGAGTCATTCTCTGAAATTGGTGGTGACGGTATCAACCGTTGGTATCAAGTGGTTGTAAAAGAAGGTCGTAACCGTGAAGTACGTCGTATCTTTGAATCACAAAGCTTAAAAGTAAGCCGTCTATTACGTACCCGTTACGGTACCGTGATTCTGCCACGCGAATTGCGTACTGGTCGTTGGATGGAGCTGGATAAAACGGATATTGATAACTTAGCGAAATCAGTTGAGTTAAAACCGCGTCAAGGTACAGGTTTATTTGGTATGGCAAAACGTCGTACTGAACGTATGACTGATAAGCCAATGGCAGCTCGTCGTGGTGGTTATTTACGTCAACAACGTCGTGATGATGAACAAGATCAACCACAACAACGTTCAAGTGGTAATGGCAATAATAGTAACGGTCGTAAAACGATTGGTTTCAATAAAGGTTTTAAGAAGTTCTAATCCTTTGTACTGATATAAAAAACGCTCTTATTAGAGCGTTTTTTATTGCTGTTAATGCGTTGAAGTCACCCCTTGAGGAATCGCATTCAGTAACTTCTTCGTATATTCATGCTGTGGATGTAGATATAACTCATCTGAATTGGCAATCTCAACCAATTCACCATGATTCATCACCATCACTTGATCCGAAATATATTTCACAACGGATAAATCATGTGAAATAAAGATATAACTCAAACCGAATTCATCCTGTAAGTCTTGCAGTAAATTCAACACCTGAGCTTGTACCGATACATCCAACGCTGAAACGGATTCATCACAAATCAGAATCTCAGGCTTTAAAGTTAAGCATCGTGCAATCGCAATACGCTGACGCTGACCACCCGAAAATTCATGTGGATAACGATCAAAAGCTTGAGCAGGTAAACTGACGCGCTCTAATAGCTCTAAAGCAATTTTCTTACGTTCCGTATCGTCTTGACCAATGCCATGAATACGCATCGGCTCAAGTAGAATCTGCCCAATCGTAAAACGTGGATTAAGCGATGCATAAGGATTTTGGAAAATGATCTGTATTTTCCGTTGATACTGAGCAAACTCTTTCTCAGACATTGCCAAAATATCTTTTCCATCAATTAAGGCTTGACCACCCGTTGCTTCATGCAAGCGCATTAACAATAGACCTATAGTAGTTTTACCTGAACCTGACTCCCCGACTAACCCTAAGGTTTTACCCTTTGCCAGTTGAAAAGATACGCCTTTAACTGCTTGAAACTCATCACGTCCCCATAGCCCTTTACGACTATAAAAAGACTTTTTCAAATTTTTTACATCCAACACAATCGGTTCTTCACCTGTCACACCGCGTGTGCGCTCTTGCAAGTGGAAGGTCGATAAATTAATCGCCTCAACCAATTCACCATTTTCCTGTTTCATAAAGTCACTGGTCACAGGTAAACGATAAGGACGAGCTGATAACTGAGGACGACAATGCAATAAAGCGCGTGTATAAACGTCATTTGGTTGTTCGAGCACCTGCTTGGCTTCGCCACATTCACGGATTTCACCGTGACGCATTACAATCACTTGATCGGCAATTTCACCCACCAATGCCAAATCATGAGTGATGAACAACATCGACATTTGACGACGTTGGCGTAGTGACTCTAATAAATCAATAATTTGCTTTTGAATGGTCACGTCGAGTGCAGTGGTCGGTTCATCGGCAATCAGCAACTTCGGTTCACAAGCAATCGCCATTGCGATCATAATCCGCTGCTGTTGACCACCTGATAGCTGGCTTGGATAAGCATCTATCTTGATCTCAGGTGACGGAATCCCCACCTCTTTTAACAACTCAAGTACACGCGCTCGTGCTTGTTTACGCCTCATGCCAAGATGAATTCGTAACACTTCAGCAATTTGATCGCCAACCGTAAAAACAGGATTCAAAGAAGACATCGGCTCTTGGAAAATCATGGCAATTTCTTTACCACAAATGTTCCGAATTTCACGCATAGAAAGATTTAACAAGTCTTTGTCTTCAAATGTAATTCGGCTTTGCGTCGCAATTTGACTCTGACCTTTGGGTAACAAGCCCATGATTGCAAGCGAGGTTACGGATTTACCACTTCCCGACTCTCCGACCAAAGCGACTGTTTTATTTTTAGGAATCGAAAATGAAATGCCTTTGACCGTTTCAATCCACTGTTTATTTTCACCCTTAAAACTGACATGAAGATTTTCGACATTTAATAGCGTTTCTTGATCATGATGATTCATCTTATTTCTCTCCGCTATTTCAGTTTAGGATCTAATGCATCACGTAATGCATCAGTGAACATTGAAAATGCTGTCACCAATACTGCCATTGCAATTGATGCAGCTGCCAATTGCCACCATTTCCCTAAGATCAATTCACTTTGCGCTTCATTCAACATACTGCCCCATGACACCACGCCAACAGGAACACCAAAACCCAAGAAACTCAAGATCACTTCTGATTTGATAAATGCGACAACTAAAATTGAAATCTGCACTAAGGCAATATGGCTAACGTTTGGAAAGATATGTATAAACATACGACGTAAATGACTCACACCAATCGCTTTGGCAGCAAGGACATATTCGCGTGACTTATGTTTCATGTATTCTGCCCTGATGAGACGAAATACGCCTGTCCAGCCTGTCAAGCCTAAGATCAGAACAATTGACAAAATTCCTTTTTGTTGAAGTACCGCAGCAATTGCAAGAACCAAGAGTAAATAAGGAATGGAGGTAAAAATGTTGTAGAACCAGTTCAAGACATCATCCACCCAACCACCAAAGTAACCCGCAATTGCCCCCAAAAATGTACCGATGACAACAGCAAGCAAAGCCGATAACAATCCTACAAGAATAGAGGTTTCTGCACCTTTAATGGTTTTCAATAGGACATCTTGTCCCCATTTATCAGCCCCAAATGGCAAGGTTTGTTTAAGTTCGACTTGTTGATCAAGTAAATGTCCATCAAGTTGCTGATCAATCGCTTGCATATCTTCTGCGAGTGGATCGACCACACCATAATAATCAACTGGGGAACCTGTTTTTTGCTCTTTAGCAATTTCAGCATTTAACTCATGAATCACATCTTTTAAAGGATCAACAGGATTCTCTGGTAAAGCTTCAATCACCTCAGTTTTTTGCTCAGCCTGATTATCGCTCTTATCTGCACCGATGAAACTCGGGGGTGCATAACTTACCGCAACCTCTTTATTCCAGTCCGAAGCAATCATACCTATCACAGACAAAATCAACACCAAGAAATAGCACAACACCACGAATAAAGAAACCATCGCAATACGATCTGCTTTTAAACGTCGCATAGCTAACTGCCATAATCCTGATGAAGCTGTGTCAGATGAAGTAGCTGCCTTTTTTTTCAATAATATACTCAGCATATTCCCACCTACTTCAACTGCACACGTGGATCAATCAATTTATAGACCAGATCTGCGATGAGATTAAAAATCATCGTTGCTGCGGCGACATACACGGTAATCGCTTTAATTACAGGGAAATCACTACGCTCAACCGCAATAATCACTTCTCGCCCAATTCCCGGAATCCCAAAGAAACGCTCAATCAAAAATGCACCGATCAATAATGCTGGCAAGGTTGCCATCACATCTGTCACAATAGGAATAGATGCATTACGCAGCACATGTACACCAAATACACGGCGCTCACTCACACCTTTAGCACGCGCGGTACGAACATAGTCCTGATTGACTTCATCTAAGACGAAGCTACGGTATAAACGTAGAGTTGGAGCAATACTCACCACTAGCATAATCAGAATAGGTAATAGTGAATATTTGAATAAATTTTCAGTAAAACGATCACTCCACCCTTGAACTGGAAACCAACTCAACTGATAAGCAAAGAAATATTGAAAAACAATGATATAAACTAAAATACTGATCGACATGCCTATCGTGCACATCATCATCACCATACGATCAGCCAAGCTGCCACGAACCGCAGAAACAGCCAGCGCAAGAATGATTGAGATCACCGTTTGAAGCACCACCAACGGGATCAATAAGGTCAGTGATGGCCCTAAACGCGTCATAATGATTTGAGATACAGATTCACCTGTACTCCAACTCACCCCATAATCAAAGGTCAATATCTGCTTAATGAAAATCCATAGCTGAACGTAATAAGGTTGATCAATACCGAGCTGCTGTCGGATATTTTCGATCTGTTCTGGATTCGACATTTTCCCTGCCAAGATATAGGCAGGATCGCCTCCTACCCAGTTAAACAGGAAGAAAATCAGCAGTACAACCCCAAGCATGGTCGGGATCATCTGCCATATACGTCGTATGATATATGCCAGCATAAAGATGCTCCCTTATTTCACTCGTTGACCTGTAATTTCATCAAAGAAAGCTTTGTTATCAGGTTTTCGCCCAAGAAAATCTTCAACGAGTGCTTGTGCTGGTTTTTGACTACCTTGAGATAAAATCGTTTGTCGGTAGCGTTGCCCTACTTCTGGATTATTTAGGTTATTTCCAAAAGCTGACAACATATCTAAAGCCATCACTTCAGACCACATATAGCCATAGTAGCCAACTTGATAGCCGCCCATGATGTGACCAAATTGTCCCGGAAACTCTGTCGTTGGTACATAACCCAGTGCTGTTGCACTTTCCATTTTTTTCCAAACATCTAATGGCTGTACTTTTAAAGCATCGCTGCCATGTAACGCCATATCATATTGTGCATAGAGTGCCTGACGTGCATAACGTAAACCACGACCATAATTGTGCACTGCATTTAACTTCGCAATTAAAGCATCATCTACACGAGGACAAGCGGGTTTACAGTAATCAGCAACTTTAGACAGTGTTTCTTTACGTCTCGCCCACTCTTCATACATCTGTGAAGGTGCTTCGACAAAATCGCGTTCCACTGAAGTACCTGATTGAGAGGAATAGCGTGTGTTAGATAAAATGCCATGTAAGGCATGTCCAAACTCATGTACGAAAGTTTCTAACTCATCGCTATTTAAACCTTTACGGTTAAAGTTAGTGACTAAAGCAGAAATCGGTTTACGTTGTGTGAGTGTGCTGCCGCCATAAACGCCCCATACCGCAGCGTGCCCATACTTTCCTTCGCGTGGAAATTTATCCATATAAAGTCCACCCAAAAGCTTCCCTGTTTTGGCATCAGTGACGTCATAATATTCAACTTCATCTTGCCAAGCAGCCACTTTCACGGGTTTAAATTCGATGCCATACAAATTAGATGAAATTGCAAATAACCAATCTTGTGCAGCTTGAGTTGGAAAATAATCACGTAACTGTTCTTGATCGACTTGATACTCAGCTTTGCGTAATTTTTCACTCCAATACGCTTCGCTCCATCGTTCAATTGTGGCTTGCTCAAGTGGGATATTTAAAGTTTTGGCTTTGAAAGCACGTAAAGTATCGACTTCTTTTTGTTCTAAAGGCGCAACTGTGGCGTGAACATCGGCTAGAAATTTATTAACAGCTTCAGGTGTTTTCGCCATACGTTTTTGTAAAACCCACTCCGCATAGTTCACCTTGCCAAATAGTTGCGCAAGTTCATATCGCAAATCCATCGCTTGCTTGAGTAGGGCTAAATTCTTTTCTCCACCACGACGAGTGAATGCTATTTGATAACGTTTACGCGCATCATCATTGTCCGCCAATTCCATAAATGGGCGATATTCAGGATATTCGAAACCGAGTAAATAGTTACCTTTATCATTTTTCTTTAAACCGTCAATATAACTTTGCGGTAATCCTTTGAGTTCATCTGGAGTGAATTCAAGTTTTTCCTGATTATCACGGACATTACGGGCATATTCTTGCTCAATTTTTGTGAGTTCATCCAAGATCGCTTTTAAGCGTTTTTGCTTAGCCGCTGGTAACTGAATGCCTGTTTTTTCAAAGTCATAGAGAATGTCATCGCGGAATTTAGTATCAATTGCATCCGATGCTTTTAGCTTTTTAAATTGCTGATATAGCTTTGGGTTTTGCAAAAAATCGGTTTGGAACTGGCTAATTTTAATTTCACAGTTATCAGATGCTTTGCGCACGGCCTCATCGGGAGAAACATTGCTATATAAGCCAATCGGGCCATAAAAATCTTCAAAAGATGCAAAAATACGATCCCATTCAGCAAGCACAGGTGCAGCAGGAGCATCTTGCTTTAATTTTAATGTCTCCAAGTTCTTCAACTGATTTTTGACATCATTAATTTTCTCATCACATAGCGCTGGAATGTCTTTGGCTTGAAATTGAGGCAAAGTCTGACGAACAACTGTTTCAGCAACAGTCATTTGGCTCGCTCCGATTGCACATAGACATAATGTGGTCAATTTGAATGTTTGATTTTTCATCACTACTCCAGTTTTTTAATTTCTATTTTTTCATATCAATGTCGATGTACATCCATTCAGCAGGCAGAATGGGATGCTTTTTAAATCCAATTACGCGAGGTTGCGCCAGAATATTTCGATAACGAGCGCCAATGACCTGTACAGGCATATACACTTCTAGTACCCGTGACATCTTGCGATATAAGGCATCACGCTCAGGTCCGGGTGCCATTTTTTGTGTCTGCTCATATAAACGATCAAATTCAGGAATACTGGTACAACTGTTATTACTGGCATGAATATTTTTGCTATAGAACAGCTGCATAAAATTATCAGCATCAGGATAATCAGCGATCCAAGCAGATGTTTTAAACATGGTTTTACATTGTTTTTCTAACTTTAATGCTTCTGAAAAAGGTAAAGACTGTGTCGTCATTTGGATCTTTAGACTATCCAAAATTTTCTTCCAGTACTCAGCTTGTTGTTGACTACGCAAACTATTTCCACTCACCGTCATTTCAATGACTAAGGGCTTACCATTCGGCAAAGTTCGCCAACCATTTGCCCCCACTTTATAGTCATAGCGATCTAACAATAAATTCGCGGCTTTGACTGAATAAGGAATACTACTTCTATAATTTGGGTCATAACCTGCAACGCCTTCAGGAATCAAGGCTTGTAGTTTTTTGGCATCGCCTTTTTGCAAGATATTGATATAGTTATCCGCGGAAAAAGCCATCGACATCGCACGGCGAAGTGCAATTTTTTCTTTACTCATTCCGCCAACGACGGAGTTTTGCATATTCCAATAGTGATAATCAATTGAAGGATCAACAATGCGAGACAGTTGCACGCCTTTTTTAACTAATTCAGGTTTAAGCTTTCCGTCCTTTATGGCTTGGGAAACAAGCTCGCCCTCTAATTGAAATAGATCGACTTCATCTTTGCTAAACGACAACCAACGAGACTGCCCCTCTTCCATCACTTGTATATCAATCACACCAATTTGTGGCATTTGCTTGCCTTGCATGGCTTTAACGATCTTTTCATCATCCGCTGAGCTTGCTTTAAAGTTCCAAACAAAACTTCTAAAGTCTGGATTGGCTTTTAAAATAATCCGTGAACCCGGCGTCCAGCTCGACAGCATATAAGGCCCTGTGCCTATAGGATGTCCCATCGCAAAGCCAGCTTTGTTTCGATATTTTTCAATCACTTCTCGTGCAACAGCACCAGCAGGCTGATGTGCCAATAACATCGGAAAGTTTTGATCAGGGCTAGTTAGGCGAATCACCAAAGTGTACCGATCAGGCATTTGCAAACCAGCAACAGGCTGATCGTAATCAAACTTCCCTGTTTTTTGCGCTTTCTTCTGTAAGGCTTCCATCCCCACGATTCGCCCATCCAACAACCAACTGTTTGGTGAACGCAACGTTGGATCAAGCAAACGTTTGAATGTGTAAGCATAATCTGCAGCTGTCAGCTCTCGTTTTTTACCTTTGAAAGCGGGATCATCGGCAAAATAAATACCCTTTTTCACACGAATGGTATAGGTCAAACCATCTGCACTGACTTCAGGTAAAGCCACTGCCGTTCGAGGTACCAATTTTGCAGGTGAAGCCAAATAATCATAAGTAAATAGCGTTTCAAAAATCGAACCATTGACATGTGCCGAATACAGATCATGCACACCAGCTGGGTCAAATCCTGTTTCGGCAACAGGAAATACATAGCGCAAAACCTTGTTCGGATCTGCTGGGCTTTTAGCCTCACTCCATGCTGCACTTAAGCTGATAGAGCTACCAATCAAAAGCGCTAAGGCATAGCGAGGTAAAGAAAGTTTAAACTTTTGCTTCATCATAAACTCATCACTTCTTTTGACGTGGTGAAGCAATATCTAAATATTGCCAATTGGAATTCATAATTGGATGGGCTTTAAAACCTTGAACTTCGGGTTGAATCAGCCAGTTTCTAATTCGTGTATCTTGTAAAATCCAAGTCGTATCTGCTTCTATTTGTCGACTCATTTTTTCGTAAAATGGCATTCGCTTTTCAGGCGGTTGTTGCATCGCTTGTCGATATAAATTGTCATAAGCATCTGACTGATAACATGACTGATTACCGCGTCCAACATTAGGCCCATAAAGAAGTTGAGTAAAATTCTCTCCCTCAGGGTAATCCGCATGCCAAGCGCCACTCCACATCATGTATTGACATTGCGTTGCTGCTTTTAAATTATCGGCAAAGTTGCTGACTCTAAAATCAGATCGAATCCCAATCGCATCTAAACTTTTCTTCCACAACTCGGAATACATTTACCATCAGGCAATCTGCGATAGCCATCAGCCCCTTTTTTATAGCCAAATCGATCAAGTAGTTTATTGGCTAAAACAGGGTTGTATCCGATACTGCTGCGATAATTTGGGTTATGACCATTCACCCCAGCTGGCACAAGCATTTCAGCTTTTACAGCCTGTCCTTTTCTTAAAATACGAATATATTCATTTACATCAAATGACAGTGCAATTGCTCGTCTCAGTGCAACTTTATCTAAAGATGAGCCACCGACAATCGGATCTCGCATATTCAACATAGAATAGGTAATCTCAGCCTCTTTATTGCGATAAAGCTGAACACCTTTGTTTTTCATCTCAGATTTTAAATGATTATTTTGATCGAGGACTTTAGGAATAGCATTCGCAGTGACTTTGTCAAAATCGAGTTGTTTCGATTGAAACGCCAACCAACGAGATTGCTCTTCTTCGATAATACTAATGTTTACCTTACCAATTTGCGGCATTTGCTTACCGCTCATTTCTTTAACCAGTTGATTATCCCAAGCTGTTCCAGTGGACTTAAAATTCCAAACAAAGCCGCGATAATCAGGATTTGCAACCAATTCAATTTTACTTCGTGGTACGTATTTACTTAGCATGTAAGGTCCTGTACCTACAGGATGCATGCCTAAACGGTCTTTATAGTATTCAACTACTTCGCGAGCTGTCGCACCAAATGTGCTATATGCCAAAATATATGGAAAATTATAATCAGGCTGGGTCAAAGTAAATTGAATCGTGTATCGATCTAAAGCTTTTAGACCCTGAATAGAAGCATCATAATTAAATTTTCCTGACTTCTTCGCTTGATCGACAAGTGCATTTGCGCCAACAATTTTATGATCGATAAAAGCAAAAGATGAGGAGTGGTTTTTCGGATCTAAAATACGTTTAATTGAATAAATATAATCTTCAGCAACTAGCTCTCGCCGTTTACCTTTGAATGCGGGATCGTCTGTAAAATAAATACCTGGTTTTATTTTAAAAATATAAACTTTCCCATTGTCCTGAATGGTCGGCATACTTTCAGCCGTAGATGGAACTAGTTTCACTGGATTGGCTAAATAATCGTATTGGACAAGTCTTTCAAAAATGACATCCGCAACATTGCCACTATAAAAATTGAAGGTTTTCACCATATCAAAACCATCATCAGGCGCTTCAAAAGCGATTCGAAGAACTTTGTCAGCTTGTGCTGGGGTTTTGGTATATCCCATCGGCGCAAATGCAACAACAGTTGAAAACAACGTGACCGTAAAAAATTTAGACTTCAACTCAATGCTCACATTATCGTTTTTTAATAAATACTAGACTTTCGAATAGCATTCAACCACACAAAGACTTAACCACCTTCATTTAATTAAATGACCTTTCTTAGCAAAATCATAAATTTAATTATTTTTTACCTTTCGTAAAAATAATAAAAGTGGAAAAATCTACTTTAAGACCAGAAAACATTTGCTATTTTCATGCCACTTTTCAAATAAAATAGTTTTATCAATTAAAAAACTTTTAACACATAGTCTAAAATATTATTTTTTCTCACCTTAATGAAGAGTAACTTTATGCCAAATCATATTTTCTTATATAGTTTTTTAGCCAAATAAATATCTAGATCTAAACACCTAAAATAACTAAAATAAAATTAATTCGCACCAATTTAACGCATCATAAAAATAGCATGATTCATTTTAATGCTCATAAAAAAATTATGGTTTTTGTAAAAAAATGACAATTTAAAAAAATTTCTTAATTTCATATTTTTTTAATAATTAGTAAAAATATGAAAAACTTATTTTTAAAAATAGAACACTTTTACACTTTAAAATCGAGTTTAAATCCCCCTTAAAAATCGTATTTGGCACATGTCTTGCTAAAACGCTTGTGATCATTCTTTTAGAGTGACCATCTATTTAGGGGTTATAAATTCAATGAAAAATACCAATTTCGTTCAATCAAGTGCTATGCCAAAAGCGAGCAAATGCATACTAAAACTCAGTACCCTGAGCCTAAGTATGTTGTGTTTAACTATGACCCATGCTGCTGAAACAGAATCATCTACCGATGAGAAACCGACGAAAGTCGTAAAAGTTGCAGTTACAGGTTCATCGATCAAGGGCGTTGCTGCACAAAGTGCATCACCAATAACCATCGTAAAAGTCGATGAAATTTTAAAACAAGGGATCACGACAACAGAGGAGGCTTTAGCAAAAATTACAGCCAACCAATCAAACTTTGTTACCGCATCAAACGTTGGTGCGAGTAGAACTGTTGGCTCATCTGCTAACTTACGCGGATTAGGTTCAAATAAAACCTTAGTACTCTTAAATGGTAGACGCCTTGCTGCAAATGCTTATGACAGTGGCGTTGCCAATCTCAATATCATCCCTCTTGCAATGCTTGATCGTATTGAAGTTCTGAAAGATGGCGCTTCCGCCGTTTATGGAACAGATGCGATTGGTGGTGTTGTGAACTTCATTACCAAAAAACAATTCAATGGCCTAAATTTCAGTGCTGGTTATCAAAAGCCTGAACAAAAAGGTGGTGAACAACAAAATTATTCTATTTTTGGTGGTTTCGGTGACTTAGATGAAGATGGCTTCAATGCATTTGGTGTAGTTGATTATCGTCGTGGCGAAGATGTTATGGCACAAGACCGTAAGGTCAGTCGTCGTGGAGGTGTTATTCCTGAATTAGGCGTTGACCGTACCAGTAGTGGATCATTTCCCGCAAACCTAGCAGATACTGTGACCAAAGAGTTTGGTAACCCATATGCAGCAACAGGATGCAGTAGCAATCCATTGGTTACAGCAAATGGAGATATTTGCCGTTATAACAGCCAAGCCGTGATCGGTATCGTTCCTAAAACTGAAGATATTTCTGTCATGGGACGAGTCACAGCAAAAATCAATGATAACTTCAATGCGATTGGGGAATATTTATATGCACGCAGTGAGGTAACTACCTCTGTTGCTCCAGATGTATTTTTTGATTTACCAATGAACCCAACCAGTAAATATTATCCAGGTAATGGCATCACTCCAGCAATGGATAATGTCCGCGGTCCTTTAGAACTATATTTACGTTCGCAAGCTGGCAATCGTATCAGTAACAGTGTCAATGATTCACATCGTATTTTTGCTGGTATCGAAGGTGAAGCATACGGCTGGGATATTAATACAGGGGTAACATATGCACGAAGTAATGCTGCTGATAATATTTTAAGAGGTTATCTTAACTATGATAAAACAGCAGAAGCTTTACTCAATGGCACGCTTAACCCATTTGGCCCTCAAGCAGCAGAAGATGGTGATGTTTGGAGTACATTAGGCGTTAAAGGTAAATATTTAGATGCTAAATTAGATTCAACAATCGTTGATTTCACTGCTAGTCGCCCTATTTATACTCTTCCAGCAGGCGATGTGGGTTTTGCGGTTGGAGCAAGTTATCGCAAAGATGATTGGCAATCAAAAACCATCTCTGAAATTGCCAGTGTTGCACCGAGTACTGGCGTAGATCCAAATGAACCTATTAATGAAGGTTCTCGAAACATCAAGGCAGTATTCACAGAGCTCCATATCCCACTACATAAAACATTAGAAGCTCAACTTGCTGCGCGATACGATGATTACAGTGATTTTGGTGATACATTCAACCCTAAATTCTCTCTTCGTTGGGAACCCATCAAGCAGTTGATGTTCAGAACAAGCTACACCAAAGGTTTTAGAGCACCAACGCTTAGCGAAATGTACTCACCAACTTCGATTACCAATACCGCTGCAACTTATAATGATCCTGTTCTTTGTCCGGGCGGTGTTCCTGCTACTGGTGCATTACCTGCACGTGACTGTGGAATGCAGTTTGATCGTCAAGATGGTGGTAACAAAGACTTAGAACCTGAAAAGTCTGATTCATTCACCGCAGGTGTAGTGTTCCAACCAACCAAAAATCTTGTTTTCACCCTAGATTACTTTGATATCAAAGTTAAGAATCAAATTACAAATATCTCTGAGACGGCTATTTTTGGTGATCCTGAAAAATATGCAGATAAATTTGTTCGAAATGCAGATGGTTCACTCAATTATATTAATACAGTAAATCAAAACTTAGGTGGTATTAAAACCTCAGGTTTTGATGCAAGCATGGCTTGGCGTTCTCCAATGACAAGTACTGGTCAGGTAGGCTTTAGCATTGATGGAACTTATGTTACTGATTACAAATATCAAGAAGATGAAGGTATGCCGTGGATTGGTGTTGCTGGTAGCTATGCAGGTCTAGACTATCAAGCCATTGTTCTACGTTGGAAACATACTGCAAATCTAGATTGGCGCTATGAAAACTGGGCACTCAACCTCCAACAAAACTTCTCTAAAGGTTATAAAGACCAAAACTCTGCTGGTCAAAACCATAAAGTTAGTGACTACACAACCTACAACCTCTCAGGAACCTACAAAGGCTTCAAAAACGTAGAACTCACCTTAGGTATTAAAAATATGTTTGATGCAGAACCACCAGCATCAAATGTATTGGATAACTTCCAAATGGGTTATGACCCACGTTATGCAGATGTACTCGGTCGTACTTACTTCGTTCGTAGCACTTTCAAATTTTAATATGTTCATCACTACAACATGATTTTGATGCTGTAGTGATCCACCGTAATCATCAATTCACACAAGGAAAAATGGTCTGTATTTCCCCCATTACGAACCTTTTCCTTCTCAAGTTAAACGTGAATTGATGATTACAATTTCAGGAGCAATTATGGGCATACCCTTTTCTGAGAGTGAAAATCAATCCGCCAAACGCCTAGTCGGTATTGGTGTGGTTTTATTCTTACACCTCGTGATCGCCTATATTCTGATGACAAGTTTAGCGACTGACTTTATCAAACCTGTCGAGAAACCTGTAGAACTACAGATTATTCAAGATATAGAACCACCGCCGCCTCCACCACCAAAACCAGAGGAAAAGCCACCAGAACCACCAAAAATGGTAGAGAAAGTGGCAAAAATTCCTGATCCACCACCGAAACCAGTTGAGGCTGTGAAACCTGTTCAAAAGCCTGCACCGACTCAGACAACAAAGGCTACGGATGCAACTCCTACACCATCACCTGTTGCAGCAAGTCCAAGTCCAGTTGCAGCTCCAACCGTTGCAGCCACACCTTCCGCTCCAGCTAAACCAGCAGGCATTTCACGTGGTGTTTCCGAAGGTGAAGCTGGCTGTAAAAAACCAGACTATCCACGTGAACAAGAAATGGCAGGTGAAGAAGGTACTGTTCGAATGCGTCTTCTAGTAGATGGTTCAGGAAAAGTGATAGATGCAAAAGTTAAGAAATCCAGTGGAGTTAGAGCCTTAGATAAAGCCGCTTCGAAAGCATTTAGTCTATGTACATTTACTCCCGCAATGAAAGATGGCGTACCTCAACAAGATTGGTATGAAGTTGAATACTCTTTCACAATTTCTTAATTAATTGAATAAATGAAACAAATTTTTGGAGAATTTAAGATGAATAAAACAGCAAAACATATCGCACGCTTCGCAGCAATCGGTCTCATTTCTACCAGTACATTATTACCATTTCACACGGTATGGGCTAATGAAACTACGCAAGCAACAGCTGTCACAACAACGAATACTGAAGCCGTTACCCAAGCCACACCAACTCCGCCACCGTTACCCGCTACTGAAGAAAAAGTACATAACCCTTATGGCTTAGAAGCATTATGGCGTGAAGGCGATCTCGTCGCAAAAACCACACTTTTTATTTTAGTTCTGATGTCAATTGGAACGTGGTACATCATTTTTTCTAAAGTATTTCAACAAAGTAAAATCAAGCGTCACGGCACTGAAGCAGAACGCAATTTCTGGGAAGCGGATACATTAAATAGTGCAAAAGAAAGTTTAGATCCTAGCAGTACCTATCGCTATATTGCTGAAAAAGGCATTCACTCAACAAAGCATCATGACGGCACATTATTAGAACGTATCGATTTCAACACTTGGGTAACGATCTCAATTCAACGAGCAATCGAAAAAGTCCAAAGTCATCTTGGCAATGGTCTAGCTTTCCTCGCCACCGTCGGTTCAACTGCGCCTTTCGTTGGATTATTTGGCACAGTCTGGGGTATCTACCACGCATTAACTGCAATCGGCATTTCAGGACAAGCATCTATCGATAAAGTTGCTGGACCTGTTGGTGAAGCACTTATCATGACTGCAATAGGCCTTGCTGTCGCAGTACCAGCTGTACTTGGTTATAACTGGCTCACTCGCCGTAACAAAGCCGTGATGGACAATGTTCGCTCTTTCGGCTCAGACCTACATGCTGTACTTCTCAGTGGTGACCTAAACAGCAATCACCCAAACCGTAATTCTAAATAAGGAATACGATTATGGGCATGATGATTAATTCAGATCAAAGTGACGATGATGTAATCGGAACGATAAATACGACTCCACTTGTCGACATCATGTTGGTATTGCTAATTATCTTTTTAATTACTGTTCCAGTCGTCACACATACCGTTCCAGTCAAACTTCCTGAGGAAAAAAATACGCCTTATGCCACCACACCACAAAATATTCAGCTCTCAGTCAATAAAACTGGTGATATTTTCTGGAATGAACAACACGTTGCAAATAAAGAAACTTTGCTTGCACGTCTTCAAGTTGAGGCGCAAAAACGCCCTCAACCTGAGGTTCATATTCGTGGTGACCAACTTACACATTATGAGGCGATTGATCAGGTTATAAGTACAACTCAACAAGCTGGTATTGGCAAAATCGCATTTGTCACTACACCACCTAGTTCACCATAAGGTCAGATTAAGGAGTCACTCATGGGTATGAATGTCGGTCCAAAAAGTAGTGAAGATGATGTCATGCTTGATGTCAACATGACACCTTTAATTGATGTCATGTTGGTATTGTTAATCATGTTCATCATTACCATCCCGATTCCAAATAATGCCATTAATATCAACTTGCCAAACGGTACGCCTCCGCCGCCGACTGACCAAAAACCGCCTGAAGTGATCAATTTACGTGTCGATGCTCAAGGTCAGATTTTTTGGAATGATCAGGTGGTCGCGGATCGCCAAGCACTAAAAGCACTGTTTGAAAATGTGGCTCAAAAGGCAGATCAGGATCAAATTAAATTTAAACCTGATGCCCAAGCAGAATATAAAAATATTGCGATGGTGATGGCTTTAGCTCAGCAAAGTAATGTCACTAAAATAGGAATTGTCAGTAATAACTAGAAAAATAAATACAATAAACTAAGCTTCACAACTCTAAGTTGCTCCTATGCTAACAAGCTCGCTTGTTAGCTTTTTTTATTTTATTTCATTTACCAGAATAGGGATGATAGTGCTATTCACCTTATAGCCTTTCGGTTTGTCATCACATGCATCGCCCATGACTGTCGTTTTAACAACGAACGGAGAATAAGGCATCACATTTAAATAGCCAGTATTATCAGCACCAGTACGACAATCTTCGGTTTCAAGTTTTTCATCAAAACGCCCAGCATAAGATGACTCTTGAACTTCTGTTATTAACTTTGCATTCCATTGATTGAGATAAACTAAACTTTTTGTAGATTCGACTGTACCCTGCCCTGAGCCAGCACTTTCGATTTCAACTAATTCAATCGGTTTACCTTTATACACAGTTGGATGCACTTTAAATGTATTCGATTGCCCACCGAACTCTTTTAATATCTGAGCCTGTTTGAGCTTTGGTCGAGTCAGCACATAACCTGCCCAAAAGTTACGACCTGCATTTTCAAAACTCACACCAGATAAATAAGCTTCTTCACCCGAAACTAATTTCACTTTTTCCGTGTGATCAATCTGAATGGCTTGCTGAGGATTAGCATTTGAATCTTGTAAATTAGTGATCCAACTAATAATGGTTTTATCTGTCGGGATAGCAGCATAGGATGCTGAGACTGGAATCAAAAATCCAAATAAAATGGATAGAACTAATTTATTCTTCTTGTTCATTTTAGACCTTACTTTTATACAATCAAAACTTTCACTTGAAATATGATACTCGGAAACGTCATCCACAACCTGAGCAAGTCAAAGCGATTAAAGCTTTGACTTAGCGCAAGACAAACGGAGTGCGTAGTTCATGCTCAAGCATAGCTTTCGCCTTGCGGTATGGCAAAGATTATTAATCTTTGCTATTCGTACCTCAGGTTTTGTGGATGACAATGCCTTTGCCTACTTTGGGCGAAACCAAAGTAGGGCGAACCTGAACGAAGTTGAAATATATTTCAACTGAAGTGCAAGACACAGTTATTTATCCCTAACTTTAGCTTGAACTCGGCGAGACTCCGTGAAGAGTTAATATTTTTTCTAATTAAAGCTTAAGTTAATTAAACTTTTCCAACTCAATCCATTGAGCATCAGGAAAATGCTTTGCTAAATAAGTTTTTAAATAATCCGCTGTATCTTTAGAAATAAGTGGATCTTTCGACTCATCTTTTAAGTTATACACCAAAGCATGCAAACTCAAACCACGCTGCTTTAATGCTTCTAAACTCAATAAAGTATGATTAATACTGCCCAAACGCCCAGAAGTCACCAAAATCACAGGAAATTGATGTTGAGCGATATAATCAATAGTCAACAATTCTGTGGTTAAAGGCACCATCAAGCCGCCAGCACCTTCTAACAATACGACCTCAAACCGCTGAGCCAATTCTTTAGTCGCAGCTTCAATTTTCGCGAAATCTAAGTCTCGTCCATCTAAACGTGTGGCTAAATGCGGCGAGGCAGGATAAGTAAAAATTTCAGGCATGGTCAATTTTTCATGATCTTCCTGAAACCAGCCACTACCCATAATTTCACGGTGTTTTTCAATATCTTCAGAGATATCTATATTACCCGTTTGAACTAATTTTTGGGTAATAACTCGCTGCCCCTGTTCGGTCCAAAGTTTGGCGAGATAACCTGTGGCATAAGTTTTACCAATTTCAGTATCAATACCACTGACAAAATAAATTGCTGCACTCATGCTTTTCTCCGAGCAACGACATATATAGGATGATAAGTCAGACGATAACCGTCCTTATCATGAAACTGTTGATAATCTAAATAAAACTGCTGCAATGATTGCTTTGTCCAACGATGCGATTTTGCTGTCGCCGTTACGCCAGTCGCTTTAAGATGATATAAAACAGATTTTGGATGATCAAAATACAAATGCTTTTGTAGTTCATGTATGAACAAAATTTCGAAACCATTTTGTTCAAGTTGCTGTTGCAAAGCGCTCAATGAACAATAGTTCAATCCTTGCCCTGTCAGCTGCTTAATCTCAGTTAAGTTCTCAGTTCCAAAAGTAGAAAAACCTAAAGAACCGCCTTGATTCAATGATTGATGTATTCGCTGTAACAACACAGGTAGATCAATCATCCATTGTAAAGCAGAACTTGAAATTACTGCGTCAAGTGAATGAGGGAGTTGAAGTTGCTCTATATCACCAATCAACCAGTGTATCTTTTCCCGATCAGAAAAATGTTGAGCTACATCTTCATATAGATCATTTAAATAAAGATTCTTCGTATGAAAATAAGATTGAAATAAGTGAGTTAAATTTCCCGAACCACAACCGATCTCAAGGACTGAATCCAAGTTTTTCGGACAATAAGTTTTGAGATATTCAAATAGTTCTTTACTGATCTGCTTTTGCGTCACGGCATGTTCAACATAACTTTGCCCTGCTTTAGCAAATCTTTGGGCAACCAGTGCTTTATTGACGCTCACAAACACTCCACCAATTGTTCTAACTCCGTTTTTTGCACCAATGAAGTTAAAGATATTCTTAAACGTGAACTATTTTGCGGCACAGTTGGCGGACGGACAGGCATGGCATAAAAGCCCTGTTGCTGCACATACTTTGCCTTTTCGATTGCAGCTTGGCTCTCACCTATAATAATCGGAATAATATGACTAGTGGATGGGCTATAAAAACCTTTCTCAATCACGGCGTGTTGTAAATATTGACTCATTTCGGCTAAATGCTGACGTTGTTGCTGCATACTCAACATTTTATTAAAAATAAAGTCAGACCAAGCCATCGAGATTGGCGGTAATGCAGTACTAAAAATCAAAGGTCGCATTTTATTAATCAGATAATCACGAATGATTGAATCACAAATGATATATCCCCCAACCGAAGCCATCGCTTTACCAAGTGCGCTAACCAAGAAATCGATCTGATCCAATACTGCATATTGCTCAGCACAACCTAAACCCTGCTTGCCTCTCACACCAATGCCATGTGCTTCATCCACATATAACATGGTTTTATGGAAACGCTGTTTTAACTGAACTAAGGCTGCTAAATCAGTCTCATCGCCATCCATACTAAAAATACTTTCAGTCACTACAATAACGCGTTCAATTTGCTCATCTTGATGATACTTTTGCAATAACTGTTCCAAATGCTGCAAATCATTGTGTCGATAACGCACATATTGAGCTGTAGACAATCGGATACCATCGATCATACTGGCATGCACAAGCTTGTCCGCCAAAATAATGGTTTTGCTATCAGCCAGCGCAGGCAAAATACCAATATTCATGTGGTAGCCACTATTGAAAAGTAATGCAGCACGACCAAAGGCTTTGCTTAGGCTATTTTCAAATTGTTCGTATTCTGCATAGTTACCAGTCAGTAAGCGTGAAGAAGATGAACTAAATAATGCCCGCTCGATTTTTAGTGTATCGAGGAATTCCTCTCTTAACTCTAGATCAGCAGCTAAGCCTAAATAATCATTGGATGCCAAATTCAACATGGTTCGATCTTGAATGGTAATAAATCGTCCATGCTGTTGATTTGAAGTAAATTGGCGAAAATTACCTTGTTGCTTGAGTTGATCAAGCTGTTCAGCATAATGATCAAGCAAGGACATTAGCATGTGCTCCTTGCATACTTTTCACCACTTCAGTCAAATGTGTTAATAAATAGTTCAGTTCATCATCACTAATCACATATGGCGGCATCACATAGACCAATTTTCCAAATGGTCGCACCCAAATACCCCGTTCAACGAACTGCTGTTGTAAAGTTTTCATATCAACATTGATGCTTAATTCAACCACACCAATCGCCCCTAAAACCCGTACATCAGCAACATGGTCAAGCTGAGCTAAATCCGTTAATTGTTCAGCCAGAATCTTTTCAATTCGTTGAATATTGGCTTGCCAATCCTGTTCCACTAATAATTGGGTGCTTCTTAAAGCAACAGCGCAAGCCAATGGATTCGCCATAAAGGTTGGACCATGCATAAACACGCCAGCCTCACCACGGCTGATGGTTTCAGCCACATCTTTTGTCGTTAAGGTCGCAGACAATGTCATATAACCGCCTGTCAATCCCTTACCAATACACATAATGTCAGGTTCAACTTGGGCATGTTCCCAAGCAAACATTTTGCCTGTGCGCCCAAAACCAGTGGCAATTTCATCAAAGATTAACAATAAATTGAACTGCTCACACAAAGCTTTGGCTTGACGTAAATATTCAGGATGATAAAAACGCATACCCCCTGCACCTTGCACAATTGGCTCAATAATTAGTGCAGCAATGCTGTGATGATGCTGTTCGATCTGGTGTTTGAGCTCTTGAATATCTTGTGGATTCCACTCACCATCAAAGCGACTTTGAGGCGCGGGTACAAAGATTCGATTCGGTAAACTTGAGCCAAAAATCTGATGCATTCCCGTAACAGGATCACACACAGACATCGCATTCCAAGTATCACCATGATAGCCAGAACGTGTAGTAATAAAATTAGTTTTCTCAGGTTGACTCAACGCAGCCCAATATTGCACTGCCATTTTTAAAGCCACTTCAACTGCAACCGAACCTGAGTCTGCGTAGAAAATCTTATCTAAGTTCGGCGGCGTAATTTTTAATAATAATTTGCCCAATTCAATCGCAGGTTCATGAGTTAGACCGCCAAACATGATATGCGCCATATTCTGCAATTGATCTGCAACCGCTTGATTCAGCTCAGGATGGTTATAACCGTGAATCGCACACCACCATGACGACATGCCATCAACTAAGGTTCGACCATCTTCTAGTTCAATCGTTGCACCATAAGCACGTTTCACTTTAAAGGTTGGTAGTGGATTTAACATCGAAGTATAGGGATGCCATATATGTTCTAAATCAAATAAATCGGTCATCCTTTATTCACTCCTCATTTTATCCTAAGCCAATTAAATGCACGAAAATATCTACAATCGCAGAGGCGGCATGGATGCCGCCCGTTGAGCTGCGGCATCAAGGATGTGCCGTCAGCTCAACAAAGGATTTTTGCTTACTTTTGATCCTTCAAAAGTAAGGTCATATATTTGCACAATACAATAACGTTGCCATAACCGACAAAGGCCAACTATCTTAAACGTGTCAAAACCTAAAATAAATTGCGAGAACTTTCAATTCAAGCAAGATTAAACCGTCTATTGAATAAAATCCTTAATTATTTGCACAGTCTGTTCAACCATGAAGCATGGAAAACCATGTGAAGCACCATCAATCGAAACAACATATAGATTCTTTGCAGCTAAATTCTGAATATTTTGCACAACTTGGTAAGGAACTAAAGCATCATGCTCCGCAATCACATGAAGCTGATCACCTTGATAGTTTTCATACATCTCAACCAAATTGAGTTGTTCCAACATCAGTAAGCCTTGCTTCAATAACGCAATCGGCTGTGGACGAATCAACTTTTGCATTGCTAAAAAATCTTTTCTTGCAGTATCCGCACCTTGGCAAACAAGTAAACCAAAGCGTTTTAAAGTTGTAATCGCATCCTGCTCAAATGATTGTTTGAACTGTTGGAATGTTTCAACAGGCATTGCAGTCGACCAGTTTTCTTGCGCTACAAAACAAGGATTTGAAGCTAAAGTAATTAAAATCTTCTGTTCCACATATCGCTTTTCTATTTGATGGACTAATAATGTTGCAAGTTGTCCACCCAACGACCATCCAAGAATTACATCAAACGCTCTTGCATATTCAATTTGTTGTTGCAAAACTCGCTCATCTAAGGCATTGAAAATATTAATTCGATCTACACAATGTCCTTGCTGTTGCAATGCTTCGTGCAAAGGTTGTAATAATTCGGCTCCACCACCCCATCCTGTGATCAGTAAAATCTTCTTAGACAAACGTATACCTTTTGATTGAACAATCATTTTGTATAAAACATCGCATATATTCGTTATTTTTCCTAGCCACCCCACTTCAATTTGCTAAAATATGTGCGATTACACTTTGAGATCAAAATGATGAATACGATAAAATCCAAAGTTCTTATTCTTTGTAGCTCACTATTTTTGATGACTTATCCAAGTCTAACCGTAGCACAAAGTAACTTATTTTCCTCAAAAAATACCGCGCAGAAAGAATGGGTTGGACAGTCCGCACCAGACTTTAAACTACAGGATCAAAGTGGTAAATGGCATACTTTGAATCAGTATAAAGGTAAATGGGTTGTGCTCTATTTTTATCCTAAAGACAACACAGCAGGCTGTACACAAGAGGCCAATCAGTTCAAGTCACTCTACCCTCAATTTATAAAATCAAATGCTGTAGTTTTAGGGGTAAGTTTAGATGATGTCGCTTCACACCAAAAGTTTTCAGAAAAACTTGGCTTGCCATTTCCTATTTTGGCTGATGACAAAGGTGAACTTGCAGGAAAATTTGGGATTGTAAGAAATTTCGGAATTGCAAAAATTGCTAAAAGAGAGAGTTTTTTAATTAACCCTCAAGGTGCAATTAGGTATCACTATACCAGTGTCAACACACAAACTCATGCGGATCAGGTACTTAAAGACTTGAAAGACGCTCAAACTAAAAAGTAAATTTAGAAATAAAAAAACTCAGCACTAAGCTGAGTTTTTTTATTGATTTAGAATATTAGATCTGCGATTGAATATAGTTCTGTAAACCAATTAACTCAATTAAACGTAATTGTTTTTCTAACCAATAGGTATGGTCTTCTTCTGTATCAGAAAGCTGCTGACGAAGCATATCACGGCTAATATAATCGCCTTTCTCTTCACAAAGCTTAATTCCTGTCGCCAGTTTCTCACGAACATGATATTCAAGCGCTAAATCAGCTTTTAAACAGCTTACAACATCGTTTCCAACATTAATGTCTTCACGATTCATATTCGGTTGAGCACCTAAAAACAAAACACGACGAATGATTGCATCAGCATGAGAAGCTTCTTCCTGCATCTCATGATCAATACGTTCGTAAATTTTACCTAAGCCCCAATCTTCGTACATTCTTGAATGAATTAAATATTGATCACGAGCAGCCAACTCACCGCCAATGAGCATATTTAAATAGTCGATGACTTCTGGATTGCCACGCATAATACTTACTCCTATCGAATGCCACTATTATGTGCAAGTTAAAATATAATTGCAAAGCTAAATTTGTGTAAGTTTATGATTTTTATAAAATTAAAATGAGAAACATACGCATTTACAGTTTTAATTAAGCAAAATTATTGAAGTAAAATAAGCGCTTGCAAACGAACATCTTGATCCTAAACCCATAATTTATGAAGAAAACGTTTATTTTCATTTTTGTAACCATTCACAATGCTTCTTATTTAGCCCTTTGTTTTAATCAATAAACTTAAAAAAATGACTGGCCAGCTGTTGTTTCTTTAAGCAAAATTCGCTAAATAAGAGCAATCACAAAAATACAATGTGGAAAAGAAATGAATAAAAGCACACCAATCTTGGTCACTGGAGCAACGGGTTATATCGCTGGCTGGATTATTGAACGGCTATTAAATCAAGGATATAAGGTGAATGCGACGGTTCGTGATCCATCTAAAACCAATAAAATCCAACATCTTTATGACATCGCCGAGAAGTCATCTGGACAAATCCAATTTTTCAAAGCAGATTTACTTGATCCAAATTCTTTTGATGATGCAATGCAAGGCTGTGAGGTGGTGATTCATACCGCATCACCTTTCGTTGTGACTAATTATAAAGATGCGGTAAAAGACATTATTGAGCCTGCGGTGAAAGGTACTGAAAATGTCCTCAATAGTGTCAACCGTACTGAATCCGTTAAACGTGTGGTACTCACTTCAAGCATTGCTTCGACCTATGGTGATGCAATTGAAATTCTAGATACTTCAAATAATGAGTTTGATGAAAATGACTGGAATAACACCAGCAACGAAACGCATCAACCCTACTCATATTCAAAAGTGGCTGCTGAACGCAAAGCATGGGAGATCGCAGATCAGCAAAGTCGTTGGAGTTTAGTTTGTATTAATCCAGCATTGGTTATGGGGCCGTCACTGACCGATGCAAGCCAATCAGGTAGTATTGAAGTATTGCAACAGTTCGGCAATGGTACAACGCTATTCGGTGTGCCGCCAATGTGGAATGGCATTGTTGATGTACGAGATGTTGCTGATGCACATGTGAAAGCCGCTTTAGATCCACAAGCCAAAGGCCGCTATATCATCTGTGGTGGAACATTAAGCTTACTTGAAATGGGTAAAGCATTAACGCAAAAGTTTGGTTATAAATATCCTTTCCCGCATTTTACTGTACCAAAAACAGCATTCTCACTGATTGCACCAATGCTCGGGCATTCTCGTCAGTTTGTAAAACTCAATATGGGTTATCCGATTTACTTTAATGCTGAACGCAGTGTAAATGAGTTGGGAATTCAATACCGCGATATTCGTGAGAGCGTTTGTGAGCATTTTCAGCAATTGCTAGATGATGGTATCGTGAAAAAATATATTTAATACATGAAAAAGGCGGCATTTATGCCGCCTTTTTCATTCTAAACTCCATAGCACAACTCAAGTCATAAAAGTTAAGACTCATACTGAGCTAAAAACTCCAGAAACTCTTGTTCATTAATTACTCGAATTTCTAACTTCTGCGCCTTGTCTAGCTTACTTCCCGCTTTTTCACCCGCAACCACACATTTTGTTTTACTCGAAACACTGCCACTCACGCGTGCACCTAATGCCTGCAATTTCTGTGTTGCTTCATCACGTCCCATACTTTCTAAGGTTCCAGTCACCACCCAACTCTCGCCATTTAAAGGCTGGCGTGTTGGTGCTGTCGGCGCATCCCAATGAATTCCTGCTGCAAGCAATCGATCTAACACCTCAATGTTATGTGGAGCTTGGAAAAAGTCTGCAATCCATTCCGCAGTAATATCACCGACATCAGGAGTTTTCTTGAGTGCTTCGATATCAGCTGCTTTCAATGCTTCAAATGTCTGGAAAGTATTCGCCAACATACGCGCTGTTGTCTCACCAACCCCGCGAATACCTAGACCATAAATAAAACGTGCCAAGGTCGTTTTCTTGCTGGCTTCAATTGCATCAATCAGGTTTTGAACAGACTTCTCACCCATTTTTTCAATGGTTAAAAGTGTGTCGCTATGTTCATGTAGGTGATAAATATCGGCCACGTCTTTAAGTAAGTCGAGATGTAATAGTGATTCTACCCAACGATCACCTAAGCCCTCAATATCCATCGCTTTACGTGAAACAAAGTGTCGAATAGCCTCAATACGCTGCGCTGCACAATACAAACCACCCGAACAACGTGCCAACGCTTCCCCCTCTGGCATGACCACAGGTGAATCACAGACTGGACAATTGCTAGGAAGATGCACAATTTCAGCATCGGCAGGTCGAAACTCAGCCCAAACTTTTTCCACTTTTGGAATCACATCGCCAGTACGGTAGACGCTCACAGTATCGCCTACACGTACATCTAAACGGTGGATTTCACCAATGTTATGTAAGGTCACATTCGATACAGTCACACCACCTACGAAAACAGGTGCTAAACGTGCAACAGGCGTTAAAGTTCCTGTTCTGCCCACTTGCCAGTCAATATTCTCAACTTTGGTTAAAGCGGCTTGTGCTGGGAATTTATATGCCGTTGCCCAACGCGGTTCGCGACTTAGGAAGCCGAGTTGTTGTTGCTGTTTAAGGCTGTCCACCTTAATCACCATGCCATCAATTTCGACTTTAAGATTTGGGCGCTCCTGTTGAATTTGTTCATAACGCTGTTGTACTTCCTCAATCGAAGCACACAGGAATTGACGTTCGGCAATTTCAAAACCAAATTTGGTCAGCCAATGCAAACTATCGTGCATCGTAGCCAAACCATGATTTGGGACACACTGTGCGATGCCATACGCATAGAACGCCAATGGGCGCGAAGCAGCAACATTTGGATCAAGCTGTCTTAAACTCCCTGCCGCAGCATTACGCGGATTGGCAAAGGTTTTCTCTCCTTTCGCCTCTTGGTCAGCATTGAGCTTTTCAAAACCCGATTTAGGCATTAAGACTTCACCACGAACTTCCAAGAAATCTGGAATGGCTTGATGCTGACTTGATAATACTTTAGGTAGATTCCGAATGGTTTTTACATTCTGAGTAATGTCTTCACCTGTTTCACCATCACCACGAGTTACACCACGAACCAACACACCATTTTCATACCACAGTGAAATCGCTAAACCATCGAGTTTAAGTTCAACATCGTATTGAACTTTTTGATTCGGTAGGCGCTCATCAATGCGACGAGCAAAAGCAAACAAGTCTTCCTGATTAAAGACATTACCCAATGACAACATTGGGACTGCATGGGTCACGCTTTCAAATTTTGATAGTGCTTGACCACCCACCTTATTGGTTGGTGTATCAGCCTGAATACATTCTGGATATTGTTGTTCTAAGGCTTTAAGCTGATGAAATAAATGGTCATATTCACTATCTGAAATAGAAGGTTGATCCATCACATAGTAAGCATGATTATGTTTTGCAATCAGTTGAATCAACTGACGCATTTGCTCAATAACTGAGTTGTGTTCCATTTAAATTTCACCATATAAAAGGGCGGAAAAACCGCCCTATAACTTTTCACTGAATTTATTATAAAAGATTCATTAAGCTGTTGCTTGATTTGGACGATAATCAATCACATGATGACGCCAATGTTCTTTCAACTGCGGTGTAAACTCTAAATTGTTTTCGTCGTAGACCTTACCATCCACTTCACGCGCAATTAAGCCTGCAATACTGGTCATCATGTCATAACCTGTAACCGCTTTGCTATTTGGTAATGCAAGGAAGAAGGCTAAGCCTTGTACCTGCTCACCCGATAAAGTTTCTAAATCGAAACCTGCTGGGCCATTATCCGTCATTCGTAATACAGAGAACATCAAAGCACTTGGTTCATCAGTATTTTCATAGCGATGGAAGCATGACATTTCACCGAAACGTAAGCCATATTTCAACAGTACTTTTAGGGCTTTATCACCTGACAATGCACGGCGAGGATTTGGGTATACATTCAAGGCAATAATCTGTTCAGCGGTTGCTAAAGCACTTTCATCATCATAACGTTGTTGTTCATGTAAATGTACATCCAAGATATTGCTTTCACCATCAAACTCTTCAATAGCAACAGTTTCAATATTTGGATTTAAACTAAGCTCAGCTTCTGATTTTTCTTCGTCTGACTTATCTGAAGTCTCTAAAGTTGCAACTTTATCAACCGCTTCAGCCTCAATTTCGACCTCAGCATTGATTTGTTTTTCTTCAACCTGTTCAGCTACAGGTTCAGTTGTTGTTTTTGTATCTTCTTGTTCAGCAACAACATCTACTTTTTCTTCAACAATTATGACAGGCTCAGGAGTTTCTACTTGTGCTTCTGCTGACTCCACTTTAAAACTTGGTTCTACTCGTGCAGTTGCAGCGGTGACTGCCTCAGTTTGAAGTTGATCACGAACATGGCGCGGGATCACTGGCTGCTGACTTTCTGGATTAATATGTAAATCTGCTTCTAGTGACGGCTCAACTGGTTTAGGTTTTCTTAAAATCATCACCAAACCAACGAGCATAATCACAACGGCGATAACAATGCCTATTATTGTATTCATTTCCATACTAAGACTCCGCAACTAACCCGTATTCTTTTGCCTGTTCTAAATCGACAGTCACTAATTTTGATGTGCCTGGCTCTGGCATGGTCACTCCCAGTAAATCAGTTGCCATTGTCATTGCCAATTTATTATGTGTAATGTAAATGAATTGCACTTGTTCAGAAAGCTCTTTTACCAAATTACAATACCGCTGTACGTTGGCATCATCAAGTGGTGCATCAACTTCATCCAAAACGCAGAATGGCGCTGGGTTTAATCTAAAGATCGCAAAGACCAAAGCCAAAGCCGTTAAGGTCTTTTCACCACCTGAAAGCAATGCTAAAGAACTATTCCGCTTGCCGGGTGGACGTGCCATCAACTTCACGCCAGATTGCCAATCATCTTCAAGGCTTAAAGTCGCTTCACCACCACCAAACACTTTTGGAAACAGCAGTTGTAACTCTTGATTGACTTGATCAAAAGTAGTCATAAACAACTTACGCGTTTCTTGGTCAATACTCTTCATCGCACCTTTAAGCTGCTCGACTGTATTTTCCAAATCTTGCATTTGGTGACTAAGCTCATCAAAACGCTGAGAAACCTCCTCATACTCTTGGGAGGCAGCTAAATTAACAGCACCAATTTTTTCAAATTGCTGTTGAGCTTTTTCGAGTTTTTGCTGATGTTCTTTAATTTCAATCGAAACATCATTTAAAGCTTCAGTATTTAATTCTTTCAACTGCTCTAAATAGTGTTCTCGATCTGATTTTGCTGCTTGCCACGCCAAACGTTTTTGCTCAAGCAATTCACGTACTTGCTCATCTTTCTGTTGTGCTAGATGACGCTGTTCCGTTAATTGTTGTTGCTTCTCTTGTACCTGATTCAATTCGAGCTGCCATTCATTCCAATTTTTTTGCAACTTTTCAGTTTGCTGGAACTGTTCTTGGAATTGAGACTCTAAATTTGGTAACTCGAGTTGAATTGGATCTACAAATTTCTTCGCCTGTTCAATTTGTTCAATAATTTGTCGATATTGTGTTTTTAGAAATGAAATATCTTTCTCTAATAACTCAATTTGCTGATTGGCTTGAGACGTCTGACGGCGCAATGCTTCACGTTGTTGTTGCTGTTGCGTGAGTTGTTGCTGTTGCTCATCCAATTGTTCATTCAAATTTTCGACTTGAAATTGTAAGGTCTTATAATTCGGCAATACGGCTTCTAATTTCAATGCCAGTGCATGTAGATCAATCTCAAGATCATCACGCTGCATGGCATCTTCCTCAAGCTGTACATCGAGCTGTTTAAGTTGATCTGCCAATTGTTGCTGTTGTAGTACAAAAGCCTGAGCTGTGCTTTGCAATTTAGCAACCTGTACATCTAACTGTTGCAGCTCTTTTTGCTTTTGCTTCAGGTTTTGTTGTTGTTGCTGCAAGCGCTGTTGCTGCTGTTGTAAAGCCTGTTGCTGTTGCGAAAACTGATGTTCCAGATCAAGCAGTTGCTGTTGCTTCTGTATAAGTTGCTGTTCAATTTCCTCTAAACGCACTTGATGACTGAGCATGCCCTGTGCAGTTTGGCTGTCTTCATCATAGTGCAGTGCAATCACCCAATCCGCCCCGACATGATAACCATCCAGCGTTAAAATGGATTGTGCTTGCTGGAGATACACTTGATATCGCAATGCTGTGGCTAAATCTTCTGCAACGGCGACATGAGCCCAAAGCGAAGATTGTGGCTCTTCGATCCAATCACTTAAATAACCATTAAATCCACCCCAGCCCTCCTTTATAAAAGGAGGGAGTCCCCCTCTTTTTAAAAGAGGGGTTAGGGGAGATTCTGTTTTTAACTGTCTCGCCACACCTTCTTGAAATGGTTGTTCGCCTTCCAACAAATGCGCTTGGAACCACTTGGCTAAGAACTTCTCAATAATGCTTGCATGCGCTTTAGCTTGAGCGCTTAAACGTAGGCTTTGCATCAGTCGAACTGCATGTTGATCCTGCTTCGGGCTTTGCTTTGCGACAAGCTGATTTAGGTTCTTTTGTTCAGCCAATAAAACCTGAATTTCAGTTTTCAGGCTTTGCAGATCCATTTTCTTCGACTGTTGTTGATCTTGCTGTATCTGAACATCCTGCTGTAATTGTTCAATCGCAGTTTCTAACGCAATAATTTCCTGTTGCAGTTGCTGCTGCAATTGTTCTAACTGCGCCTGTTCATGATCCTGAACCTGAGCACGAATCTGAGTGGTTTGTGTTTGCAGGGTCTGCTTTTGCTGCTCAATCCGCAGCACGTTCTTACCGAGCTGTTCAATTTGCGCAGCCATCTGCAACTTTTTTTGTTGTTGCTGATCGACTTGGGTTTTCAGTTGTTCAAATTGCTGCTGCGCTTGCTTATGTTGGGCTTGAACATCGCTATAATTTTGCTCAGCCGTTTGTGTCTGTTGCTCTAAGGCAAATAAGCTTTCGTTTTGCTCATCAAATTGAGTTGTTAAAGTTTCGACCTGTAACTCTGATAATTGTAAACGCTCTTTGGTTTGTAATTTTTGCTGTTCAAGTTGAACCAAACTACTGCTGTTTTGCTGGAATAAACTCTGTTTTTGTTCCAAGGTCATTTTTAATTCAGACAGCTTTTTCTCGGCCTGTTGCCATTCATGCTGCAAAGGCGAAGATTGCTGAATTAATCGTTGGAATAAAGCACTGGTGGCTTCAAGATCGTGCTCAATGGTCTGTGACTCAGAACGAACCAGTTTAAAGTTTTCACCCAGTGCCGTCATTTCCACCGTATATTCTTGTTGTAGCTTTTGACTTTGATTGGCTTGGAACGAAAGGATTTCAATTTTTAAAGTTCGAATCTGCCCTTCTAGGGTCTTATATTGAATTGCAGCTTCAGACTGGCGCTTCAAGCTGCGGAGTTGGGATTTTAGCTCTGCTGCGATATCGTCTAACCGTGCGAGATTTTGCTCAGTGTGTTCTAAGTGTTGTAGAGTTTCGCGGCGACGTGCTTGATAACGAGAAACGCCAGCCGCCTCTTCAATAAACACTCGCATTTCTTCTGGTTTAGCATCGACAAGACGGTTAATCATGCCCTGCTCAATGACTGCATAAGAACGTGGGCCTAACCCTGTTCCCAAGAAAATATCGGTAATATCACGACGACGACAACGCGTACCATTTAAGAAGTATTCTGACTTACCTTCACGAGTCACTTGTCGACGAACGGCAAGCTCATTATAAGCGTTATAAGCGCCTCCTAGCTTGCCATAAGTATTATCAAAGCGAAGCTCTACACTTGCTACACCAACAGGTTTACGCTTAGCTGTCCCCGTAAAAATAACATCCTGCATGCTGCCGCCACGCAGCTGACGTGCATTAGACTCGCCCATAACCCAGCGAATCGCATCAATAACATTCGATTTACCGCAACCGTTTGGCCCAACAACCGCAGTACGGTTTGCCTTAAAATGTAATGTTGTACTATCGGCAAAAGATTTAAAGCCTGAAAGTTTTAAACTGCTTAAACGCATACTGCCCTAACTAGCGGCGTGAGCGTCTAGCCCAAGCCAATTCAATCTGTTTCATACGTGTCAGAGATTCCAACACAAGGTTACGCAAGTGTCGACAAAAATCTTCCATAAATAAAGCAGCTTGTTGTGATTTTCGGATTAAAATAGCATCAATCACAAGCTTAAACAGGGTAAATGACTCTTGAAGTTCTCGACGAGAAGTATTCAGCGTCAAAAAATAGCTGCGGCGTAACGATGGCAACAATTCTTTATAGAACTTCATGAGATATGGATTTGCCACCATTTCATGTTGTTCAGCTAAATATTTAAAAATCGCATCGTAGAACTTTTCAATATCCCCAGCTCTGACAAACTCCACCAACTGATCAAGAAGAACCTGCAATTGCTCTGCTTCATTGACTCGCCAAGTCTCACTAATTCTCTGCACGATATGACCCAACACCATGACATTCGTATCAAATAATGCTTTAACCTGTTGCGCTGACATTTCAGAGACAATTGCACCACGACGTGGGAAAATCTCAATCAAATAAGTCCGCTCTAAAATCAACAATGCTTCGCGGACTGAGCCACGGCTTACATCTAACTCTTTAGCGATGCGTAATTCTTGAATACGCTCTCCTTCGACCAATTCTCCACTAATGATCTGTTCACTTATGTATTTTGCAATCTGTTCAGAAAGACTATCAGCCTCATCGAGATTCATGATCCCCTCGCTATCTTTGTTATACGCATTGTCCAATGCTGTTTGCGCTTTTTTGTTTTAACTGATCTCGCCTCATAAATTCTATATCATTGTCTGACAATTTTATTGCTTTTTAAGCCAATCGCGATGAAAAAGCATGATTTTTCTAAAAAAATTGAACACAAGCTTTATTTTTCTATGAATAAGATCAAAAAGTTAAGCCTTTAAAATCGCATTAACCGAATATCTGAAAGATAGATCCTCTTACCGAAATTTTATTGATATAAATCACATAAAATAATATTTTTATTAAAATAAGCACATTTTATTTTTACTGAACTGTTCAGTTCGTCAATATGAGTCTCATCATGGGTGTTCAGCAAGCTATTAATATTGCAATTTTTGGGATGAGTCTCAGAGTACTGAACGAGTTAAAAGAACGTGTTCTCAGTGCAGTTCCCAATCACATCCAAGTGAATTGGAGCAATATTGCTGAACCACAACTCGATATTCTGATGATTAACCATATCTTTGTGGATTCTCCAAATATTCAAAACCTGATTAAAAATAGTAATATCAAAGTATTGAGACTCATCAATAATATAGAAAAAAGCAGTTCAATAGAAAATGACGTCCTCTATTTACCCATTAATCACATTCATTCACTGCATCATTGGCTCAATGAAAAACTTACTGATACGCAGATACTTAAAGATCATACACAGACCAGTTCCATTGAAATCATCAAACCTGTTCAACATAAGCACATCAAAGAAGTATTAGAGGAAATTCAAAATCCTAAAAATGGTAAAATCCAGATCTTTAATAATGATGGTTTGCTTGCAATTGCTGACCCTCGCAATGAATGGTTATGGCAAAGTCCTGATTATCAGCCCAAACCGACAGGTCTAAGCCTCAACTATACCTATGCGACGCAAAATAATTTATCTTGGATCACGGATTCACAACAACAAGATTTAAAACAATGGCTATGGAATTTAATCTGGTTATCACCTGATTTTATAGAGTTGTGCCCAGCATCGACCTCAAGTTTTTATCTCGAAATTTGGCCACAACCGAAAAATAAAATTGATCGCCAAAATATTTTGAGAATGTCTGCTTGTTTCGCACAAGGTGCACAAATTACAACGGTTGCCACTCAACTCAATCTATCAGAACAATACGTTAAAATTTTTATTGGAGCATGTTTAGCAACCGAATATGGAAAAATCATTAAAGACTCTCAAACGACTTATCAACCCCAAAAGCAACATAATAAGACTGAGCAACACTTTATGAAAAAGCTATTTGGTCGCTTACGTCATCGTTTGGGTTTTTAATTAAGGGCAAACTTATGATTTTACATCAATATAAAATTGTCTTTGGTGGAACGATGGGTTCTGGTAAGTCCACGGCAATCAAAGCGTTATCAGAAATCGAAGTGCTCGGTACTGAAGCACTGAATACAGACATTGAATCACATGAGAAGCTACTCACCACCGTCGGAATTGATTACGGAGAAATCACTTTAGATGATGGTGTAAAAGTTGGTCTATATGGGACACCGGGACAAGATCGTTTTGATTTTATTTGGTCAGTCATTTGCAAAGGTGCGATTGGAACGATTGTAATGATTGACCATGCTGCGGAAAATCCACTCTTTGATTTAGATCAGTTTATCCAAGCGTTCCAACCTTTCGGCAATAATATCGTGATTGCCATTAGCCATATAGATCGAAAGCCAGAGCGTACCCTCTCTATGTATAGAGAATGGCTGCGTCAAAAAGCATTGAATTACCCTTTGTTTTTTATTGATGCTCGCCAAAAAGATGATGTTCTACTATTGGTCGAAACATTAATTGCAACCATCGAAGTACACTATGGTTTGATCAATTAAAGGGTTTAAAATAGCCCTTTATAAATAAAATAACTGCCTACAAAAACCAGTAAACCTGCAAAACATTTTTTCAGCATTGCGGGTGATAAACGATGGGCAACCTTAGCCCCTAATTTTGCAGTGATAAAACTCATCGCACTAATACCTAAAAAGGCATAAACATGCACATAACCGATCGTGTTTGGCACATCAATTTTTTCTTGAGCGCCGAACCACATGAAACCAATAGCGCCCGCAGCTGCGATAGGTAATCCACATGCCGCAGAGGTTGCAACAGCCTTCTGCATCACTACGCCATGACGACTCAGATAAGGTACAGTTAAACTCCCTCCACCAATTCCAAAGATTGCTGAAGCAACACCTATTCCTCCACCAGCAGCAAACTGCCAAGGTGCAGATGGTAAATGTCGATTGGGATCAACTACAGCATGTGCGCCTCTAAACATTTTAAATGCCATCGCAACAGCGAACACACCGATTAAAAGTTGTAAGTGTTGACCTGACATTAAGTCAGCCACGCCCGCACCCAGAAATGAACCTATTACTAAACCAGGTGCTAAATTACGAAATACATGCCATAACACAGCCCCTTTTTTATGATGAGCCATCACAGAGCTAATAGACGTTACAATGATTGTTGCTAGTGATGTTCCAACAGCAATATGCATAATGACATTCGGGTCATAATTCATTTGAGAAAAAACGACATACAAAATGGGAACAATAATTAGACCACCACCGACACCAAATAGCCCCGCTGTAAATCCAGCAATTGCACCAATCAGCAAATATATGATTAACTCCATAAACTCATGACCACGCTACTCGTAAAAAATGATGGATGATTTCGCAACTCGCCAGTTACAGCAATTATTAAACGCAAAAAATCAATTTCCAGAAGTGGTTTTACTTAAAACCACCACCACATCGACCAATGATGATATGCGTGAAATTGCACAAAAAGGCATTACGACAGGACTGGTGTGCAGTGCACAACAAACGCTGTCTCTTATACACATC
>LULL01000022.1_pt1 | contig 69345 bp, 63 predicted proteins | sample 728161 | NCBI WGS metagenome assembly LULL01 (sample SAMN03860290, study PRJNA289734) | marine metagenome | biome: seawater column; feature: ocean; material: water; isolation source: Red Sea water column Station 149 - depth 500m | place: Saudi Arabia: Red Sea | collected 2011-10-15 | depth 500 m
GGAGGCTTCAATCGCAACATTTTCATCATCCCATTTTCCTTCATGTCTTTGAGAGATACCAACTTGCTCTTTACTATACGGAGCAAAATAATGGAGATAATTTTGAGATGAAGATGTCCAAGTTGAGGTTAAATTTATTACTTGGTTAAATTTTTCATCCGCATATAAGACATAGTTCCATTGTTCATTATTTGCCACCATATCTCGTCCGCCAGACCAAGTATCAAAGTCTCTTAAGACTGCATTAAAAGCAGAGTTTTCATTGGCATCATCCGAGGCAGCAATAGAGTCATAAGCTCGAAAAACATTCCAAACTTGAGTTGCTGTATTAGTAAGAATTGCGTTTTCACCTTGGGCATTTTTAACTATAAAATTTTGAGCATCAATTCTTTTTGAAATGAATGCTAAACTATCGACACCTCCAGCATTATCCTGATCGTACTCAATCACATCGCCAACTCCAATATTATTTGCCACTGCACTATTGAAGTTTGCAACTGAATGGCCATCAGAGTTTAAAGATATATTTAAATCATTACCTGCGCCATTGGCCAAAGAGCTATTATTATTTTGTCCTATTGATCTAAAGATAGCTTTTGCAGCTAAATTTGCCCCACGATCCCAGCGAGTTCTATTTAATCCATTGATATCTGTATTAAAGGAAAAATAACTATCTGCACTTAAATCTAATCCTGTTCCAATCGCTTCAAAATCATCACTTGCAGTTCTATAATCAAAACCCATTTTAGAATTTAACTTAAGAATCGTACTAACTTTATCGTTACTTCCCCCTGTAGCTGTCGTATGATCGGTAAGATTATAATCTGAATCGACATAATTTATTGTGGCCAAAAAGGCCGTAGTGGAATTTTGAATAATATTATTCTTTGCTATAAAATTTCCTGTTGCAGCTCCATCAATTCCCATCGTGTTTTTGACTAATGTATTATTGTAAAAAAATGCTGACCCCGTCGTGTTAAAATTTACAGCTGTATCAAATGAAAAAATAATATTATTAATTCCAAAAACCTCAGCACTTGCAGCTGCTCCAGTCGTTCCAATGAAATTTAAAGCTTTCCTTCCTGTTGAGACAAGATCACCATCTTTAATAAGATTATCTTTTATAATAACGCCAGTAGAACTAGAAAGATCAACTTCAATGGCCGAAAGATTATTCGCTGTAGCTGTACCAACTTCTATTTGAAGCCCTTGAATGCTCACATAATCATTATTTATGATAAAGGCATTTGTCGTAGATGTGATGACACGTGCATACTTATTAGCAAAAAAGCCATCATGCCGCTGTCTTTGAAAAACTTGTCCCGTACCAGTAGCTGAAAGAATATTTAATCTAAAAACTGAACTCGTAGTCCACCCTGCAACGGTAACTCCACCAACATCAGCAGCATCTCGATACAAAAGAATATTCCACCTTTCATTATTTGTAACAAGATCTCGCCCTCCACTCCAAGTATCAAAATCTCGAATAGCTGCCGGAATCCCCGTATTTTCAACCCCAGACTCTGCATTGACTAAACTCGTATAGGCGCGATAAATCTCCCAATCATTATTTGTCACTTGGACATCAGGATTTGTTACCCCATCTGCTTTAGAGACTTTTAAGACAGTAGAGCTCATTATTTGATTAACTACGGCCAGTTTCGTACCGGAGTCATAAACCAAAATATCACCAACTCCTACTTGAGCATCTAAAGCGGAAGAAAAAGTCACCGTATCGGTCGTAATTGAAATTGTATCAGAACCGCCATTGTGATCATCTAAAGCAGCTGTCATGCCAACTCCAACCGAGCGGAAAATATTGTTGACTGAACTTAAAGTAATTTGCCCCGCTGAAGGGATATTCTCGACCCCATCAGGATCAGTAATGACAACAATATAATTAAGAGTATCTCCTGGGTCATAAGGTGAAGTTAATCCAGTAAGATGATAAAAAAATCCAGATCCAGTTTTACTTAAAGCTTGAGTATCTCCTAACAGCGGATCACAGCTAGGTGTATCTGTTTCATTGCAATAATAAAAAATTGCAGAGGAATTATCATTACTGTCATTACTCGTTGTTATGGAAATTTTTAAATTGTCTTCTGCGATATCGTTTATATTGCTATCTTCAATAGTTATCGACTTACTTGCTTCATCTATAGGATTGGCCACTTTAGCAATATCTTTTTTAAAGCTCTCATAGGTCACTTCACTTTGGCAGGATACCAAGCCCAAGAATACAAAGATGAATATAGCTTTATTAAATATTGGTTTTATAATAAACACCTTTACTTAATTCTGTTAATTTCATATGCCTATATCGGCATAAACACGTAGTTTTTAAATATCTCTTAATTATTTTACCCTCAGTCTCTCCAACTACTTTTGTTTTTCAAAATCAGTTGAAATTTCAATATGTTATATTCAAGTTTTAAAATAAAATTGTTTCGTAAAAATTAGAATTGACCACTTTGTCTGGCAAGTAAGCAAAAGTTAAGTTTTTCTTAACAATATGGACAAGAAACTCGATCAACAACACTCCGCCCAATAGACCTGTTTAAAAAAATCAGGTACTTTATTGCCCAAATAATTTTAAATAAAAAGGTGTAAATATGAAAAAAACAATTGCGCAAGACTTTTATAATGATCCTCGAATTGAAGAGGCAAAACAACTAATTGCTCAAACAGTACAAGAACATGCCTCAAAAATAACCCAAGTGAAACCTGCTGATGATGAACTAAAACAAAGTTATGAAAAAACCTTGGAAGATTTCTCTCAAAAAAGAGGGGGAAAACTTTATTATGATTATTTAGGCAGCGGTATTGGAAATGGGGCGCTAGTAGAATTAGCAGATGGAAGTGTTAAGTACGACTTTATCACTGGAATTGGTGTACATTACTTTGGTCATTCCCATCCAGAAGTTATCAAAGCGCAAGTTCATGGAGCAGTCTCAAACACTACAATGAGTGGAAATCTACAACAAAATATTGACTCTCCCAAACTTTTTAATCTTATACTAGAACAAGCTAATAAGTATGGAGCCGGATTTGATCACCTTTTTATGACTTCTTCAGGGGTCATGGCCGCAGAAAATTCATTAAAGATGGTCTTTCAAAAAAGAAGCCCTGCCTATAGAGTCTTAGCGTTTGAAAAATGTTTTATGGGTAGAACATTATCTGTCTCACAAATTACTGATAAAGCAGCATATAGAAAAGGATTACCCCATACTTTAAGTGTTGATTACTTGCCTTTTTATGATGCCAATGACCATCAAGGCTCAATTGATAGAGTTTTAAAAAGACTTAAAGAATATTTTCAACGCTATCCAGACCAATATGCAGCCATTTGTATGGAGCTCATTCAAGGCGAGGGAGGTTACTGGGTTGGTAATACTGAATTCTTTCAGGCCATCATTAAAGAGTGTAAAAAACATAATGTATCTGTGATTGTAGACGAAGTTCAAAGTTTTATGAGGACGAAAGAAATGTTTGCTTTTCAATACTTCGGTCTAGATCAAGATGTTGATCTTGTTAATATTGGCAAGAACTCTCAAGTTTGTGCCACAATTTATCGCAATGACCATAAACCTCAGCCTGGCTTAATTTCTCAAACCTTTACTAGCTCAGGCTCTGCAATTAGTGCTGCCTATTATATGATTAACGAAGTGGCGTCTAATGGTTTTTTGGGTGAAGAAGGAAAGATTGAAAAGCTTCATCAATATTTCGCTCAAAAACTCAATAGGCTACATGAAAAATATCCACAAATAATTGAAGGTCCATGGGGAGTCGGTGCCATGATTGGATTAACAATGTTTAAAGGAGACTTAGCAAAATCTAAAGAATTTACATTCAAACTTTTTAATAATGGAGTGATTGGTTTTATCGCAGGAACGGCCCCAACTCGAGTGAGATTTCTTATTCCAGCAGGAGTGGCCACGACAAAAGATATTGACCAGGTTTCTAAAATTATTGAAGATACAATTAAAGAGATGATTTAAATCTCATAAAACTATGCTTATCAATATTAGTCTTCTTATATCTGCTGCCCTAATTTGGGGAGCAGGTTTTATTGCAACAAAATGGACACTCAATGACTATGGCCCGTATTGGTCAAACTCGCTACGCTTTATTATTGCAGGCTTATTTATTTTACCTTACCTCTTCTATAAAATAAAAAAAGTAAATTTTCATTACTTTCTAGGGCCTTTAAGCTGTGCTTGTATCTTATACATTTCCATGCAAACACAAACGATTGGCTTAAAGTACACAACTGCTGCTAAAAGTGGCTTTATAACAACTCTTTATGCTTTCTTTATCCCCATTCTTTTAATGCTTTTTAAGGGCATTAAATACCAACTCAGCTTTTGGGGACTTTTAGCGATGAGCTTATTGGGAATTGCCATGCTCTGCCAGTTTGAATTATCAAGTTTTAATATTGGAGATTTATGGACTTGTATTTGCGCTTTATTTTTTGCTTTACATATTCTTATCACAGCTAAGATCACAAACAACTATCATCCTATTGTCCTCAATGGACTTCAATGTGTTTTTGTAGGCCTTCTGTCCATAATCCCCGCACTTTATATTGAAGGAGTTCCCTCATTTACACCTTTATTTCAATTTGATGAAATCTTTAAAAGCTCTACCATCAGTGGCTTTATCATTGTTAGTATTTTTTCATCCAATATCGCTTTTTCAGTGCAGGCCTATGCTCAAAAAACAATTCCTCCCCATATTGTAGGTCTTATTTTTTTACTAGAAAGCTTATTTGCAACAATATTTGGTTTTTTATTATTAAATGAACAACTCACTTCCATGACTATCTTAGGAGGAACTTTAATTTTAATTTCCCTAGGCTTGATTCCCAAATTTGGAAGAATTATTCAGACTCCTTAGACTTTTCTTCTAACAAGGTTGAATTCAGCAATTGCCTTATCTTCGCTTTTTGAATTTCTCCCGTTCCATTAATCAAACATCGATAGCAGTTTTCAATATTGGCCTGTTCACTTCCCTCTTTATGGGGAACAACTGTTAGTAAAAATAAAACAGGTTGTTTTACGACAAAAACAGTCCATAAAGGAATTTCAATATCAGAAACAATATACATCACGGACTCAGTAAAGCTTACGACTTTTACCTTTCGATATAAATACATCGTCGCAGCTGGATCATTTGATCTTAAAAAAACTTTTTTTCCTGCATCTGAAATATGGAGTTTATCATCAAGTTTTTGTGCCAAAGATTGAATATTATCTGTTTCGATCTCCTTAGAAAAGCTCATGAGGTATTTATACCCCAGTTTTTCTTTGACCTTGTCAGAAGTCTCTGGACTATTTGTCACAATGATAAAAGGATCATAATTTTCAATTTTATTTATCGAGGCAATAATTCCTTTTAATGTGTCAAAAGTATTAACCTCACTCACATGAAATAAAATAAGGTGAGGCATTGATCTTTTTATCTGTGAGTTATCAAAAAGAAGTTTAGTTTGAAAGTTTAAAGAATAGGGAAATTTATCTCCTTGATTTTTAAATTTTTCAAACAAAGTTAAAGTATTATCGATGATCATAATCTTAAGTTTCTTAGGATATGTTGCCCCCATACGAGTCTCAAGCCATTCATCAATACTCTCTTTTATTGGGGTATAATTCTTTTTTCTTTCTCTAATATCTGCCAGAATTTCCCTTTTTTCTATTTCACTAAGCGCTTCTAGTTTATCAGGGTTTTGCTTTAGCTCCTTATATAGCCTCCACCTTTCATTCGTAACAGTAAAAAAATCATCATCAATATAAATAAATTCTAAGTCATAGGCAAAGCGTCTATTATAATACATTCCCTGATCATAAAACTTCGACACATAAACCTTTTTAGAAGGCATAATATGCATCAAGGGATGTTGCGAAATATGAACAATAGAACCTTCTTTTAAATAAGAATTTGTTTCAACGTGAAAAAAATTATCTTCAATATACCCTACTCTCAAAGGCTGCATGATTTCAAAATCTTTAATCGGCTTTCCACTAACGTAAGCTGGCATCTCTGCCAAGTTCACATCTAATAATGAAATGGGATCATAAGTAACATCTTGCATTTCATCAGACTTGATATGTAAAATTCGAATTGTCGCATTTATGGCCTGTTCAAAATAGCTTTGATCTTGAGTGCTGCTAAAGAGTCCTACCAACGCAAGTAGTCTTGTTTCGTTATTTCGATTTAATAATTTAGTTAACTGCAAGCAACATTTGAATTCCTCAGAGAAATCAACATACACAATTTGTGCTTTTTTATGATAAACAGAAATAAAGGTTTCTTTTACAGAGAAATCATCTTCAATCGGCATTTTCTCAAAAAGAAACTCAAGGCTTTCGTAGTCTTTTAATAATCTTTTTTGAATCTTACTCCAATAACTATCATCATTTCCGATATAAAGAATTTTTATTTCCATGTAAGTATTGTATTAGATACTTTGACTAAATTGAACTACTTTATTTTTACCTAGATATTCATCAAAACAAGAAGCAATCACCCTTAAATATGGCCTTCCCCGCTCTGTTAGCTTTAAAAGATGACCATTTGCTTCAAGTAAACCAAGTTCAACAAACTCTTCTAAGCTTTGTCGAAGCTCCTCATAAGTAATTTTTTCCAAATCAATGAACTCATTACACATTAAATTTTGAATGGATTCTGCACGCATGCTATCTTCGTCGGATAACTTATGTCCCGTCACAAGGCTTAGCTCTTTTTTATCTAGGCTATCTTTCATTTCCGAGAATGACTTTGTATTTTGAACAAAGTAATTTTCACTCTCAGAGATACTCGAAACACCTAAGCCAATTAGTAAGGGAGTTTCTAACTCTGAATACCCCATAAAATTTCGCGTTAGTTTTCCGTTTTGCTTGGCCATATATAAAGGCGAGTCCTTTTTTACAAAATGATCTAATCCAATTTTAATATAGCCAGCTTTTTCCAGCATGATACTTGTTGAATAAAAAAAATTTTTCTTGGATTCTGAATTTGGCAGATCATCTTGAGCAAAAATTCTTTGGGACTTTATTTTTTGAGGCAGATGAGCATAGCTATAATAAGCAATTTGATCAGGGTTTAAGACTAATACCTGTTCCAAAGTTTCCTGTATCGTTCTCATTGACTGCTTTGGGAGACCATAAATAAGATCAAACCCTAAGGTAGAAAATCCCATCTGCCTTATTTTTTTTACAAGTTTCTCTACGAGATCATAGGGCTGAACGCGATTAATAGTATTTTGAACTTCAACATCAAAGTCTTGTATCCCCAAAGAAACTTTATCAAATTTAAACTCTTTTAGAATTTGAAGTTGTTCACTACACGTCGTTCTTGGATCTAGCTCAATTGAGTTTTTTGCCTCGTTTAGCATAAATGGAGAAAAAAAAGCTAATAAATCTTTTAAAGCTTTCGGACTTAGAAAACTAGGAGTCCCGCCCCCGATATGAATCGTCTGAATTTTCAAACGGGGATTATTTTTAAGATAAATTTCCCATTCGGCCTTAATCAACTGTATATAATCATTAACAATAGATTTATTTTTAGTGATTTTTTTAAAGCATCCACAATAATAGCAAAGTTGCTCGCAAAAAGGGATATGAATATAAAGACTAGCAATATTGTTCTTTTGGATTGAACTCAACCAACTCTGACTAGAGATCTTTTTATTCCAATGAGGAACTGGTGGATAACTAGTATAGCGTGGAACTGGTCGGTCAAGTTTTCTTAATACTTTCAGCATGTTAGGGCATCCATAATCTTTATTAATTAAAAACTATCTTACAGTATAAAAACTTTTCACAATCTGACTCAAATCATGTATTTAGATAATCTAAAACGGCTATAATAGAAGAAAGGAATGTATTATGGGAAAAGCCAATAACCGTCTTGAGTGCGAATCCTGTCCATCAAAAGGCGAAGGGATTTTTTGTGAACTTGAAAGTGAAGCCTTACATGATGTTGATGACCACAAAGTCGTGAATACTTATAAAAAAGGACAAACTCTCTTTGTCCAAGGTAATCCACCTTACGGAATGTATTGTATAAGTAAAGGAAATGTTAAAGTGACTCAAGTAGGGGCCGACGGTAAAGAATCAATTGTAAGGATCGCAACATCTGGAGATGTTGTGGGACATAGAAGTATTTTTACTGACCAATATTATAATGCAACCGCCACTGCTATTGATGAATGCTCAGTATGCTTTATTGATAAAAAATATATCTTAAAACTTGTTTCTGACAAACCCTCAGTCGCTTGCCATCTTATTGCAAAACTAGGAAGAGATTTGGGTGCCGCGGAAAAAAGAGTCTCCTCTCTTTATCAAAAAAATGTACGTGAAAGACTTGCAGAATTACTACTGTTGCTTAAAGAATCTCATGGCATTCAAGATGGAGACCGCATAAAACTTAATATTAAGCTGACTAGAGAGGAAATGGCCTCTATCATAGGGACTGCTTCAGAGACACTCATTCGTTTTATGTCAGAGCTAAAGTCTGAAGGATTTATTGAACAAGAAGGAAAAACTATTTTTATTACAGATGAAGAAGGCTTAGTTGATTTTGCCAATATTGCTTATTAATAATTTATAATTTCCTGATTTAGCTTAGATTTTTTTTTCAAATAATTGGGTATATTATTTGTATGAAAAAGCTAGTTTTAGATACATTAAGTCCTGAACATATCAATGATTTACTAACTTTACTTAAGCCTCATTGTTATCAAACTCCAACAGAGCTCATTTATGAAGGCCATATTCCTAGAGCAGGATATCTTTTATTATCTGGAGAGGTTGAGTTCTATAAGAAAAAAAAGCTCATTAGTCGAATTGGAGCAAATCATCTTTTTGGTGTTTACGAGCTTATGACAAACACTTCTCTACCTTACACTGCTTATATTAAAGCAAATTCCAGAGTTCTAATTTTGGATAAGACAACAATCAAAGAACTTATTCTTAACAGAAAAACTTCTGAGCTGCCCCATGTTTTTGATCTTATTGCTGGTTAGTTGATTCAAAAATCTTATCAGCGGATTTGGCCACAAAACCTTGATAAAGTTCACCATTGCTTTGGGGATATCTCTTAGCAAATTCAAAATAACAGCTTGGAATAATCATTTTTCCATCCGAAAAATCAACTTCTATGGAATCAGCTTTAGTTGAAGATTGTTCTAAACAAACTTCTTTTCCTCCTTTAATTTCTCCTCCAGAAGTATTTAGCTCAAACCCATTTTCTTTTAAAAAATGATTTAAATCTTTTATCTCTTTAAACTTTTTTAATTTATTAATAAAAATGGTGAAATGATTAGGTCTAAAACCATGGGCTGCAACCCAAGCGCCATATTCACTTTCACTCAAAAGAGATTTATATTCAGCCAAAGAAAGCTCCCATGGCCTGCCCTGAACCATAAGTCGAGGATCAGCAAAACGATTAGACTCAACAGAACCAATTTTCTGTTTAATGAGATCTTGAAACCCCATCGAAAACTCTTCCAAGATCAATTCGCTTATAAAGACCTTAGGTAGGTTTTTATTATGATGTTCAAAATGTTTAGCAAACAATTTTTTTTCTTCAAAATGATATTCTCCCTTTTGCTCATAACCTGCCTTTATAAAAGGTTTTGCTATGTCATCGATACGTATAGGGCCTATATTAAAAGTTCGTAAAGCAATATGATCATTAATAATCTCTTCACCTTCTTGCTCCAATAAATTGACTATTTTTTGGGCCTGAGGGATAAGCTTAATATAGTCTTCCCACAACTCTTTAAACAAATGTTCAATTTTAAACATATTAGCTCCTTTTCCAACATCCTATCATACTATCCAAAACTAATTAATCTGAATTTTCTTAGGTTTTTTAAAGAAAAAATGTATTTAACAAGGTATAAAAAAGGCCTCTAAATTAACAGAAAGGAGATAAAATGCAATTTACCTTACGAGGAGATTATTTTAATGGCGAATTTAGTTCCAAAGATGGTTTAAGTGCTAAGGATATAAAGGATAGTGCTGAAAAAATCACCAAATTTTGTCCTGGGAATACTGAGCAAAAATTATGGGACGCAGCAATTAACTATAAGAATATTGATGCTGTTATAGAGTCTGCTGAAGATGGATTTAAGAAATGGCGCACAACATCTCTGGAACAACGAGTTGATTATTTAAAAAAATTTCAAACTGAAGTTGAACTCGTCAAAGAACATATTGCCATGGCGATAGCTTTAGAAACAGGAAAGCCCTTATGGGAAGCAAAAACCGAAGCCAATGCGATAAGTGCAAAAGTCAATGTCACAATTGCTGACTCACTCAAGCGTATAGAGAATAAAAAGATTGAAAATGTCCTCCCTCATATCGATGGTCATATTATTTACAAACCACTTGGCCCTTGCTTGGTGATAGGACCTTATAATTTTCCATGCCACCTCGCCAATGGACAAATTTTATCTGCCCTCTTAACTGGTAATTCAATTATTTTTAAACCGAGTGAAAAAACAATGTACTCCTCCCAGTTGCTTATTGAGTGTTTACATAAAGCTGGTTTTCCCAAAGGAGTTATTAACTTCATAAATGGTACTGCTCATACAACCCAAAAAATCTTAAAGCATCCTAGTTTAAAGGGGATATTTTTTACGGGATCTTACGCTGTCGGAAAAAAAATTCTTGAAGCTGTAGGAACAGATCTTACGAAATTAGTTGCTCTTGAGTTAGGTGGTAAAAATAGCACAATCATCCATCATGATACGCATATTGAACATGCTATTACAGAACTCTTAAGGGCGTGCTTTTTATCGACTGGCCAAAGATGTACTTCAACATCAACAATTATTATTCATAAGAAAATTGAACAAGAATTTATTGAGAAGTTTAAGCAAGCGACTCAAAAGATTAGAGTCGATCATCCTACAGAGTTTAAGCAAACACCTTTTATGGGTCCACTCATAGATGAGCATGCCTTAAATAAATATAATCAATCTCTTGAAATGGGAGAAAAAAATGGCGCTGAAGTCATCTTAGAAAACAAACAACTCAACTTAGCTATGCCTGGCCATTATATCTCTCCCTCTATCCATTATTTAGAGCACTTTGAAAAAACAAATCCCTTCACACAAGAAGAAATCTTTGGACCGAATTGTACTTTTACTTCCTATACTGAAATAGAAGAAGCAATTCAAAAAGTTAATATTACTGACTATGGTCTAGCCGCTTCTGTTTTTACTGAACAAAAAGATATCTATCAACTCTGCCTTAGAGATATTGATGCAGGTATTATCAACCTCAATCGCTCAACAGTTGGGGCCAGCTCCCGCCTTCCTTTTGGAGGAGTCAAAAACTCTGGGAATCACCATCCCGCTGCTGTAAGTATGGTTGATCATACCGTTTCGATGATTTCAAGTTTAGAAACGCTGGATAATAACTCTAGAATTTCTGATGTCACAGGACTTAATCCGTAGAGAAAAACTGTATGTTGGTTTATTAACCGGCATACAGTTTTTTAATATTCTTGATTTTGTTATTCTCTTGCCTCTTGGTCCACTTTTTATGCGGACATTGCAAATAACTCCTGGCCAATTTTCAATGCTAGCGTCCTCTTATAGCCTTAGTGCTGGAATTATGGGACTTATATATAGTTTATTTGCAGATAGTTTTGACCGCAAAAAGTTTTTACTCATTTTACTTAGCGGTTTTATCATCACAACATTGGCCTGTGCTCTTGCAAAGAGCTTTCATTTTTTGCTAATAGCAAGAATACTTGCCGGAATTTTTGGTGGTATTATAACCCCCGTCGTCTATGCCATTGTTACAGACTTAATCCCCTTTAAAAGGCGCGGAAGAGCGATGGGGACGATTATGGCAACATTTTCAATAACAAGTATTTTTGGTATTCCCACAGGACTGGCAATCGCCAATGCATGGGGCTGGCGATATACTTTTTTTCTCATTAGTGCAGGAGCATTTTTTGCAAGTCTTTTGATCATAAAACTGCTTCCCTCAATTCCAGTGACTAAAACGATAAATACTGCAACAGAAAAACTTATAAAAACTTTTAAACTAGGACTTCAAAAACACTTTCAATTACCTTTTTTACTTATGATGACCTTTACTGCTTCTGGTTTTTTATTGTTCCCATTTTTAAGTCCCTACGCTGTTAAAAATATTGGTATAAGCGAGACTGAAATTAAGTACATCTATTTTATTGGTGGAATCTTTACCGTTTTTTCGAGTAAACTCACCGGTATTCTCACTGATCGTTATGGAAGTATGAAAATATTTTTTCCAGCACTGTTTATTTCACTACCTTTTATTTATCTCTACACTCACATTGAAAACATAAAACTAAGCTCACTTCTTATTATTTCAACTGGATTTATGGTCATGATAAACTTAAGATTTATTCCAGTGATGACTCTTTTAACCCAGTCCCCTTCAATTAATGAAAGAGGTGCTTTTATGGCCATTCTTTTGTCTCTTCGTTCATTTGCCTCTGCGCTAGCAACCGCATTTGCTGGATACCTCATTACAGAAAACCAAATGGGTAAACTGTCTAATTTTGATCTTATAGGAAACATCTCTATTTGCCTTTCTCTCATTGGACTTTTACTCTTTCTTCGTCTAAATAATAACCTTAAAAAGGAAAGAGGATAAGATGAAGGCAATCCAACTAAAAGACATGACTCTGAGATATGACCAACGTAAAACAGATGGTGTCACCCAAGTAAGTTTTGACGTGTATAAAGGAGAAGTCTTTTCACTTTTAGGTCCATCAGGCTCTGGTAAGTCCACCACACTCAAGTGTATCGCAGGATTACTGATGCCCGCTTCAGGGAGTTTAGAAGTTCAAAAAGATGAAAAAATAATTTACATGGATCAGACGCCTAAATTTTCTCTCAATAAGACCGTATATGAAAACCTTGAAGACGAAATTATAAACTCTGAATCTCACGCGGAGAAAAGAGCAAATATGATTAGAACCTTACTTTCTCAGCTAGGTCTTACCAATGAAATTGACTCATTGGCCAGCTCCCTTTCAGGTGGCCAGCTTCAGAGAATGATTATGGCCAAAGCTTTAATTCAAGGGCCAAGCATTCTCCTACTCGACGAACCTTTTGCAAACCTTGACAATATTTTAAGAAGAGAGCTCATTGAAGAACTCTTTATTTTATTCAAAGAAAAAGATATGACAGTTATGTGGGTGACCCATGATCTTGATGAAGCTTTAGCCTATAGTCATAGGATTGCGCTTTTAAATTATGGACAACTTCAACAAATAGACTCACCTCAGGAAATATACTTAAGACCCAAGAATCTCTTTACCGCTCAATTTTTTAGTCAAGTTAATCTCATTACAGCAAAAGTTACTAAAAGAAATGATTCATTTATCTTTCTAGAAGTCTTTGAAAAGGAGCTTCGTTTTCCTCTTAACCAAATTAGAAATATTGATAAAATTAAAACTGAGGTCTTACTTGTGATACATCCTGAACATATTTTTCTAAGTGAAGACAAGAATGAGTCCTTTCAAGGAAGTCTGACAAGAGAACTTTTTCATGGAGCCTTTACGCTGATTGAATTTAAATGTAATAATCATTTTTTATGGGCCAAGGTTCTCAGTTGGAAAAAACCTAATAAAAAAAGTTTTTATTTTAATCTAGACAGTCAGTTTATCCATCTTATCGAAGAGGTCTAGCTTAAAGTGATCTAAGGAGTTATCATTGAGAGGGAATAGTTTTGGAAATCTTTTTACATTAACCAGTTTTGGTGAATCACATGGTCCCGCACTTGGAGTTGTTATTGACGGAGTTCCTGCCGGCTTAAAGGTTAGCTTAGAAGACCTCTATCAACAACTCGAAAGAAGAAGGCCAGGAAGATTAAAAAGCACGACCTCTAGAAATGAAGCTGATTATCCAGAAGTACTCTCTGGCGTTTTTCAAGGAAAAACATTGGGAACTCCAATCGCCGTTCTCGTCAGAAATAAAGATCAAGATTCTCAAGCCTATGAAGGGATGCAAGATGATTATCGTCCCGGTCATGCAGACAAAACAACTCTTATGAAATTTGGGATAAGAGATCACCGCGGAGGTGGCCGTGCCAGTGGAAGAGAAACTCTTTGTCGAGTTATAGCCGGCTATTTTGCCTCTTTAATTATTCCAGAAGTTCATTTTTCTGCAAAAATCACTAGAATTGGTCCTCATCAATTTCTTTCTACAAAAATGTCAAAGCCTTCTCAACTAGGCCTTGCGGACCCAACTCAAGATGAGAGCATTGAAGAATATTTGCTAGCTCTGAAATCTAAAGGTGAATCCGCTGGGGGGGAAATCGTTTTAAATATTAAAAACTGTCCTCAAGGACTTGGTGAGCCTGTTTTTGATAAATTAAAAGCAGATCTTTCAAAAGCAATGTTAAGTATAGGAAGCTGTATGGGAGTCACTTTTGGCCTTGGTGAGGAATTTAGCCGTCAGCTTGGTAGCCAGATCTCAAAAGATGTCACAAACTTTGGAGGTATAGAAGGAGGAATTAGTAATGGAGAAATGATAACTCTCAAACTATTTTTCAAAGCTCCCTCTACAATCGGAAAAAAAGCTACTGAAGGAAGACATGATCCATGTATTCTACCTAGAGTCCTTCCTGTCGTTGAGTCAATGGCGACTATTGTTATAGCCGACCATGCTCTTAGACAAAATGCCTTTAATTAGATCTTTCCTTTTGATATTCATACTCTAAATAGAAATCAGAAATGGCCATTGTCGAACGATATCTTTTTTTTAGATCAAAAAAATCTTTCTGTGCCTGACGAGAGTTAACAAAGGGAATCTGGCTCCAATGATACGGCTTATTTTTATAATAAAGACCTTCTTGACTCGCATATAACGAACTATTAATAGCATAACTCTTACTTACAGAAAACAAATCCTCCCCAAAACTCAAGTATTCGGTGTCAGAGAGGGATAAATGATAAAGTGTTGGCATAATATCTTCATGAGAAGAGATTTTATTTAAATTTACAGCATCTACTTTTAATTTTTCAGGTACATACAAGTAAAAAGGCACTGTATATTTCTTAAAAACTTCTTCTTTTTTATAATTCATAAAGCCCCAAAAGTTATGATCTCCCGTGACAGCAATAATTGTATTCTCCCTAAGTTTTTTTGATTGCTTAACTTTAGAAATAAACCTTGCCAACATTTCATTGGAGTAAGAAAACGCCATAAATCTTTTTAAAAAAAGATCATTCTCACGACTTATTCTTTTTTTGAGTTCTATAGGAATTTGAATTTTATTTTTTTTAAAGCTTTTTGGAACTTCAAACGGAGGATGATTAGAAGTAGAAAGTCCTAAAATAAATAATGGTCGTGTTGATTTGTTTAATTTTTCAAAGACATAGGAAAAGAAATGTTCATCATAAAGCCCCCATTCTGTTCCTTGTCTCCCCCTAAGGTTTAACTCAGATTTTATTCTATTTTCACCTACAATATGATCATAGTCTTGATATTTAAAATAACGTCCAATATCTCTCCAACCTAACTTTCCTCCATACAAAAACATTGTTTCATGGCCATTCTTTTTAAAAGGTAAATGAGCTGAACTAGTCAATTTTGTTTGCATATACTTACTTTCAGACAAAAACCTTTTTCCTGGCCGCGGCGGAATGTTTGAAGCTAAAGAAACAAGAGAGCCAATGGTTCCATTATCTGATGAGATAAAATTTTGAAAATAATAGTCTTCTTCAAAATGTTTTTTAAGTCCACCTAAAAAATTAAAATTATCACTTTGATAGTCTATCCAACTGGCCCCAAAACTTTCCATCATAAAAACAACAACATTGATTTTTTCATTCTCCAGCTTATCGCTATATGAAGTTTTTCTTTTAATTAAATTTATAAGTTGGCCTTGATCAGTCAAAGAGACATCTATCCCTAAATAATCAGCAAAAGCTTCGTGAATATCATTTTCATACCCCATTGCTTTGGCCAGATTAAAATCTTTACGGTTATTTCGAACTCTGACTCGTATAGTTTTATCTAAAGCAATAACACCGTTAATCGCCATTTGATTAATAAATTCGCTCTTAGAAAAATCTGAATATTTAGGAGATAATACTAGGTCGCCATAGCCTCCTCTGGCGCCACCAAAAAGTAAAATAAAGCCTAGGATTGAAATGCCAGAAAACTTCAATAAACTTCCTCGCAAAAAGAAATAACTTTTTAAACTTCCTTTTGGAAAAATTTTTAAAGAACAATAAAAGGAAAAAAAGGCATAAAGAGTAAAAAGAATCAGTGCTTCGACCAAAGGATAGTTTTTATAAATTGACTCCATTAAAGCTGATGTATCATCCTCAAATAGACCAAAAAATAAAATATTAATATGATCTTGAAAAAATGAATAAAAGCCTAAATCACTAATTAAAATAAGAGGAATTAATAATGAAAAGAACAAAAAATAGGCACGTAAAGGAAAACGAGACCATAAAAAGATCTTTTGATTTCCAATTAAAGCAAGAAGAATAAACAGAAAAAAGATGGGAATAATAAGATAGCTAATAACTAATGTGTCATATTTCCATCCCATATAAAACGCTGTTAAAATATCATGATAGTTTTGTTCTAAAAAGCTTTGGTCAGCAAAATACAAAGTAAAAGCAACTCTTGCAATAAGAAAAATTACCAAGAAGAAGACATAAAATTTTATTATTCTCCCAATACCTATGAGAAGTAAATTCGTTCGGAATATGTCACGCACATAACATCCTTGCTTTTATTTATTTGATTTAAGAATATTAAAGTGATTTATTAAAGTAAAGTTATTAACTGATCTCCTAAAGTAATGAAAAAAAAAAGCAATAGTCAGACATCATTAAAAAAAGTCATCAAAATCCTTTGATAATTTTTTGCTTTATCATATAATTTACATTAGGAGTTTTTCATGAAAATAGAGCCAAAAGCTGGCGAAAAGCTTAGTATTCTTATTGTCGATGATGAAGATGATGTAAGAGAGACCTTAAAAATGTTCATTGAGATGATGAAGGTCTTTGAGTTTATTGTTGAGGCAAGAGATGGTTCTGAAGCGACAAGGAAATGTCAAAATCAAAAGTTCGACCTTATTATCACAGACCTTATGATGCCCAATGTCAGAGGGATTGAATTCATCCAAAACTTTAAACAACAAGAAAAGCGTGAAAAAGTTGAAACCCCAACTCCTATCGTTATTCTTTCTGCTAATGTTACAGGGGAAGAGGTTCAAAAGGCCATTCACTTTGGTATAAAATATGTCATCACCAAGCCCTGTACTGCTGAAGAATTTATTCAAAAAATTACTGACGTATTAATTCGAAACAAAAGACATAAAATAAAAGTCTTAAGAGATGAAACCTAAGCCTCAGACTGAAAAAACCTCTTAATATCTTCTTTATTACCTTTTATCAACTTCCGCTTAGACGTTGTTTGTGCACCTGAACTTTGAACTATGTCCTTAGCTCTATCAAAGATTATTTCAAACTCACTGGCCAAAGAAGAGCGAGAACTATCCTGTCGTACTCTCAAAGCAACTGATGCATTCATATCATTAAGTAACTCTTTTATAAGCAATAAGTTGACACTAGCATCACCTTCAACTTTGGTATTATTAAAGACTGATATCTCTTCATCTGAAAAACTATAATTTTCAATTTTGACTTTACAGTAGGCAATACCTCCTAAAGGTTTGCAACGAATACTCATCTTCTTTTCAACATTCTCAAGAGCACTCGCTTTATCTAAGCTATAATTCAATAAAGTATACAACATCTGTTGAAGAGTTTCTGAGTGACCAAGCACCTGAAATTCTTCACTAAGATCTGTATCTAAGATAATACCATTTTTAAAGGCCATATCTTGTAGGCGATCTAGAACTAAGTTCAAAGAAAGATTAAAGTCCGCACTTATTTGAGTTTCCTCTTGAGCTTGCTTTAGATCATGCTGGCCATTTCCTAGAGTATTCGCAAGGATCTTATCTATATCATCATTTTTTTCATTTTCAATTTCTTCATTAATTAAATATCGTTGCTCAGACTCTGATGCCAACTTAAGCAAAGAATCCTCTAAACGCACATTCTCATCTGTTAGTTGCTTTACATATTGACTAAATACATCTGAAATATTTTTTAAGTTCAATTCTTTTAAAGCTAATAATCCAATCTGAACGCTCTTCTCAACTGATTCCGCCTCATGAAGTTTTTCCTCGAGCTCTCTACGTTTACGGCTTTCTAGACGATAATATAATCCACCGGCCAGTAGGCTTAAGAAAAAGGCAGTTGCGGATAAAATAAAGGCCAAACCAACTAAGCTTTTCATTTGGGCCTTATTTTCAGTTACACTTAAAATCTCTTCTTCCAAACTAGACTTTAAAGTTTCTAATTCATAAAATTTATCATTAACATTAGACTGACTCAAATCCACTTGACCTTCTTGCGCCATTGTATTGACTCTAGCTACTTTTTGATGAAACCAATGGAGGTCACTTTTTAAATTATTAATTGTTTTTAAAACAGAGTTTTCTAGATTTAAGCTTGAGACTAAGGTTGAAGCTTGATTAAAACATTCAGAGGTTTTTTCTCCAAACTCTTTATTTAAGAAATCAGAACCAAAATCTTTAATCATTAAGGCGGTAAAGGTCTGAGTGACTCGTTGAAAACAAATGCCAATTCCAGAATTTAGTTTATGTAAGTTTAGTGTAGAAGAATTAAGGCTTTGACTGATCATTGCTAATCCCAAAGCAACAACAAGTGAAAAAGCTGTGGTTGAGATAAAGACTTTTGGTTTTAAAAGAGAGTTCTTCATATTTTCATCCATAAAATAAGCGAAGTTTTGAATCCTCAATGATTCCTGAATATTTTCTCAAGAGGAGTCTTAATCCGTCAAGCATGGTAAAGTTTTCTTTCGTACTTTCAAGTACTTACAATATATGTTTTTCTGAAAGATTTACAATCCCTATGTTTTTTTCACAAACTCATCTCGGGGGTGTATATAATCTTATAAGGTATGAAAAAAACAAAGAAATGGACATTACCGGGTTTATTAATTTTAAGTATAATTTTTCATACAATTGTGCTTAATATCTCATCTTTTCCCCAAATTTCACTTACTCCATCTGCTGAAAAGTCGGCACTAAAACTTAGAATTGTAGGAGAAGAAAAAGGTAAAGAGAAAAACTTAATTTACTTAGAAGAGGCAAATAAGAACAACACTCAAAAAACCAAAAAACCAAGTCTCAAACAACTTGCTTTTAAAGAACTCCCTATTCAGCAAAAGTCAGCACAGAATAATCCCGCAACACTAAAGTCCTTAGATATTAATAATGAAAAAGTAAAAAGTTTTCTTAAAACTCCCTCACCTGGATCTCTTTCGGCCGGTCAAGCCCTTCAAGCCATGAGTGATACTGATATTGATATCAAGCTTGAAGTTCCTAAAGGAGTTAAAGAAGATGAGCTTAATAAAAAAGAACTCGTTTTTTATAGTTTTCAAAAAAGAACTGTTCTGGCCTATGTCAATTCCTTTCAAAAAGAACTAAATGACTTTGAACGTAGCCATCCTCACCTGCGTTTTCCTTTAACTAATGATGAACAAAAATTAGCCGGAAGAGTCATTTATGATAAAAATGGAGATATCCTTAAAATTGAAACATTGCAATGGTCACAAATTGAAAAGCTCCAAACGTTTTTTATGCGTGTACTACAAAATATGAGCTCACTTCCAAATCCTCCGGACGAGATTTTAGACAATGATAAATTTGCTATTAATTTTGTCCTTACAATTAATAATCAATCGTTAAGATAGGTTTATCTAAAAATTCAGATATTCTTTTGACTAGGCTTTTTTTGGTTTCTGGTAAAATATCAACAGTAACTTCCTCTATGATATGATGAATGTTTTTAATATTCTCTGCAATGCATTTTTTCTCTAAAACAAGATCTTGTAAAAAGTTTTGCTCCTCTTTTAAAGCGGTATAAAGTGCTTGAAGCTGATTATCTTCACCTATCATTTTCTCCACGAAAGGAATATCTTTGAGCTTAATCGTTTTATTAACATACGCCCTAACTAAAAAGTCTCGACTCGTTTCTGGTGAATTTTGCAAAGTCATATTCTCATCTTCTAAACTCTTCTCTTGCTGATCATGAGACAATAAGAATGACTTTGCATTATGATAGATCTCTAAAACTTGAAATCGTTGTAATGTAAAAACTTCTTGTAAGTCTTCTATGAGAAGTTCACATTTTTCTTTTAAAAAGATTAAGGCCCGCTGGGATGGCTTTAATTGGTAAAAACTTTGATACTCAAAAGAAACATGTTCCCAATTTGGCTTCTCTCGCTTCATTGCAAGTTCATACATTTCACTAAGCATTTCCTTAAAAAGATATTTTTTGAGTATCTTGCGATCATAGACATTTTTTAAGTCATAATCCTCGCTGAGAAAAATGTCTTCATCCTTCATTATCATCAAGGTATAGGCATCAATAATTAACTGCTCAGCAAATACTTCATCCGGCCCAAGCGCATAAGCAAAGCTATACAACTTTGGTAGTAATGTATGCATTAATTGACAAATATCATCCTTCTCCATATTCAAATTCTAAAAGAAGTCCTGCCAATAGGCAAATTTCAAATACTTACCATAGCAAGTGACGCTAATCCAATAAGTTAGCTCAAAACTTAAGGTTTTATCCTACCTAGCCGATAAAGTTAAAGAATAAACAAAGACCAAATAGGGTAACAATATGAAAAGCTATAAAATTAAAAAACACATGTTAATTATCGCCCTAACCTCATTATTAGTAGCTGGTTGTACTGAAAAATCTTCTTCAGGCGGTAGCTCCAATAATGATGATACTTCATCAAGTGATACAGGTAATAATGGAGGAGGCTCAACTCCACCAACTGCAAATAACTGTTCAGGAACAAGTGCTGATGGACAAGGAGATGGATACTCCATCCTTGACTATAATTTAGAGATGGCAGGAGGTCAAACTTGGGTTCCAGGTGGACCAACAGCTCCAACACTCTACGATGCAAGCCTTTTTTGGAAGTCTGATAGTAAATTCAAAATTCGTTTCAAAATAAAGCCTCAGCCGATTCCAAGAGCAGGTGAAGTATACTGCCATGGAAGAGAAACGGGCCAAACTGCAGATCGCTATCGCTACACAAAACTAAAATTTAGAATATCATTAAGAGATATAAAATGTGATGATAATCCTAAGGGTCCTGATCCAAATAAGTGTCAATCAGGCTTTAAGCTTGGAGAAATTTATTACTCTCAAACGATTGGACCTCTTTCAGAAAATACTTGTTCTGCTGTTATCGATTTAAGTAACAAAAGAAATAGTACGACTTACGGAACAGTTATTCAGGTAGACGAGGTTAAATCGGATAGTGCTTGCCAAGCAGGTTATAAAGATGACTATTATTGTCCAGCTGAGAGGCATGTAAGAAAAGCAAGTTGTTGGAACATGACCTTACAAGTCTCAACTGACTACACCCAAGACTTTAAATAAGTAAATAGGTACCAGCAGACTTTTTAAATAGGTACCAGCAGACTTTTGGTTAAGAAGTGCGTTACAGCCAATTTCTCCCATATTAATTCCCTACGCTCAAACAGAACAGTAAACTAATTAATATATTGGCTTCATTCAGAAGCTTCACTAAGAAGCTATCCAATATAGACGCTTTCATAAATAAATGGTTTCAATTTATTAAATATTAACCCGCCCTACTAAATTGATGATAGAGAAAACTCAAACTAAACAACAAGTCTCTATTACATTTGTGAAATGCGATTCTTTCGAGGCGCTAGTGTAACAGTTATTTTTCTTAATAGACGACTTCACGCTCTGAACAAGTTTAACTGCTAAGACATCTATAAAAAAGAACTATTGCTTCTGTCTGTGAGTTTAAGTTTTCTCTTCTATCCCCACCGTAGTCGGGCGGTTTAAATAATCGACTTAAACCTCCCCCCCTCAATACCAAACTTATTTATATAAGAAAAAATCTTACTTGTGCAGAGGGTGTAATATTCTATTTGAGCATTGGTAAAAATAAAATAATAACGCAATGCCGGTACCACAAGTCTGCTGGTACCATTAAAAAAGCCCACATTTAGTGGGCTTGTAGACCTTTTTAATCTAGCAGTATGTATTAAATATCTTCCCAATCACCTTCACTAGATGAAGGGACAGATATATCAGAAGAAGCGACTTTCTTTTCTGACTTTACATGTGTTTCATTTTTGTCATCTTTTTCTACAGACTCTTTATCTTTTGGCTTAAGCTCTAAGATATTTTGAGAAGACTCTGCACTTTTTGTTTCATGACGAGAGTGATCTTTTTGCTCTTTAGCCGAATAAACTTGTCGATCTCCTTTTGAATCATCTTCTTTGAAATGATCAAACTCAACTTCTTTTTGACCTGTAATAAGGTCTGTCAATGAGATTGAAATATCTTTTAAACTCTTAGCCTGTTTATTCAAGGACTGAGTACTCAAACTTGTTTCATGGGCAATCATAGAGTTTTGCTTAGTGACTTGGTCTAATTCACTCATGGCCTTACTAATTTCTTGAATGCCTTGAGCTTGCTCAACCGAAGCGATTGCTATTTCTTCAATCATATTATCCAAATTATTTGCATAATTTAAAATTTCACCTAGGGCTCCATCACATTGTCTTGCAACATCTTTACCTTGCTCAACTTTTTTAGTCCCTTTTTCAATGAGATCTTTAACCTTTAATTCAGTGTTTTTTGCAATTGATTCTACCTTACTAACAGACTGAACCAACATATCCTCAATTTGCTTAGCTGCATCGCCAGAATGTTGGGCTAAATTACCAACTTCCTCAGCAACAACAGAAAAACCTTTCCCATGTTCACCGGCACGAGCCGCTTCAACAGAGGCATTAAATGAAAGTAACTTCGTTTGAAAGACAATATCATTAATAACTTTAGTTTTATCTTCAATTTCTTTTATAACAGAGATGATCTCCTGAATTTCATTAGCATTCTGATTCATCTGATCAATAATTTCAGCGTTAGCTTCACTGATTTCATCAATCGAACCTAACATTTTATTAATTGTTCCCTTCCCTACTTCTGCCGCACTTCTACTCTTTTCAGAGAGACTTTTAGATCCTTGAGAAGCATCAGTATTTTTATTAACCATAGCACTAATTTCATTGAGAGAAGCAACTGTCTCTTGAAGACTAGAAGCTTGCTCACTAGTTGCGCTAGAAAGATTTCCAGAATGTTCTGAAAGTGAGCCTGAGGCGTCAGAAATATTAATTGAGCCTTTGGCAATATCTTGTGCCATTTTTAAAAGACTATTTGAAAGTTTAGTACTGGCCAAGAAAGCCACAAAACTCCCTGCCAATAAAATAACGAAGAAGCTAATACTAAAAATATTACTTGCTACAGAAATAGCTGAAAAAGCCGTATCAGATTCCATTTCAATAAAAGCATCCCAACCAATTTCATTAACAAATTTTTGGTTATCAAAGTCAGAAAAAGCATATAAAGGGGACTCATCAAACTTAAACATGGCTTCCACAAAAGTTGGTTCCTCTAAAGCTTTACTTTTTTCAATTTCTGAACCAAATTGATTAAGAAGGTTTAACTTTAGAAAGTTTTTTAACTCAAGCTTCCCATCAAGAACTTCAGATATAACCAGGCCTTCTTTGTTGGCCACCCAAATACTAGCTCCTTCCATTCCTTCTTTCGCAAGAGAATCCTTAGTTGAAACTAGCTCATTTGTAATCCATTTTTTATCGACAAAAGTGGCAACATATCCTAAGACTTCACCAAATTCATCAGTGACATTTGTCGCAAAATAATTTCCAAATTTATCTGTTCCAAACAACTTGGAAACGACCTCACTTTTTTGAGTATCTCCAAAATATGAACCAAAAATATTTTTATTATAGTCTTCGACTAACTTTCCTTCCTTTAATGCCTTAAACCAAGGAGCTTGAGCAAAGTTATAACTTTTTATATTCTCGGTTACTAATTTTTTTCCTGTTCCATCTAAACTATTAGAAGCAATATATCTTCCCTCTTTGTCGACAAAAACAATCATATTATATAAGGGATATAAACTTACCAATTCATTAAAATAAAAATTGGCTTGTTCAAAGTCTTTTGTCTTTAGGGAGTTATTTAAGGCGATATTTTGAGCATTATGATAATAAAGATAGAATACGTTCGATATAGCTCTTTGTAGCTTTTCAGATGTTTGCGCAAAACCTTTTCTTATTTCATATTTTTGCTTGTTTTGAGCTGCCCTAAATTGAAGAAACATCATCGTTCCTACAACAAAGAGAATTACAGTGTTAAGTGCAATTAATTTAGTTTTAAGCTTCATATTGACTCCGAATTTTATTCTATCTTTGAACTATTCGGAAAAATCTTCCTAAAACTTAAAAAAAATCCCCATCATTTGTGATGGGGATTTGGCCAGTTAACTAACTGATTTATTTAGGATGTGGTCCTAGAAGCTAGCGATAAATTTTGCGTAACCGTTTGTCTCAGTATTGTCAATCTCACTTGTTGCACCAATGAGATTAAAAACATATCTTCCATACTCAGAATTTTTCGTTGTATGCCCAACAACCATTTTAAACCCTCCCTCAAAGTCATGAGAGTAAAATAAATGATAACCTGTACCATAAGTTGTATAAATATTTGCTGGATCTTGTGAACTAGAATCATAAAGAAAAGCATTTTCACCACCTGCAAAATACTCAACACCAAGCTTCATATTAGGAGCTAAAGAATATCTCACACCAAGGCCATATGCAGAACCAGAAACCGAGTCACTGTCCTTATCAGTCAGCCAACCACCTTTAGTTTGAATGATCTCACCTTCAGAGTCTGTTTTGGTTGATACTGCATGAGCATACACATCAAAGTGAGAACCTGCGATTCCAGTTAACTCTGTGTATAAAGAAGTTCTTTGTAATGTGAGATAAAGATTTGAACCAGTTGCTCCTGTAGAAGGAAGAGTTGGCATATCTTTAATTGAATAATAAGTTAATGTGAAATAAAAATTATTAGCTGAAGCAAAGTTAGACTTTTCCATTTCATAAATTAAAGCATAACTAGGAACATTAACGTCAACGGCTTCTCCATCTTTATCAGTCAGACCATCTGTTAACTGACCATCAAAAGGGATTGAAGAAACAGGAGTATAAACCAATTTAACTGCTTGTCCCGCAGCAATACCATAAGAAAGGGCCATACCATCCCAGTTCCCACCAAATGAAAGAATTGGATAATTTCCTTTTCTAGACTCATTCATAGAAAAATGTCTTGGGGCTCCATGAGAAGTAGGAAGCCTACCAAAAGTTAACGTAAGATTTTTATTGAAGCTATAATTTGCAAAAGCTCTTTCAACAAAAATATCTGATGATGAAGCCGTACTTCCTCGTGCTAAATCATTATATGCTGCATCTTCAGGTAGTGTCCCTTTATCTGTATTAAAGGTATTCACATATTTGGCCATACTTAGCTTTCCATAAAAAGATAATTTATCTGAAGGCTTTGAAGAGATATCTAAGTTTAGAAAAACTCTTTGATAGCCAGCTGCTGAGTTTCCTTCAGAAAAAGTATCCTCACTGCTTGTACTTGTGTTAAGAGTTTTATAAGTATCTTTAATTTCTCTAGTATAAGTATCAAACCTATACTCTAAGCGACCTGAAACTTTTGTATAATTTTCATAGCTTTTAAATTCTAAATTTTCAACTCTTTCTTCGAGAGTTTGGGCAGAAACACTTGATGCGAAAATCAGCCCCATTGTCATTAATTTTTTCATATTATAATCCTTTTTTATATTTTGAACGACCTAACCACCAATACTATTCGCAGCATTTGGACACTTAATAGCACATCCTTCAATTGTAATAGTTGTTGAAGTACAAGTTTTCCACTTCATCACGTTTCCTTGCCTTCCACCTTTAGGCTCAATCTTTTTTTCACACTTCGCCGCCTCTACAGCTTTCATAAAATCTTCCTTTGGTCCTGCAAAAGCACTAAATGCACCAATACATATGGCCAAAGAAATCACGGTTTTTAACTTCATGATTTTCTCCTTCCATCATTTCTAAAAACAAATTTAATTTTTGTTTATAAATATTTTCACTTTCTATAATAAAAAATCAACTGAGTGTTTTAGTTTCTTATATAATAAATTGAATCTAATCTTTTGTCTGATATTCATCAGGAATTTTACTTTTCTGTCTTGACCATGTCGAAGTTCTTCCAAATAAAGGAATACCAACATAACCACGAAGACTTAAAGTATCTGGACTTTCAAGGCTCATCTTAGCTGAATATGTTTTTCCTGACTCGGGGTCATATATCTCTCCCCCTTCCCATTCCTCATCATCAAAGCTAAATCCCGTAAGATTGACCAGACCTTGCAAAGAACGTTTTTGTAATTCTTTATCAGGATTGTTTTTATCAAGTTTATCTTCCACCTTACCCGTGTGAATATCTTTAAGCCAAACAATCTTTCCTTCAAACTTATCATTCTCTTTCTTATAAATTTCAATGACAGCTTTACCACTCTCCGACAACCAAAAACCTAAAATTTGGTCTGCCTTTTTAGCAAAGCTATGAAAGCTAAAAAGAATCGGCAATAAGATTACACAAGTTTTTCTCATAAGCATAAGATACCTCTACAAGTAAGCCCGGACAGGTTATATTAACTTCATTAATTCCATCTCCAAGAATATCAAAAGCAATCAGTCGAACATCATTTTGAAAAAGTTCTTGGGATAATTCATCACATATCTTTTTCAGTTTAACCGGAAGTTCAGCTTTTTCAAACTTTGCTCCTTGGGCAATATTTGCAAGATACTCCCCCTTATTTGGACGTTTAATAATGGTTCCAAGCTCTTTTCCATCAAAATAAATGCTTCGATACTCGCCCTTGTAAATAGCTCTAACAAAGGGCTGAGCAACAATCGCACCATGAAACTCATGGACTTTTTTCTCAAATTTACTTTCCAGTTCTTGGTCATTCAAATCAACTTTTTCGACACCAATTCCAGAATATAAATCAAGTGGTTTTAGGATAATTTCAGAAAAACCCTCCATTTTTAGACTTTCTTTAAAGGCCAGAAATCCTTTTTTACTACTTCCAACATAACTTAAATGACTATGCTCAAGATTTTTATAAGCAATCAATTTTTCATTATACCTCATAATTTTAAGTGGATTATTAACCACCTTACATTTTGTCTGTTCCTCTAAGAAATTTAACATCCATAAATATCTTTGATAGCGAGTATCATAAGGAGGATCAATACGCATATGAACATAGTCTTGATGAGTTAAATGATACTGAACAGTTGTTGTTTTTTTGAAACTCCTAATATAACAACCATCCTCTAAAAATTCTCCTTCGAAGCGATACAAAACCAATTTATTCTCTCGCTGATTTGTAATATAAAAATCATCTTCGAACAAAAGATAACAAGAGTGCCCCTTGGCCTGAAAGCTTAGGGCCATCATTAAAGTTGAGTCTTTTTTCATATTAAGTTTTTCTAAAGGATCAATAAAAAAAATATGGGCCATACTATACACTTCCTTTGGTAAGAAACATTAAAAAGTCTTCAGAAGATTTAAATTTCTGTTCCTTATCAATAACGAAAAGAAAGAAATTTTTTAAACTCATTTTCTTTTTTAAAAATAACTCTTCTATTTTATCTTGTTTTTTCTCATATGTCCCAAAGGCTGCAAATCGAGCATTATTCCACTCTCCACGCAAAGGCCAACAACTCTTCACCTTTAGCTTTAAACATAAATTTTTCATTTGAGGGTAAAAATTATTTTCGAGATAAACTTTTAATATATTTGGCTCAGATTGATTTTGCTGATAAAGCACTGTAAGTTCCTTAGCTGATTTAATAATTAAGTTGGATATCAGCATATTATTTCGCTTTAATTCTTCTAATTCACTTTTTTTCTTTTGCTCATATTTAAAAAACTCGACAACCAATTCTCTTGCAAGAAATTGAGCAAAATTTTCATTAAAACTCATATCATTTTTTACAAAAAAAACAGTATGAACAAGTTCATGAAAGATAAGTTCAACTAATTGATGATCATTATAATGAAAAAAAGAAGAAAGAATATTATCATCAAAAGGCCATAGGGGGTGATTTAAAGTTGAATAAGCAAACACCGGGCGCATATAAACATGAAAGCCTTCCTGCTCTTTTTCTGTCTTATAAGCCAATGCTGAATGTTTAGAGAAAAAACCTAAGTAAGGAAAACTTCCAACGATGGGAAATGATGTTTTTATTGCTCTAATTTCATTTTGAGGAGAATGTATGACCAAAAAAGTCACAGCCTCTTGATCTAAAAGTTTGACCTCATCATAAATATCTGAAGGTTTAAGTTCAAAGTATTCATAAAAATACTGTTTTGCTTTTTGAATTAACAAAACCTTATCTTGAAACTTTTGATCATATTTTGGATTGTGTAAAAAGTTCTCTACATCAATATCATTATACTCTAGGGAGACTTGGCCAACTCCTTGCTCAACAATATAGCTAAGTTTAGAGCAAGATACAAAGATTAAAAGGCACAAAATAAATCTCATACCCTATACTAATCTTCTAATTATTTATTGCAAAGCTTTTAAAACATCCAAGAAAATCCAGCCGAGTAGGTGACATTATCCGAAGCAACACTGGTGTCAAATTCTGGCATAACTGTTTTTGCTGACAAAGTTAGTCCCATAAGTTGAGTAAATTTAAATCGCAAAGAAAAAGCGGCATAGCTCGAGCTAAAGACTTCTTTGTCTTGTTCCTCTTCAATAGTAGCCTCTGTTCCAGAGACATCCAATAAATAATTGGTCGTACCAGAAGTGGTATACTGAGCATATCCAAGTGCTAAAGAAGGGATAATTCTCGCCTTTCTTCCGGCAAACGCTTGTCTTATTCCCACTCCACTGACCTGGGTAATAACCGTATCTTCTTGTTGCTTGATAGTAATCGTATCATCTGAAGTTTTAACTTGGCGATCATCAACTAATTTTTGATTTGTTTCAGAGTAATTCAACTCCAAAGCAGTATATTCCCAAATATACCATGCCCAGTTAAAAGAATAACCTTGAGTAATAGTCACAGCGGAACCAGGCTCTGGATTTAAGTCTGTTTCCACCCCATCAATTTTTCTTTCAGAATAGGTATAAGACAACTCTAAATCAACATAACCAAACACTAAAGTCGGCATAAATGCAAAGAGTACAAATAATATTTTTTTTTGAAACATTTATTTATCCTTTATCAGGATAGGACTTGCGCGTAATGATAAACGTAATACACCCTAACCCAATACACACCAACATCACTTTAAGAGCATAATGAATTTTAGCAAAAATCAAACTCGCCGAAAAAATCACAACAATGATAAAAACGGACAAGGCTTTTGCTCTTGGACGAATAACTCTATTCGTCTCCCAATCTATTATAGCATCTCCAAAGTAAGGTAAGGAAGTGAGCCAAGAATGCACCCTAGGGGAACTTTTTGAAAATAAATAAGCTGCTAGAATAATAAAGGGAGTCGTTGGGATAACGGGGAGTAAAGCCCCTATCAGACCTAACAAAACACTTACCCAGCCCAAAATAAATAAAATTAATCGAAAGGCATATTTTGCCGGCATGAAAGTCCCTTTTATTGAATCGGAGTCACTCTCTTACCATAATCTCTTATAATTTCGCCTTGGCAAGACAAGGCCGTAGCTGAAGTAATTTTTAAGTCAACCCAATGCCAAAGATAATCTTGATCCAAAGTTTCTGGCCTAAAATGAACAATGCGAAAACAATTTGTTCTTCCCTTCCATTTGACTTCACCTTTCATCGTTCCTTTGCCTTCAACTAGAACTCGATATGTTTTACCGACCATCGAGGCCCTAACTTTCTCTTGTATTTTTAATTGATGAGCTTGAATTTCTCTGAGTCTTCTCCCACGAATCTCTTTCGTTAGAATATCTCTCATACGAGATGCTTTCGTTCCTTTTCTGGCCGAATAATTATAGGAATAAATAAAGTCATACTGGGCCTTATCTAAAAGCTCAAGAGTGGCTTCATGTTCTTGTTGGGTTTCATTTGGAAATCCAGCAATAATATCAGTTGATAATACAATATGAGGATTAGCTTTCCGTAAGGCATCTAAACGTTCTAAATAGTGTTCGATTGAATATTGTCTGAGCATTCTTTGGAGAACTGTATTAGAACCAGACTGAACAGGAAGATGTAAATGATTAGCTAATTTTTTAGACTTACCATGGACTTCAATAAGCTCATCTGAAATATCATAAGGATGACTTGTCGTATAACGAATGATTTCTAAACCCGTTATTTTTTCAAGTTCCATAATGAGTTGAGCAAGCGATTCTCCATTCTTTTTTCCAAAGGAATTTACATTTTGCCCCAAGAGAGTAACTTCTTGAATTCCTTGATACTGTACCAATCTGGCCACATCATTAACAATTTCGGCAACACTTCTGGACTTTTCTCTTCCTCGAGTGAAAGGAACGATACAATAAGAGCAAAACTTATCGCATCCCTTAATAATATTAACAAAAGCTTGTGGCGAGCCATGAGTTATCTTAGTTTGAATTGAATAATTATCTGCTCGGTCCCAACTTGTGACTGCAAATTTTTTATCTCCAGCATAAGCTCGATAAACCATTTCACCAATATTATCAACAACATCAGTCCCAAAAGCAAAATCAAGTTGAGGATATTTTTTGAGAAGTTCTTTAGACTCTGTTTGGGCTATACATCCGCCTGCTGCGACCTTAACCTCTTTTTGTTTTTTTTGATGCTTTGTATTTCCCAAATGAGAATAAAACTTCTGATTCGCAAGATCTCTAATTGCACATGTATTAAATAACAAAAGGTCTGCCTCTTCCTGGCGAGAGGTTAGAGAAAAATTTAAAGGCTCAAGATGTGATAAAATTCTCTCTGTATCATGGTAATTCATCTGGCAACCATAGGTTTTAACCCAGACTTTTCTCTTAGGAAACTCCAAGTCTCCTACTAACTTTGACCCGTTTTCAAGAGTCTTAATCTCTTCATAATTAATTTGTTCCACAAGCTCACCCTATTTATTGGTTCTTATGTTTATATGGAAGCGAAATATAGCAAAGTGAACAGATGAAGTAAATCTCTTAAAAAAGCATAACTTGCTGATTTTTCAGATTTTCCATCTAGACCTTGTAAGCATTACATGTTTAAAAAGTTCTAAACACTTCTCGAGTGTATTTCTCAATTCAAATAAAGACTTAAATAAAGCCATGGTATGACCCAGCTAACAAATAATTTGCAAGGAGAATTATATGAACAAATTATTATGCACTATTTTTTTAGCAATGGTCAGTTCTACTTCATCAATGGCATTTGAAATCAATCAAGGTTTTTACACAACAAGCTATTGTTCGGGGTCTAACTGCAATGTGGCCACAACTGTTGAAAGCCAAATAACGTTAGATGCTCAAATGATCTTAGAAAATGGACCTCAAGCTGAAGTTTCACAAGACTTTCTTATCAGCTTCGCAGGAGCAAAAGTCATGAATCCAGACCTAACTCTAGAAGAGTTTGCTGCTGAAGTTTTAAACTAACTTTAAAGGGGCTCCCAAGCCCCTTTTTCTAAGGTGTTTTTATGGTTTTATCGCTACTTCTTTTTTTACTTTTGAGCTTTCAACATCACTCTTATGCTCAAATTAATTTGAAAATTTCAGGGGCCACAAGTCTTACAAAAGCACAGAAAGAAATTTTCATCAAAAAAGTTCAAGCTAAAATACCTCACAATATCGTTTTGGACCAACAAAAGCCTATTCACATCTTTTTTAAAAAACTTGAATCACGTCCAATCACTGCAAATTATTGTCAAAAGTCTCCCGGTCTCAAACTTGCTCGACTGGCCTTAGGCAATAGCTTTAAAATCTATCTTGATCAACAATTCATTTCTATTATAAAAGCAGGTGAACCAGATAGGGATCAAAACATCCATCCCACATGTTTTTATCAAACAACTTTTGAACTTCTCCTTGGGACGATCATTCATGAAATTGCTCATACCTTTGAAAAAAATAGTGAGCTCAGTCACTACTTTGATAAAAGCCGTATCGACCTATATCAAAGAGAAACCTTTATGATACAAGGAAAAAGAAAACATCTTTATTCTAAAAAAGACTTATCTGAATTAAGTGAATTTAAAACATTTGCTTTTTATAATAACGAGACGCTCTTGTTTGATAGTCAAAGTCTTCATTATAAAAACTCACCTAACACACATGAGTTTTCAAATCGAAAAGAAAAATTCTCAGTACAGTTTGAGTTTTTTGCCATGGATCAAGATTATGCTTGTCGCAAACCAAATATGTTTTTTTATTTTACCAAAATATTAAAGCTTAGACCAAAATATCAAGTGAATTGTAAGCTCAACAAAAAACTTTTTACCTCCACATTAAAAAAAGAAATTGCCCTAACTCAAATTTATGAAGTTCAAGTCTTTATCAGTATGCCTCACCAAGAAAGTACCCCTTGGGGACATTCCTCTTTAAGACTTTTAAAGTGCCATCAAAAACTTATTAATGATGAATGCCCACTATCTGCACAAGAAGAAATTTTTGTTGATTATAGTATGGATGGTGTTCAAGATTTAGGTCGTGGTAATTTTATTAATGCCATGCTTGGAAAATTTAATCTCAACTCCAAAATAAGAACCAAAGATATTTATATGCAACAATTTCTTACACACAAAGGTAGAGAGTTTTTTTATTTACCACTCAAATTAGCTCCAAAACAAAGAAACAGGCTTATTAATCAAATTTTAGAAAACCATTGGGGACTTTGGTCAACGTATACCATGTATGCTAATAATTGTACTCATGTTCTGGCCAATATGATCAAAATGGCCACCCAAGACTTTTCCTGGGATACAACTCAAATTTTAACTCCAATGGGCTTCGTCAAAAAGCTTATTCAGCGCAATCTTGTTGAGCTTAGAACTTTTAATCTCAACAAAATAAAGCAAAAAGGTCTTTATCTAGATCAAAAAGAAACCTATCTTACAAAAGCATGGGCAAATCTACAACAATCATCACCGATAAGCTCAACCTTTCCTTTTTTTAATTTTAAAAAGTCATTTTCGCCTCAAGAACGAATGAACATTTATCGTCAGGCCATAAAAAAAGATTTTAAGAAAAAAATATTATTAGCTTCAAGTGCTCTTATACTAGAACGTTATTTTCAAACTAAAATGGAAAAAGACCTCTCTGTGCTTTCTTCTTCAGAAAGAGAGCAAATTAAAGAACTTATTGAAAACTATAAAATGAAACATCGTGTGCTTTTATCATGGAATCTTATCAAAGAAAGTCACTCCTATGGAATACCTCTCAAAGCTGAACTTTATGATCTTTATGATATTGAGAGCAAAAAAGAACAAATGAGTCTGGCCCATCAAAACTTACTGATAAATATAAAACAATATCACTTAAATTCTTCAGAATACAAGTACACTCAAGAAAATATCCGAGAACTTTCAGAAATAATAGCTCAAAGAGAATAACGAATAACAGCAAGATAAAAAACGAAATTAAAAATAAAATGAATAAGAATCGGTTCGACTAGCCCTTTAGTCACCAAACGTGATTTTGTACACACCCATCCTAAAAAGAATGTATAAAAAACTTGAAATCCAATAAAATGATGAAACTCAGCAGGAAGAGTCCATAGGGCCGGCAAATGTGAAAGACTAAAGAGTAAGGAGTTCGAAACAAGTATAAGTTTATTATTTAAACGTAATTTTTCACAAACTTCAACGAAAGCTCCCCTAAAAACTAATTCTTCAATAAGAGGTGCAAGAACAAGCAATTGCAAGGCCAAATATTCAATATATTGAAAAGGAGCAACTAACTTTAAGCTCTTTATCATCCAAACGCAAAGTAGGGCCACTAAAATCGTAAGAAAAACCTTAACCGCCAAAACAGGAAGTTTGACTTTACCTAAAAAATCTCTTCTTTTTAATATAAGCAAGATTATGACTGAGAAGAGAATATCAAAAATATAGCTGACTGAGATTGAACTCTTAAACTGAATTATTTCCCATGGAAAAAACCAAGAAACTCCAAAATAAATCACTGGCGTAAGCAAACATAAAAAATAGGGAAGAATACTCATTCTTTTTTTTGGCATACACCTAGGCTAGCTTTTTTAACTTATGTTCGCAATAATTTAAAAATTGTAATTTAAATTCACTAGGATCAAGTATTTCGACAGCAGGCCCTAGCTCACAGAGCCATTCAAATAGTTGTTCATTAGGTTTAACTGTAGCCGCCCAAATATAATCTCCATTTGGATTTGTAAACAAGCAAGGTTTCTCATAATGATATTCTGAGAACTGTAAACTAAAGTCTTGTTTGGAATATATTTTTAAAACAATCCGAATCCAGTCTTCATCCATTTCCTTTAAACTTTGGGCGAACTCACTTATTTGAAACTTTGAAAAATTCGACTCATAATCATGGGAACTTTCCTCCACAAAGGAAATATGTGGTAATAAAATATTTACCAAAGACTTATCCGACACATCCTCTGCAATTAGACTCAAATCTTCATCTAGCTTCATTATTCTGCGTGGGTATAAATCTAGCAGTCTGCCATGGACGCTCACTGTAATAACAAACTTTTCTAATATCGACTTATTTAATAAAGATAAAATGACTTCGCGACTCTGCTCATTTGTTGCTAAGGCCAGGTTTGTTTCTGAGCGATATGTTTCAAAAATCATATCAAGTGTTAAACTTGGTCGGTGTAAATCGGTTTCAGCATATTTCTCTTCATAATTGGCCAATGTCTGTTTCAGTTCCTCACAATAATGTTTTTCCATAAATTGTGGGAAAAAAGACTGGAGTTGCAACCATTCTAAATGGGTTAATTGCAGCTCAAACTTTTTGTGATTCTCGCCAGGAGAATAGACTTTATTTCCCATTTTTCCAGTAAGAGAAAAGTCAAAATTAACAGAGTCTAAAAATGCTAGATAATTTTCTAATTCGAACTGACTAATGCCCAAAAAGGAACATATATGATCACATTTTTGTGGAGATGAAACTTGCGTAATATAATTAATTACTCTCCAAAACTGCTTATCTTCTAAAATTGAACTTTTGGACATATTACCTCACTACTCTTAAGCGTTAAATACTTGTCGTAAAAGCTCGGGTAAAACTTTAGTGCTTTTTATCCTAAGTTCAGGCATAATAAAGCTAATGATTTGGAAAAATGCTATGAAATATCCAATGCTTATAGTGGGTATAATTCTTTTTACACTTTTTTTAACCTCTGACCCTGTTCAAAAATACTGGAAGGGTCATATGCAAAAATATATTCCAAATACTTGTAAGGCCATTGTCCAAAGAGTTGAACCAAAAGTGAACCCAGACTGGGAGTTTGAATGCCCTGGCACCCAAAGATTAATTATTAAGGTTGATAATTCAGATCAAGCGGTTAATCCTTCACAACTTAAAACTCTTCTTTATCGCAAACTTGCTAATACATATGGACAACTTGCTCAATATTCAAACCCTGAAACCGTTGCACACTTACAAATAGTTGAAATTTCGATTATTCATAAACAACTCACTATCTTTTCTAAAACTGATGGCCAAGCCATCAAAGAGCTACGAGCAAAAACAAATCCTAGAGAATTTGCAGCTCATTTAAAACTCACTGTTAAGGTCAAAGAAATTCTTAAATGATTCCAAATTATGGTCTTGAAAACTGTATTTTTTTTGATAAAAAACTTCATAAGATAAACTATGAAGGAACATCCTTTGTGCCGGTGTTGTCCCATAAAGCGGATCACCTAAAATAGGTGTTTTATTAGCCGCCATCTGAACGCGTAATTGATGTCTTTTGCCTTCTTTTAACTTGAGTCTGACTAGGCTTAAATTATTATTTGCATGATAGTCCAAAGGTTCAACTAAACATTCTGCTCGAAAAGCATCAGGATGGTCATCTTGAGAAGCCTTTACTTTTGCCTTTTTTTTTCCACAAGAAGAAAGATAATGAACAAGGGTTTGCGTTTTTTCTATTTTTCCATTAACTATGGCCAAATAAACTTTTTGCTTAAAAAAATCTGAAGGATAATTTCGAACATACTCATAAATCTGCTGCTTTTTAGCTAAAAGAATCACTCCACTTGTTTCAAAGTCCAAACGGTGTAAAAGACCTCGGTCATATTGTTTGGAATTAACCCATAAAACTTTATCAAATCCATTTTCTCTTAAAAAGCTAAGTAGGTTGTCGGATTCATCATAGCCTAAAGGATGTGAATGAATTTTTACAGGTTTAGACAAAACCAAAAAATCTTCATCTTCATAAAGAACCTTCACTTGCGGGCCATCATAAAGCGGATTAACAAGTCCATAATTAACAATATTTATAGGAATACGATATTTTTCCTTAGCCTTTATATCATTTTCTTTAGTTAGAAATTTCTTATACTTTTTTAAATAAGAGTTTGATACATGAAATAAAGAGCAGAGTTCACTTTTTAACGAATGACCCGAGTTTAAAAAGCATAATTCAATTGTTTTATTGAGCACGAACTTTTCGACCTTCTGTTCGTAAGTCACGTTTTCTTAAAACAAACTCAACCTTTCTATTGGTATCATTATCAACTGACCTACTATCACCATAAAAAACAGATGATATTTTCTCAGGCCTAACCCCATTTTTAATAAGAACTTTTGTAACCTCCTCAACTCTCTTAGCACTTAATAAATAAGGTCCAATGGTTGAGTCTGTTGCCAAAGTTTCACCTTCATCGGCATAACCTTCGATATGTAATGTCCAATCATTGTCTTTCATCAAATTAGTTACCTTGTTAAAGACAGGTATAAAAGAGCGATTACTAATTTCAGTTGAGCCTTTTTTAAAGACAATTTTATCTTTGACTCGAATTTTCACACCTTCCGCCATTTGATGGACATCAACTGACTCTGATAGATTATAATCTTTCAAAACTTTTTTCATACGTTCTAAATCTTCATCAGACTCTCTGTTGATTTCATGTTTATCCAAAATACCTTCTGTAGTTAAAAGGTCTATAGGAAATGGCTCAACAGGATCTTGTGACTCAATCATGGTAGGAGAATCATCAGGCGACTTACCTAGTTGAATTGTTTCTCCAACTTTCATCGCATTTCCTGCAAAAGCTTTACGAATAGATCCCGCCACCGACTGAAACTTTGACTCATCAGTCTTACTCATAGCATACAGAAGAACAAAAAATGTAAGTAAAAGCGTAACCAGATCTGAAAATGTGGCCATCCAAGCAGGGGCGCCAGGAGGTGGACATTCTTCTTGAGGAGGACATTCTGGGCATTCTACATCTTCATCGGCCATTATTGTTCCCCTTCAACTTGTCTTTGAGCTGGAGGTAAAAATGAATCTAATTTTTCACGTATAACCCGTGGATTTTCACCTGCAACAATTCCTAAAACTCCAGCAACAATTATATTCATTACCAGAGCTTCATTTTCAGAATAAAACTTTAATTTATTTGCAATCGGTCCCATGAAAACGTTGGCAAGAACCGCCCCATAAAATGTGGTTAAAATGGCAACTGCCATCGCCTTCCCAAGCTCTTCAGGACCACCTGATAAGTTTTGAAGCATTATAACCAGACCAATCAGCGTTCCAATCATACCAAAAGCCGGACCATCATTAGCGATTTCACTAATAATATTTTGACCTAATTTATGTCTCTCACTTAATGAATCTATCTCTAACTGCAAAATAGATGTAATAACTTCTGGAGGCCTATTATCTGCAGCCAGAGTCACTGCTTTTTTAAGAAAAGCATCTTCAACAGGGACTTTTTCTAGAGCAAATACAGATTCTCTTCTGGCCGTCTCTGCAAGTTTTTGAATTTCATCAATCATCGCCTTAGGGTCTGTTGCTGTATTGAGAATTGATTTTAAATAGATTGTGACTAAAAGTTTTATTTGATCCATGGGCCATTTAATAAAAATAGCTGCAATAACCCCACCACCAACAACTAAGATTGAGGGAACATCAATAAAAGCTGCAAGTGAGCCCCCTGATAAAATCGAACCTAAGATTGCCGCTATCGCTAATACTAAACCAATAATCGTAGCTATATCCATATACCTAGCCTTTTGAAATTTAATTCTTCTGAATAAATATTCGGCTACTTATCAATCCAACTTTATCTTTTTCTAGTAATGTACATTTTTTCCGGATAAATAATTAATATTTATTAGCCGACCTATTACGGTGGGGATAATAATATTTAAGAAACTTTAGAAAAACTCAGCATATCTAAGGCCATAACTTCATCTTCAAAACTTATCGCAGCTATTCTTTTACCTGTTTTTTCTTCCAACAATAAATAAAAAATATTTTCTTGTGGGTAAGTACAAATCATCTTAGTTAAAAGGTGTGATAATCGAGAGGAGACTCTATTTATTTCTCCCGCTGATAATTGATAGATTTGTTTATCATTATTTTTGACCCATAAATCTAAATGCATAATAAGCTCAATTGTATTTTTGATTTTTTTACAATGAAAACTATCAACAAGGCTTTCTTGTTTGGCCAAAAAACTCTCTAGAATAAGAAACTCTTCTTTATGAAACTTTTTGCTAAAATGATTTTTAATACTGTAAAAAAATGATTTCGCTCCTTGCATAAACTTTAGATAATCTTCTAAACAATCAATTTGCTCCTTTTCCTTTTCAACCAAAGGTTTTAAAAGTTCACATGTTTGAGGTGTGATTTTATTTTTAAGCAAAATTTCCCAAGCTTCCTCCATACTTTCAAAGTGAGCAAGTACACTTACAAAAGGAAGAACATAAATATCATTAAGTTCTTTTAAGAGGGCCTTTTTATAGAGCTGAAATGCTAAGCTAAGATTTTTCCATTTATCATGCTGCTTAAGAAAAACGGCTTTATGTCTCTCTAACTCACAACAAACAAGTTCGTGTTGAGCTTCACAAGAAAGATAATCCCAACTTTCACAAAATATATTTTCTTTTAATTCTTTACTTCGAATAAAATACTCATAAGTTAAAGAACGTTTTTTATCTACCCAGCGAGTAGCCTGTACATGCTCTTCACCTTTACTGGGCTCCATACTTGATGGAGAAAAAATATTTTGTATTTGCTCTTTCTCAATAAAATTATTTAGACTCTCCTCAATTCCTTCTTCATCTAAATGATTAACATCCCAAACAAAAACATCGTTAACCTTAATCCAATCTCGATATGCATAGTCTGAAAAACAAGGCAAAGTCATCTCAGTGTTTATTTCTTTAGCATTTAAAATATTTTCAACTTTAAAGATATGAAATGACTTTAAATTAGACATAATAAGATAAGTTTCACCCAGTCCCAAAGCAAGTTGTTCTTGGAGTTTTTCACGTTCTTGTTGAGTGAATACGATGGGAAATTGTTGTAAACTCATATAAGGAATAAAAGCTTTTCGCTCTCTCTTTAGCTGATCTTTTAAAAAATACATTAACTCATTTTCGGCTCTATCATCCCAAGGTAAATAAATATGGATGAATTCTTTTCTACGAAAAAGAGGATTTTTACTAAAATGATAGATATTTGATGTTTTTTTAATGACTTGGGGCTTTTTCCAATCAATAGTCATCACATCTCCCTTACTTAAGTAGAGTGATCTACTATTGTATCACGCATTCAGGCAATGACTCAATGCGTATTTTTTAAATATTGGATATTAGATTAGTTAAGATATCGTAAAGCTTATTAAGATTCTAACATGGTAGAATTTAAGTAAGACACCATTGCCGCTCTTAACTCTTCCAGATTAACTTCTTCACTCTCTTTTAGCTCATTATTGTCAGCAAATAATTCTTTTTTAATAAGCTCTACAGGAAAACCTGCCATCTGCGCAAAATCTTCTAAATTAACACTTCGGTTTTCATCGTTCATAAAATCTCCTTGAACATTCTAGTCTTTTTCTTCCTTGTCAAAGACTCTTCTCTCTTGCCCTTGAAGCATATCTAGATAGTAAAACTTATGTCAAATGAACTATTTTGAATGTAAGATTTTGTTACATTTTAGTTCAAAACCCCTCCAAATGACTAAAATTATTATATTTAGTTGGATAATAGTAAAAGAAAGCTTTTTAATTTGGCCAAGACTTCATTATATTCTTCTTTGGCCTGGCTTTGCAGGGTAATCCCTCCCCCTGCACCATACTTGATTTCATCTTGTAAATAATCGACCTCAATTGAACGTATATTAATTGAAGCTGTTTTAACCGACTTATAAAGCAATATCGTTGAACCACAATAAAAACCACGATCACAACCTTCGACTTCATGGGTTATTTGCATAACTCTTTTTTTAGGTGTTCCTGTTATACTTCCCCCTGGGAACAGGTTCCAAATAATGTCTGCAATGGTTTTTTTATGATCAATTTGAGTCTCTATTAATGAAAATTGATGAATCAGCCCTGGAACATGCAACGGATATTTTTTGTATAATACATTGCTCACATTAGAGCTTAGAGCTGTTAAGTCATTGCGAAGTAAGTCAGCAATCATAAACAACTCTGCCTGATCTTTTAAACTCCCTTTGAGCTTTTTCCAAGTTTGTTTTCTATTTTTTTCCTTTTTTATGGCCATCGTTCCCTTTATCGGCATTGTTCGAAGCCATAATTTTTTCTTATTTTCTACGACTTGAAAAAGGCACTCCGGAGAATTGCTTAAAAATAATTTTCCTAATGAATCAATATAAGTTGCATGAGCATAAGCTCCAACTTTCTGAGATTTTTTCCAAAGATGTTGGAGATAATCATGAGGTGAAATTGCTTTTTCGGCCCTAAAATAAAAAGGAAAGGTAAGATTGATTTGATAACAATCACCATCATACAGATGACGATAAACCTCTTGAAACTTTTTTTGATAAAGCTCAAAGCTAAGCTTTGATAAAGGTTTAAACCTAAAAGTTTCTGATGTTTTTTGAGACATTAGTGGAAAATGTTCAACTTTAGAGTAATGAATAATTATTCCCAAAGGTTTTGTTTCATCTAATTGATCATAGAGTTCATTTACAAAATGACCTAATTCATAAAAAAGATGAATGACAATTGGTGATTCATAATTTTGATCTAGACGATAGTGATCCATTTCACGAAGAAAATAATCTACTGAAGCTTCCTTGCGTTCACCTGTGAGAAGATTTATTCTAAAATTCTTATATTGTATGTAAGCTGTTGTGGGTAAAGAACAAAATAACTGCTCTTCTTTTTTTTTCAAATAAAAAGTTGAAAAAAAAAGTTCATCCATTTTGTGGACCTGGATCAAATTGAAGTTCTGCAAATTTCGTTTGAGCAGCAATCCAAGCTAGCTTCACAGTTCCTGGCTCTCCGGCCCTATTTTTAGCAATAATAATTTCTGCTACACCTTTCTCAGGAGTATTTTCATCATAATAATCTTCTCTATGAATAAGCATAACAACATCCGCATCTTGTTCAATAGAACCCGATTCTCTTAGATCTTGTAATTGTGGTCTTCTATCAGTTCTCGATGTCGCAGAACGGTTTAGCTGAGATAGAGCAATAATAGGACATTTTAGCTCTTTAGCTAGCTCTTTAATTCCTCTAGAAATTTCCGCAATTTCTTGTTCTCTCGAGCTTTTTCTAACATGGGGTTGCATTAATTGGAGGTAATCAATCACAATCATCCCCAGACCTTGCTCTGTGCTAACCTTTCTGGCCTGAGATTTAATATCTAAAAGAGTCGTAGCACCACTATCATTTATATAAATAGGGAGTTTTGATAACTCTTGCACAGCATATCCTAAATTTCTTAGGTCTGAATCGGTATAGTCATTTGTTCTAATTTTTCTCGAATCAATATTAGCTTCACTGGATAAAATCCTTCCTGAAAGTTCAGGAGCTAGCATTTCGTAAGAATATAACATGACCGGAAGATTTGATTGTTTAATTGAATTAATTGCTAAGTTCAACACAAATGCGGTTTTCCCCATCCCTGGCCTAGCAGCGATAATAATCATCTGCCCTGGCTGCATCCCTAGCAGTCTTTTATCCAAAGCGCCAAAGCCTGTCGTTAATCCAAGAATTTCTCCCGCTTCTCTTTTTCCCTCTTCTAAGCGACGTAAATTTTCTTTAAGTGACTCTTTAAGAGTAATCACAAAATTTGTACGTGTTTCATTAGCTAAATTAAAAAAGCTAGATTCAACATCATCAATAAATTCTTCGACATCTCCAACAAAGTTTAATCCCTGCTCAGTTATTCTCATTGAGGTTCTTACAATTCCCCTCAAAACTGCTTTGTTTTTGATTATTTTTCCGTAATGATAAATATTTGCAGAACTGGCCGTATCTTCAATGATTTGTAAAACAGCACTTTGTCCGCCAACAGCTTCAATTTTTCCCATATCTGTGAGTTTGGCACAAATACTAACAAGATCAAAAGGCTTACTTTCAACGGCAAGTTCTTTAATCCCCTTAAAAATAACTCCATACTGAGGATGATAAAAATCAGTCTCATTAATATTGAGGTCTGTAACATTATCAAAAGATTTATTATCAACTAAAAGACATCCAATAAAAGCTTTTTCCGCCAAGATATCATGTGGCAATTCTTTTGAAACTTGATCCATCAATACTTTCTCCGTATAGCTATAAAAAACCTCAAGCGTCTTTATAAAAAAGAAGCTTGAGGTTATCTTTTAATAAAACAATAAGATTACTCTTCTGTAGTTTGCTCATCAGCACTAGCTTCTTGCTCTGGTGCTTCTTTTTCTGCTTTCGCTTTAGCAGCTTTTTTCTTAGCAGCAGCCTCTTGTTTTTTCTTCATTTCCTCTGCTTGCTTAGGGTCAATTTCAACTTTTACTTTAAATGTTGCTTCTACGCCCTTAAAAAGTTTAGCTGTTACGTCATACTCTCCAAGAGTTTTGATTGGATCTTCGATAGTAATAAGTCTTTTTTCAATATTTAAGCCTTGTTTTTCAAACTCTTTAGCTAATTCAGTGTTAGTTACTGTACCAAACAAGCGACCATTTCCACCGATTTTCTTTTCTAAACTAATCACAACACCAGAAACTTTTTTGGCCATATCTTCAGCTGCAGCTTTTTCTTCTGCTACTTTTTTCTGAAGCATTTTTTGATAGTCAGCCATCTGCTTTTCATTTCCTTCATCAGCAAGCTTAGCTTTTCTATTCGGTATTAAAAAATTTCTTGCAAAGCCTTCTGAAACATTGACTATTTCTCCAATATTTCCAAGACTTTTAACTCTTTCAGTTAATATAACTTTCATGGTTATTCTCCTTAATCTTTTCTTTTAGTCATTAATTTTTTAAAATTTACAAATACATCTGCCACACCTAAAACCGCAAGGATCTGAGGTGCAGATAAAACGGTAATTACTACCATTATGGAACGAATGATTCCTGTGAGCCTCAAATAATCTAAAAAAGCTAAATAAATTCCAAAGCCTTGGAAAAAATAAAATACCCCTAAAACACTGAGCCCTAAACCTCCTAATAATAGACTCCACTGAGGAATAAGACTTGCGCCAAACAAATAGTCTAAAACCATAGGAGTTAAGCTTAAAATCACAAGCCAAACAAATTGCTCAGGAAGTTTATAGTCAAGCAAGTACTGATCATCATATTGAGTCGAATTATTTCTTTGCATCAATCTTCGACTCTTAAGCCATAAAAAAGTGTTTATCCATAAAAAAGTAAAAATAAAAATGGGAGCATAAACAACGACAGCTTCAATAATAAGACCTACAAGCTTCTTGGGCTGGCCTAAAAGGGCCTCGACTTCAAAAATCTCTTTATTATTAGGATTATTCTTTTTTGTTTTATCAAACATCTCTAAAAGATTTTTACGCTGAGGTTCAACGAAATTTATTAAACTCTTCTCAAAGCTTAATGTTTCTTTCTTTACAACAAAATAACTGCTGGATACCAAAAGAAAATACAAAGCTATGCCAACAGAGACAATACCTCTTAACGGATTAATGTTTAAGCGCAAAACTTCTGTTAGAATAAAAGCAATGACAATACTAACCGCCATAAAAGCGATCAATGTCGGATCAATAATATTAAAAGAAGTTAAAATTACTAAAGAGATAAGGGCTACACAAGCAGTCAACACACCCTTTCCCCTACCATAAATAAGGGAGGAAAGCCCTATAGGAAAAGGGGTAAAGACTGATACAAAAAAACTTACTGACAATAATGCAGAAACAAAACCTAGTAAAAAAGGTCTCTTATAAGTATTTGTATCTAGTTGGGAGGTATCTACGTTCATAATGAAAATAGCTCTTTTTTATCTTGCCGTTCTATTTGACATATAACTAATTAATCCCATACATCTTCCACGTTTAATCGCTGAAGTTGCCATTCTTTGATACTTAGGTCTCAATCCTGTAACTCTCGCTGGTGAGATTTTACCAAATTCATTAACTAGCCATGAATAAGTTGAAGGATCTTTCCAGTCAGGTTGTGTCTTTTTCGCTGAAAAATAACAAGATTTTCTTTTAGAGAACATCTTTTTTTCTTTTTCAGCATCAAAACTTGCTTCACCAGAGCTGTGATTAGGGTTTTTGTAGGACTTGATAATTTCTTCTTGATCTTTTTCTTCTCCTAAAGAGATAAAAACAAACTTCAAAACATCTTCCGAAATTCTAAAACGTCTTTCAAGTTCTTTGTTAGCATCAGATCCAGCTTTATACATAAAGTAGATATACTGACCCTTTTTAATTCCATTTGAAGTTGGTTGAGCAAATGACTTTGTCCCCCAATTATCTTCAACTAGAATTTCTCCATTAAAACTTTTTACTGTTTCTTGAACGACTTCGGCCATTTTCTTGACCACTTCTTCGCCAGCTTCTGGACGAAGAACGTAAGCTGATTCGTAAATCATAAATTTCTCCTGGGTTATATATTAAGCCCCGTTAATTCGGAGCGAGTAAACATAATGATTTCGTCTAAAAATAAATGTCGATGAACATTAGCACAGAGAAGTTTTTTTGCAAACTTATAATATAAAAATCACCTGCAACTCCAAAAAAAGGTCATTCACAAAGCTTTCTCATCTAATGTAGACTTAGATTTATGCGTACTCTTATCAGCTTTTGTATCTTAATCTCAGTAAAAACCTTCGCTCAAGTCTTCTATAGGCTAGAGCTCAACTGGCTATCACCTGTAAAATCATTTAACAAAATAAGACTGGTCATCTTCCTAAATCATACTTCGTTGTATGAACCTCTTTTTGTGTGCGCAGCGCCAAACTCTTTTTTATGGCGTCTTGCAAGAAAAATGGTGGCCCCTGGAGCTGACAAAACCTTAAATAGACCGATTGTGGGATTATTTTGGAAAATTATGGCCCCTGGCCTTATTTCAATAACTCGCAAAAGAGATAGCTCGTGGAAAAAATTCCTTACAGCGATTCAAAATAGAAGTGTCATAGTCATTGCACCTGAAGGGAGAATGAAGCGTGCTAGTGGCTTAGACTCAGAAGGAAAGCCTATGACAATTCGCTCTGGAGTTGCTGAAATTATCCCAGAGCTTGAAGATGGACGCATATTAATTGCTTATTCAGGAGGTTTACACCATGTTCAACATCCAGGAGAGCATTTTCCTAGGCTATTTAAAACAATTAAGCTAAATCTAGAGACCATTGAAATTGATGACTATAAATCTCTATTCAAGTCGCAGGGAATACAATTGAGAAAAGATATTGTTGCAGACCTAGAAAAGCGACTTAAAACAAATTGCCCGACCTAAAATCAATGAGTTTAATTTATTAAGAGCCCTATTTTTATGGCTTAGACTTTGAGGCCGTAAAATCAACAACAAAGGTAAGTATCTAAGATTACAATATAACCGATGTTTTAACTTAAGTTTTCTTCAAAATGGTCGAAAATACCTTCTATGAAATATTTTTTACTAAGCATCACTATTTTTTTTATGAGTTTTTCCACAGTAAACGCCAATTCAAAAGCTTTTTTCCAGCTCAAAAAGCAAGTTGATAAATTAGAAAACACAATCATCCAAGACTTTAGCCTAGAGCTACCTAAGAATATGCAGCAAATTAGTCTTACAGCTCAAGCCAAACTTGCAAAACGACTTGAAATTAAATATCGATTACAAACAAAACTCTTTTATAAATTAGAAGGTGAACTTACCAAAATAGATCAAAAACTTTTTCAACAAACGAATGAAGGTAAGCTGACTTTTGATGAAGCTGAAAAAATTAAAACAAGAATTGATTATGCTAATCGAATTATTTTAAAAAGTAGAAAAGCAGAAATCAGCTCCATCTATTCACGTCTAAAATCACAATTAATAAAAAAACCAAAGCTTAAAGATATTTATTCTAAACTGCTAGAATTTCAAATAAAAACCTGCTCAATCAATAATATTGTCTATAACAAGGCCAAGCAGATTCTCAGCTTTGAAGTCAAACAAAAGAATAATTTTGGGGGCTGGAATCATTCGGAATTTAGTATTCATGAAAAACAGTTAACAAAGGGTCAACTTCTAACAAAATTAGATCATTCGGCGAATTCAAAAGAAACACAAGAAAACTCGTTTGAAACTCATTATTGGCAAAACGATGCATTTAATAACGGCAGCCAAGGCTTTACATTAGTCCAAAGTCTAAAAGATGGTAGTATAAAAGAAGCAAAGTTTTTCGATAAATACAGGGAGCCTTTAATTAGCTTTATGGGATTACACTTTGGCAGTCAAAAAATTGAGAAGAACTTTGAGTGTCAAAAAGCAAAGACTTCAGCGACAACAAAAGAAGGTCCCAAGCCAGCATCATTAAGCTTTTTTAATTAGTAAAAATCTCATATTGCTCAATATGATAAGAATTATCAGCTCTAATTGACAGTTGTTTGCCTAAAGAGTCTTCTAGCATTTCTATAATTTCAAAATCTTCACTTGTTAATCTTGCACTCACTTCGGGATGAGCGTAAACCGAAACATTTGGTGTGCTTTCTTTCTTCATCGCTTTTGTGACTTCCCTCAAAATTTCGTAGCAAACAGTACTTACTGATTTAACCCGGCCAGTTCCTTCACAATAAGGACAAGGCTCACACATAACTCTTGTTAAGGTATCTCGAGTTCTTTTTCTCGTCATCTCAACTAAGCCTAAGCCTGAAATAGGTAAAACATTTGTCTTAGCACGATCCTTTTTTAAAGCCTCTAAAAGAGCGGAATAAACTTGCTCTTTATTTTCTTCCTTTTCCATGTCGATAAAATCAATAATAATGATTCCACCACAATTTCTTACTCTGAGTTGGTAAGCAATTTCTTTTACTGCTTCTAAGTTAGTCTTTAAGATTGTTTCTTCTAAAGTTCTTTTCCCGACAAACTTCCCAGTATTTACATCAATTGACACCAAAGCCTCTGTTTGATCAATATTTAAAGATCCACCAGAGCGCAGATAAACTTTGTTACTTAAAGCACGTTCTATCTCAACATCGATATTATAGTATTCAAATATTGGCTTTTCATCGTCATAAAGCTCAACTTTTCCCTTCATACTCGGAAGATAACGATTTACAAATTTTTCAACTTGTTTAAGGTTAGACTTTGAGTCCACAATAATTTTATCGACATCTTCATCAGTAATATCACGCAAAGAACGCTGAATAAAAGTCAAATCATTGTAAACAAGTGAGGGGGCTTTACACTTCTCTTCTTGCTTGCCAGCATCTTTCCAAATCTTAACCAATAAAGAATAATCATTTTTAAGAACCTTGTGGGATTGGCCTTCAGCTACTGTTCTTGCAATAACCCCAACGCCTTCCGGTCGAATTGACTCTAATATCCCTTTAAGTCTCTCTCTCTCCTGCTCACTTTCAATTCTTCTCGAAACACCAACATGCTCAATTAAAGGCATATACACAACATGTCTTCCTGCAAGTGTTATATGTCTTGTCACTCTAGGACCTTTAGTAGAGATAGGCTCTTTTGCTACCTGCACCAAAATTTCATCACCCTCTTTAAGAAAATCTTGTATTTTTATATCTGACCGATAGCGCATATCAACTGAGTCTGAATAGGTACTAAACTCATCAGGAATAGTCTGTCCAATCATCGCATTAAGTTGATCTTGACGTTCTTTTTCTTTCTCTTCCAACCTTTTTGCCATTTCTCTTTGCTCTTCCAATGTCGGAATATACGCATCATCAACATACAAAAAAGCTGCTCTTTCGTAGCCAATATCAACAAAAGCAGACTGCATTCCAGGAAGAACTCGCAAAACTCGTCCTTTATAAATATTGCCTACTGTCGGTTTGTTTTTAGTTGAAGAGTCGCGGTCAATTAAAAAATCGAGTATATCTCCATTTTCAATCAGTGCGACACGACTTTCATTATGTGTCTGATTGATCACCAATTCTTTTGCCATGAATGTAAACCTTAAACTTTTAAATTAATACCCTTTTACTTTACCTGCTATGAGTTTAAATAGAAAGACGCAGCAGGAATGTTCTGGCATTTTTCTCTTCTATCTTCATAATAGTCGCTTGGTTGATTTCTTTTTAACATATCTTGCTGAAAAGACGATAGGTAAAATATGGATCAACTTAAGAAAAAGTATTCAACTCAAATATTATGGATAAAAGAAGTTCATAAAAAATATGAACAATTTTTACCGGCCCTTTTCTTTAGTACTGGTTTTATTTTTGATGTTATGACTCTTGGAGATATTGATGATACCAGCAATATCATCATGCTGAGTTTTTATATGTTTTGTTGTGCGTTCTTATTAGCACTTGAATTTATTGATTGGAAGCCCAGTCAAAACTCGAAAAGTTACCTTCATATTTTCTCAACTTATCAAGAAGATATTTTTCACTTTTTACTAGGGGCCTTATTAAGTGCTTTTACCCTTTTCTACTTTAAAAGTAGTTCATTGGCTTCGTCCTTTATTTTTTTAAGCTTAATGGTCATTCTTTTACTTCTCAATGAGCTTGAAGCTTTTAAAAAGAAAGGGCTTATTATAAAGAGTAGCTTATTTAAGTTATGCCTCATTAGCTATTTTTTTTATATTATTCCTCTTTTGTTAGGAACCTCTGGGCAATTTATTTTCTATGTCTGTATTATTTTAGCTTCACTTATTACCTTAGCTGCCTTTTGGCTTATCTATAAAAAAGGTTATCAAAGGCAACAAGGGATAAAAGAAATACTATTACCTCAGATGTGTATGGCCCTCATCTTTATCTTTTTACACGCTTGTAAAATCATTCCCCCTATACCTTTAAGCTTAAAATATATAGGTATCTTTCATCAAGTTGAGAAAACTGACAATGGCGGATATGTCACTTCTCAACTGACTCCTTCATGGAAGTTTTGGACCCATGGAGATCAAGACTTTAAGGCCAGACAAGATGATTCTGTTTATGTTTTCACTAATATTTTTGCCCCTGGTGGTTATGAAGGAACAGTCTATATTCGTTGGATTCAACTCCTTTCAAACAAAGATGTAACCTCTGACAGAATTCCTTTAACAATAACTGGAGGAAGAGCAAATGGCTTTAGAGGGTTTGCTTTTAAACAAAATTATCAACCAGGACAATGGCAAATAAGAGTAGAAACTGAAAATGGTTTAGAAATTGGTCGTATAAATTTTGAAATCACAAAAGATAAATCAACAGCAAAACGTACTTTTCATCGAGAAGAAAGACTTTAATGTTTTAGCTAAAATCTTTCTAAATCAACAATCCTGCAATACAAGCCGTCATAAAACAGGCCAATGTTCCTGCAATCAATGATTGAACTCCTAGTTTTGCTAAATCTTGTCTTCTTGAAGGAGCAAGTCCACCAATGCCCCCAAGTTGAATAGCTATAGAAGAAAAATTTGCAAACCCACAAAGAGCATAAGTTGTGATCGTTATCGCCCGCTCACTGATTGCTCCAGATTTAATTGCTGCTTGTAAGTCCAAATAAGCGACAAATTCATTTACAACAGTTTTTTTCCCTAACATGACACCAACTTGTAAACAATCATCCCAAGGCACTCCCATTAAAAAGGCAAAAGGTGCAAACAAATAACTTATTAAAAACTCAAAACTTAATTGAGGAAATCCAACGAGATTTCCAATCCATCCAAGCATGCCATTCATCATTGCAATTAAAGCAATAAAGGCCAATAACATTGCACCTACATTTAAGGCCAATGATAAACCTTCTGAAGCTCCACTTGCTGCAGCATCAATTAAGTTTGCATGAGTCTTAGGTAGGTCGACACTAACAACCCCTTCAGTTAAAGACTTCTCAGTCTCAGGAATCATTAATTTAGCACAGACTAAAGCCGCAGGGGCAGACATAACAGAAGCTGCTAAAAGGTGACCTGCATCAACTCCCATACCAACATAAGCAGCTAAAACTCCACCTGCAACCGTGGCCATTCCCCCCGTCATCAAAGCCATAAGCTCAGAGCGAGTCATTTTTTCGACAAAGGGTTTCACGACTAAAGGAGCCTCGGTTTGCCCCACAAAAATATTCGCCGCTGCAGATAAAGACTCTGCCCCGCTTGTACGCATAACTTTCATCATTATTTTTGCTGTAAACTCGACCACTTTTTGCATCAATCCTATATGATATAAAACACTCATAAGTGAGCTCATAAAAATAATGGTTGGTAAAACTAAAAAAGCAAAAATGAAACCAGACTTAGGAACATCAGTTAAAGACCCAAAAACAAACTTTGAACCTTCATTTGTATAATCTAAAATACTTTGAAAGGCTTCTCTAGCACTATCAAAAACAGTTACCCCAAAAGGTGTTTTTAGAATAAAAAGTCCAAACAAAAGTTGTAAGCCCAGACCAGTCAATATTGTTTTCCATTTAATATGCTTTCTAGATGTGCTAAGAGCATAGGCAATAGCAACCATAACCAGTAGTCCAATAAGTGACATCAATTTTTCCATATATCTCAACCCTTGTGCATAATCCCGAGTAAAACCATGTTGTTTTATTACTAAAGGGCCAAGAATTCAATTAGATATACAAAATTTTTATGAAAATAACTTAAAAGAATTTTTTAAATACTTCATACTAAGATGAGATTAAATGAGAAAATAAAACTCATAAAATGAAACTACTACTTTGTAACTATTTAAAATTTAATAGTGTAGTTAACTTGATAAGGAGTCCAAACTGACTTTAAAGCAGGTTTATGTTTCTCGCTTGAATGCCATGCAGTACGAGCCGCTGTATTAAAGTCTTCGGAGCTGAGATTTGCCTTAGTCGAATAGGACTCTCCATATATCATACTCTGAGTTTTGTTTGCTTGACTAAAAGCGACAAATCCAACCCCAGCAATAATTCCAATAGAAGCTCCCACAATAATATTTCTAGTATGTTCTTTTGGCTCTTCAACAAATGATAATGTCGACAAACCTAAAATAGCTCCGGCCAGCCCCCCGCCAACAACGACGAGTAAGTCATTTTTTGTATCATTGGCCAATTTATCTAAATCGCCTCCTCCACCTGCCCCACCAGCAGTTTGAGCATAGGATACACCTGACTGACTCAAAGCAAAAAAAACAACGAAAGCGACTCTTTTTATATTTAAAATAATTTGCATATCATTCCTTTCAAAAATCATTTTACTACAGTAATATTCATCATTACTAGCATTACAATTAATGATAGATTCTAGAATTAAAATAGGCAAGTTAGCAGATAGGTGAATAATGTCACAATATACCATGTACCAAATTATAGATAAAAAAAAGAAATCGATCCCCTTAACTCATGAAGAAATAAAGTGGACTATTGATCAGTACATGAAAAATCAAATTAAAGACTATCAAATGAGTGCATTGCTAATGGCCATTTTTCTTAACGGAATGGATAGTAAAGAAACGGCGGGATTGACCGATGCCATGCTCTATTCAGGCAAAACTCTACAGTTTGATGATCCAACAATCATTGACAAACATAGTACTGGGGGAATTGGTGACAAAGCTTCATTCATTCTTGCGCCTATTGCTGCAGCTTGTGGAGTTAAGGTTCCTATGATTGCTGGACGAGGACTTGGCTTTACAGGCGGAACAGTAGATAAAATCGAAGCTGTAAAAGGCTTTAAAACAGACTTAGATTTAAATCAATTTCAAAAGCTTCTCACTGAGAAAGGAATGGTTCTCATTGGCCAAACCCAAGAAATCGCCCCTGCAGATAAAAGAATTTATGCGCTAAGAGATGTTACAGCAACGATAGACTCTATTCCTTTAATCACTGCCAGCATTATGTCTAAAAAATTGGCTGAAGGAGCTAATGGCATTGTCATGGATATCAAAGTCGGCTCCGGAGCTTTTATGCGAACAAAGACCGAGGCTAAAAAGCTTGCAAAATCAATTATTTCAACTGCAAAGCGATTTGATAAAAAAGCAGTAGCGCTTCTTACAAATATGGACCAGCCTCTTGGCCAGGCCGTTGGTCACTCCCTAGAACTTATTGAATGTGTAGAAGTTTTAAAACAAAAAGGAGCTAAAGATATTACCGAGATTTCTTTAAATTTGGCAGCCCATATGGTGCATTTAGCTGGAATTGAAACGACATTTCCCAAAGCACTCAAAAGAGCTAAAATGACTTTAAAAGATGGTTCAGCTCTTGCTAAGTTTTCTGAACTGATAAATAACCAAGGAGGAAATCCTAGTTTTATTAATAACTACTCTTTACTCCCCATGGCCCCATGTGAAACCCCAATACTTGCCAATAAAACTGGATATCTTAAATCATTTAAAAATGATCAAATCGGCTTTATGTGTACAGAACTTGGTGGAGGCAGAAAAGTTAAAAGCGACAAAATTGATTTTGGGGTTGGTTTTTATTTTCATAAAAAACTAGGAGATAAAATCAAAAAAGATGAACCCATCTTCACAGTCTATCATCATAAAAATCAAACTAAGACTGTTGAAATGATTCAGGAAAAAATGAACCAAGATATTTGTCAAATATCTAAAAGTGCTCCAGCCAAAAAAATGGAGACAATCTTTGATGTCGTAAACTAAAAGGAACAAAATGATAAAAAAATTAGAACAAACAACCCAATTTATTCAAAAGCAACTGGAAGGATTCACCCCCGAGCTCGGAATCATCTTAGGTTCAGGTCTAGGCAATTTTGCTGAACAAGTGGAAAATAAAAAAATTATTTCCTATTCTGACATACCAAACTTTCCCATGGCCACGGTCAAAGGTCATGCAGGAAAACTTATCTGCGGAACGATAGGTCAAACGAAAGTTGCTGTTTTCCAAGGCAGATTTCATTATTACGAAGGTCATAATCTTGAAGATGTCGTTCTTCCAACTCGTATTCTAGCTAAATTAGGAACGAAGGCCCTCATTTTAACTAATGCCGCAGGTGGAATTAATAAAGATTTCGCCCCAGGAGAACTCGTCGCCATAACAGACCATCTTAATCTCACAGGTAATAGTCCACTTATAGGACCAAACCCTGAAGAACTAGGAGTCAGGTTTCCGGACATGAGTGAAGCCTATAATTTGGAATTAAATAAACTCCTTAATGATGTGGCCAATGAGCTCAATATTCCTTTAAAGTCAGGAGTTTATGCTGGAGTCCTAGGTCCTGCTTACGAAACCCCCGCTGAAATCAACATGCTAAAAACCTTAGGTGCCGATATGGTAGGTATGAGTACAGTACCTGAGTCAATTGCAGCAAATCATGCAGGCTTAAAAGTTTGTGGAATTTCATGTATAACAAATTTAGCAGCTGGAATTAGCAAAGAGAAACTTAGCCATGATGATGTTAAAGATGTAGCAAACATGGCCATGGAGAAGTTTACTAAGCTAGTCACCACTGTGGTAAAAAAATGGGGACAAAGTAGTATTTAATGAACAGTGTTGATTCACAACGCATAGTAGACGATTTATCTTTTTGTGTCATCGATCTAGAAACAACTGGCGGTAATCATTCAAAGGATAAAATAATAGAAATTGGTATGGTGAAAATCCAGGCCCGGGAAGTCGTTAATAAAAAAAGCTTTCTAATTAATCCAGAAATAGCTATTCCTGAGTTTATCCAAAACCTTACAAATATTTCACAAAAAGATGTTGAAGAATGTCCAACAATAGATAAAGTCATCCATGAAATTATTGAATTTATTTCAGATGATATTATTGTGGCCCATAACACTTCTTTTGATGTTCCTTTTCTCAATAGTGTTCTAAAAAGATTAAAAAAACCTCCTCTAAAAAATAATGTCATATGTACAAATGTTATGACAAAACATCTGATCCCAGAAATTTTAAACTCTAACTTAACTTATATGAGTCGTTTATTTAACATTGAGCACTCGATGGCCCATAGAGCTTATGATGATGCATTAGCAACAGCAAAGCTTCTCATCATTTATCTCAATATTTTTATCGATAAGGGAATTAAGAAAGTCAATCAACTCTATTACCCACGTAATAAATTTGAACTTGATAGACTTCATTTTGATCATAACTTTACTAATAAAGACATTTTAGAGTTTTTTCAAAGTCAAAAAAGATCAATGCTCATGACTATTAAAGGAGAAAGAGGTCTTATTCTTGCAGTTCTCCCCCTTCAAGTTCCAGAAGATGAGCTGGAAATTATAAGTTCCGTCTTGAATTCAACAAACTGGAACCTCATAACAGTTCGACTGATGAAGCCGGTTTTAGATGGATTATTTCATTTTAATAATCATTTCAAAAAGTACCCTGAAGAAATTAGAGATATGTTAATGAATTATCTTAGCTCAAGGTATCACTCTGATAATAAAGACAAGGTGGCTTTAGAAAAAATAGATTTTCTTTTAACCCACCATCTCGTTACAGATCAGGTCATAGCCTATTCATTTTTACATTTAAATACAAACACAAAACAGCTTTTTAAAATTCCAGCACAAAAGAAGAAACTTTATCAATATCTCAATAATCAAATAAATCGTTTTGAATCAAACCAAAAAGGCCAAAAAAAACAATTAATTCATCACGAAATAAAACCATTAATTGAAAATTTTCTTACTCTCAATAAAGGACAAAATAAGTATTTATACTTAGACCGTAAAAGCGTAAAAGAAAGTAAAGAACAAGTTTTAAAAACAATTGAATCTTTCTCAAAAGAAGATAATAATGATTTTAACTTTCCTTCAAAAAGTATCTAAATAGCTTTAAGAAAAAAGACATTATTTTTATGCTGAAACTCTAGTTCTAATAATTCTAAAAGATGGGCCAATAGCTTAGAATTAAAAACAGACTCAATATTTCCAAGCTTTTCATTAACAGTCATCATTATCTGATCTTTGCTCTCTAAAATATTAAGATCTACTTTTAAGCTACTACTTCCACTTACAAGATGATAATGAGATAATTCCGTGACCAAAGCACCATATGTTAAATAAAAAACCATCGATAAAATATAAGGGTTGATCTCTTTTTTAAAGTCACCTTTTTTTGAATAGTCTAAATTCATGGAAATATTATTTTCAACTAATCGAAAGCGGATTAAATCTAAAGCCTGAGTAACAGCATCCTTTACACTAAAACTATTTTTTTGAGAGGATATATCTTGAGCCTTTCCTCTTGAGAACCCTAGGAATGTTTCAACTAATTTTTTACAGCGCTTAACCCCAAGCTTCATTTCTTCAAGGCGTTGAGAAACCTCTGATTCTTGGTCTTCTTCATCTAATAAATTCACATCAATAGCAGCTAAAATTCCGCCCAACGGATTGTTGAGTTCATGAGCAATTGACGAAGTGATAATTCCAAGTTCCTCAGACTTTGTTTTTCCCATTGTCGATGTTAAAAACTCTTCCACAGGAAAAAACAACATAACAGTAAGATCTTTTTCTAAGGGTTCCCTCACAACTCTAAACAACTTAGCATCAATATGTATTTGAGCATTATCTTTCACTTCTAAACATTCTTTTATAGAAAGACTTAATTTTACAAACGAACTATTATGAATGACAGGGTGACCAGCTTGATCATACATAAGTAAAGGAATATCGATATAATGAATAATATCACTCCAGTTTTCAAAAGCTTGTTGAGATTGAGATAAAGTATTAATCCCTTCAAAATACTCATATAAGATAATATAACTTCGAAAGAAATTCTGGTTTAGCTCACTTGTTTTTAAAAAAGATATTTTTTCATCAAAGGTTTGTATTCCTAAAAAAGTCTCATTTGCATCGAACTCATCTAATGAATTTAACAATGAAATTTCTCCATGGAAATGAGACTTTAATAATATATTCACCCTATCTATACTCATCTCTTCAATAGATATTTCATATAAGCTTCGCTCAAAACTTTGTATTTCCAAAGATGGAGCAGATCTTAAAATTTCTCCTAGCTCTTTTTTTGATACATCTTTTTTAATTTTTTTTAGGGAAGACTCAAAGATCTCTTCTTCTTTTTTTTTCAGTTTAATATCTAAAAAAGTCTGAATAAGCTTCCAGGTTTGACAAAAATCTTCAAAACTTTCTACTTCAAAATAACTTACAGACTCTGTCGCCGCATGAGAAAAAAAGTCTAAATTCGCTCCTGAAAACTTTAAAATCACATCATCAGTTCTTATAATATTTGGGTCGACTTCTGTATCAAATAAAATATAAACAGATAAAATTGATTTTTGATCATCATTAATCCTCTCTAGAGGAATAAGTTTTTTCTCCTGCATATAAGAGTCAATATGTCGGTACAAATCTTTATCAAAGTTCTTTAAACTTGCATCAATAAAATAATTAATGTGTGGTGACTGATTCATTTACAAACTGTTTTTGAGATTCTTCTACCAATGAAAAACCATCAATATTGTGTCCATTCATTTTTATTCCCCAATGTAAATGAGGGCCAGAAACTCTCCCTGTCATTCCAGACAGACCTACAATTTGACCTCGCTCTAACATTTGACCTACTTTCACCTTAATATCAGAAAGATGAGCGTAAAGAGAAAAAATATTTAGTCCATGATCGACAATAACAACTTTTCCGGTATAAAAAAGATCTCCTGTAAAGGCCACTCTTCCTTTATTGGAAACTGGAATGGGGACACCTACTTTAGCCCTAAAGTCATTTCCTAAATGTTGAGATCTCTTCATATCATTAAAAATTCTTTTTTTTCCGTATCGGCTTGTAATGTAACTGTTTAAAGGTTTAAGAAATGGCTTATCAATTAACAATGTTTTCGCTGAGTTTTCATAAACTTTTTTTGTCATAAGCCACTCTCGTCCAACTCGCTTTTGATCTTTTTTACTCAATTTCACTTTACTCTTAGCGACTTTTAACCTTTCCTCTTTATAAGGATATTGTTTGACCATGACGGTAAGAACATGCTCATCCTCTAACATACATTTATGTTTTTTCGCTATTGAGAAATAACTTTCAGCATAATAAACATGAGCAAGCCCATCTCTTACTTCAACGGGAATTTTTTGTTTTAAAGGTTTAGAGGTTAAAAGTTCATTACACTTTAATATGTAAGATCCATCATTTAATGATGTTGGAACTTGAACGTATTTCACCTTTCCATTAAAGACTTCAACAACTTTTACAGGATACTTTTCTTCACTCATAGAGCTTGCTGCCATTGTGCTCTGAGTTTTATCCTCATCCTTGCCCTTAATTGATTGAATATTAGCACATGCTGTCGTTACCAAAAACATTAAAAGTAATTTTATCATGATTCCACCTTTCTCACCTTTCCACTTCCATCAAAAAATTGAATATTTAAAATATCATCTTTTTTTATAGTATCAAAACTTTCCTTAGAAGTAATGACACTCCCTTTCTCAGTTCTTATATAAGAATAACCGCGCTCCAAAACACGACCTGGACTTAGGTTTAACAAAGATCTTTCCAATAAATTTAACTTATGGGCATGAGACTCAGACTTTTTAGCTAAAACATTCTCCATTCTGCTGCTGAGTTCATCCAAAAACATCATCTTCTGATTCATCTCAACTAGATCTTTTTGCTCAAGATATTTAAACTTTTCTAAACGCATTTGAAAATGATGAATTTTCTTTTGAAGTAAACTCAATTGGCCCAAGGGATTGACTCGCTCTAAACGACTTAAAAAATCTAAGCGGAAACTCTTAAACTGCGAACGAATATGAGTCAAACAAAAACGAAGCCTTTTGGAAAGCTCTGTTTGGTATTGGCTTAAGACTTCTGCTGCTGCACTTGGTGTTTCACAACGATAGTCTGCAACATAGTCTAATAAAGTATAATCTACCTGATGACCTACAGCTGAAATAATAGGAATAGAACTTTGATAAGCCTTCATTATTAGCTTTTCATCATTAAAACTCCATAGGTCCTCCATAGAACCTCCTCCCCTAGTTACGACAATGACATCAATTCCTTCTAGTTGTTCCGCCTTATCAAGAGCACTCACAAGTGAAGCAGCCGATTTCTCTCCCTGAACAACACTTGGTATAATACAAATATCAAACCACATTGAGCGTCTTTTTATGACATTTAAAAAATCTTGTAATGCAGCTCCTCTTAAAGCTGTAATCACCGCCACTTTTTGAGGAAAAGTAGGTATTTGTTTTTTATGAAGAGGATCAAAATATCCTTGGGCAGCTAAACGCTTTTTCAAAACTTCAAATTGTACTTTCAAGTCTCCTTTTCCAGCTGGTGTGACTCTTTTACAAATAACTTGAAAGCTTCCTCTTTTAGCATAAAGACCTAATGGCCCAGAAATAATAATTTTATCTCCATTTTTCATTTTTTTTATGACTGGATTTCTTAAAGCATCTATTTTAAATAAGGCACAATTAATTGTAGAGTTTTCATCAGAAAGATTAAAATAATAATGTCCAGCTGATGAATGAGAAAGATTTGAAACCTCTCCTTCTATGACAAGATCAGAATATTCAAACTCAAGTGTAGTCTTGATGGCCTGAATGACTTCACTAACCGAAGATACTTTTTGCTCAATCAAAGCCTAACCTTTTATTTTTGATTAAAATTTTTAAAAAACTTATACGTTTGTAAAAACTTAACTGCTTGCAAAGCTTGATAATCATTCTTTGGATGATATTTTTTAAAGATATCATTTTCAGTTTTTTTCTTTTTAGACTTATCACGGTTTCGAATTTTTTCTGCACGGCGAATTCTTGCCTCTTTTTCTTCTTTCAGTCGTAGTTTTTTCTCTTCTTTAGTTTCAACTGTGGCAGTAAGATGATTTCTTAAGTCTTTCTCACGAATAAAGTTTTCTCTTTTTTTGTGTTCCGAAACCCAATTAATATCCATGTCTGCTATCTTAATATCAGGAGAGATTCCAAGCGCTTGTATTTTCCTATTTTTTGGGGTCATATACTGAGCAATGGTTAATTTAACACCATGCTCATTACTATTATCAATGGCCACAACCGTTTGCACAGAACCTTTTCCAAAAGTTTGACTCCCCATAATGATAGCACGATTATGATCTTGTAAGGCACCTGCTACAATCTCTGAAGCTGAGGCAGAAGCACCATTGACTAAGACGACTAAGGGAATATCTAAATACTTATCCATACTTTTGATCACGTAATGAATATTTTTATTATTTGGATCTCGCGACTCTGTTGAAACAACAACGCCCTCCTTAAGAAATAAAGATGACACTTTTATTGCCTCGTCTAATAAACCACCCGGATTAGAGCGTAAATCCAAAACAATCCCCTTTAATCCACCAGATTTTTTATTTAAACGCTTAATGGCTTTATTAATATCTTTTGCCGAACGTCTTTGAAACTGAGTAAGCCTAATAAATGCATACTTTTCTTCAAGTAAAAAAGACTTTACAGCTTTGACAATAATTTTTTCCCTTTTTAAAGTGAAGTGTTGAACTCCTTTCACTCCTTCACGGAGTATCCCAAGATGAACCTTGCTTCCTTCCTTCCCTTTCATTTTATCAATGGCCTCATCTAGGGTAAAACCTAAAATAGACTCATGATTAATTTCGACAATCTTATCTTTCGCTTGTATTCCGGCTCTATAAGCTGGTGTATCATCTATCGGTGTAACCACATAAATGACTCCATCCTTTTGAGTCACTTCAATTCCTAACCCCCCAAATTCTCCATCAGTATCGGCTTGCATTTTTTTATAGAACTCTTTGCTTAAAAAAGTTGAATGAGGGTCAAGTGTATCCATCATCCCTTTTATTGCCCCCTCAATAAGTTTATTCGTATCAACAGGGCGATAATACTGGCTTTCTATTAAATAAAGGACTTTATTAAAAAGTTCTAGTTCTTCATACCTAGACTTCGTTACCGCAAAACTTGAAGACGTTACAGATATGGCCACTAAAAACCACAAACAAATACGCATATTATAATCCTTTCTTATTCTAAATATTAACTTTTTTCTTTGCTAACCAATTGGCAGTATTCTGAGCAATATCTTTTTTTCTAACCTCAAAATATAAAGATTTAACATTCCCAAGATCTGCAATAGTATATCCTAATAATTGTTTATTATTAACAACATCACCCTTCTTAACCTTAGCGACAAGATCTCCTAATAAAACAGACCTTACATCTTGTCCATGGTCGATAATGACAACATTTCCATAACTCGCAAGTTCACCAGCGTACACAATTTTACCTGCACGAGGAGCTAAGATAGGTGTTGTTTGTGAATATTTTAAATTAATCCCCTCTTTGGTTTTATTGATACTGACATATTTTTCCAGGGGAATATCAAGCTGAAACAAAACACCATTCTTTTTTAAGTTGTTTTTTTTCCTAACTCTTAATTTTGCAACAACTTTATCGAGTACAATTTCACTTTGATTTTTATCTTCCATCAGCGATATATACTCTTGGCCATACTCTTTCTTTCGCTTCTCTAACTCCATGATAAACTGATATAATGACTCTTCTTCCTTTTTTATTGAACCAATTTTTTGTTCATAATTATTTATAAGTTGCAAATTTTTATTAGAAGCGGCTTGAGCCTTTTTTAATTTTTTTAATTTTTTTGACAAAATCTCGTAATAAATTTTTTTTGCCTTCAAAGATGTATCAACTTCAGCATCACTGACTTCCAAAAGATAGCGATCAAAGGCAAGTTTACTTAATTCAACCTCCTTTGAAACAGAAGCAGCACTAGTCGAAAGTTCACCTTTTAATTGTTCAACTTTTTTTTCAAAGTCTTCAATATCCTTCATTTTTGCGAGATAGCGATTATTTGAACTTCCTAACTGATTATCAATTTCTTTAATTTGTGCCGCTAACTTATTTAGTTGGGAACTTTGATTAGTAATTTTATCACGTAATTGTTTGATACTTCTCTTAGAAGCATTTGCTGAAATAGAGAATAAGAAAACTATTAAAATTAAAACTTTCATACTAAAAGCTGTACTTTCTTTTTAGACCAAGAGTCACAACTCCTACAAAAGTAAGCATGCACAAAGTTGCTACGACGGCTATCAAGTTTAAATGTCCTACCAGTATGTAATTAATCAAAAATGTTGTAGCGACAAGGCTCAATGTACTTATAAATACTATTTTAAAACAAACGCTGGATTTTCTTTGAAACTTTTCAACCACAAAAGCAGTTTTAAGAGTTGGTTTTAAAATCAAAAGAAAACTAATTAACCACAAACCTGAGAAAACAAAGATAGCATAAACATCAAACATTTTTAAAAAAGTATAAAGAAAATCACCTTTCTTAATTTTGACTTTTTTAGGATATTTCATTTCTCCCATAGTAATTGATTTTTCACCTATCAATCTCGCAAGATATTCTTTAATAAGGCTAAAACTACTCGCCTTAAGCTCGTTATCAACTTCAATTTTAATTCTTTTATAATTAACTGAGGCTAAACTATCGACAAGATTCGCCCCAAAAACTTTTTTTAAATTCTCGACTTCATCTCCTAAGCTTTTTTCACTAGCTGCTTGAACATTTACCACTCCTGGCAAATTTCTAACCCTTCGAAGCACACCAGTTAAATTCTTATTCTCGGAGACTAGTGCATTAAAATAAGGATAAGTTTTTGTTGATTCTTGTAAGGATAAAAGGCTACGAATATCATTTTGAAAATAGGTGGTCGAAATAACACCCACTGTAGCGCATATATAAATGGCACCTAGAATTAAATTTTCTCGAATAATCTTAAAAAATTCTTTTAAATAAAACATGCATGTCCTGAGTATATAAGTTTACCATTTTCCAAATGCACAATTTTTCCTGGGAACTGTTTTACGAGGTCCCTATTATGTGAAGCCCAGACAACTGTGAGCTTTCGTTTCACATTGTAAAAGTTTAAAACATCAAAAAGCTTAATAGAACTTTCTTTATCCAAAGCTGCAGTTGGTTCGTCAGCAATAAGAATATTGGGTCTGGTCATTAAGGCCCTGACCATGGCCACTTTTTGCTTTAAACCGCCATTGGCCTGTTCTATTTTTAAAGAAAGTTTATCTTTCATCCCAAGCACACTCGCAAGTTCAATCATGTCTGCGTGAAACTCATTCCGATTCTTATATAATTTTGCATCATAAGCATACCAAATATTCTCTTCACAACTTTTATTATCAAACAGCCGTAGATCTTGGAAGACTTGAGAAACGAAACGATCTCCCTGTTCGACTCCTAAAACACGGCCTCTTGAAGGATGAAGATCACCAGACAACAAGTTTAATAAAGTTGTTTTTCCCGCACCAGACTTTCCAGTGACAAACAGAATTTCTCCAGGGTTAACAGTTAATGTAATCCCCTTAAGAGCATGACAGTGGCGGAATTTAACATCCACATTATCTAAATGATATAAAAATTGATCTCGAAAACGATAGTTCTCTTTTTTTCTTTGAAATATATCCTTCATAGACCTTCCAATGTCATAACCATACGAAAATATGGGGCAGATCCATCTGCTCTATTATTTTAACGCACTTTTAAAGACAAAGTAAAGTAGGCCGTGAACTTACCGATTGAATTTCATTAAAAAAAATGCTTACCCTAGATTAGCGCTCAAGTACTTTTTCTTTCAGGAGAAGCTGATAGGCAGAGTCAGAACAATAAACATTGGGGACAAAATTATAAGCATTTTGAATTTGAGCAATAATAGAGTTTTCGACATCAACCAAAAGTTGAACATCTCCAGTATCTGTAAGAATTTTTGTAGGGTCTCTTTCAAGTAAAACATTTGAACTTTGTTGATCTTTAATTATTCTTTTTTTAGATTTCGTAAAAACGATATTCTTTTTTGGAATATCCACAACAATCCAATCTCCCTTACCGCCTTTTTTCTCAATGACTTTTTTTATTTGAGAAACTTTTTCTATTGCCTTTTTATGAAACTTTTCATTTTTATCAACCTCATCCTGATTGAGAATTCTTTGTCTAAACTCCTCACAATATACAGATCGTGGAGACTTTTCAAAAAGCAGAGCTTCTGTAATTTCTTTAATTCTTTGATTCTTGTTAAACTCCCCTTGGACATAGAGTTTATGAATGAGAGTCATAAAATATTGATCATTAAAACTATAAAAATTTATAGGGTCATTTTTAACCATCTCTAATAAATCAGAATAACTATAAATCAAAGACTTTTCTAATAAGTAAAATGTTAACTCCTCAGCTAAGGCATCAAATTTTGCCCCCCTAGAAGAACGTACAACTTGTGAATACCAAGCAAAACGAGCATTTAAAAAGTCTTCAACACAATGAAGGGCATTATGTTTTATGGCCAGAATCTCTTGCTCTCCCACATTTACGGTACAAAAATGATGGAGTAAATATTCCCTATCGTAAGTTCCATAATTAAGCCCAGTATAATGTGCATCACGTAAAAGATAATCCATTCGATCACAATCAACCTCAGAATGTAGAATTTGATTTGCTAAAATATCAGGCGAAATTCCTTTAACAAGATCAGAAATAACTTGAGGGTCAATTTCATATTTTTTTAAAAGGGATGTAACTCCTCCCTCAAAGTCGGTATTTTTTATTATAAAAGAACCTAAATGTTCATGATCATCGGGATGACCTTTTGAATTTTTTTGATTCGTTGTATCTCCAAACTTAATATAGGCCATTTCAGTAGTATGAGAAAAGCAAAATGTTCCTAAATCATGTAAGAGCGCTGCCAAACGACTACTTTGATGCCTTTTCTTCTGTGTTGAGTTGTCTTTAATATCGAACAATTGTGTATCAGAAACGGCTTTGCCAACAGACTGTAGAATCTTATGAGCATTAAACATTACACCTATAGAATGTCCAAAACGGGAGTGTTCAGCTCCAGGAAATGTATAAAATGAAAAACCTATTTGTTTAATCCATCGTAGCCTTTGATAAAAAGGCGTATGGATAATTTCCCACTCTAACTGTGTTAAAGAAATAAACCCATAAAGAGGGTCAAAAATTATTTTATTTTTATTTTTAGCTTCCATGCTTATTCATCCGAAAAAAAATCCCTTCTTAAATAAGAAGGGATTTAAAAGATTTTATTGTAGAGTCGACTTTTTTCTTCCTCTTTTTTTAGGAGGTGTTATTTTCTTTAACACCATCTCCACTAAAGTTTTTGCTTCTTCTCTTAATTTATTATCGTGAATAAAGCGATAAAAATTTTCGACCTCACTTGAACTTTTAAAGTTTTTAATTGAAGTCGCAGCTGCTGGTGTTGCTGCTTCATTAGTTTCTTTTATTTTACTCATATATTTACTCCTAAAGTGGTATTTTACTTATTCTATTACTATTCTACAACTCTAATTCCTTAATTTTTTATTCAGCTTTTGGAGCGACAAGTCCATAACTGTGAAGTTTATTGTAGAGCGTCTTAACTGTAATTCCCAAACATTTTGCAGCTCTTGTCTTATTTCCACCTAAATGATCCAAAGTCTTACAGATATGCATTTTTTCTAAGTCGTGTAGTGTCATTTCAGTAAATTCCTCCACAACTTCAACCGGAGCCTCTACTTCAGACTCTAGCTCTGGTAAATGAGTTTCATCGATAAACTGCTCACTTACTAAAATAGCTGTTCTTTCCATTAAGTTTTTTAGCTCATGTATATTACCTGGCCAATTATAATTGGCCAATCTTTCAATCGCCTTAGAAGTTAAAACCTTATTTTCATGGGTTTTTGAATTATTAATAAAGCTTTCTGAAAGAATTTTAATATCATCCTTTCTTTCTTTTAAACTTGGCATTTGAATATTCATTATATTAAGACGATAAAGAAGATCTTCATTAAATAAGCCTTCTTCAATTAAGTTCTTTAGATTTGCTTTTGTTGCTGAAATAATTCGTACATTTGTTGCCATGGGGATATTAGAATCAACACAAAATAATTCACCACTGATGATAAAACGAAGAAGTTTTCTCTGGACTTGTAAGGAAAGCTCTTCAATTGAGTCCAAAATAAGTGTTCCTCCATTTGCCCTCTGTATAGCTCCTGGACGATCTTTTGTTCCAAAAAGCTCTAATTCAATTTGCTCTTCGTTAATTGAATTGCAATGAACTAAAACACAGTTTCTTTCCTTTCTATCACTAAGAGTATGAATCTTTTTTGCCAATAATTTTTTACCAGTACCGGAACCTCCCGCAATTAAGATAGGAAAATCTTCTTTTGCAACTTTCTCAGCAATATTCATAACCTCAACAAAAGCTTTAGAATGGCCAATCATTTCAATTTGCTCTATTTTAACTCCACGTCCACTTATACTAGGGCCACGATTTAAAAGCTCCTGCTCTTTTTCTTGTATCTTCTTTTCTAGTTCTTTATTTAAATTTTTAGCAATAAGATAGAGCCTCATATTATTGATAGGCTGCTCTAAAGAATTTAAAAGATCGAGAACGATCGAAACATCTTCTTCTGAAAACTTTCTTTCACTATTATCAGTTTGAATATGAATTGTCCCCAAGATAGAACCTTCTGAAATAATCGGAACACAAAGCTCTGACTCAACACATTCATCTCTTTTTGTAGAAGCCAACAAAGGATCTCGTTTTGAATTTGAATAATAGGCTCTTTTTGTTCTTACAACGTAACCTGAAAGTCCTTGTCCTTTAGCATATTCAGTACCATCTGTAATAGACTTCCCATTTTCAGCAATTAAGAGAGTCGATCCATCATTAAAAGCTTCAAAAGTTTGAACTTTATACTCTTTAAAGAGCTCCATAATAGCTGAAGACAATCTTGTAAAAAAAATAGTCTCATCTAGATTTGTTAATAGCTGAGTTGAAATTGTTGAAACTTTGTCCATATCTAAAGCACTCTTCATGTTTAACTCCTTTACACTCTAAGTTGATAACTGTTTACTTTTCATGCGATGCGTTACAGTAGTAGTATATCAGTGTATGGAATTTTTACAAGACAAAAGATCTCAAGTACTATCTTTTTTAACTAAAAGTGCTTTTAAATTAACTAGTTAGACCACCTGGGTGTATATATTTTGCCATATCCTTCTGTTATTTTTCGTATAATTTCTCCCTCTCTGTTCATAATATAGACATCTTGAGTTGCCTTTTTTCGGCTAATTACGCGCTGAGAGGTAAAAACGATAAACTCTCCGTCGGGAGAATACCAAGGCTCTTCATTTGAACCAAAATTCTTAGTTAATCTTACTAAATTACGCCCATCACTATTAATTCGATAAATATCAAATCTATCATCTACCCATGATGAAAAGACGATCTCTGTCCCTTTTGGATTAAAACGAGGCGCAGCATTAAATCTTCCTACAAAGCTAATTCTTTTTACATTTTTTTCAACAGAAGATGGATCTAATGTATAGATCATTGCTTTACCTGGTCTGCCAGACAAAAAAGTCATTAATGACTCATCAGAGTTAATATGCGGATCTACATCTTCAGCAAAATGATTCGTAATTTTTCTCTTAGCCCCAGTTTTAAGATTCATTTTATAAATATCTGCATTTTTTTGTCGACTTAAAGTTAAATAAATACTCTCTCCATTCTTATTAAAAATCGCTCCAGAATTTATACCTAATTCATTGGAAATAACCTTGGTCTTTTTTGTTTCCAAATCAAGTAAATGTAAGTTTAAATTTTTAATATTTTGATAACCAACGCCAGAACTATTTTTCTTTTTTCTATCTTCAATCAAGGAATATAAGATCTTTTTATTGTCTTGTGAAAGGGCCGGTGAAATAATCATCGAGTTTAGCGAAGTCAACTTCTGCTTTCTTTTCCCATCAAAGTCCATAATATACAACTCTTTTCGAACTTTCCCTTTCGTTGAAGTTCGATCTGAAACAAAAACAATTTTAGATTCAAAGATCGATTTTTTTCCTGTTAAGGATCGGTAAAATGTATCTGCAAGAGCATGAGAAAAAGGACGAATATCTTGGAATAAAATTTTTCTTTTATCTTTAATAACTTCAACCTTCCCCGGAATATTTTTTAAAACAGATTCAAGATAAAAGCCATCGCTTTCTTTGAGGATTTCAAACTCAGCAACAAACTTGGCTTTTGACTCTGAGACTTTTTTAATGGTTTTATCTTCCACAATAAAAAGATTTCGATAAAAATCAAAATCAGACTTCAAAATTTCTATCAACTCTTTCATTTGTGTTGCTTGTTGAGCATTTAAAGCATCTAGCTTCGGTGTCACAAATCCAATGAGGTCTTTTTCAACTTCGGCTTCCCCCACGGCAACAACAGTCAAGTTTGACTGCCCCCATGTCCCTAAACTGAGAGTAATCATAAATAATAAAATAATAAGCTTCATAAAAAACTCCTACAAAGGAAATCCAAGAACAACTTGTCCTGATGTAACTTCCTTTAAAATGTTACTGCTTGGTTTTGGAAGAGGACTTGATTGCTTAATTGCACTGAGTGCTTTTTGATCATACTCCTCATCTCCACTCGACTCTAAAATTTCAGTTTTAACAACTTTTCCGTCAGAAGCAATAAATATACGTATGCGACATCTTAAATTTTTCTCAATAAGATAAGTCGGTAACTTCCAGTTGGGCCTGACCTTATCTGGTAAGGCTTGAATATAGCGGACGAACTCTTTTTGAGACTCAATTAATTCCTCCCCAGTAATACTAGAACCTTGGCTTACCTTGTTACCTTCTAAAATTAACTTTTTTAATGCTCTTTTATCAATTTTATTATCTTTTGGCTTGGCCTTTGCTTTTTCCTTAACCTGACTTGAACTCAAATTTTTTAATAAGTTTGATAAATTCACTTTTTTCTTTTTCGTTTTAAACTCGACTTCACTTGTTTCATTAGATTTGGAAGGTTTTGCAACTTCAACCTTTGTTTCTTTTACATGTGTTTCCATCTTCTTTAGCTCTTGTAAGGTATGTTTAGGTAAACCTACAACATCAACTCGAACTGAAGACTGAACGACTTTAATATCATTCTCATCGGGCTTTAAATTAAAGAGATTTAAATCAAAAATTATATTTGCAACATAAGCCAACATCAAAATCCCTAAATGGACAGCGATGGCCTTGAAAATATATTCATTTAATTTATCTTCTCTAAAGTTCGCTTCAATCATCTTTATTTGTTATTTCCGTTACAAGTGCTATTTTAGCAATTCCTTCCTTTTTAAGCTGTGAGATTAACTTGGCCACAACTCCATAATCGAGCGAATAATCGGCTCTTAAATATAAAACATCTGTTTTATACTGCTTAAAACCACCAAGTATAACTTCGGGTAACTCTTCTTTAAGAAAGCGTTCATCACCGACAAAGAATTCTCCTGCTTTAGAAATTGATAAAATCACCTGTTTTTGAGTTAATTTAATATTATTAACCTTTTTTGTTTTTGGAAGGTCTAGCTTGATTCCACTAAACATTAAAGGTGCAGAAATCATAAAAATAACCAAAAGAACTAACATGACATCAACTAAAGGTGTTACGTTAATATCGGAAATAGGTCCTTTTTTATTATCCAGTTTAAAGGCCAAAACTTTACTCCTTTGAAATCAAAACATTTCTTTCAATGAGATTCAAAAAATCCTGTCCAAAGTTTTCCATCTGTCCATTGAATTTTCCTACCATCGAATTATAAACATTATAGCCCCAAACCGCTGGTATAGCTGCAGCTAGCCCTACAGCAGTTGCGACTAAAGCTTCAGCAATTCCAGGTGCAACTGCTTCTATACTTCCTCCACCAGAAGCAAGCCCTGCAAAGGAGTCGATTATCCCCCAAACAGTTCCAAACAAACCGATAAAAGGTGTAATCGAACCTATTGAAGCCAATGTTGAAAGTCGATTTTCAAGTTTTTCACTACTAACGTTTGCCCCTTGTTTTAATGACCGCTCTAAAGCATCAAT
>LULL01000064.1_pt1 | contig 68665 bp, 59 predicted proteins | sample 728161 | NCBI WGS metagenome assembly LULL01 (sample SAMN03860290, study PRJNA289734) | marine metagenome | biome: seawater column; feature: ocean; material: water; isolation source: Red Sea water column Station 149 - depth 500m | place: Saudi Arabia: Red Sea | collected 2011-10-15 | depth 500 m
GTACTACCCTCTGCATCAAATGCTTTTTCATTTAAATGCAACAGTTTTCCACCTACTAGCATAGACCATTCGCGCTTAAAGTTGATTTGATCAAGTAGGTTCAAAGCAGTTTGTTGACTATCTAATGATTTATAGCGATTACCTAAAGCAACATCTGTAGGACTGTAATTCACCGTATTGGTATAAATATTTCCTGTGCCAACCAGTTCATTGATCGGATCATGCTGTGCATGGCGCTTATAGCTATTCGTTAAATCAAGACTGAGTGTATGCTGCACAGTGCCTGTATTAAATTTACCGTTTAAACCCGCCTTGAACTGATTAGTGAGATAGCTATCATCTGGGCTACGGAAATCGTAAATATCATAGTTACCATTTTTATCAAAGGTATTGCCTAGACCTGTGAACTCGCAAATATCACTGTAGCATCCCCAAGGAAATGCAGAATAATCGTCTACGACAACACGGCTTTGTGAAGCTGATAAGTTTGCCGTCCAGCTATCATTGATTTTATAAAGATATTTCAGGTTAGCATTTAAACTTTCATTGGTAACTGGTTTACTCCAACTTTGGTGACCAAGTAAGCGATCCCATTCGACACCAGTAGGAACAGTTTTTCCATCAAGTAGTTGATAACCCGGAACTGAGCGCTGACGTTGGCGTTGTGACTCAATATCAAACTCTAATTTAGACTGATCAGAAAGATTCCAATCAAAAGCAATCGAGCCGAATAAACGTTGCCCATTTGCATGTTCTACATATGGATGGATTTCTTCTTTCGCGATATTTACACGATAACCAAACTGTTGATTTTGTCCGAATAAGCCGCCTAGATCTGTTGCAACACGATAACCACCCTGACTATCTGTTTCTAAAGTGAGAGAATGAATATCTTTTGGACGTTTAGTAACATAGTTTACAACACCAGCTGGTGTAGACATGCCACTCTGGATCGCGCTAATCCCTTTCAAAATTTCAACTTGTTCTTTATTTTCAAGAGCGATGTTTTGTTCGCCACGAATTAAGTTCCCATTCAATAAATAGCTTGAACTAGCATTTAAGGCAAAACCACGCATCATGAAATTTGAATAGTAGCCAATCGGTGCATAGCCATCACCTACTGCTGCATCATTTTTCACGATGTCAGTTAATGTTTTGGCATGTTGATCAGCAATTTGTGTTGCTGTAATCGTGTTGATTGATGCTGGAATTTCAGCAAGATTTTGTTGAGTAAATCCTGATAAATTCACTGTGGGTGCATAATAAGCGGATTGTGAGGCTTGAGCAGTGAGTTTGATGGTTTCGAGCTGTTGAATATCATTTTCAGCTTCAGCATGTGCCGCAATTGAGCTAAGTCCCAAGCAAGAAAATGAACCAACAGCCAACAGTGCTTTTTGTAAATGAGAAAATGAAAATGGATATATATTCACAGTAGTCGCCTAACCCCAAAAGAAAATCATATAGCTTGAATTTTTCGGGCATGAGTATTCACAATTTTTGTTATTTGAACAAGCATCTTCTATGACATATTTCAGCGATGTAGATCTTCAATCTCGCCATGAATTTAGCCATATATTGAAGATTTTTTGCTTAATCAATGAAGGATTCTATATTTCTGTTTTGTATATAACTGATTTTTCATAGGCTTCCTGTCATTTGATACTCTCGCTAATGCCTATTTCACAGTCAAAACGATCTGCAAGTACCTCGGCTGTGATTAATATTTTTCCGATAAAGCAATAGTCTGACAATTACAAAGCATGCTAATATTTTTAAATTGACAATTCATCATGTCAAAAAATAAAAGGTATTGGTTATGCTAAAAATGCAACAAATTAAAATCACCCAAGAATTTAATGCACCTGTAGAGAAAGTTTTTGCGGTGCTTAGCGAACATGAAAACTTAAATAAGCTTTTCGCACCAGCAAAAGTAACGCGCTTGAGTGATGGTAAAGATGCTCGAAATGGCGTTGGCTCTGCACGTAAACTGTCTATTCCTTTAGCCCCCTCATTTGTTGAAACGAACTTAGTTTATAAAGAAAATGAACTGATCGAATATGCTATTACGAGTGGTATTTCACCAATCAAAGCACATCGCGGTGTAATGAAATTTAGTGATCTTGGAAATAATCGTAGTCGTTTGGACTATACGATTAGCTTTAAAGGTCGTGTGCCATTTATTGGTCCAATTATCAAATTGGCATTACAAAATGGTGTGAGCCGTGGACTTAAAAAACTAAAAGTGTAAGTTTTTTTAAAGAAAGATAAATTTCTCTAATCTTTCAAACCAACTCCCCAATTTTTATTGTGGGAGTTGGTGTTAGAAGTCTTGATTAACTTTTCTTTGAAAATGGTTGTCAACAATAACATTTAGTTCATTTTTACGATAAATTAGCATAATAGAATGATTTTATTTAGGGAAAAGGATGACACTGAAGCAGTTAAAAGCATTTCTAGCACTCGCACGTACTTTAAATTACGCCAATGCTTCGCTTGAACTGCACTTGAGTCAGTCCGCTTTGAGCTTAAGTATAAAAAGTCTAGAAGATGAATTGGGCGGAAAGCTCTTTAATCGTAATACACGCCGTGTAGAACTCACACAAGAAGGTAAATCACTCATTCCTTATGCTAAGAAGTTGTTGGCAAATTGGGATGAGATGGAAAATGACGTTAAACAACGTTTCAAGTTGAATCGTGGCACTCTCAGTATTGCATCAATGCCTTTCGTAACCCATGCGATTTTACCAGAAGTTATCCATGCTTTTTTGATACAACATCCTAATCTAAACTTTTCTATTCACGACATTCCAAATGAAACGATTATTGAAAAAGTTCAAGATGGTATTTTTGAAATAGGTATTTGTTTTGAGCCTGATCTTAGTGAGGGTTTAGAGTTTAAAGCGCTATTTGAAGAAGACTTCTTAGCGTTGTTACCGAAGTCGCATCCTCTCGCTAGTTCAAGCGCTATTACTTGGCAACAGCTTTTTTCTAACCCGTTTGTTACCTTACAAAAGCCTTCGATTGTTCGTTATTTAATTGAGCAGAACTGCCTGAGAAATGAAATGACACTTGATTTGAAAGTAGAATGTCATCAAATCTCTTCTTTATCGAGTTTTGTGGCACATGGTATCGGGGTAAGTGCGATCCCTCGACATTTTGCCAAACACATCGATCAACAGCAGAATGTTCTGCTTGAGCTTGAATCAGAAACGATCCATAAAACAGTGGGTATTGTTTATAAAAAGAATTTTGAAATGTCGAATATTTCAGAGCAATTCATAGATGCCTTACTACAGCATAAATTTTAAAAATTAAATAATTTTGCCGATTATTTTTAGGGTCTCCAGTCTAATTTAAGTTTTACCTATATAAATCAAAGTTTTATTCAATTGTTGTCTACATGGTTCCTTTAAAAAAATCAACTTCTACATCAAAAAGCGAAGTGCTAATAATAAAATGCTAAGGGATAATAGGAAAACAACAGAATGAATAAAGTTTATAGCAATGCAGAGGAAGCCCTCAAAGGGATTGTTTTCGATCATCAGACACTTGCTGTTGGCGGTTTTGGATTGTGTGGAATACCAGAAAAACTAATAACAGCAGTAAAGCAAAGTGGTGTCAAAGGACTTACTTGTATTTCTAACAATGCTGGCGTTGATGATTTCGGTTTAGGTGTTTTACTACAAACCAGACAGATAAAAAAAATGATCTCCTCTTATGTTGGTGAAAACAAAGAGTTTGAACGTCAGTATCTCAATGGTGAGCTAGAAGTTGAACTTACACCACAAGGAACTTTAGCGGAAAAACTACGCGCTGGCGGTGCAGGTATTCCTGCTTTCTACACTCAAACAGGTGTTGGTACCTTGATTGCCGAAGGCAAAGAACAGCGATCTTTTCATGGCAAAAATTATATTTTAGAAGAATCACTCACAGCTGATGTGGCATTGGTTAAAGCTTACAAAGCAGATAAAGCTGGTAATTTGATTTTCCGAAAAACGGCCAAAAATTTCAATCCTGAATGTGCTATGGCTGGCAAGATCACCATCGTTGAAGTTGAACAAATTGTTGAAATCGGTGAGCTAGATCCAGATGAAATTCATTTGCCAGGAATTTATGTCAATCGCATTATTTTGAATGCAACCCCAGAAAAACGTATTGAACAAAAAACATTAAGCATGGAGGCGGTATAAATGGCTTGGTCTCGTAATGAAATGGCACAACGTGCCGCACAAGAACTCGAAGATGGTTTTTATGTCAATCTTGGAATTGGCTTACCTACCCTTGTTGCTAACTATATTCCAAAAGATATGAATGTTTGGCTTCAATCAGAGAATGGTTTGTTAGGTATCGGAGAGTTTCCAACTGAAGCAACATTAGATGCTGATCTCATCAATGCTGGAAAACAGACGATTACTGCACGTGCTGGTGCTGCATTCTTCTCTAGCTCTGAATCTTTTGCCATGATTCGTGGCGGTCATGTGAATATTGCAATTTTGGGTGCAATGGAAGTCTCTGAACAAGGCGATTTGGCCAATTGGATGATTCCAGGCAAAAAAGTAAAAGGTATGGGCGGCGCAATGGATTTAGTCGTTGGCGTGCAAAAAGTTGTGGTGTTGATGGAACACTGCGCTAAGGATGGAACAGCTAAAATTGTGAAAAATTGCAGTTTACCGCTCACTGGGCAAGCAGTAGTCCATCGAATTATTAGTGATTTAGGCGTGATGGATATTACGGCACAAGGTGTTGAACTGATTGAACTTGCCAAAGATGTCAGCTTAGAGCAAATAAAAGCCGCTACAGGTGTGCCATTAATTTTTAATAAATCATTAGTTGCTTAATTTTGTTATGACATTGCTCTAGTTTTTCTAGAGCTTTTTTAAGTCTATAAGTTATTTAAAGAGAATATAAACATGAGTTCAATTGTGATTGTATCTGGTAGCCGTACTGCAATGGGCGGTTTTCAAGGTAGCTTGTCATCTTTAACTGCGCCTGAGTTAGGTGCAGCTGTGATTCGAGAATCTGTTCAGAGAGCAGGTATTACACCCGATCAAGTGAATGAAGTGATTTTCGGTTGTGTATTGAGTGCAGGGATTGGACAAGGCCCTGCTCGTCAAGCAATGCGTAAAGCTGGATTGCCAGATCATGTTGGTGCTGTAACAATTAATAAACTTTGTGGTTCTGCAATGAAAGCGGTATTAATGGCATCTGATACATTAAAAGCTGGCAGCGCAAATATTGTGGTTGCGGGGGGCATGGAATCTATGACCAATGCGCCGTATATCTTACCCAAAGCGCGCGGTGGTTATCGTATGGGGCATGGTGAAATCAAAGATCATATGTTTTTAGATGGTCTTGAGGATGCTGAAACAGGCCGTTTAATGGGTTCTTTTGCACAGGATATGGCAAATACCAAAGGTTTCACCCGTGAACAAATGGATAATTTTGCAATTTCTTCACTCAAAAAGGCTCAGGCTGCAATTACGGAAGGATATTTTAAAGAAGAAATTGTTCCAGTCGAAATCAAAACGCGTAAAGGTACAGAAGTTATTGATCAAGATGAGCAGCCATTAAAAGCGAATCTCGACAAAATACCAATTTTACGACCTGCTTTTAGTAAAGATGGTACGATTACAGCAGCAAACTCTAGCTCGATTTCGGATGGTGCAGCAGCTTTAGTGCTTACGACAGTAGATTATGCTCAAGCAAATGGTTTGGGTGTTCTTGCAAAAATCGTAGCAACATCAAGTCATTCACAACATCCAAGTGAGTTCACTGTTGCCCCTATTGGCGCGATTCAAAAAGTACTTGATCGTGCTGGTTGGTCTGTGGATGAGGTTGATCTTTGGGAAATTAATGAAGCCTTTGCGATGGTTGCAATGGCGCCTATTTATGAACTAGGAATTGATGAAGCGAAAGTGAATATTCATGGTGGTGCATGTGCTTTAGGTCATCCAATCGGTGCGACAGGTTCCCGAATTATTCTTTCATTGATCTATGCATTAAAACGTTTAGGCAAGAAGAAAGGTGTTGCTGCGTTGTGTATCGGCGGCGGTGAAGCAACGGCTGTTGCGATTGAAATTTAAATATTTAAAATCTGAAATTAGAAAAAGCATTCATTTATGAATGCTTTTTTTGTTTTGCTGAGTTGGAATTTAAAATTGAATAATAAAATCAGATCTATATTGTATTGTCGCTCATATAGCTAAACAGCCCATCAAATATTTAATGGGCTGTTTATTATTCTTTTAAAGAACTAGATTTTGCTACTTAGATTAAGCATTCCCCGATTCGCTTAGGCTTACTTTTACTTGTTCCACTTGATTCTCTTCTTCATCAAACTTATGACGCTTTAAGCTTAAAATCGCAAAGATTGCAATCATGGCTGGAATAGCAATCATCACAAAATTCATTGTATGTGGAAGGTTTAAGGTCAGTAACATGCCTGTTAAAATCGGCCCGACAATTGCACCGATCCGTCCAACACCTGAAGCACAACCAATCCCTGTTGAGCGGACGCTAAGTGGATAAAACTGAGCAACATAACTATAAAGTAGAATTGAAGTACCGATAGTTGCAGCACCAGCCACAGTAACTAAACCATATAAAACATAAGCTGGTGAGTTAAATCCTAAGCCAACGAGCGCCACAACGCCTGCCATTAGCATTCCCATAATGACGGGTTTTAAATGGAATTTATCAGAAAGAATACCACCACCAATTGAACCGATCATTGCTCCGACATTGAGAGCAAGTAAGAACAAAATACTCTTGCCAAGTGAATAGCCTGCCGCAAGCATCAGTTTTGGCAACCAACTGCTTAATGCATAAACCATCAATAAACACATAAAGAACAATACCCAGAACATCAGTGTATTGAATGCACGACCTTGCTGGAACAAACCTTTGACTGAGCTACCTGTTGGGACGTTATCTTCATTTAACGTTAAGCGAGTGCTGCTGGTAATAGTTTGTTCTGGTGAAATTTTTTGAATAATTCGATGTGCTTGTTCAGTCTTTCCTGTTTTAACCAAAAAGGTTAAAGATTCAGGAAGAAATTTCCAAATCACTGGTAATAAAAGTAAAGGAATACCTGCAATCAAAAACATGATTTGCCATCCTTGACTTTCGACTAGATAACTACCGATAAGTGCAGAAAGAATCCCACCAATTGCATAGCCACTAAACATTGTGCCGACTAAAGTACTGCGTATGCGTTTGGGTGCGTATTCAGAAGTTAGCGCAACAAGGTTTGGCATCACGCCCCCAATACCTAAACCTGCTAAAAACCGTAAAATACCAAACTCGAAAGGACTTGATGCAAATGCACCTAAAAATGTAAAACCGCTAAAGAATGTCACGCAAATTAATATGACATTTTTTCGGCCGATTTTATCTGCTAATGCACCAAAAAGCATGGCACCGAACATCATCCCACAGAGTGCGGTACTGGCCAACATTCCCGCTTGAACCGAGGTTAATGACCACTCTTGCATCAATAACGGTAATACCACACCGTAAATGACGAGATCATAACCATCAAAAATAATAATTAATAAGCACCAGAGTAAAATCGTCCAGTGAAATGGGGTAAATTTTGCTTGATCAATTACTGCATTTACATTAACTGTTGTCATTCTTCATCTCCTCAATGAGATAATTTCTTAATCATTATTTAAAACGACATAATGCACCTTAAAGAAAAAACATATTATTCAAGGTCTTATTTATATTAAAAATCATAGCTCGCCATCATATTGATGCGGTTATCTGTCCCTGAACGGCCATCAAATGTTTCACGTTCGCCGTAGACGTATTCCATACCCAGCGTAATTGGCTTATACGGGTTGTACATGGCATTAATCCAACCTTGCCAAAGCTCTTTGTTTTGGTTTGGATTATCTTTTTGGATACGGGCGAAGTCGTTATTGTCTTTAGCTTTCATATAGCCGTAGCCCAATGTAGAGCGAAGCTGAGAGTTAAATTGATGTGTAATACCCGTTGAAATTGAGTCAAACTCATTGGTTTGAATATTATTTTTGTCATCAATGGCATAGCCACTATTGGTCCACATTAGGAAACGTCCATCACCTTTGACGTGGTAGTAGTCTGCTTTTAAGAATGTGTTTGGATTGAGCTGATATTTACCTCCTAAACCTACACCCCATGCCCATTCATTGTCATTACTGGTTTTTTTCTCAGCAACAAAACTACGTCCCGATAGCATCGAGCCATTGTCAAATTTGTGATTCACACGTCCAACAAATGCTGGTAAGCGCATTTCATTGTCGGGGTCAGATGTTGCTGTATATTTTGAATCTTCAACCGCTAGTGCAAAACTGGTATTTTCTGAGAGTTTATCGCTATAACGAACCAATGGAGAACGTTGTAAAGCACCACCCACATAAGTCGCTGCATCAATGGTTTCAGGATAATATTCAGGTGCAATAAACGTTGACCATGTTTGACCAATTAACCATTTATCTAAGGTCAAATATGCATGGCGAATACGAAATTGATCACGGGATGACCCACCGAAGAAATCCATTTCTAATTTCCCACCTACGTCCCCTAGAGCAGATGGCGTTTTAAAATTCAAACCAAAACGTGTCACACTCACTGTGGTGTGCAAGCGGTCTTTTTGTTGAGATTCTTCAGGTGTACCCTCAAGCGGTACACCGCTGATATTGTTATACATACTCGATGCACCTTGAGCTTGATATGAGGCATCGGCACGAATGTAACCATACAAATTGACTTCAGCACCTGATTTTGTACTAAGTTTAGGCGTAAATGGTTGAACCGTTTGTGGCATAGTCGTACTTGGTGTTGAGGGTGCTGTCGCTGTCTGTACGGGCGTAGATTGTTGTACATACTGTTGCAACATCGCTCTTAGCTCTTTCACCTCTTGGCGTAGCTGTTCTATTTCAGCACTTTCAGAAGCTGCATATGTAGGTGACATTACAGTCACTACGGATAGAGCCAAAACACTTTTCTGTACCGTTAAAATGAAATTTTTCATTTAAATAAACTTCCTTCTTTCCTGATCATTAAGTTCTTTTAAGATCGTTATTTGTTTGCTTTGTATCCTTTGCAGTCATACCTAACCGCATTGCATTTCTTGTTTTTAATCTCAACACATTGATTTATCTTTAATTCACCTCCTATTTGATTTGAATTTCACTTTTCACAGGCAAAAGAAGTACGCAGTGGCAAATATGAGCCACTGTCAATCAAACGCTTGGTAAAAAGTTACAAGTTAAATTTTAGTATTAATGTTTTATTCCATGATGGGTTAAAGCCACATTTTTAGAATCTTGCATCACTAAAGCATCCGATTGCTTTTTGTGTGCGATCAATCCTTGATACATCAAAATCTGACTATAGGGATACACATGCTCAAAGCCTGTTTTGAGTAATAATTGCTGATATTCATCAAAACGAACGGTTGAAAAATCTTGATGTAGACGCTCAATCATTTTCTGGCACTGGGTTGATGTCAGTCCATTGTGCTGACACAAATGTTGTAGTGCCTGAAATTGTTGCGAATCGGTACAAGTCATCAAGTCATAGGTCATTAAAAGTCCCGTGTCTTTCAGACGATTATAAATCTCTTGAAAGAAAGCCTTTTTTGAGCCATCAGCAATAAAATGTGCGACAAGAATTGAAAGTGCTGCATCAAAACAAGCTTGATCGGCTAAAGCTGAGGTTTCTCCATGTACAAATGAGACTTGATCAGATTTTCCTATGTCTGAAACAAGTTTTTGCGCTTTTTGTAGCATGGTTGCTGATGGATCGACTGCAGTGAACATCCAATCAGGGTGTTTCTTAAGTAGATATTCCAGTTCGTAACCTGTACCACAGCCCACAATTAAGATATGTGCTTTTGGGGGTAAAACTGACTGTAAAATAGCATCCACTTGTTGATGGAGCATTTCATAACCCGGAATTAATTTACGGATATGCTGATCATATTCATCGACTACTTTCGAGCTATTAAAATCTTTTGCCATTTTTATCTACCTGTGTTCAAGCTATTTCAATACGTTATTTCAATGAATTATTTATTTTCCTAGTCAAACACGGTCGCCGTTAAGTTCAGTTCAGCACGCATGATTTCCTGTAACTTAAACTTTTGTGCTTTGCCAGAAGCAGTCATTGGAAACTCGCTAAAAAATTTAACGTAACGTGGCACTTTATTATGTGAAATGTGGTCTTTACAGAAGCTACGAATACTATCTTCATCACTCTGATGATGCTCATGCAAAATAATGCAAGCACATAATTCTTCACCATAACGAAGATCAGGTAGTCCGATCACTTGAACATCGCTAATATCCGGATGGGTATATAAGAAATCCTCGATTTCCTTTGGAAAGAGGTTTTCACCACCACGAATCACGACATCTTTGATTCGTCCTTTAATTTTAACAAAGCCTTCAGCATCCATTTCTGCAATATCACCCGTGTGCATCCAACCCGCTGCGTCTATCACTTCACGTGTCTTTTCTTCTTCGCCCCAATATCCAGCCATAACTGAATAACCACGTACACATAATTCACCTAAAGTACCTGTCGGAACAATTTGCCCTTCAAGGTCAACAATTTTGACTTCAACATGTGGGTGTACACGACCGACAGTACTTACGCGCTTATCAATACTATCGTTGACAGAGCTTTGAGCACTAACAGGCGAAGTTTCTGTCATTCCATAACAAATTGTAATTTCAGACATATGCATACGCTCGATCACACGTTGCATGATTTCACGTGGACAAGGACTACCTGCCATAATGCCCGTTCTTAAACTTGACAGGTCAAACTCATTAAACTGTTCATGTTCTAACGTTGCGATAAACATCGTCGGTACGCCGTAAGCAGCTGTACAACGTTCTTCGTGAATGGTTTTTAATGTATCTAATGGATTAAACACGGCTGATGGATATACCATTGTCGCGCCATGTGTAATACATGCTAGATTCCCCATTACCATGCCAAAGCAATGAAATAATGGCACAGAAATACAGACTTTATCTTTAGACGTTAGGCGAATGCCCTCACCGACAAAATATCCATTATTTAGAATATTATGATGCGTCAACATGGTTCCTTTCGGATTGCCAGTTGTACCAGAAGTGAATTGGATATTAATGGTTTCATCGAATTGTAGTTGTTGGCTTGCAAGATCGAGTTGATCAAGTTGATCGGCAGTTGGTGGTGTGACCAGATCACTAAAACGATGAATCCCTGTATGTTGTTGTTCATCAATTTTGATAACAAATTTTAAGAATGGCAGACGCTCAGTATGAATGATCTTATCCGTACAAAAGCTGATTTCTGGCGCAATTCTAGTGAGAAGTTCCTGATAATTTGTTGTTTTGAATTGAGATGCGATAATTAAGCCCTTACAAGAGACTTTATTGAGCACATACTCAAGTTCATGGCTTTTATAGGCTGGATTGAGATTAACTAAAACAATCCCTGCTTTAAATGCCGCAAATTGGGTGACTGTCCACTCTACACAGTTTGGGGACCAAATTGCCAGCCGATCACCCTTTTTGAGGCCGAGTCTCAGCAGACTACAGGCAAATGCCTCAACTTCCTGCTGTAATTCTCTATATGTTAACCGTCTGTTCTGATGTGAACTTACAATCGCTTCTTGATCAGCATATTGCTGACAAGCCTGATCAAATTTTTCTCCAATCGTCATCCCCAATAAGGGCTGCGAACTTGTTCCAGAGGCATAGCTTAACCGTACGTGTTGCATTGAATCATTCTCCTTGATTCTTTTTAATTCTGTTCTTACATCATCTAATTGTTGTAACTGCAACTACTCTTCAAACTGCCTATTCTGTGGTTTTAATTGTTGCTTATGCCTGCTTTCTCCTTACGGCATCTACACAAAAATCAGCAATCTGTTTTGAAAAATAGTCTTTATGTTGCTGATCAAACTTTGTGTTTTGAGCTGGGTCTAAAGGTTCAACCACAACGAAAGTCATGGCACCAACTACACATAGCGCTGTAGTGTTCAAATCCTCTAAAACAAACTCACCACTCGCATTTCCATCAGCAAGTATTTTAATAACACTCTGTTTAATCAACTGCTTAACACGAAAACGCTCATGCTCGACCGTTGAATCAACGGGTTCAAACATCAGTGAATATGCAAGCTGGGGACTATTCAGTGCGCGTTTTACAAAAGTTGCTACCGCTTTATGCAATTTCTGTTCGGCTGTCAGATCACTTTCCGTAATCGCATCAATTACTAGTAGTTCGGTATTGATGGCTTCGGATAGAACTTCGATCAGCACCTGACTTTTATTGTCAAAGTAGCGATAAACCAACCCACTCGAAACGCCTGCTTGCTCAGCAATCGTTTGAATTTGTGCGTCTTTAAACCCTCCTTCTGAAATTAGATTTCGAGCAGAACTTAAAATCGCCTTGCGATTCTGTTCCATTCTTTCTTGCATCAAAGATGATCGTTTATAGCTCATGAAATTTATTCTCTAACAAATAAAGTGAATTGTAAATCAATTTATGAATCTCTATTCACTTTTTTAAAAATTCATTGTATGGTACTTCATAAGCACACACAAGAATGCTTATGGAACAACAAATATAACCAATGGGATGAACACAATGAACCTACGTAGCTTGAATTTTGGTCTGGATGAAACACTAATTGCCCTTCAAGATTCAGTTGCGGCATTTTGTGCAAAAGAAATTGCACCGATTGCTCAACAAGTTGATCAAGATAATCACTTTCCTGCACATCTGTGGAAAAAGTTTGGAGATATGGGCTTATTGGGCCTAACAGTTTCTGAAGAATATGGTGGTACAAATTTAGGTTATCTTGCGCATATTATTGTTTTGCAAGAAATCTCTCGTGCTTCAGCAGCAATCGGTCTGTCCTACGGTGCACACTCAAACTTATGTATCAACCAAATTAACCGTAATGGTAGTGAACAACAAAAACAAAAATATTTACCTAAGTTAGTTTCAGGTGATTTTGTCGGCGCGTTGGCTATGTCTGAACCAAATGCAGGTTCAGATGTGGTGAGCATGAAATTACGCGCTGAGCAAAAAGGTGATCATTTTGTTCTCAATGGTTCAAAGATGTGGATTACCAACGGCGGTGATGCAGATGTTTTGGTGGTGTATGCCAAAACTGACCCTCATGCTGGTGCTAAAGGTATGACGGCTTTCTTAATTGAAAAAGATATGAAAGGTTTTAGTCATGGTAACCATTTAGACAAGCTTGGTATGCGCGGTTCAAATACCTTTCCTCTATTTTTCGATAATGTTGAAGTACCAATTGAGAATGTACTCGGTGGCGTAGGCAACGGTGCAAAAGTTTTAATGAGTGGGTTGGATTATGAACGTGCCGTTTTAAGCGCTGGGCCGTTAGGCATTATGGATGCCTGTTTAGATGTTGTTATCCCCTACATTCATCAACGTGAACAATTTGGTCAGGCTTTAGGTGAGTTCCAGCTGATGCAAGGAAAACTTGCAGATATGTACTCCACTTGGTTGGCTTGTAAAGCACTTGTATATGCTGTTGGTGCAGCCTGTGATAAAGCTGATCATGATCGGAGTCTGCGTAAAGATGCAGCAAGCGCCATTTTGTATGCTGCTGAGAAAGCAACATGGATGGCAGGTGAAGCAATTCAGACCTTAGGTGGAAATGGCTATATCAATGAATTCCCTACAGGCCGTTTATGGCGTGATGCAAAACTTTATGAAATTGGTGCGGGAACATCTGAAATTCGCCGTATGTTAATCGGTCGTGAGCTGTTTAATGAAACCAAATAATAACGACAAATAAGGATGCATCTGATGAACCAATTACAAAGCAAAATTAATGTAAGAAGCGAAGACTTCAAAGTAAATCAACAAACCATGAACGCCTTGGTTTCAGATTTAAAACAGGTTGCGCAATCCATTTCCCTTGGTGGTGGTGAAAATGCGCGTCAGAAACATTTGGCGCGTGGCAAACTGCTACCTCGTGATCGTATTGACCAACTTATAGATGTAGGCACAGCCTTTTTAGAAATTGGTCAGTTAGCGGCGTATAAGGTTTATGAAGATGATATTCCTGCTGCGGGTGTTGTTGCAGGGATTGGTCAAGTCAATGGAGTAACTTGCATGATCGTTGCCAATGATGCAACGGTCAAAGGTGGAACGTATTATCCACTGACAGTTAAAAAGCATTTGCGTGCCCAAGAAATTGCAGAACAAAACCACTTGCCTTGTATTTATCTGGTGGATTCTGGTGGCGCATATTTACCAATGCAAGATCAAGTTTTCCCTGATCGTGATCATTTCGGGCGTATTTTTTACAACCAAGCCCGTATGTCGAGTCAAGGGATTGCACAAATTGCAGTGGTCATGGGAAGTTGTACTGCTGGTGGTGCTTATGTGCCTGCTATGTCAGATGAAACCATTATTGTTCGAAACCAAGGTACGATTTTCTTAGGTGGTCCTCCTCTCGTTAAAGCTGCGACGGGTGAAGTCGTGAGCAGTGAAGACTTAGGTGGTGGTGATGTTCATACTCGCCTTTCAGGGGTCGCTGATCATCTTGCTGAAAATGATGAACATGCAATTGCAATTGCTCGTAACATCGTTGCGAATCTAAATAAAAAGCCGAATGATCTAAGTAAACAAATTGATGAGCCATTATTCGATGCCAAAGAGTTATATGGCGTTGTTCCAAGTGATGCACGAAAACCTTTTGATGTTCGTGAAGTGATTGCTCGTATCGTTGATGGTTCTCGTTTTGATGAATTTAAGGCGCGTTTTGGGTTAACGTTGGTCACGGGTTTTGCATCCCTGTATGGTATGCCTGTTGGAATTATTGCCAATAATGGCATTCTATTTTCTGAATCCGCGCAGAAAGGTGCTCACTTTATTGAACTTTGTACTCAGCGCAATATTCCTTTGCTATTTATCCAAAATATCACGGGTTTTATGGTGGGTCGTCAGTATGAAAATGAAGGCATTGCCAAACATGGCGCGAAGTTAGTGATGGCTGTTGCAACAGCTAATGTTCCAAAATTAACGCTGATTATTGGTGGTTCTTTTGGTGCAGGTAACTATGGAGCGTACTTTCAACTTTGAAACGTGATCAGATCGAACAAAAAGGTGCAGAATGGTCTGCACAGGAAGAAGATCAGTTCAAACAGCCAATCCGTGATCAGTACGAACGTCAAGGTCATCCTTACTATGCATCTGCACGTTTATGGGATGATGGTGTAATCGATCCTGCTCAAACTCGCCATGTTTTGGGTTTAAGTCTTGCAGCTGCATTGAATGCACCTATTCAACCAACAAAATTCGGCGTGTTCCGTATGTAAGAGGTCTGTATGAGCTATCAATTTTTACAACTCGAACAACAGGATCAGGTTGCCTATATCTGGCTTAATCGACCAGAACTACACAATGCTTTTAATACAGTTGTGATAGAGGAGCTTCATGCTTGCTTTAACACATTAAATAACCGTGATGATATTCGCGTCGTGGTTTTAGCTGGTCGTGGTAAAAGTTTTTCCGCAGGCGCTGACTTGAATTGGATGAAGCAAGCGGGTCAAACTTCTTCAGCAGAAAATGAAGCTGATGCGTTGAAATTAGCAGAGATGCTTCATGCATTGGCCACTTTAAAGCAGCCCACAATCGCTCGTGTACATGGTGTTGCCTTTGGCGGTGGAATGGGTTTGGCATCGGCATGTGATATTTGTATCGCGAGCCATGAAGCAAAATTTGCAACGTCTGAAGTTCGACTGGGTTTAGCTCCATCGACTATTAGTCCTTACGTGATTCGTGCAATTGGAGAACGACAAGCTTCGCGCTACTTTCTAACTGCTGAGCGTATTTCTGCAATCGAAGCCAAACAAATTGGCTTAGCACATGAAGTAATGGATGCTGAACATTTAGACCAGAAAGTTCAAGATGTGATTGATGCGTTATTGCTCGGTGGCCCACATGCCCAAGCAGCATCTAAACAGTTGATTCAAATGGTGAGTAAGCAACCGATGAGTGATGTATTGCTACAACAAACTGCACATCATATTGCACAAGTCCGTCAGGATGCTGAAGCGAAAGAAGGTTTAAATGCCTTTTTAAATAAGCAGCAGCCTGCATGGGTTTCTAATTCTAAATAACAACAATTAAGGACAATCGACATGTTTGAGAAAATTTTGATTGCGAACCGTGGCGAAATTGCTTGCCGCGTAATTCGCACAGCGAAAAAATTAGGTATTGCGACGGTTGCTGTTTATTCAGATGCAGATGCAAATGCACAGCACGTAAAACTCGCCGATGAGGCAATTTATATTGGACAGTCTCCTGCAACTCAGAGCTATCTTCAGGTTGATCGTATTATTCAGGCGGCGGTAGATACTGGAAGTCAGGCAATCCACCCTGGTTATGGTTTTCTTTCTGAGAATGACCAGTTTGCGCTCGCTTGTCAGCAACACAATATTTGCTTCATTGGCCCACCTGTAGAAGCCATCTTAGCCATGGGTTTGAAAGCGACCTCCAAAGCATTGATGGAAAAAGCTGGTGTGCCATTAACACCGGGTTACCACGGAACGAATCAAGATGCTGAATTTTTAAAACAGCAAGCAGATCGTATTGGTTATCCTGTCTTAATTAAAGCGAGTGCTGGCGGTGGTGGTAAAGGTATGAGTCTCGTTGAACGTAGCGAAGACTTTTTACATGCCCTTGCTTCTTGTAAACGCGAAGCGAAATCGAGCTTTGGCAATGATGATGTTTTGATTGAACGTTATGTGATTCAACCACGTCATATTGAAGTACAAGTGTTTGGTGATACACATGGGAATTATGTTCATTTATTTGAGCGTGATTGTTCGGTACAACGTCGCCATCAAAAAGTGCTAGAAGAAGCACCAGCACCACAAATGCCAAGTGAAAAACTGGATGCTATGCGACAGGCTGCAATCGATGCCGCTCGTGCCGTAGATTATGTGGGTGCGGGAACAGTTGAGTTTATCGTTGAACAAGACGGTACTGCTTATTTCATGGAAATGAATACGCGTCTACAAGTCGAACATCCTGTGACCGAAATGATTACAGGTGAAGACTTGGTGGAGTGGCAGTTACGCGTTGCTTATGGTGAACCGTTGCCAAAGTTGCAGGATGAATTACAGATACATGGACATGCCTTAGAAGCACGAATTTATGCCGAAGAACCAGAAAAAGGCTTTTTGCCTGCAATTGGCAAAATTGACTATCTACGCTATCCGCCTCAAAACCAATACGTGCGTGTAGATAGTGGAATTGTTGAGGGCGATGAAATCACTACATTCTACGACCCAATGATTGCAAAGTTGATTGTATGGGGCAAAAACCGTGAAGCTGCTTTAATTCAAATGCAACATGCACTTAGCCAATTTCATGTGGATGGCTTAGGTAACAATATTGCGTTCCTTGAAAAGATTGTTCGTTGTGACTCTTTTAAACAAGCCAAATTAGATACAAATTTGATTCAGCGTGAAGAACAATTTTTGTTTAGCCCTGCGAATATAAAACCTGAGTTTATTGTTGCGACTGCATTTATTGAGTTTTTAAGCCAAATGCAACATAACAAATCAGCTCAAAAACAACTCTGGCTGGCACAGCCATTATGGCGGAGTAATGTCGCTTACCAGCACAGCATCAAATTAAATTATTTAGATAACAGCATTCAGATTAAATTTTCAGCTGCTGAGCAAGGATTTAACGCAGAATTTAATGGTCAGCATTATCAGATCACAGGTGAGTTGCTTGATGCGAATACAGCCAAGATTCTGATTAACGGTAATCAACATAAATTAGCTTTTAATCAAAGTCAGCAAGGCATCACTCTATTCCGCTCTGGTCAGAGTTATAAATTTGATTATATCCGCCAAAACTTCAATCAAACTGAAGGACAAAATGAGCAAGGACATCTTAATGCCCCGATGCCGGGTGTCGTGACTCAACTACTAGTCGGTGCGAACCATACGGTGAAAAAAGATGATGTGCTGTTGACGCTTGAAGCGATGAAAATGGAATACACCATTCGCGCACCGAAGGACGGCATTATTTTAGATGCTTATTTTCAGGTCGGTGATCAAGTTAAAGCGGGCGACGAACTCGTAGAATTTCAACCTGATCAGGAAGAAGTTGCATGAGTGAGTTTGTCAAAATTGTAGAGGTTGGCCCTCGTGATGGGCTTCAAAATGAGAAACAGACGCTCACATTAGAGCAGCGTTTAAATTTCATTACTGACTTGATCGATGCCGGTTTAAGGTCGATCGAAGTTGGTTCATGCGTTTCAGCCAAATGGGTTCCTCAAATGGCTCAAAGTGATGAGTTATTTAAACAATTGCCACAACGAGCCGATCTTAATTTGAGTTTGCTCACACCAAATATTAAAGGTTTTGAAACAGCACTTGCTGTTGGCTGCAAAGAAGTTGCTGTATTTACTGCTGCTTCTGAAAGCTTTGTTCGTAAAAATATTAATTGCTCTATTGATGAAAGCTTAGAAAAGTTTTCCGAAATCATGCAAGCAGCCAAACAACACAATATCCGTGTAAGAGGCTATGTCTCTTGTATCGTTGATTGCCCCTATGAAGGCGCAATTGAGCCACAGCAAGTCGTGAACGTGGTTAAGCAGCTTTATGAGATGGGATGCTACGAAATCTCGTTGGGTGAAACCATTGGGACAGCGACGCCAGATCGAGTTCAAAAGGTGTGGCAAGCATGTTTAGCTGAACTTGATAGCAAAGTTTTGGCTGGGCATTTTCATAATACTTATGGCATGGCAATTGCCAATATTTATCAGTCTTTACAACAAGGTATTCGTGTTTTTGATTCATCATTAGCAGGTCTTGGCGGCTGTCCTTACGCAAAAGGTGCTTCTGGCAATATCGCGACAGAAGATCTCTTTTATTTGCTTTCGCATATGGGTTTTGAAACAGGAATTGATTTAGATAAATTGATGACAGCGAGTCAAAATATCAGCCAGATATTGGGTCGAAAAAGTCTATCTAATTATACAAATTCTTATCTACAGTCACGTTGCGCTTAATCATTAATTCATACATCTGGTTGGTTATCGGCTCACCAGATGTATTCCCTTTTTATTTTTTCCTTAAAGAATTGAGATCAAGTTTTAATTATAAAAAGTACTCTGTATCACTCTGAATTTTTGGAGAAATATGCTGCTCTACCCACGTTAACCATGCCCGTGTTTTGGCATCAATAAAATGTCGGGATGGTAATAAGGTATAAACACCAATATTTGGTGATCTCCAGTCAGATAATATACGGTGCAATCGTCCAGTACGAACAGCCTCTATGACTGCAAAGGTTGGCAGTAATGCAATGCCCATGTCTTGCTGCACCATATCGAGTAAAAGCTCAGGTGAATCTGCAATCAATGGCCCTGTAATATCAATTTGATAAGAGCAACTTTTTTCACTGACCAGATGCCATTGCGGTGTAATTGATGGATTCACCAGTCTGAGACACGCATGTTTTTGTAGATCATCCAATGATTTTGGTTCACCATATTTTTCTAAATATGCGGGGGATGCGCAAAGTACTGAAAAGATCGTCCCAATTTGGCGAGCAACAAATCTGGAATCAGCCAATGATTCCGCAAGATATAAACTGACGTCAATGCCTTTACCTAAAAGGTCTGGAACATTTTGTGAAGTTCGATATTCAACCGTAAGTTCAGGATAGGTTTGACAAAACTCTGCCATCATTGGTGACACATAATGATGGCCAAAACTCGCCATACTCAAAACACGTAACTTTCCTTGAGGTTTAGTTGCCCTACCCATGGCTTGAGTTTCAGCTTCGTCGACCATTGCAAGCACTTGACGACATTGTTCTGCATAAGTTGCACCAATATCGGTCAATGCGTGTTGTCTTGTTGTTCGTTGTAGTAGTTTTGTTCCTAAACGCCCTTCTAACTCGCTAATCAGTCGAGATACTTGAGCTGTTGTTAGTTCCATTTGCTCTGCGGCGGCTGTAAAGCTTCCACTATCAATGACTTTCAGAAAAGCATGCATTGCATGAAGTAATCCACCATCAAGATTTTTGCGCATAACGTAAATATCTTTTGTTTAATTACGCATTGTTGCACCAGTCTGGATCAATCACAATGACATTAATGTACATACATTGAACAGTTCTACGGTTCTAAAAGAACTGATCAATCTTTTTCTAAGTATGTCATTTACTCCAAATATTCAACTGGAAGTTGAAAAAAGAAAGTAGCTCGAACTACAAAATTCTAAGGAGACATAAATGAATATAGCTACAAAATTTACTCCAAATAAGATTCCAACAAAGGATGTGTCACTTGAAGATAAATATCTAAGTGATGACGGTACTGCTTACATGACAGGTATTCAGGCATTGGTGCGTTTACCACTTGCACAAACACGTCGGGATACTTTAAACGGTTATCATACTGCTGGTTTTATTTCTGGTTATCGTGGTTCTCCTGTTGGAAATTATGATAATTTTCTCTGGCAAGTTGAAGGCATACTCAAAGACCACCATGTTGTTTTTCAACCAGGCGTAAATGAAGATCTAGCTGCTACTGCAATTTGGGGTCCCCAACAAGCCAATCTCGCAGGTCAAGGTAAATATGATGGTGTGACCTCTTGGTGGTATGGCAAAGGCCCTGGTGTAGATCGTTCTGGAGATGTCCTACGTCATGCCAATCTTGCTGGCACGGCTGAACGTGGCGGTGTAGTCGCCTTTTTTGGTGATGACCATTCTTGTAAATCTTCGAGTACAAATTCTTGATTTAGGTGCTCACGCAGTCGCAATGTCACGCTTTGCTGGCGTATGGACTTCAATGAAGTTGGTCAGTGAAATTGTTGAAACCTCTGCTTCTGTGCATGTTGACTTAGATCGCGTCACACCTGCTTTACCTAAAAATGTTCAAATGCCTGAAGATGGTGTCAATATTCGATGGCCTGATCACGGCATTCAACAAGAAGAGCGTCTATATAAATATCGCTTACCCGCTGTATTGGCCTATGTCCGTGAAAATGAACTGAATCAGGTAACATGGCATTGTCCTAATGCGCGTATTGGCATTGCCGCAAGTGGTAAAGGTTATTTGGATACCATTGAAGCATTACGTATTTTAGGTATTGAAGGTGAAACGGCTCAGCAGCTTGGACTGCGAGTCTATCAAGTTGCTTTAATTTGGCCTTTAGAGCCTCACGGTCTGCGCGAATTTGCCGAAGGTTTAGAAGAATTAATTGTTGTAGAAGAAAAACGCCCGATTCTTGAATCACAAATTAAAGATGAACTCTACGCACTTCCAGATGACAAGCGCCCTCGCGTCATTGGTAAAGCATGCGATGGTAAAGGTGAATGGAGTACTTCTATTGATGAAGCCCCTTTAATTGGTCACTATGAATTCCAACCTGAACCTATTGCAAAAATGCTGGCGGCTCGCTTCTTAAAATTAGACATTCCAGAAGCTTTAAAAACGCAAATTCAAAATAGAGTTGAGCTACTACAAAAAGCCGAGCAAGAGTCACAACGTATGCTTGATATTGCAGAGCGCAAACCTTTCTTTTGTAGTGGCTGTCCGCACAATTCATCAACGGCATTACCCGAAGGAAGCCGTGCATTAGGGGGGATTGGTTGTCATTTTATTGCTGTGTCACTTGATCGCGGTACTGAAACTTTCTCACAAATGGGTGGTGAAGGTGTGAGTTGGGCTGGTGCTTCTCATTTCACCAACGAAAAGCATATTTTTGCCAATCTAGGCGATGGAACTTATTTTCATTCAGGTTATCTTGCAATACGCCAAGCGATCGCTGCAAAACTCAATATTACCTACAAAATTCTTTATAACGATGCCGTTGCAATGACGGGTGGTCAACATGTTGATGGTCATCTCAGCGTGGCACAGTTAACTCGACAACTTGATGCTGAAGGCATTAAAAAACAAGTCATTGTCACCGATGAACCTGAGTTGATTCATGCAGAAGAAGGTATCGCCCCTCACGTAGAGATTTACCACAGAAATGAACTGGATGATGTACAACGCAAATTACGCGACATTTCAGGTGTGACAGCTTTAATTTATGTTCAAACCTGTGCTAGCGAAAAGCGCCGTCGTCGTAAACGCAATGCTTATCCTGATGTAGCAGAACGTGTTTTTATCAATAGTGAGATTTGTGAGGGTTGCGGTGACTGCTCTAAGCAATCGAACTGTTTATCTATCGAGCCTGTAGAAACAGCATTAGGTACTAAACGGCAAATTAATCAAAGTAGTTGTAACAAAGACTTTTCTTGTGTGGAGGGTTTCTGTCCAAGTTTCGTGACTGTGCATACTCGTGACATGAAACGACCAGAAGTATTTCAAGGAATTGAAGCTGGCTGGCCAGAAAAGCCAATCATTCCTGAACTTGATCAACAACCTATTCGGATTATGGTCGGTGGTGTTGGTGGTACTGGTGTCGTAACCGCAGGTGCTCTGCTTGGTATGGCAGCTCACTTGGAAGGTAAAGCTGCGCGTATTATGGATATGGCAGGACTTGCTCAGAAAGGTGGTACGGGCTATTCATATGTACAACTCGCTACAGACGATGATCAAATCTCGGCAACTAAAATTCCTGCTGGTCAATGTGATGTTTTAATCGGTGCAGATGCAATTGTAGCAGGAAGTAATGCAGCACTTTCTCGGTTAAAAATGGATGCTATGGTCATCGTCAATGAAGATGGTTCCCCTACTTCGGATTTTCTAGAGTCTCGTGATTGGTATGCACCAATTTCTGATTTGATTAACCGACTACGTGGCCGAACTACACAAGGAAAACTGATCTCATTATCTGCAACGCGTATTGCTACACAAGTATTAGGCGATGCGATTTTTGCCAATCAAATTCTACTTGGCATGGCTTGGCAATCAGGTCAAATTCCTTTGAAACGTGAAAGTATTGAAAAAGCAATTCATTTAAATGGTACAGCCGCTGAGAAAAATCTTGAAGCGTTCCGTATCGGTTGCCACCTGATTAGTGACCCTGATTTGGCAAAACGCATTATTGCAATGATTCCTACAACTGCTAAACCAACGACTTTAGCCGAACTGATTGAAGATCGTTCTACACGCTTGGTTGAATATTGGAATCAAGATTATGCAACGCAGTATCGAAAACTTGTGGAACAAGCAGCCAAAGTATTGCCAGAAGAATTAACAGGAACAATTGCGACGCAACTCTACAGAGTGATGGCTTATAAAGATGAATACGAGGTAGCGCGTTTACTTACAGGAAAAAGTTTTAAACAATCAATTGAATCGCAGTTTGGTAAAGGTTTACGTTTGACTTATCACCTTGCACCACCTGCTTTGGGAGTTCATGACACGGTAAGAAAACGTGCATTTGGATATTGGATGCGTATTCCAATGATGATTCTTGCCCGCCTACAATGGCTCAGAGAAACTTTCCTTGATCCATTTGCTTTACAGCTAGAACGTCAAAGGGAACATGCTTGGCGTGATCGTTATATTGCATTTGTGGAAGCGATTAGTTCAGCTCCTGACCGCTATGATTTATCTGTAGCTGCACAAATTGCTAAATTACCTGCCGATGTCCGTGGATTTGGTCATGTCAAAATGCAATCGATGGAAACCGCAATACAACGTTGGGATGAACTTTCATTGAGTCTTCGTAAATAGCATTAATAAAGGCAATTGAAACGCTAATCTCAACTTTGAATGGGTTTAAAACTACAGAATCTCCTCCTAAATCCCTCTTTGATAAAGGGGGACTCATCCTAAAATTTTAAGAGTCATTGAATTTGTGATATTCCTCCCTTTTTAAAGGGAGGTTGGGATATATTTTAAAATATATCTATTTGATTTATATTTAATTATTTTTGATAACGTTGTGATTGGCGTAATTGAAATAAATAAGTAGCTGATACATGATCAAACCCAGTTTGCGTTGATCAAGTTCAACTACTTTATATTTATCTATTAGTGATCTGACTAGATATGCCAATTACTTACTATTCAATGCTTCGATAACGGCTTCAGCAGTGATGCGTGCCGAAAATGGATTTTGTCCCGTAATCAAATTACCGTCTCGAACAACATTTGGTGCAAATGGAATTAATTTTTTCTCATAATGTGCACCGTGCTCTTTTGATATTTGCTCAGCATTATAAGGTACTTTTTTAGCTACACCTGCCAATACTTCTTCACACCAAGCAAAACCCGTGATTTTTTTATCTTTAATCAGGTAATTACCATTTGATAGTCGCACATTCAATAAACCGCAATAACCATGACAAACACTAGAAACGATCCCGCCATTTTCATAGATATTCTTGGTGATTTCTTGCAATTCAGGATTATCAAGAAAATCCCACATAACGCCATGACCCTGTGTAATAAATCACATCATAATCTTGCCAATTAATTTCTGAGGGCTTTTTTGTATTTTCGAGAAGCTTCATAAATGAAGCATCATTTTTTCGTTTAATCACAGATGCATCAGCGACAAAACGACCTAAGGCTTTAGGCTCCAAGGGTGAAATACCACCCAGTGGACTGACAATATCTTGAATATAATTTTGTTTTTCAAATTCATCATAAGCATGTGTCAACTCACCTAACCATAAGCCAGTTGGTCGATCATCATCCTCATATTGAGCGACATTGGTCACCACATGTAAGATACGTTTTGACATTTTTCACCTCAAGCTGTCGATTTATTTTTAGTCTTGCTTTTGATTCACTATAAGTCTAAAGTCAACTTTAATGTCAAGAGGAAATCAGTAACGATGAACATTAGTGAACTATCAAAACAAAGTGGCTTGAGTACACCTACGATTCGTTATTATGAGCAAATCAAGCTATTGCCAAAGGCAAAACGTAAATCGAATGGTTATCGGGAATACAGTGAAGATGATCTCAAACAACTTTTTTTGATCCAACAAGCACAACAAGTTGGGTTCTCACTCACTGAAATTAAGGCATTTCTACCTTCCAATGTCAGCAATTGGGATCATGATATCCTCATCAATATCCTTGAGAGCAAAATTAAAGATATTGAGGACCTTGAGGAAAAATTGGCAATCAGTAAGCAGAACCTACGGATGATGGTTTTTGCGATTAACAATAAACCTGATGAGATGACCTGTGAGGAAAATGCGCAGCGTTTATTGAATCTGTATTACGCGAATGACAAAGTTTAATTTTTTCTAGAAAAAATAGATTGACCTTAAAGTAGGCTTTAAGCATAGCATAACAAACAGGTGTAATAGAGGAACCTGTCATGTTTAAAAGTTGGAATGTTCAAACGTGGTTAATCTCGATTTTAACGCTATTTGCGATGAGCCATTCAGTTTATGCTACCGAGGTTACTCAAGTCGAAAATAACAAAGCACTTGGAAAAATCCTTGTGGTGATGACCAACCACTCAGCCTATCCAACACGGACTGATACAACAGGACTATGGCTAACAGAGCTAACCCATTTCTATGATGTCGCCAAAGCTGCGGGATATGAAATGGACTTTGTTAGTCCACAAGGTGGTACTGTACCCTTAGATGAACGTAGTTTGAAATCCATATATGTTGATAAATCTGCAAAAGCGCACCTTGCAGACCCACAATTTATGCAGCGTTTAAAAACCACTTTAGCGCCGAGTGCAGTTGAGCCAGCTCGTTATAAAGCGATTTACTATACGGGTGGTCACGGCACAATGTGGGATTTTCCAAAAAACCTTGAGTTGAAGAATATTAGTGAAAAAATTTATCAGCAAGGCGGCGTGGTATCAGCAGTGTGTCACGGTGTGGGTGGTTTGTTACCCTTACAAGATGCCCAAGGTAAAGCTTTAATTGCTGGAAGAACGGTTACGGGCTTTGCCAATATTGAGGAAACTTTATCTGGAATCAAGTCACAAGTACCCTTTTCACTTCAGGATGGACTTGTTGAGAAAGGTGCAAAATATAAACGCGCATTTTTACCGTTTACCTCTTATGTTATTTCAGACGATCGAATTATTACAGGTCAAAATCCTCAATCAAGCAAAGAAATTGCTAAAGCTGTTGTCGCACGATTAAAAAGCATTAATTAAATATTATTTACTCAGAAAGGTCAGATTTAAAATATTCTGGCCTTTTTATTCGCTATCTAGTTTTAGTATCCTTTTGCTATTTATATGATTTATTTTATTTATTAAAATCGCTTGACATTAAAGTTAACTTTAATCTTAGCATTTAATTAAGGTTAATAGGAGTAACATGATAATGTTCAAAAATCTAAATTTACGTCGTATAGTTTCAGCAATATCTGTAGGCTTGCTCATCAGTTTATCGGCTCAAGCTGAGGAAACACATTTTGGCGTTACGACGAATAAAGTAAATGCCACTCAGAACGCTTTGGAAACGACTACTGTTGAATTTGGACCTTACAAGGTACAAGTGCCTAAAGGTGGCTATTATGACCGCTTCCGTATGAATCCTGATCTTGATGAAGTTGCAAAAGACCCCGCTGCTGGAAATATTGACTACTTCCGAAATATTCCTAAAAAACTGGTTGATACTCGAGTTGGAAAAGTTTGGTCGCCAAATTTTTATTACCGTACCAGTAATGTTCAATTATTAATGTTAGCACCTATTGATAAATTAAAAGCAAAACTGCCAGCACCACTTGAGCCATTACACGCTTTGCCGGGCTATGGTTTAGTTTCTCTTACATTCTTCTCATACGCTGTTGGAGATGTTGATCCTTATGATGAGGTTTCTGTAGCGATTGTTGTTCGCCAACCGGGAGTACATCACTTTAACAGTACTGAATTACTCAGTTCGATGCGTAAACATCAGTATTATGGTCATGTACTTGCATTGCCTGTAGATACGGAAATCGCCCGTGTGCGAGGTGTTTATGGCTATCAATTACCAAAATGGTTGACTGCAATTGACCTAAATATCGGTGAAAAGCAGGTTCAGGCTCGTATTTTCAATACGAATGGAACACCTGATTTAAGTTTTACAGCACCGTTACCAAAGCTTAAAACAGTCAAACCCCAGTCGCGGATTGAAACTAAAACCATGTATCAACTTGTTGATGGTCAATGGCATAGTACTTCAGTCGAGTCCAACACGCTTTCATATGGACAAAAACTATTTCCAAAGCATGTGGAGCTTACTAAAAATGGCGGTCCTTTAAGTAAATTACTGGATGAGCTTGGAGCATCTAAGATTTTACGCTTTGATGTTGTTAAAGATGCGCAATTAGCATTGAATATGCCAATTCCATATAAAGCTTTAGATAATGTGACGCTACATAAGAAAAAATAGTTAGCGCTGAAAATAAAAATAGCCTCTTAATTTTAAGAGGCTATTTTTATTATATCTGGTATTAATTTAAAATTTATAAATAGAACAAATCATAAAACTCAAAATAAATAAGCAAAGTTATATAAAAACCCAACGACTGAAAATCAACCGTTGGGTTTTAAATGTTCAGAAAGACCTTTATGAAATCGTAAATGAACCTGAACCCGGAATTTTAGTGACTAAATCAGCACCCATGAGTTTCGCAGGTGTATATGCTCCGCCCTGTACGGTATTTTCCAGTAAATATTGAATGGCGATAAGTGAGCCACTAATCGTTAAACTATAAGTATTGTCTGTTTGTATTCTTGCCGTTTTTATTTGTCCTTGGGCATTTCTTACCTCACCCCAAACATAAGTTGGTAGTGTGGCACGCACAGATTCATCAGGACCGACAACAGATTTACTAATCTGTGCTTTAATCATATTTTGTATGAATTTAAGCTTCAATAATGGACGCAAACAGTTCAACATTTTTGCACCACAAATCATTTTAGGTGGTGCTGGTACAAACACTTCAATATTTGGAATACCTGTTGTGTAGAATGCAGTTGATACATCTCCCCAAGGGATACTCATCGCGCTTTTTTCACCATCTCCGAAATTAATTTTTCGTACGTGATGAGCGAGTGCTACGTTGGTAATCTTACCGTTTTTACGGATCTTTCCGCCCTCAGCCATTCCCTCAGTACTGGTTTTTGCTGTACCCGGTGAAAAGCCTGATTTTGAGTCAAAGCCTAATGCTAAATGTGTCGCATCAGGCATCGCTTGTTTGAGTGTTAATGCGACACAATCTGTCGGAATGACATCAAAGCCAACACCCGGACAAAGTACGATATTGGCTTGTTGTGCTTCATCGTTTAAAGATTGAGCGAGTTCAAATACTGAGATTTCACCCGTAATATCGAGATAGTGCGTGCCCGCTTTTAGGCAGGCTTGCATCATCGGTTTTGAGGTTGCAGAGAATGGACCAGCACAGTGCATCACAAGGTCAACACCTTCGAGGTGCTTAATCACCTGTTCAACAGCATCTAATCCAAAAGTTTTGAACTCAAGTCCTAACTCTTGCGCGAGTTCCTGTACTTTTGTTTCATTACGTCCAGCTAATATTGGTCTTAAACCTTTACGTACAGCCTCACGGGCGATCAGCTCACCCGTATAGCCATTTGCACCGTAAATCATCCAGCTTTTATCGTTTCCAGTCATACTAGATCTCTGTTTTAAAATGCTAATGCGTAATCACGCATACGATTTTTATATTGGCGAGTACGACGTGCCATCGCCGCTTGTTGTAAGATCAATGCCCACAACGGTGAGACTTTAGGATTTGGTGTTTTCCCAAGACTTAGTTTACGCAATTGAAATTTAACGGTTGCCATGTTGGCAAGCGAAGCCAATGTTTTATTTTCCCAAGTAATCGGTTTAAGCTCAGGTGCAACATTTTGACCTTGCTTCCATTCGTTTGGTAAATTCGGATCAATCGCCAATGCAGTTGCAATTCCAACCATATCAACACCGCTTTCAATCACTTGTTCAGCAACTTGCTTACGACGAATTCCACCTGTCACCATCACTGGCATTTTCGCTACTTTACGTATTTCTTGAGCAAACTCTAAAAAATATGCTTCGCGAGCTAGTGTTCTTCCATCGCGAGCTTGACCTTGCATCGCTGGTGCTTCATAGCTCCCACCAGACAACTCAACTAAGTCCACAGCAAATTCATTTAACATTTTAACTACTTGCTGAGCATCTTCTGCACTGAAACCACCACGTTGAAAGTCAGCTGAATTTAACTTAACGGCAACGCTAAATTTAGCTGAAACCACAGCACGAACAGCTTTTACAATTTCAATTAAAATTCGTGCACGGTTCTCTAATGACCCACCCCATTGATCTTGGCGTTTATTGCTCAGTGGCGATAAAAACTGGCTTAATAGATAACCATGTGCAGCATGAATTTCAACACCTGTAAATCCAGCTTTTTCACCTAAACGCGCTGTGTTGGCAAAACGTTGAATGACCTCTTCGATCATAGTTTGCGTCATTTCAATTGGCGTATTAAAGCGATCAGACATTTTCCCTAAATCAAGTGGAATAGCAGATGGTGCCCATGTTTCTTGTCCCAAGTTCGATTGCATTTGGCGTCCCGGATGATTGATTTGCAACCAAACTTGTGCACCTTTAGAGCGACCAATTTGAGCCCAACGGTTAAATGTTTCCAAGTGTTTTTCATCTTCGAGCACTACGCCACCCGGCCCTGTCATAGCACGACGATCAACCATCACATTACCTGTAATGATCAGTCCTACACCACCTTCGGCCCAAGCTTGGTATAAACGCATTAATTCTTCTGAGGGAGCATGGTTTAAATCTGCCATGTTTTCTTCCATTGCTGCTTTGGCAATACGGTTAGGAATACGTGAACCATTTGGGAAAACTAATCTTTCAAACACTTTCATTTTTGTGTCCTCATTGAGTATGAGTTTACTTTAAGATTGAAGCTTACTTTAATGTCAATAGGTTTTATCTCATCTTTTTAGTTTTTTATTTAAGCAACTGTTTTAACACATTAATTTTTTATATTAAAGAAAAATAGAAGCCCTAAAGCTTCTATTTTTCATTTATATTTTTAAGCTTAGATCATGATTATGATCGAATAAATGCCAATAAATCTGGGTTAATCACATCAGCATTGACCGTTAACATGCCATGAGAAAAACCTTTATATGTTTTAAGCGTTCCGTTTTGCACAAGTTTTGCTGATAAAGCACCAGAGTTTTCATAAGGTACAACCTGATCATCATCACCATGCATGACCAAAACGGGAACTGAGATTTTTTTAAGATCCTCAGTAAAATCAGTCTGGGAAAATGCCACAATACCATCGTAATGTGCTTTTGCCCCACCCATCATACCTTGACGCCACCAATTCCAAATAATAGGTTCAGACGGTTCAACACCCGCTCTATTAAAGCCATAGAATGGGCCAGCGGGTAAGTTATAGTAAAATTCAGAGCGATTTTTAAAGAGCTGATTTTGCAAATCATCAAACACTTCTTTTGGTAAACCATCAGGATTATTTTCTGTTTTGACCATAATCGGTGGAACCGCACTTACCAATACTGCCTTCGCAACATTTTCTTCACCATGACGAGCGATGTAATGAGCGACCTCTCCTCCACCTGTTGAATGGCCAATATGAATTGCATTTTTTAATCCTAAATGCTGAACAACAGCAGCAACGTCATCGGCATAATGATCCATATCATGACCATCCCAAACTTGACTAGAACGGCCATGTCCACGACGATCATGTGCAACGACACGAAAACCTTCATTTAAAAAGAATAATAGCTGTGTATCCCAGTCATCTGAACTGAGTGGCCATCCATGATGAAAGAACAGAACTTGGGCGTCTTTCGGCCCCCAATCTTTATAAAAAATATCGACACCATCTTGCGTTGTAACGTATGCCATGTTTGTTTCTCCTGTGTAAGATTTACACGTTAGAGGGGTTATATATGTTCTAATCAATGTCAGTTATTTAAATACTATCTTTATCAATAGCCACACTATACTAAGATTAAAGTTAGCTTTAAGGTCAATGCTTTTCGTCATACCTTGATAGTAAAAATGTAAAATAAGAAAGTCTTAAAAAACGAATAATTTGGCTTAGATGCATGTAAATAAATAGTTTCAAAATTTTAGAATGATGCTGAATTGTCCCATTTATTTACATTCCATAAACGAAAGCAGCATCAGATTTGATAATTATCGTGTTTGCTGCTTGACATTGAAGTTAACTTTAAACTTATAGTGACTCAACCAACTCAGAGATAAATATGTTTAATTCGGTCTCTTGGGTGATTTATCAATGTAAAGGTTGACGGATATGAATACAAAAAAACAGTTTACTGAAGTTGAATTTGGACAACAGAAAGTCAAAGTACCAAAAGGCGGTTACTACGATCGCTTTAGAATGAATCCGAACCTAGATGAAGTCGCTCAAGATCCAGCTGCGGGAAATATAGATTTTTTTCGTAAGATTCCAAAGCAAATGGTCGTGTCTCGCGTTGGCCCTGTTTGGGCACCAAATTTTTATTATCGTACCAGTAATGTACAGGTACTCATGTTAGCTCCTCTTAAACAATTAAGAAAAAAGCTCCCTGCGCCATTAGAACCTTTACAAGCATTTCCGGGGTTTGGCTTAGTTGCAGTGACCTTCTTCACTTATGCAGTTTGTGATAATGATCCTTATAACGAAGCCTCGGTGGCAATCGTTATACGGAAGCCTAATGCAAAAGGATTAAATGCTCTAGAGTTGTTAAATTCAATTCGTCAGCGTCATTTTTATGCGCATGTTTTGGCTTTACCTGTTGATACTGAAATTGCACGTGTACGCGGTGTGTATGGCTATCAGCTACCAAAATGGTTGACTGAGATTAACGTAGATATAAATCCAACAAATATCTATGCAGATTTGAAAGACACATCTGGTCAGTTAGATTTGAGTTTAAGCACCCAAACACCTGAACTAAAGCATGTGAAATCTGAGTCGCGCATGAATGAAGCAACTATGTTGCATCAGGTCGATGACAAGTGGCACCAAACACACGTTCAATCCAATACCTTGGCTTTTGCACAAAAGCTATTACCAAGAAATGTAAAATTAGTTCGTCATGGTGGCCCCGTGAGCCAACTCTTGGATGAACTTGGTGCGTCAAAAATTTTACGTTTAGATGTTGTGCAAGATGCTCAGGTTGTACTTAACTTACCGAAAGTTTTGTAATTTTTAAAGATTAATAAAGGATAATCAATGATGAAGAATGCAAAATATGATCTTGTAGTGTTTGGTGCAACCAGTTTTGTTGGGCAGATTTTAACAAAGTATCTGTCTGAATACTTTTCGCAGCAAGGTGAAAAGTTGAACTGGGCTATTGCTGGACGTTCAAAAAACAAATTAGAAGAAGTAAAAAACTCCTTGGGTTCTTTAGGCAAAAATTTACCAGTTTTGATCGCCGATGCTGGGAACGATTCAGATTTAAAAGCACTCTGTGCGAACACGCGTGTGGTGGTATCTACGGTTGGGCCTTATGCACTTTATGGTGAACCGCTGATCAAAGCTTGTGTTGAAAATGGTACGGATTATTGTGATCTCACTGGTGAAACTCAGTGGATCAAGAAAATGATCGAAACATATGAACCGCAAGCGCAGCAATCAGGTGCTCGAATCGTTCACTGTTGTGGCTTTGACTCGGTTCCATCTGATATGGGTGTTTACTATCTGCAACAGCAAGCATTAAAACAGTTTGGTGCACCAGCAACCCAAGTCAAAATGCGCGTCAAGACTTTAAAAGGTGGTGCATCAGGAGGGACGGTTGCAAGCCTAATTAATGTGATTCAAGAAGCGGCAGCAGATCCTGTGTTAAGAAAACAGCTCATCAATCCTTATTCTATTTGTCCTCAAGACCATACGTTTACGCAGAAACAAGATTTTATTAAAACAGCAAAACTTGATTCTGATTTTAATGCTTGGATTGCGCCTTTTGTGATGGCTGCGGTCAATGAGCGAGTTGTACATCGTTCAAATGCATTATCTGGCAATGCATATGGATCGAACTTTAGTTATAACGAAGCAATTTTAACTGGCAGTGGTATTCAGGGGCGTTTAAAGGCAGTTGGTATCGTCGCTGGTCTAGGTGCATTCATGTTAGGGGCGGTAAATAAACCAATTAGCCAATTGATGGAACGTCATCTATTACCAAAACCAGGTGAAGGCCCTACGCCAGAACAACAGCTTTCGGGACGTTTTGATTTACGATTTTTTGGCAAAACAAATGCTGGTCAGAGTCTAAGAATCAAAGTGACTGGTGATCGTGATCCCGGTTATGGCTCTACAGGGAAAATGCTTGGTCAAGCAGCAATTAGTCTTGCACTTGATTATGTGAAAGATGGAGAAAAGGTTGGTCGTGGTGGTGGTTTCTGGACACCAGCGACCATGTTTGATGAGCGATTTATTCAGCGATTAACAAACCATGCAGGTTTAGTTTTCGAAGAAATCTGAATAAAAGATTTTCATAAATAAGCTCCATGAGGTAAGAAATGAACGCTTCGCATCAAATTAATCAACTAACCGCGTCTGAGATACTTCAGCAACAGCGTCGAGCATTTTTAAATGCAGAACCTCCGACGCTTACTCAACGAAAAGCGAATCTGAAAAAATTGCGTGATGCGGTCATTGCATATCGTAGTGAGTTACAAAACGCAGTCAGTGAGGATTTTGGGCATCGCTCTCATCATGAAACAGATGTGATGGAACTGGTCGGTATTGTTCAATCGATTGATTATCTCAGCAAAAAACTTCGACGTTTTATGAAACCAGAGCATCGTCATGTGAGTTTGTTTTATCGATCTGCGAAGGCACATGTGGAATATCAACCTAAAGGGATTATTGGTGTGATGGCACCATGGAATTATCCAATTTCATTAACTTTAATCCCCTTAGCAACGGCTTTGGCAGCTGGCAATCGCGCTATGCTTAAACCTTCTGAATTAACGCCTCGTACCAGTGACGTTCTTCATCGTATGCTTTCAGCAATATTTTCGAGTGATGAAGTCGCTGTCATATTGGGCGGCCCTGAAGTCGGTGCAGCATTTAGCGCCCTTCCATTTGACCATTTACTGTTTACAGGAAGTACGCCTGTTGGTCGTAAAGTAATGAAAGCTGCTAGCGATAATCTCGTTCCTTTGACACTTGAGTTGGGTGGGAAAAGCCCTGTAATTGTTGCACGCGGCAATATCAATCCAAGAACATTGAGTAGCATTGCTTATGGGAAATTATCAAATGGTGGTCAAACTTGTGTTGCGCCAGATTATGCACTGGTGCATGAAGAGGATTTAGAAGCTTTTATAGAACAGTACAATGAAACAGTGACTCGTTTCTATCCGAATGGGCCTGATTGTGCAGACTATACATCGATTGTAAGTGACAGACATTATGCTCGTTTGCAAGGTTTACTTGATGATGCAAGAGAGAAAGGCGCTCGAGTCATTGAAATGGGTGCTCAATCAGAATCTGCAAGCAATCGGGTTCGTACCCTTGCACCTACCCTTGTTATTGGCGCAAAAGACGATGATTCAATCATGCAAGAAGAAATCTTTGGCCCAATTCTTCCAATCAAAACATATCGTGATATTGATGAAGTGATTACTTATATCAATGATCGTCCTCGCCCTCTTGCGCTCTACTATTTCGGAGAAAAAGATGCGGATTGTAGAAAATTACTCAGACGAACAACTTCAGGCAATGTTGGCATTAACAACACCATCATTCATGTTGCCCAAGATGATCTACCTTTTGGTGGTGTAGGTGCGAGTGGTATGGGTGCTTATCACGGTATTGAAGGTTTCCGCTCTATGAGTCATGCCAAAGGTGTGTTTGATCAAGGTCGTTGGAATTTACCAAGTCTACTTCAAGCCCCTTTCGGAAAACTCATGGAGCTTGCCTTAGTCATGACTTTAGGTCAGAAAAAGACCTCGAAGTAATCAAATATTTATGGGGTTCAGCCTGACTAGAACCCCATTATCTACTCATCCCTTATTTCAAAAAAATCTAATAAAATCACTTAGTATTCAAAAGGAAAATTTTATGAAATGCATTACTTTTAACGGTGCTGGCGGACCTGAAGTTATTACTTTGAGCGAACGAGCCATACCTAAGTTAAGTGATGATGGTGTGTTAATTGAAGTCGTTGCTGCAGGTATTAATGGTCCAGATGTGATGCAACGCCAAGGCTTATATGCTCCACCTGCCGGTGTTACCGATATTCCCGGTCTTGAAGTTTCAGGTATCGTTAAGCAAGTAGGTAAATCTGTCAGTAAGTTTAAAGCTGGTGATGAAGTTTGTGCTTTGGTGCAAGGGGGTGGCTACGCTGAGTATGTCGTTGCACAGCAAGACAATGTACTTTTTATTCCAGAGGGATTAACCCTTATTGAAGGTGGGATTTTACTTGAAACCTTTATGACAGTTTGGTCGCATTTATTTCAACATGCTAAGTTCCGTCCAAATAGCTCAATCTTAATTCATGGCGGTACGTCTGGGATCGGAACAACTGCAACGATGCTCGTAAAAGCATTTGGTGCAACCCAAATTTTTACGACGGTATCGAGTGCAGCACATCAGAAAGCTAGTTTAGAACTTGGTGCAGATGTGGCGATTAATTATAAAGAACAAGATTTTGTTGAGGAAGTTAAAAAGCATACGGATGGTAAAGGCGTAGATTTCGTTTTGGATATTATCGCTGGTGATTATATTCAGAAAAATTATGAAGTTGCAGCAATGAACGGAACAATTCTACAGATCGGCGTGCTAAAAGGACTCGCTGAAAAAGTAAATATCTTCCCGATGCTTGCTAAACGTCTCACGCATACGGGAGCAACCCTACGTTCCCAAAGCTCTGAAGCAAAAGCGCAAGTCATGGCTGCCCTCCAAGAACAAGTTTGGCCTTTAATTTCAAAAGGACAATTAAAACCTTTGTTATTTAAATCATTTGACCTTGAGGATGCACATCTAGCACATGAATTTCTGACTCACGGTGAACATGTCGGCAAGTTGGTTCTAATTGTGAAAAAATAAAATAGCAAAGGATTTCTACTTTATGCTTAGAAATCCTTTTTTAAAATATGGAAGACACTTTGTATGTTATAGCTTCTTCTCTAAACGCCGATCCATTAACTTAAATAAAGGACGAGTTAGATTCATGACGGTATTGGGTGCGGCGTTTAATAAGGCATTGGCAATTGCCCCGCTTGTACTGGTCACTCGATAGGGTTTGTCTTGTACCGCTTTGACTAACCAACTAGCCGCTGTCTCTGTATCCAACATACGCATATGTTTATAAATCTTAGTCTTAGAAGACATTGGGGTTCTCACCATCGGAAAATACACGATACTCACATTAATCCCTTGATCTCCTAGTTCCATTTTTAATGATCGCGAAAATGATTCAAGTGCAGATTTACTGGCTAAGTAAGCTGAAAATAATGGAATCGGGACTTGTGTAGACATGGTGGATACATTGATGACATGTCCATGACCATTGGCTAAAAAATGTGGCAACAGTGCTAAAGTTAGACGTACTGCTGCAAAATAGTTTATTTGCATGGTGCGTTCATAATCATGCAGTCTGTCTAATGCTTCCATGATTGGTCGGCGAATTGACCGAGCTGCATTATTAATTAGAACATCAACGGTTTTATGTTCACTCAGGATTTTTTCTATACACTGTTGAGCATCATCATCTTTAGTAATATCAACAGGATAAATCCAAGCTTGACCACCCTGTTGCTGAATAGTATTTTGTACACGCGCTAACTCATCACTACGACGCGCAACGATGCAAACTTTAGCGCCTAAGGATGCAAGCTGAATAGCTGCTTGTTCTCCTATTCCACTCGATCCCCCTGTCAGTATGATTGTTTTTCCATTTAAGTTCATATCACCTTCCTATGATCAGTAGAAATATTGATCTATGATGTTTAGCATCGAATGCTTTATTTTATAGATGTATTTTTGTTTGATTTTGACCCAATAGCATGCATTTTATCGCCGCTTAGATCAAATAAATGTATACAGGTTGTGCTGTTAAAATTTTAAAAAGTATTCCATTTTCTTAGAGGCATAAAAAAAGTGCACGATAGACATGCACTTTTTTATAAAATTATTTATTAAGCTACAGCAACTGCTTTAGCTCTTGCAGCATGTAGTTTCTTATAGCTTTCGATTAAGCGTAAGTGGCGATCCAGTCCTTCAAGTTTCATACTGGTAGGTGTTAAACCATAGAATCGAACATTGCCTTCAACTGAACCCACAACTGCATCCATACGTTCTTGACCGAACATACGACGGAAATTCAGATCGTAGTCTTCCAGTTCCATTTCATCATCTAAGACAACTTCAAGTACCACATTCATGCATTGATAGAACAAACCACGTTCTACAGTGTTAGTGTTGTACTGTAAGAATTGCTCAACAAGGTCTTTTGCTTCTTCAAATTGTTGCAAAGCTAGATAAATGAGAAGTTTAAGTTCTAGGAGAGTAAGCTGTCCCCACACGGTATTGTCATCAAACTCGATTCCAATCAGCGTGGTGATTTCTGTATAGTCATCTAGTTCACATTCTTCTAAGCGTTCAACAAGTGCTTCTAATTGAGAGTTGTCTAGTCGGTGAATATTAAGAATATCTTCGCGGAAAGCCAAGGCTTTGTTGGTATTATCCCAAATTAAATCTTCAACCAAATAAATTTCAGAATAATCTGGTACTAAGATACGGCAAGCAGTTGCACCTAAATGCTCATAGACTGCCATATAAACTTCTTTGCCCATTTCTTCTAAAATGCCAAATAGTTCAGCAGCTTCATCTGCATTTGAGTTTTCACCGTCATTGGTGAAATCCCACTCGACAAAATCATAGTCAGATTTTGCACTGAAGAAACGCCAAGACACCAAGCCGCTCGAATCAATAAAGTGTTCCACAAAATTATTCGGTTCGGTCACTGCTTCACTTTGGAAGGTTGGCTGTGGTAAGTCATTGAGACCTTCAAAACTACGACCTTGTAATAACTCTGTCAGACTGCGCTCTAAAGCGACCTCAAAACTTGGATGCGCACCAAATGAAGCAAATACCCCGCCAGTACGTGGGTTCATTAAGGTCACACACATCACTGGGAATTGACCACCTAAAGATGCATCTTTCACGAGGACTGGAAAACCTTGTTCCTCTAAACCTTTGATGCCTGCAACAATACTTGGGTATTGTGCTAAAACATCTTCAGGTACATCAGGTAATGCAATCTCACCTTCAATAATTTCACGCTTAACAGCACGCTCAAAAATTTCAGATAAACATTGCACTTGAGCTTCAGCTAAAGTATTACCTGCACTCATCCCATTACTGAGATATAAGTTTTCGATCAAATTTGATGGAAAATAAACTACTTCTTGATCTGATTGACGAACAAAAGGTAGTGAACAAATACCGCGCTCGGTATTGCCTGAGTTCGTGTCGTAGAGATGTGTACCCAGTAATTCATCTTCAGGATCATAAATTTCTAAGCAATATTCATCCAAGATTTCTTTCGGTAATTCACCATTTGGACCCGGCTTAAACCATTTTTCATCTGGATAATGCACAAATTCAGCATTTGCAATGTCCTCACCCCAAAATTGATCGTTGTAAAAGAAATTACAATTCAAACGCTCAATAAACTCGCCTAGCGCTGATGCAAGTGCGCTTTCTTTGGTTGAGCCTTTACCATTGGTAAAACACATAGGTGATTGAGCGTCACGAATATGCAGCGACCATACGTTAGGTACGATATTGCGCCATGATGCGATTTCAATTTTCATGCCTAAGCCAGCCAAAATACCTGACATATTGGCAATCGTTTCTTCAAGTGGCAGATCTTTACCTTGAATAAAGGTACTATTTTCAGATGTCAGGCTTGGCATTAATAATGCCTGAGCATCAGCATCAATACTTTCTACTTCTTCAATAACAAATTCAGGGCCAGTTTGAATCACTTTCTTTACAGTACAGCGATCAATCGAACGTAAAATCCCTTGACGATCTTTTTCAGAAATATCAGCTGGAAGTTCAACCTGAATTTTAAAAATTTGCTTATAGCGATTTTCAGGATCAACAATATTGTTTTGAGATAAGCGAATATTATCCGTTGGAATATCACGCGCGGCACAATAGACTTTGACAAAGTAAGCAGCACAAAGGGCTGATGAAGCCAAGAAATAATCAAATGGACCGGGTGCTGAGCCATCCCCTTTATAGCGAATAGGTTGATCGGCGATCACTGTAAAATCGTCGAATTTGGCTTCTTGTCGAAGGTTGTCGAGGTAATTAACCTTGATTTCCATGCTGGCACCTAAATGGGTCTGATGTGAAGATTACACAAGAGATTGAAAAATATTGATAAAAAGTCGAATTATGGATATGAAATTGACTTAAATGAACGATGTTGGTCGTGCAATGAACTCACTGTACAACTGAAACTCGAATGGATGGCGGTATTATAGTGTGATTTTGTTGAATTGATAACTTTTGTCTGTTCTTCCAGCTTATTTATGAACAATTCATAAATTAAAAAATGATTAGCATTAAAAAATGTCAGATGCAAATTTTCGCATCTGACAATAATCATTATTGGCTCGTATGTGGTGTTTTAATTAACTCAGATAAGTCATAGCCTTGTTGTTTTGCAGTTTCGAGATAGGATTGATAAGTTGCTTCGTCAATTGTCGGCGTTCTTGAAAGTAGCCACAAATATTTATTTGATGGCCCACCAACCAACGCAACTTTATAGTCTGGATCAACTCTGAGTACCCAATAGTCCCCTTTAGTAAAGGGAATCCAGCGTAGTGCTTTTGGCATAAAACTTACTTTTAATTTACTCATACCTGCATTGTCTGGATAAGCAACTCCAACAGACTGATCCATTTGATCTGATTTATTACGGCAACTATTGATAACTTGGATTGTATTATTCGCATTCAATGAATATTTTGCAGTGGTATCACTCACGCATTGACGCTGAAAATACATAGGTAAATGTGCAATTTCATACCATTTCCCTGCATATTGTTTAATATCAATTTTATCGACTGCAGTGGGCTTAGCTGTATCAGCGAAAGTAGCCATACTTAACGCCGCGAGAGAAATTGATAATACTGCGCTACTGCATAACACTTTAATGTTCATTTAATCCTCAATCTTATTAATACAATACTTTTCAACTATAAAAAGTCTACCGTGAATAAAATGTGAGAATGTAAATGTATACGTTTTAAAGCATATTTTTACTTATAGAGATAATATTAAAAGAATTAAAAACAAAAAAAGTTGAAGATTAACTTCAACTTTTCGTGTCAGTTTAAAATTTAAACTTCTTTATTTTTGTAAAAAATAGCGTAACTTACATAACATGCGATCATAAATAAGATACAGCAGACAAAACCAACTTGCATCGAAGGATCAGTCACCATACTAATACAGGTGATCACACAGAATACGCCACCTAAGATGGGTGTTAGTGGGAATAATGGTGCAGCAAATTTAAGATCTTTGACTGTTTTACCTGATTTAATCCACTGTCTGCGGAAGTTAAACTGAGATACGCAGATCGAAATCCAAACAACAACCATCGTGAATGCAGCAACACCTAACAAGTTTTTGAAAATTGTTTCTGGAGCAAAATGTTCAGACAGTAAACCCGGAATCGCACCAAACATTGTGACAATAATTGCAACAATAGGTGTGCCTGAACGAGTCAGTTTTGAGAATACTTTTGGTAATTGTTTTTTTGCAGACAAAGACCACATCATGCGTGATGCTGCAAATAAACCTGAGTTTGCTGCTGACAATAACGCCGTAATGATAACAAAACGAATAATGTCTTCGGCATAAGGAATACCGATATAGTTAAATACTGTTACGAATGGACTGTTACTTACTGAGTTTGCATTTAAGCCTGCCATTTCATACGGTAGTAATGCACAAATCACCACAATTGTACCCACGAAGAAAATCAACAAACGCCAAATCGCTGCGTTGATTGCTTTAGGAACAGTCTTCGCTGGATTCTCTGCTTCACCAGCTGCAACACCAATTAATTCTGTACCTGAAAATGCAAAGTTTACAATTAACATCGTTGCAAAAATGGGGAAGATGCCATTTGGGAACCAACCATGTTCAGTCAATTTACTGAATAAAGGTGCAGATTCGTGACCGTGATATGGGATAAAGCCAAAAATTGCAGCTAAACCAAGTGCAATAAAGCAAATAATCGTCAGTACTTTAACCAAAGAAAGCCAAAACTCAGACTCCGCAAAGAACCGTGTTGAACTGACATTGAGCGTAAAGACCAAACCGGCAAATACTAATGTCCATGTCCACATGGAAATTGAAGGAAACCATTCCTGCATCAATAGAGCAGCAGCAGTAAATTCCGTACCAAGAGTCGCCGTCCAAGTTAGCCAATATAGCCATGTAATCATATAGCCAGTTCCTGGGCCAATATAAGTACGCGCATATTCACCAAAAGAACCCGAAACTGGCATCTGTACTGCCAACTCCCCCAAGCACAACATCACCATGTAGGCAATTACACCACCAAGTAGATACGATAAAATTGCACCTACAGGGCCTGCTTGAGAAATTACATCTCCTGAACCTAGAAATAAACCTGTTCCGATCGCGCCACCAAGTGAAATCATAACCAAATGACGTTTGGTCATAGCACGTTTCAATGGCTTACCAACTTCTATTTCTGAGGTAGAAATAGTATTTGAGCTACCTTGGGATACATATTGCTCACTCAGGCATTCACCTGAGAGAAATGTCTTGTCATTATTGTTGCTCATTCACGATCACTCCAACGATATTTTTATGACAACCTGTCCTTGCTGTTTCACTTTCATAAAAAATTAATATCTATACGTAGATATTTTTTCTGCATTTTATTTTTTACTGAATATCCATATTCAAACTCCATTTATCCCTGAAAGATTCAACCGATCGTTTTGGCTGTTCTCTTATTCAATTTCTTTTAAAACTAATCCAGCTCTTAACCCGATTTTGACCTTTGGGTTTGGAAACAAAATCCAAACTTGAGTATCTTGAGCCGTATAATTACCTATTGATTGTGTAGCAATGACCTCACCTTTCTGAAAAGTTGAAAAGTTAGGTGCCTCTGCGCTTAATTTGAGTTGAAAATCTTCACTTTGTTTTAAGATTGAATCTGCAACCTTAAATTGACGAATTTTGAGTTTTTTCCGTTGAGGCAAAGCTTGCTCAGAAATGACAGCACGTAAAACTTGATCAATATCTGCAAATTCTGAGAGATCATTTTGACCAAAAGCTTTTGCTTTGCCCAATTCCAAGGTGCTGCTTTCAGCGTGCAACATTTCACTGCTAAAATAGGTAAATGTTTTCCCTACTGCATTGTGATAGACCAATGCATCTAAATTTGCAGCTTTCAGACTTTCAATTAAGAAGTCATCATAAGCGCGAGTTTGGTAAGGAAATAATGCAAATACGGGTAATAAAGAAGCTCGAATCGCGGTATGTAAATCATAGTGATAACGTTGTACGTCTTTATCACTTTGCTCAAAAAATTGTGCTGTGACTTGTTCTAATTGTGCTGCACGTTGCGTTTCTTGATCTTGTACTAAAGTTTTATACGCTCCGCAGAACATACGATTCATATCATTTTCAAGATAACGAATACCTTGTCGAATGGCTTGAGGATTGCCTAAGACAAAAAGGATACGTGTAGATAAAACTAAGCGTTCTGCAAAGAGATCTTTAATAATATTTGCGAGTAATTCAATCGGGGCAGTTTCATTGCCATGAATACCCGCAGAAAGTACGATGGTTTTTCTATAATGTGCTTTTGGCGTACATTGCAATAGCCCTTCACCTAGCCATTGCCATGTAAAGCCAGCCATTTCACCTTGATTATGCTTAGGCGCTTGTTGTTCTAACGTCAACGTTAATAGATCAACCATGTACTTTCATCCTTAAAAGCAGTTGTTTGGTACTTATCTTTGGAAGTGATAAACCGAACCTAAAGCTAAAATTTTGGTGAGTTCATCAAGTGCGGTACGGCTCTCAATGAGTAAGTTTGGATCAGCTAAATCATCTTGAGAAAGCTCATCACGATAATGTTGATCCACCCACTGATTTAAGGTTTTGAATAAATCATCATTCATAAATAAGTTTGGATTGACCGCAGCAAGTTCAGCATCATTGACTGCAACCCGTAAGCGTAAACAAGCAGGCCCACCACCATTTCGCATACTTTCACGCAGATCAAAAACCTTGATGTCATCAATTGGTGTCCCCATTTGAATCATGTCATTCAAATAGCTCCACACAGCTTGGTTTTGACGAGATTCTTCAGGCACAACGATGCTCATACCACCATCAGTACGCGTCAAAATTTGGCTATTGAATAAGTATGTTGAGACAGCATCTTCAACACTTACTCTGTTTTCTGGCACTTCGATTGAAATAAATTCTTGCTCAATGCCAGCCATTTTTTGACGAATTTCATTTAATGCATCAGCTTGATTTAAGAAAGCTTGCTGATGATGAAATAAAACTTGTTGGTTGCTGACTGCAATCACATCGTTATGAAAAACGCCCTTATCAATCACATCAGGATTTTGCTGAATAAATGCTGTACGTTTTGCATCTAAACGATGTAAACGTGCAACAGCTTCACTCGCTTCACGTGTTTGACGTGCAGGGAATTTCTGTGGCGCAACCTTGCCGCCAAGCTGTTGCTGACCGTAAACAAAAACTTGTATACCCGCTTGATCGTATGCACCACCTAAACGATTATGGTTTGCGGCACCTTCATCACCAAACAGTGCTGCTTCAGGCAATGCTTCATGATGCGCGAAATATACATCATTATTGAACATCGCTTGAAGGATACGGGTTGTCGTATGATGCTCAATTGATCGATGGAACTTATTATTTAAGTTTGCGGCGGTAAAATGTACACGTCCATCCGCACTATCAGCTGATGGCGAAACCGTACACGAGTTTGCTGTCCACATAGATGATGCAGAACTGAGCGATGATAACAATGCTGGTGCGGTGCGCATCGCTTGAGCGATCACATCAATATCACTGCCTGTAAAACCTAAACGACGTAATGTTGGTACATGAGGTCGTTCTTGCGGAGCAAATACCCCTTGTTTGAGCCCAAGATCAGCAAGTGCTTTCATTTTCATGAGGCCTTGTTTTGCTGCTAATCGTGGATTCGAAGTGTTATTACGGTTTTTCGTTGAAGCAACATTCCCAAAAGATAAGCCGGCATAATGATGCGTAGGGCCAACTAAACCATCAAAATTAATTTCATAACCTGACATTTTTTCTCTCCAACCGATTTACAGCACGATGCCTGGTGATAGTTTTGCAGGTAAGCTCACGCTATCACTTTCTAGTGAAGCCATTGGCCATGCACTATAATCAGCGGCATAAAATGCACTGGCACGATGATTACCCGACGCACCAACACCACCAAATGGTGCTGCACTTGATGCACCCGTGAGTGGCTTATTCCAGTTCACAATGCCTGCGCGAGCTTCAATCAGAACACGATCAAACAGATCTCGATCAGGTGAAACTAAACCAACTGCTAAACCAAAACGTGTGTTATTGGCAATGTTGAGTGCCTCATCAAAATCGTGGTAACGATAAATTGTGGTTAAAGGTCCAAAATATTCTTCGTCAGGGATATCCGTCATTTGGCTGACTTCTAAAATCCCTGCGGTCAGCAAAGAACTCTCCGCTTGAGGACGTGTCATTTCGAGTAAAGGTTTCGCGCCTAATTCAATCAATTTGCGTTGAGCAATTAGCATTTGTTCTGCTGCATGAGATGAAATCACACCACCCATAAATGGTTGCGGATCTGCATTCCATTTACCAATCACGAGCTTTTTAGCAACTTCTATAAAACGTTGAATGAAGGCATCCCCATTGGCGCCATGTTTTACGATAATGCGGCGTGCACAGGTACAACGCTGCCCTGCTGAGACAAATGCAGATTGGATTGCAATATTTACCACTGCATCAATATCAGTTGCTTCATCGATAATGAGTGCGTTATTTCCACCCATTTCTAAAGCAAGAATCTTCTCTGGTGCACCTGCCATTTGTTTATGCAAGTGATAACCTGTATTAGCACTGCCTGTGAAAAGTAAACCATCAATTTGCTCTGCTGTTGCCAGTGCTTCTCCAGTGCTACGGCCACCTTGAACGATGTTGAGTACGCCATTTGGCAGACCTGCTTGTTGCCATAATTTTGCCGTTTCTTCTGCAGTCCAAGGCGTTAATTCACTTGGTTTGAATACAATGGTATTACCAGCAATTAGTGCGGGTACGATATGACCATTGGGCAGATGACCTGGAAAATTATAAGGGCCAAATACAGCAAGCACACCATGAGGACGATGACGTAAAGAAGCAACTCCATCAGGCATTTCTGTTTTACTGAAGCCTGTCCGCTGATGATAAGCTCGAATTGAAATTGCGATTTTGCCAATCATCGCCTGCACTTCCGTTAAAGTTTCCCAGAACGGCTTTGAGGTTTCTTGGCTAATGACTTCTGCTAATTGACTTTTATTTTGCTCAAGTAATGCCGCAAAACGCTCAATAATAGCGACACGATCTTCTAAATCTAAACGTGCCCATGCTGGAAATGCTTGGCGTGCAACTAAGCAAGCATGATCTACATCAGTTTTGCTCGCTTCATGACCTGACCAAAGCGTTTGATTGGTCACAGGATTTGTTTTGGTAAACGCAGTACCTTGTCCTTGTACCCACGCACCATTGATTAATAATGCACCTTGTGACATTAGTGATTCTCCATTTTTTCTAATGCTAAAACTCGGACTTCATCGCCCTCAGCAACGTTGAGTGCTTGAGCTTGTTCTGCTGTCATCAACAAATTATCGTTATCTTGCAACTTGTTATTAATGAGCAGGACGCAATAATCTTGGTATTCATCATTTGCAACTAAGTATTGAACTTCTGCGCGTTCAATCTGTTCTGCAATGTTGACTTTCAACAGTCGACTTTCTTTCACTGCACGAAGATCGGCTGTGTTCGCTTCTAAGGTTGGACCTGCATCAAAAATATCGACATAGCCTTGATACTTCAGACCTTCTGACATCAGCACTTTCGCCGCAGGTTTTGTCTGAGGATGAACCTCTGCAATCACGGCCCTTGCTTCGTTGGGTAGCAAATCGACGTACAATGGAAATCTCGGCATTAATTCAGCAATAAATGCTTTTTGCCCTACGCCACTCAAGTAATCCGCAGCAGCAAAATCCATATTAAAAAAATGATTGCCTAGCGCATCCCAGAATGGCGAAAAGCCATTTGCGTCTGAGAATCCACGCATTTCTGCGATTAGTCTTTCTTCAAAATATCGACGAAAAGCGGCGATAAATAAAAAACGTACTTTAGATAGAAATTTTCCGTTTTGATTCACACGATATTCAGGATCGAGGAACAAGGTACATAGTTCGCTACAACCCGTATGATCATTACTCAGATATAACGTGTCTAAAGTTTTATATACGTCCAATGCTTTTGACGCATGTACTTGTTTTGCAATTCGGAAGTTATAGAAAGGCTCTCTTAAACCAACTGCAACTTCGATTGCACTGACTCCAACAATTTTTTGAGCTGTGGTATCTTCAAGTACAAATAAATAACTTGCATCTTCTTTCTCAGCTAGCCCAGCCAATGTATTGGTTGTACGTGTAATACGTTCAGCTAAAATTTCTTTGTTTTGTGGAAGAGAGGTCAAGCCGATGCCTGACTCTCCTGCTCTTTGCGCTAAACGATAAATATCATCTAAGTCCCGATGCGCGGCATGTCTAACAATCATCATGGTTAGATGCTCACAACAGATTTAGAAACGTGCTAATGCACGAGCAAAACGCGTTAAACCTTCATCAATATCCTTTTGTGGAATGATAAGTGAAGGCGTAAAACGAACAACATCACCACCAGCGACAAGTGCTAATAGCCCTTCCTCACCTGCTAATGTCACGATATTTTTTGCTTTGCCTGCATGTTCATCTTTCAGTACGCAACCAATCAATAAACCTTGCCCACGGATTTCTTTAAATAAACCGTATTCAGCATTCAATTTATTTAATGCATCAACGAAATATTGGTGACGCTGCTTGACGCCATCCAAAACTTCAGGGGTATTAATAAACTCAAATACCGCCCCCGCGACTGCACAAGCCAATGGATTACCGCCATAGGTTGTACCATGATCACCAACAACATACATGTTTGCGTATTTATCAGTAGTAATCATTGCACCGATAGGAAAACCACCACCTAGTGCTTTTGCTGTGGTTAAAATATCAGGGGTTACACCTGTATTCATGTAGGCATAAAGTGAGCCTGTACGACCAACACCCGTTTGTACTTCATCAAAAATCAGTACAGCACCTTTTTCATCACACAGCGCACGTAGACCTTTTAAGAATTCGATATCAGCAGGTAGAACACCGCCTTCACCTTGGATTGGCTCTACGATAACCGCGCAAGTTTCATCTGTAATGACAGCTTTTGCAGCTTCTAAATCATTGAATGCTGTATGCTCAATGCCACCTGGTAATGGTGCAAAATCTTGTGAATATTTAGGTTGTCCGCCAGCAGTTACTGTAAATAAGGTACGACCGTGGAATGCATTTTTAAATGCAACAATGTGATTCTTGTGAGGATTGCCGCTGAGTAAGCCAACTTTACGCGCAAGTTTTAATGCTGCTTCGTTTGCTTCTGCACCTGAGTTACAGAAAAAGACTTTATCCGCGAACGTGTTTTCAACTAATTGTTTTGCAAGGCGTAACACTGGTTCATTGGTATAACCATTACCAATATGCCAAAGTTTTTGCGCTTGTTCTGTTAATGCATTTACTGCAACAGGATGTGCATGACCTAAAGCGTTAACTGCAATTCCACCTGCAAAATCGATATATTCTTTATCGTCTTGATCCCAAATACGAGAACCTTCGCCACGAACTAAAATGAAATTTGCTGGAGCAAAAACTGGAACCATCCAATCATTAAAGTTGCTACGTGTAATTGCTACATCACTCATTTTATTTACTCACTTCCTGTTTTGATATTCAGGCTTGCTGAATGTTCAACAAGCCATATTTTGAAATTTGAAAACTAACCTGGGAAAATACCGCGTTCTTTACGTGCTTTTAAAATACGCTCACAAGCCAAGATGTAGGCTGCTGTACGCAAGCTACATTCTTTCTGTGCTGCGGTATTCCAAACATCCGCAATGGCTTGGATCATCAACTTATCGAGACGTTCATTGATTTCGTCTTCGCTCCAGAAGTAGCTCGCCATATCTTGAACCCATTCAAAATAACTTACGGTTACACCACCAGCGTTACAGATCACGTCAGGTACAACCGTAATGTCACGGCTTACGAAAACATCATCAGCTTCTGGATAAGTTGGACCATTTGCACCTTCAAGTACGATTTTCGCTTTTAGGTTTTTCGCACGCTCAACTGTAATCTGACCTTCCAATGCTGCTGGGATGAGGATATCCATGTCGATCGTCCAGAACTCTTCGTCTGAAATAATCGTTGCATTTTCAAAACCCATTACACCGCCGTGTTCAGCAACATATTTTTGTAATGCTTTAACGTTAAGGCCTTCAGCATTAAAGATTGTGCCCGTATGGTCTTGTACAGCTACGATCTTTGCGCCAGCATGGTTAAATAGGTATGCAGCTTCATTACCAACGTTACCAAAACCTTGAACAGCAACTTTACTGCCTTCAACGGGTAATTTGATGCGTTCTGCAACTTGCATACCTGTCACAAATACACCGCGACCCGTCGCACGAACACGACCAAGTGAACCACCGAGATGAACAGGTTTACCTGTTACAACCCCAGTTACGGTATGACCTTTGATGCTTGAATATGTGTCCATCATCCAGCCCATGATGTTTGGATTTGTACCAACATCTGGTGCAGGAATATCAATTTGTGGACCGATGATTGAACTGATTTCACTGGTGAAACGACGTGTCAAACGTTCTAATTCACGTGGCGAAAGTTCTTTAGGATTTACGCGAATACCGCCTTTAGCACCGCCAAAAGGTAGATTCAAAACTGCAGTTTTAATCGTCATCCAAGCTGACAAAGCCATCACTTCGTTGAGTTCAACATCTTGGTGATAGCGAATACCGCCTTTACCTGGACCACGTGATAGGTTGTGTTGAACACGGTATCCTTCAAAGTGGCGAATTGTTCCGTCGTCCATAACAATTGGTACATCGACGATTAATGTACGCTTTGGACTTTTTAAAGTATTAACAAAATTGCCTAGATCAGCATCTAAATATGGTGTCACTCGATCAATTTGAGTGAGATATGTTTGCCAAGCACCATTATTTTGAGCCGCATATGATAAAGACATCATCTATTCCTTAATTAATCAATTGTCCCTGTTTCTTATAGATTCCCTTTTCAGGGCTGCTATCTACCCCGCCATCCATAGGTACATTTCGCATCATTTACTTGAATTAAAATGTTTGGGGCTTTGTATGGACACTATTATTAAGAATCAAAATGATTCACAAAATTCTTTATTATGATTAAAATGAATTAATTTTTATCAATTTGCTAATAGTAAGTATCAAAATGAACAATGTTGATCATATAATATTAGGATTACTCAAAGACAATGCACGGATGTCAATAACAGACTTGGCAGCAAAAGCTAAAGTGTCTCGAGCGACTGTCCAAAAGCGAATTGAGTACATGGAATCTACAGGAATTATCACGGGTTATACGGTACGTTTTCGTCCAAACGCTGAGAAAAATATTATCCGTGCATGGATGAATATCATGGTTGAAGGCACAAAAGCTCAGGCCGTAATCCGCCAGCTCCGTCTTGAAACAGCGGTTGAGCGACTTCATACAACGAATGGTAAATGGGATATTTTGGTCGAGTTACAGTCTGATAGTTTAGAAAATTTCGACAAGGCTCTTGAACGCATCCGCAATATTTCAGGGATTTATAATAGTGAAACCAGCATTTTACTTTCGACTTATAAAACTTAAAAAATTCATGTAATTTAATTGTTATGATTAAATTCCTCAGAGTTTTTGAGTTTGCTTTGAGGAATTTTATTTAACGTTCAAACTAAATTCGCCCAACTTCAAAGTATGGAATTAAATGTTGATCAAAATTAGGGCGAGGATCTCCTTCAAAACTAATAAATCCGTGCATTCCTGTTAAACGTTCACCTTTATAAAATTGGTTCAGTTGATGACGTGGATCTTTATGCGATAACGTGAAGCTAATTACTCCTACACCTAAAGCCTTAGATTTTTGATGTGCATCTTTCAGCATTTGATGATGTAAATGAAGTTTGTTGGGGTTACATAGCAAAGTATGTAAAACATGATATTTCAGAGAATCTCCTAGTTTTGGTAATGGCATCATCTTGGTTATTCGCGTAGACAAGTTATAAATCGGTCTAAAAAAACCGATCAGTGAACTGTAGTGCAAAATCTTGGTTTGCTTGACTGAGTGCTGATCCCACAAACCAAACATTCCAACTAATTTATCGTTTTGAAAATAGAGTTGAAAATCGGACAATCTGATCCCTGAAAAATAGGTATGATCTTCTGTTAACTCATTGAAATCGTATGCTGGAATAAAGTTAAAGTAAGCTGACATTTCTGCAATGAAGTTATTCATTTGCTGAATATGTTCGACTTGCGCAGTGCATGAGTGAAGTTGATTTGAAGCTTGCTGTTGTTCGGTCTTATTTAAAAATGAACTGACATTCTTTGTGTTGCCTAAATCGGTCAATGTCAGCGTTTCAATTAATCCTTCATCATAATAATCTGGCATACCTGTTTTTGAGGTTTGCATGGCAGCGCGTGCTGCATGATTATCATCGAAAATAATCATTTGGCTGTAATTAGGTTCAAACATTGTTTGTCTAACGTGCGCCCCTAAATTTTTTACGAGTGATTTACCGCGATAGTTAGGATCAACACGTAAATCACTGGCATAACGAAGGTTACTTATTTTTTGATTTACAAAACAAGGGCGATAACCATTGCTATAACAAGCCACTTTTTCCGATGTGGTGGTATCTTCAATTACAACATGCAATTTATTGCGGTACAAAATGTCAGATGCTTTAAAGTAACTGGGTTCACGCTGGAAACTAATTTGCACGCCTTTGGTGGTCATTGGAACTGCGATTAATGCACGCAATGCTGCATCATCAGCATGTGTGGCTTCTCTAGTAACAAGGTTACTCTCAATCTTTTCCACTGAATTATTATTGTTCATTTTTAATTTACCTGTTGGTTTGCACTTGGTACGAGATCATTCAATCGTCCCATTTGATCTAATAGCTGATAAACAAACACAATTTCATCTTGTTCATTGACTGTTTTTTGTGTTTGAACATCGAGTAGCTTTTGTTCCGTGTTCAATAGATCAAAAGTAGTTTTTGTACCTAAATCGAATTCTTTGCGGGTATATACAAATGCAATCGAAGCCGCATCAATTGCATTTTGAAGTGCGTCTTTATTTTGACGGATCGTTTGTAGTTGAGCAAAGGTTGTACGTGTACGTTGATTTAAATCCAATTCAAGGGTTTTAATTTTTTGCTCGGCAAGGTCTATATCTGCTCGCGCTTTTTTGATGTTTGCCCGATTTAGACCATCATCATATAGCGGGACATTTAGCTGCACGCCAACCATATAGTTATTACTTTCTGAACCGATATAACTTGCTTCATGTTGCCTACCTGCTCTACTGGTAAGCATCACCGTTGGCCACAGCTCTCGCTTTGTTAAGGCAAATTGTTTTTCAGCTGCCTGTTTTTCATATTTTGCTTGCATTAACGCGGGATGAGTTTTTGTTTGCGACAAAATTTCATCTAAACTATTCGAAATTTGAGGTAAATGTGAGATAGGTACTAATTGTTCAGCACTAAGTCCAGTGACTTGATAAAACTGTGCTTCGCTAATGGTCAAATTTGACTGAGCTTGAGTGACATCAGCCTGCCCTTGTGCAACTTGAGCCAAAACTTGCGCCAAATCTGCACGTGTAATCATGCCTACGTCAAAACGTCGTTGTGATTCGTACAACGAACGCTGTAAGTTAGACATGGTTTTCTTTCTAAGCTCTAAAACTGCTTTTTTCTTTAAAACATCGGTATATACCATCACAGTATTTAAAATGGTTTCTGATCGTTGATCGGATAGACCTTGGGAACGTGCAGAAAGCTGGTTTTTCGCAACATCGATTCCTAAACGATGTCGACCAGAAGTATAAACAGGATAGTCTAATTGCAACTGTAGACTTCTCCCTTTTCGATTACCCTCTGTTGGAAAGAACACATCGGAAGGCGTCTCTATTTTTTCGTAATCTAGTTGCCCCACTAAATTTACTTTCAGACCATCACGTTGTTTCGCTTGCTCAAGTGTTGCAGCAGACTGACCAACATTTAAGCGACTTAACTCCAACTGACTTTCATGCCTTAAACTCGCAGATAAAGCATCATCTAGCGTCATCGCATGAATGGGAAAGCAAATACTGAAAGCACCTAAGCATAGAAAAGACTGATATTTTAAAACAAGCTTTCTGAACACGTTGATCCCTTTTTTCATAGCTGTTCCAAACTATTCAAACTGACTTTCTTTAAAGGTTCTGGCTTTATGTTTCCTTCAATAATGCCATCAAACATGACTAGTTTTTTATAAGCATTCCAACCGTTATTTGCTTGTCTAATTTGTGGTTGATCAAGCTGTCCAAGGTTACGCGCAAGTTCATAATGAAAGTTTTCCCGTAACAACTCATCGATATATGAACCATCAATTGAGTGGTGAATGTCTCCCTCAAATAGCACACAATAAAAAGGTTTAACTCGTTGTTCTGTATCAATTGCCAGTAAAGAAATTGCTTTAGATTCTGTCTGGTTAAGTTGAGATAACAGCTGTTGCGCAGTTTCAGGCGCTAATTTTTCACCAACCAGGTCTACGCCAAAACGACGGCCTTGGAACTCAAAACACGGAATTTGCTCTAAGAAATCTGTTACACGTAGACAATCATCTAAGCAGTAACGAAGTAAACCATTGCCTGAGGTAATGATAGGACTAACAACATCTCCTTTTTTCAGCTTCCATGAAGGAATGATTTGCCCCTGTTTTTCACCTTCGAGATATTCAAACTCATAGAAATGACTTTGATAAGCAAGTGGATAGTGTTGATCATAAGGAATTGTTACCACACCTTCAGTTGCCCATAAGCCCTTACCTTCAAACTGAACATGCGGCAAACGTTGTTGTAATTTATTTGCCCATGCTTTTGATCCAGCCGTATCCCAGCTAGAAACCAAACTTAATTTTGGCCAAAGCTTTTTGAAATCAATCTCATGTCCATTTGAACTGTTTATGAGACGATCTGCACTTTTTGGGCAATGTGGCGCATCGACTTGCTTAAGAGAAAGCTGTCTTGTTCCCCATGTTCCTCGTTGTAATACTTCGGCAACTTCCTGTTGCATCGCCTCTAAACGGTCTAGTAATTGCAAAGCAAAAGTTGGACTCCAAACCGAAATCATGGCCAGATTACGGTTGGCAACTAAATAACAAATAGTTGCAAATAGCGCATCATCAGCATTTGCTGCAAAGGCGATATTGCTAGGAACGGCTTGTGTAAATTTAGATAAAACACGTTTGCCTATGCCCAATAACGCACTATCATCATTCAGATTTTTATCTTTCAGTACTACCCTTTGACTCTCAGGTAACCATGAGACTGACCAATAATGCGTTCCAGACTGTAGCTCAGGACATTTGCGATACAGACTTGCTAGCCAAGGTGCGATGGCATGATCAAGTTCATCTAAAAACTGCTTGGTGTATGGAATAAATTTGATTTGCTCGCTTGAGCCGCTGGTTGGCTGAAAGCGTACAAGTTTGCTACTGGAAAGTGCTAGTTTCTGATCACGATACAAATTGATTTCTTCTCTCCAAGCCGCATATCGCGTTGATGGAAAGGCTTGTACAAATTGCTCGTAGTCTTGAACACCTTTACTGTTTGCTAAGCTTGATGTTGCTAAAATTGCACCTAGAATTTCTCTTTGAGTTACTTCCAAAGCAGAAAAACTCTTTTTAAATTTTCGATCAGAACTATCACACCATTGCTTTAAAATAATATGTGATCCAGATGTTAGCCAGTCGACATATTTCATTGTAAGACTCCTTGGCGATGTGCTTGTTGATTAACAATCGCTTCGTACTTACCTTTACTCACAGGTTTTCTCATCAGCTTTACAGGAAAACGAGCGAGATCTTTCCAGCCTAATCGTCCGATACAAGGGAGTTCTGTACCCGTTACCCATGTTGGATTCTTTTGCTCAAAGAAATGAATATTAGGATTTTTGACACGCATTTCTTCAGTGATCGGAGCAACCTCTCCTTTCAACGGCTGGTAGTCATCACCAAAGTTCAATAAGCCAATGTCTTTGTCGTAATATTCTCCAAAGAAATTCTCACAGTAATGTTCGATCACTGTAGACAAATGCTGGTTTTCATCTTTGATATTTGGGTAATAAACGTAGTAGTTATTTGCCAATAACAAATAGGTTTTATAGCCCTTAGAAATAAGCAGCCAATACAACTCATTAAACGGATATTTCACTCGAAGCTTAATCATCAGTTTTAGCATTGAGCTTTGTAGTGTACGCGTTCCCCAATATGCTTTTAGAATGACAGTGTCACCACTAAATAAGACGGTATAGTCTTTTCCATTTAAATAAAAATGTTGTACAGCAACAGTAGAAAAACCAACGATTTCATCTGTTTCTGAGTTGAAAATTAAAATTGCTCCGCTTTTCTTTTTAAAATCATCCGCAAAAATTGAAAATTTTGTATTCTCATAATATTGCTCATAAATAGAATACATTGCTTTCAATCGATCAATATCGATTTGCTCCTTTTCAATATACTGACCATAAGTTGTTTCCTTACTATTGAATATTGAAATTAGCTTGTACGTTTTATTAATCATGACTCTAACCTCTAATTTTAGACATGAGTTAGCCTCTATCTCATATGAAATATTTAAAACTCATATAACCGTTATTTTTATAAAGGCAGTATTTGTATAATTACGCCTTTTTGATTTTTCATTTTTTGAAAATTACCCTCTAACTAAACGCTACATATCCATCTTTTTCCCCCTATCCATAAAGAATGTTAAGAATGCAGTAACGAACATAATGATTGAGAGCATGCGCAATAAATCATTAAAACTGGACGTTAATGCTTGATAATGAATATCTCGATAAATAATGCTGAGTGCGATCTGTTGAGCATTGGTCCCGATTTCTTGATACTGCGCTGTGAGCTGATCTAAACGTTCAATGAAAAGCCAATTCTGTGGCGTCATGTACTGATTTAATTGAGTCACATGCAAAGCGGTTAACCAGTCAAGTGATGAGTTAATCAGAGCTAATCCCACTGCACCGCCGATATTTCGCATGAGGTTATAAATACCGCTGGCATCCGCTACTTTACTCAGTGGTAAGGTGCTCATTGCAAGATGGGAAACAACGATCAAACAGATCATGAGTCCAATACCACGATAAATTTGTGGCCAAAACATAAAGTCATAATCGCTATGAATACTTAGGTGTGAGTTCAGCCAAACGCCAAATCCCGCTAGAATCATGCCGACAAAAACTGTTTTTCGGGTATCAAAATTTGGAATAAGCCATGCCAAAAATGGTGCAAAGCAAAACATTACAACGCCAGTCACCATCATAATGTGACCGATCTGACTACTATTCATTTCACGGACTTGCCCAAGGAAAACAGGGATCATATAACCCAATCCGTACAGTGCCATGCCGATCACAAAGGTGGTGATAGAACTCAAGGTAAAGTTTTTGTTTTTAAATACACTTAAATCGAGTAATGGCTTGGGTTGCGTAAAACTTCGAGAAAAGAAGATCAAACCACCAACAACGCAGATGATGAACGCATTTCTTACGCCTGAATCAGCAAACCAATCATGTCGCGCACCTTCATCAAGGAAATACTCTAAACCGCCTAAGAACATCGCCATACCAATTAAGCTCAGCCAGTCCATTGTTCTAATCAGTGAGTAATTCGCACGATCAATACTTGGCCCTGAATATATGATGGTTGCAATGATGATTCCTGGCACAATGTTGATCAAAAACATCCAGTGCCATGAAAAGTTATTGGTAAGCCATCCCCCGATCGTTGGCCCAATCGCAGGTCCAAGAGTGCTGATCATCCCAAATAACACCAAAGGCAAAGAGCGTTTAGCTTCAGGAAATAAAATATAAAGCGCAGTCATCGACGTTGGAATCATACCGCCGCCCATAAAACCTTGAATGGCACGAAAGACCAATAAGCTTTCTAGATTCCATGCCAACGCACAAAGTAATGAGCTGATGGTAAATCCGATCGCACACAAGGTGTAATAAACCCGTGTAGATAGGACGCGACATACAATGCTAGACATTGGAATTGCAATAATTTCAGCGACTAAATAGACCGTTTGTACCCATGTCACTTCATAGCGACTTGCACTCATTCCAGCTTGAACTTCATTTAAAGAACTGGCGACAATTTGGATATCTAAAATTGCCATGAAGTTGCCAAAGATCATTGCGATGAAGATGACCCAAGCTGTTTTTGGTGCAAACTTCCACTCACCGTCAAAATGCTTATCCATTATTTTCTACCTAGAATTTTTATTATTAGGTTTTTAAATCGACGGTTGCATTAACCGACATTCCAGGTTTTATAAGATCGATATGTGGACTTGAATCTATGGCAATTCGGACAGGAATTCGTTGGACAACTTTATTGAAATTTCCTGTTGCATTATCAGGTGGCATCATAGAAAACGTTGCACCTGATGCTGGTGAGAAACTCTCAATCTTGCCTGTGTATGTGAGGCTTGGATAAGCATCAATCTTTAATTTAACTTTCTGACCAATATGCATTTTTTCAATCTGAGTTTCTTTGAAGTTCGCCTCTACATACAAACTCCCCTCAGGAATGATTGCCATTAGACGTGTTTGAGGTGAAACTCGTGATCCTTTCTGAATTGCAAGGCTGCCTACTTTTCCAGATACAGGACTGATTACTTTAGAGGAATCTAAATCGATACGATAAAGATCTAATGTGGCATTTGCGCTTTGAATATCTGCTAATAACTGTGCTCTACCCGCCTGCAAACTTCCTAACTGAGCTTCAGCAGAATTTACAGCTGCTTGAGCTTTGGTTAGTTGTGCTTGAGCTGATAAGTATTGAGACTGAATATTGTCAAAATTCTGTCGTGTAATCACACCATCTTTAAGCAAATCTTGATAACGAGTATAATCTTTCTTTAAGCGAGATAAGTCTGCTTGTGCAGCAATAACACCACTATTCGCTTCGCTAATTGTTGATTTAGCAGACCTTTCATTTTGTTGTTGAACATCAAGCGCTGCTTTTTTTAAGGTCACAACAGATTGTGCTTGATCATAACGAGCTTGATAATCACGATGGTCAAGTATCGCTAAGGCTTCACCTTTTTTTACCACTTGGTTGTCTTGAATGATTAAATCAACAACTTCGCCTGATATCTTAGGCATCACCCAAGTGACATCAGCCTGAACATAAGCATTATCAGTAGATTGGTAAAATCTGTATACGAAGAAATAATACAAAATACCAATCAAGAGAAATAATAACAGTGCAGCAAATACAGCCCACGTTATTTTCTTTCGACCTTGGAAATCTGTATCAGTTTCAAGCTGAGCCACGTTATCCATATTTTTTCCGCTTAATTGTAATGCACAGTTTTTTGTTTTGACCTAATAAGAGTTAGGCTTTTATTTCACATAACTTTTCATCTTGTTTTATATGAATAAAAAGTTACAAAGTAATAATTGGCGTGGATTATCATTCCAGTTGAAATAAGTTGTCATTGACCATTTTTTTAACTTAGCTTTATTTTGTGTCAATTAAATTTCAATCATAAAAATAATTTAAAATAATTATATAACGCGTGCTTTTTTATAAACTTATCATTGCTAGATAATGTGTGGAAAACATAAATACTTATTAAAGTTAAACTTTTCTGAACAATGCATACATTTTTATTAAAAAATCTTTGCGTGCTTTATTACATATATGTTTTTATTTTGTAAAACATTTGTAATAAATAATACTATTTAAATAGGTTTTAAATCAACTTTTTAATATGCATATAATTAGTTTTTTCAGATGAAATATATTCACCTATTTAATGAAAGCTGCTCATCTTATAATAAGGATTATTGAGAATTCCGACAAAATACAGTTCTGTAAATAGACTAATATTATTTATTCATAATCTATATTTTGTCGAAGTGATGAGTTATATATCGATACGATAGAAGATTTTTGCATTGTCTCTAAAAATTTCTTGCAGTGCCTGTATGCCATAAGGCTCAAGTATTTGAGCATATGCGGTGATTAGATCGCCTAGTTTTGCATTTGGCTTATCCATTGGAAAATTTGAAGCATATAAAATTCTATTTGTTCCAAAACAATCTACAGCATGATGAATGAGTGGTGACAATAAATGCACTAATTCATTCACAGAAGCTGTTCTATTTTCCTGATAAAAGCAGTGCCCTAATACAGGCATCATCAGACCTGAAATTTTTGTATACACATTTTTCTGTTGCGCTAATTCAGAAATATCTGATTTCCATTGCTCAAAAATCTTACTTCTTTCTACTTCAGTTCGCCCAGTGCGTTTCCCTACTTTTCCAAACATGCCAACTGGCGTTGCTAAGTGATCAAGCATAATCGGAGTCTCTGGAAAATATTTCGCTAAATAACTAACATCTTTAATTTGATGTGAATAAACCCAAGCATCAAAAGATAAGTTCATCGAGGCTAAACTTTCGAAACCCTTTAAAAATTTTTTTGAGCGATAAAGCTCTGCTTTATCAGTCCAACGATGCACACCTGAATCAGAATGCCACGCTGCCATTTTTCGTATTCCGCGAAATACTGGACTAGCATCGACATGAGCTTTCAATATGTCTTTAAATTTTTTGTGTCTTGGATCAGCAGTGCCGATGATTGCACCTAATTTTATACCTTGTTCTTCAAAAGGTAGCTGGTTGATCCAATCAGTTTCCTCTACAACGCCAAAACCTTTTTGATGATGCCAACTCGCTTCGATATGAACGACACTTTCAACCTTATAAACATCATTATCTGCTTTAAAATCATGGGGTAAGTAAGGTGCTAAGGCATACTTTGTGATACCTAATGTATCTATTAAATCTTTAGGTTTAACAATCCTAACGATCTTATCCATAAGGTACGGAGAATGACCAAAAACTTTTACCAATAAAGCAGCAGAATGTGGCGTGTGGTAAGGATCCCATTGATGAATATGTGGATCAATGATTGGAAAATTGAGTTTTTGCATCGTTATTCTCTTAATTTAAAAATCCATTTTTCAAATTTTATATCTTGCAAATTTGAGTGTTTGAAAAAGCTTACTGAAGTGCTTCATATTTATAAAATGATTTATAGTAATTGTTGGCTATGAAGTTTATTCATGCGCGAAAGCTATATCGCCAAACAAACCAAAAGTAATCAATTGTTTGGCGATAGATGTTTAGATTCTCAAGGTTTAGTCTTCTGCTTGCCCCCATTGAAAAGGTGCTTTTTTATATTCAATACCTTCCAAATCATAAACTTGGAAAACAGCATCGTATATTGCCTGTACATCCTCACTATTATCCATTGCTCTAGCTGTGATGAATATGGGACTAACAGCGCCACTATCTAAGATAGGAATATAGACTAAATGCGGAAAACGAATTGTATCTGCGCTTGCAGGAATCACGCAAAGCCCTTCACCTGCTGCAACTAAACCTAAAGCAAGCTGTATTTCTCTAAGCTCACGAATATTTTGTGGAGATAGACTATGTTCAGCAAAGATATTTAAAAGTTGACTCGAAAAATTTGGTTTAGGCGTATTCGGATAAACAAATAATTTTTCATCTACCAGATCAGCTAAATGAACACCTTCAACACGTTGGGCAATTGGATGACTAGAATGCGCAGCAACAACTAATCTTTCCTTTCGTAATAAGACACGCTTTACGGCAGGATCACTGATTCTGAGTCGACCAAAACCAACATCAATCCGCCCTTCTTTTAAAGCTTGGATTTGCTCGGTTGTACTCAGCTCAATGAGTTGAATATTTAAATTTGGGTTTTGCTGTCTATATAAATAAATAATCCGAGGCAATAAACCAAACAATAATGATCCGACAAATCCAATCGTCAAGGTTCGTTCAATGAGACCAATCCGCTTGGTCATACTTTTGACTTCTTCCGCATTAGACAAAAGTTTGAGGGCATGTTGATAGAGAAACTGCCCTGCTGTCGTAGTTTGTAGTGGCCGACTCCCTCTTTCGAAAAGTTGCACACCGAGTTCATTTTCAAGGTTTTGAATTTGTCTACTCAATGGTGGCTGAGCAATGAACAGCCTTTCAGCCGCTTTGGTAAAGCTTTGTTCTTCCACCACTGCGACAAAATAACGTAGATATCTGAGTTCCATTCTTTATCTCCATACCTAATAGGTATAAAAAAATACATATTCAGTCTTAGACACAGTTTAATCATTCTTTTAAGGTATAGGAAGGACATAAAGAACCAGTGATGGTGTGAAATGTATAAATCTGTCGAAACCATATTAGTTGATATTCCAACGATTCGTCCACACAAGCTTTCAGTAACAACAATGCAAACTCAAACATTAGTTTTGGTCAAAGTTACTACTGAAAATGGCGTGGTGGGTTGGGGTGAAGCCACAACAATTGGTGGGTTGAACTATGGTGAAGAAAGCCCTGAAAGTGTTAAGGCGAATATAGAGACCTATTTCGCTCCATTATTACTTTCAATCAAACAACCGTTGAATTTTGCTCAAACTTTTAAGTTGATCCGTAAAAGTATCAATGGTAACCGATTTGCAAAATGTGCCATTCAAACCGCGCTCTTGGATATTCAAGCAAAGCTATTAAATCTTCCTTTAAGTGAAGTTTTAGGTGGTCGTTTACGTGATCGTTTACCCGTGCTTTGGACCTTGGCTTCTGGCGATACAGATAAAGATATTGCTGAAGCTAAGAAAATGATTGAGCTAAAACGCCACAATATTTTCAAGTTAAAAATCGGTTCAAATCCGCTTCAACATGATGTTGATCACGTCATTGCGATTAAAAAAGCATTGGGTGCGGACATTAGTATTCGTGTCGATGTAAATCGTGCGTGGTCTGAGCTTGAATGCATTAGTGGTATTCAACAACTGCAAGATGGTGGGATTGATCTCATTGAGCAACCTTGTGCGATTGAACAAACCGAAGTTTTGACGCGTTTAACACAACGTTTTGATGTTGCAATTATGGCTGATGAAGCATTAACAGGTCCTGATAGTGCATATCGTCTAGCACATCAACATGCAGCTGATGTTTTTGCAGTAAAAGTTGAACAATCAGGTGGTCTGATTGAGGCGTGTGAAGTCGCAAAAATTGCCAAACTTGCAGGGATTGACCTCTATGGCGGCACGATGCTTGAAGGGCCTATCGGAACGATCGCATCTGCCCATGCTTTTAGCACTTTTGAAAGCCTTGCGTTTGGAACAGAGTTGTTTGGTCCTTTGCTACTCACTGAAGAAATCTTAAAAACACCTTTGCAATATGAAAATTTTGAATTGGTTGTACCGCAAGCAGCTGGCTTAGGTATTGAGATTGATGAAGACAAAATTGAGCAATTGCGACGCAAAGCATAAGGAGAAAAACATGTTATTTCAGGTTCGCATGGATGTACATATTCCACTCGATATGCCAGTTGAACAAGTTAATGAAATTAAAGCTGTAGAAAAGGCGTATTCACAAGATTTACAGCGTCAAGGCAAGTGGCGTCATATTTGGCGTATCACGGGTCAGTATTCAAATATCAGTATTTTTGATGTCGAAAGCAACGAAGAACTGCACAACATTTTGCAAGGTTTACCACTGTATCCGTACATGAATATCGAAGTAATGGCGATGAATCGTCATCCCTCATCTATTCGTGAAGATGACAGTTGAGCAAATGAATTTAATCACTCTGAAGCATAGTGAAATGTTCTCAGAATTTAGCTGAAACAAGGAATGTGGCAAGGCAATAAAGCAACCAAGAGTTCGTTTACCCGCCACAAACGCTATAAGCATACTTAAGGAGAAATAGTATGAATCGTCAAGAAATCGATGCGCTAGTTAAACAAATGAATGTTGATACTGCGACTAGTGAAGTTGATCAACGTGTTCAAAGTATTGTTGTTCGTTTATTAGGTGATTTGTTCCAAGCGATTGAAGACTTGGATATCCAACCCTCAGAAGTATGGAAAGGTCTTGAATATTTTACTGATGCTGGTCAAGCCAATGAATTAGGCTTACTCGCAGCAGGTTTAGGTTTAGAGCATTATTTAGATTTGCGTGCTGATGAAGCCGATGCTAAAGCCGGTATTACGGGTGGCACACCTCGTACAATTGAAGGCCCACTCTATGTTGCTGGTGCACCTGAATCAGTAGGTTTTGCACGTATGGATGATGGCTCTGAATCAGACAAAATTGATACTTTAATTATTGAAGGTAAAGTCACTGATACTGATGGCAATATCATTGAAGGCGCAAAAGTTGAAGTGTGGCATGCCAATAGTTTAGGTAACTACTCTTTCTTTGATAAATCTCAATCTGATTTCAACTTACGCCGTACCATTTTAGCTGATGCTGCAGGTAAATATGTTGCACTGACAACCATGCCTGTTGGTTATGGCTGCCCACCAGAGGGTACGACCCAATTTGTACTCAATAAATTAGGTCGTCATGGCAATCGCCCATCTCATGTTCATTATTTTGTTTCTGCACCCGGCTTCCGTAAATTGACAACACAATTCAACATCGAAGGTGATCAATATTTATGGGATGACTTCGCGTTCGCTACACGCGATGGTTTAGTTGCAACTGCTGTGGATGTGTCTGATCAAGCTGAAATGCAACGTCATGGTTTAGATAAACCATTCAAACACATCACTTTCAATATTGAACTTGTGAAAGATATTGATGCAGCACCTTCTACTGAAGTAGATCGTCGTCGCGCTAGCGCATAACTCAGCCTATTTGGAACTGAGTTAGCGACTGAAAAGTGTTAGCTCAGGACTTCCCCCCTTGGAAAGTCGGAGAACGGACATGCCACGAATTCCTGTAATTAATACTAGCCATCTTGATCGTATCGATGAGTTATTGGTCGACAATGAAGAAACAGGTGAATACAAACTTCATCGCTCTGTATTTACTGATCAAGCATTGTTTGATTTAGAGATGAAATACATCTTTGAAGGTAACTGGGTCTATTTGGCACATGAAAGCCAAATCCCTAGAAATAATGATTTTTACACCACCTATATCGGTCGCCAACCAATCATTATTGCGCGGAACCGTAATGGTGAATTAAATGCCATGATTAATGCATGTTCACATCGTGGAGCACAACTTTGCCGTCATAAACGTGGTAATAAAGCAACGTACACATGCCCTTTCCATGGTTGGACATTTAACAATTCAGGTAAGTTACTTAAAGTAAAAGATCCAAGTGATGCTGGATACTCAGATTGTTTTAACCAAGATGGTTCACATGATTTAAAGAAAGTTGCAAAGTTTGAAAATTATAAAGGTTTCTTATTTGGCAGCTTAAATCCAGATGTACCTTCATTGGAAGAATTCTTAGGTGAAACCACAAAAATCATCGACATGATCGTTGGTCAATCAGAACAAGGCTTAGAAGTTCTACGTGGTTCATCAAGTTATACCTATGAAGGTAATTGGAAGCTCACAGCTGAAAATGGTGCTGATGGCTACCATGTATCAGCGGTTCACTGGAATTATGCTGCGACCACTCAACATCGTAAAGAAGCTGAAGCTGGCGATAATATCCGTGCGATGAGTGCAGGATCATGGGGTAAACAAGGTGGCGGTTCATATGGTTTTGAACATGGTCACATGCTGCTTTGGACACAATGGGCAAATCCTGAAGATCGTCCAAACTTCCCGAAATCAGAAGAATATACCGAAAAATTCGGTGCGGCGATGTCTAAATGGATGATCGAGCGCTCACGTAACCTTTGCTTATATCCAAACGTATATTTGATGGATCAATTTGGTTCTCAAATTCGGGTATTGCGTCCTCTAGGTGTTAATAGAACTGAAGTCACGATTTACTGCATCGCGCCTGTTGGCGAATCTGCTGAAGCGCGTGCTCGTCGTATTCGTCAATATGAAGATTTCTTCAATGCCTCTGGTATGGCAACCCCAGACGACTTAGAAGAATTTCGTGCTTGCCAAGCAGGTTATGCTGGCCTTGAACTGGAATGGAACGATATGTGTCGTGGTTCTAAGCACTGGATTCATGGTCCTGATGATGCCGCAAATGAAATTGGTTTAAAACCGAAATTAAGTGGTGTGAAAACTGAGGATGAAGGTTTGTATCTTTCTCAGCATCAATACTGGTTGACCACTATGAAACATGCGATTGCTACCGAAAAACAATTGGCAGCCAATCAGGGTTAGGAAGAAACAGTATGAATACCATGACAGAAAAAGCGACTTTGGAAAATATTACTCAATTTCTCTATCGCGAGGCGCGTTTCCTAGATGATGAGCAATGGGATGATTGGTTAAATTGTTATGCGCCAGAGGCTTCTTTTTGGATGCCAGCTTGGGATGACGATGACAAACTGACCGAAGATCCTCAATCTGAAATTTCTTTAATTTATTACCCTGATCGTCAAGGCTTGGAAGATCGAGTATTTCGTATCAAAACCGAACGTTCATCAGCAACCATGCCTGATACACGGACGAGCCACAACATCGCAAATATCGAGGTTGTGGAACAGGACGGTGAAAAGGTCACTGTACGCTTTAATTGGAACACTTTGAGTTTCCGCTACAAAACCAACTATAGCTATTTTGGGATGTCTCGTTATGTCATTGATTTCTCAAAAGAGCAACCAAAAATCCTGAGCAAATATGTGGTGTTAAAGAACGATTATATCAACCAAGTAATTGATATTTATCATCTCTAACCAGCCACCCAGCCAAAAGGACTTTTGGTTGGGTTAGCCAGATCAAAATTTTTAAATAGGATGATTGCCATGTCTAACCATAATGTAGCACTTCAATTTGAAGATGGCGTAACACGATTTATTACAGTCGCGCAAGATGAAACTTTATCAGATGCCGCTTACCGCCAGAAGATTAATATTCCTTTGGATTGCCGAGATGGTGCATGTGGTACATGTCGAGCATTCTGTGAATCTGGTAGCTATGACATGCCAGAAGAAACTTATATTGAAGATGCTTTAACTCCTGAAGAAGCTGAGCAAGGCTATATTCTCGCCTGCCAGTGTCGCCCAACCTCAGATGCTGTATTTCAAATTCAAGCGTCTTCTGATGTATGTAAAACAGAAATTCATAGCTTCCAAGGTACGCTATCACGCGTAGAAAACCTTTCGGACTCAACGATTACCTTCGATATTCAACTTGATGAAGGCCAGCCAGATATTCACTTTTTGGCAGGCCAGTATGTCAATGTAGGTATTCCTAATACGACGGAAACCCGCTCTTATTCTTTTAGTTCTAAACCTGGAAATCGCTTAACAGGCTTCGTCGTTCGTAATGTTCCAAATGGACAGATGAGCGAGTTCCTTAGTAAAAATGCGAAAGCAGGTGACAAGATGAGTTTTACTGGTCCATTTGGTAGTTTTTATCTACGTAATGTGACCCGTCCAGTCTTAATGCTTGCTGGTGGTACAGGTATTGCGCCATTTATGTCGATGTTACAAATCCTTGAAGAAAAAGCTTCTGAATACCCTATTCGTCTGGTTTTTGGTGTAACCAATGATTTTGATTTGGTGGCAATTGAAAAGTTAGACGAATTGCAAAATAAGTATTCTTGGTTTGAATATCGGACTGTCGTTGCAAACCCAGATAGCCAACATGAACGTAAAGGTTATGTGACAGGCCATATTGAAAATGACTGGTTGAATAATGGTGATGTCGATATTTACTTATGCGGCCCAGTACCAATGGTTGAAGCTGTTCGCGGTTGGTTAGATAACGAATGTATTAAACCTGCCAATTTCCTATTTGAAAAATTCTCAGCGAATTAATTGAATTGGAGATGAGCATGATTTTTCACGATAGATTCAAAGACAAAATCGTCATAGTTACAGGTGCAGCGCAAGGGATTGGTCGTGGTGTTGCACTTCGAGTTGCCGCTGAAAATGGACAAGTGATTTTAGCTGATCGTTCAGATTTAGTGGATGAAGTTGCTCATGAAATTACTAAGTCAGGTGGCGCAGCCATCACAGTTAAAACAGACTTAGAAAGTTATGCAGGTGCACAAACAGTTGTAAGTGCTGCAATCGAACATTTTGGTCGTGTTGATGTGCTGATTAACAATGTCGGTGGTGCAATTTGGATGAAACCCTATGATGCCTTTAGTGAGGATGAAATCATTAAAGAAATCAATCGATCATTGTTTCCAACTTTATGGTGTTGTCGTGCTGTTTTGCCTGAAATGTTGAAACAAAAAAGCGGTGTCATCGTCAATGTTTCTTCTATTGCGACGCGTGGTATCAATCGAATTCCTTATTCTGCCGCAAAAGGTGGTGTGAATGCTCTTACAGCTTCCCTCGCCTTTGAACATGCTAAAGATGGGATTCGCGTTAATGCAATTGCAACAGGTGGTACAGATGCACCGCCAAGAAAAGTTCCTCGAAATGCCAATCCTTTAACTGATGATGAAAAACACTGGATGCAGCAAGTCGTAGACCAAACTAAGGACAGAAGTTTGATGGGGCGTTATGGCACGATTGATGAACAAGTCAATGCGATTGTATTTCTTGCATCGGATGAGTCGTCATATATGACTGGCAGTGTGATTGCTGTAGGCGGTGGAGATCAAGGTTGATCTCCAAAATATAAAGACAAGGTATCTAGCACGGAGGCAATATGATGACCCTGTTAAAAACACTGAAAGATGATTGGTCAATATCGGCAACAGTTGCTGGATTTCTAGCAGTTTTGATTTCCTATTCTGGTCCATTGATCATTTTTTTTCAGGCTGCCCAGAAAGCTAATGTCTCGACTTCCATGATGATTTCGTGGATTTGGGGGATTTCTATAGGTGCTGCTGTTGCTGGAATTTATCTTTCAATTCGATATAGAACGCCAGTTATTACAGCATGGTCGGCTCCGGGGACTGCTCTACTTGTCGCGTTATTTCCTCACATTACTTTGAATGAAGTTGTTGCGGCTTATATAACCTCCGCAATCGTGATTTTCATCGTGGGTGCTACAGGTTATTTCGATAAATTATTAAAGTGGATTCCTCAAGGAATCGCAGCTGGCATGATGGCAGGAATCCTATTTCAGTTTGGTTTAGGATTATTTGTTGCGACAGATACCATGCCTTTGATCGTATTTAGTATGTTGATTTGCTATTTATTAGCAAAACGATACTCGCCGCGCTACACCATGCTTTGGGTATTGTTATGTGGTGTTTCACTCAGTTTATTTTTGGGAAAAATGAATTCCGTAGCAATGCATTTTAGTTTTGCTGTTCCACAGCTCATTCTGCCTGAATGGACTTGGCACTCTACATTTAACTTGGCTTTACCTTTAATCATTGTGAGTCTTACAGGGCAATTTTTACCGGGTATGGCCATTATGAAATTAAGTGGTTATGACACCCCTGCTAAACCAATTATCACAGCATCAAGTATTGCCTCACTCGCAGTCGCTTGTATGGGTGGCATCACAATTGTTTTAGCAGCGATTACCGCTGCTTTATGTATGGGCAAAGATGCCCATGAACTAAAAGAAAAACGCTATATCGCAGGTGTCGCTAACGGTATCTTTTATATTTTAGGTGGCTTATTTGCAGGCAGTATTGTCATGTTATTTAGTCTTCTTCCTAAAGAACTGATCGCAGCTTTGGCTGGCCTTGCATTGCTTGGTGCAATTGGTACAAATGTCATGATCGCCATGAAAGATGACCAACAGCGTGACGCTGCATTAATTACTTTTTTAGCAACGGTTTCAGGTATGCATTTTCTCGGGCTGAGTTCGGTTTTCTGGGGAATTTGCATCGGTGTAATTGCTCAACTTCTACTGAATAAACCAGAAAAAATAACCTCTCCTGCCCAACAGTCTTCCTCCCAAACAGGATGAGTAGACCAAATTTTTTAGGATGGAATTATTATGATTGATAAATCCCAAGCTTCACTTGTCGAAGCACTCTCCCAAATCCAAGATGGCTCAACCATCATGATAGGAGGTTTTGGAACAGCAGGACAACCCGCTGAACTTATCGATGGTCTGATTGAGCTGGGCGTAAAAGACCTTGTGATTGTCAATAACAATGCTGGTAATGGCGACTATGGTCTTGCCAAACTGCTAAAAACAGGCGCCGTTCGTAAAATCATTTGTTCTTTCCCTCGTCAGTCGGATTCATGGGTATTTGATGAACTGTACCGTGCAGGCAAGATTGAATT
>LULL01000025.1_pt1 | contig 68011 bp, 72 predicted proteins | sample 728161 | NCBI WGS metagenome assembly LULL01 (sample SAMN03860290, study PRJNA289734) | marine metagenome | biome: seawater column; feature: ocean; material: water; isolation source: Red Sea water column Station 149 - depth 500m | place: Saudi Arabia: Red Sea | collected 2011-10-15 | depth 500 m
TTAGCGCTGATGGTAGTGTGGCACTTGCCATGTGAGAGTAAGTCATCGCCAGCTTTTAAATTTAAACACCCCTTAACCTGACGGTTAAGGGGTGTTTCTTTATTGGCTAGAATTAAAAAACATAGTGGAATAAGAAAAATATTGTGCATAGTTGTAGTATATTTTGCTCATATATAAAACAAATAGCATTTAAAGAGCAAATAATGGTTTATAAATTAAGTGATCAGTTAGATCATATAGGTAATCCAAAATATCTTTTTGAAGCATATGATGAATATTTAAAGACAAATAAAATAAATTACCTGAAAGTCTACTAGTTCTCCTTGCATCTGACTGGTGGTATGGTGGTAGTGGTTTAACAGCTCCCTATTATTGTGAATTAGATAATTTTGAAATTATTGATTTTGGAAAAGAATCAGCTCATTTAATTCTTACGTTAATAAAAAAAGATCATCGAGACTACGAGGAAACTCCATTTCGACTTCGGTTAATTTATCAGGGGATATTAGAATTCAATATTCCTTGTCAAACAGATATTTCAATTAATCCTTTTATGTGGCGCTATGATGAGTTCTTATTTTTTGATCCATGGAGTAGTTATGGACATAATGAAAGAATGTTTACTCATAATGTTGAATGGGTTGGGAAAAATGTTTGGTCTATTACTGCGAAACAGATTGTTGCTACATGGGAAGATCTATAAAAGAGTATTAATTTTTAAATTTAAAGAATGACTATGTCAATAAAATTGTAAAATAGACAATATAATTTTTAATTCATAAATTAATCAAAGATATAGGTGAATTGAATAAGTTTATACAACATATCTTTTTACTCATTGAGCTTAAAATTTAGTTTTTGTTGATATTAGATATTTGTATGCATTGGGTCGTCGCTGAAACCTATTCTTTTCCTTATGAGGCTCAAATCGCAAAGACTCAGCTCGAGGCGATGGCGATTCCTGCACGTATTGAAAATGAACATACAATCAATATGGATTGGTTATATTCTAACGCGCTCGGCGGTGTTCGTTTACTTGTACCTCAAGAGCATCTAAGTGTAGCTCAAAGTATTCTTGCTCAAGATTTTAGTCAAGATGTAGATCAAATTCTTGGTTCTGAACAGATTAGTTGCCCTCAATGTGGCAGTACGGAAGTAGAGCCTTATACACAAGGAAAGAAGCCAGCGTATTTAGTTTTTCTGTTGATTGGCTTTCCATTGTTTTTCTATAAGAATGGAATGAAGTGTAAGAAATGCCAGTACTTTTGGAACTAACTTATTTTAAGCATAGAGTTTTCACAATAATCTTATATGATTTGCCAATTTGAATCAAAATCAAAAGACCAGCCTTAATTGAGGTAGAGAAAAACACGCAATCGATTGATTGGGGGAGTAGCTTCACTGTGATACATATTGCTGGATAGGGATGATCTTCTTTGGTGCTGTGAACATAAACAGTATTTTTAACGAAAATATCTTTTATTTGAGTGATATTTAATTCATCCTGTGTATGCTTGATTTAAGTGAATGTATACAAAGTGCTATAAAAAACAAAAAAGAGAGAAAAGATGAGCAAGAAAAAACAATTAGATAGTGTACAAACAGCAGCATTGTTGGACATATTGAAAAATCGTTTTGAACAGAATATGCAAAGACATCAGGGTTTATTTTGGCCTGATATTGAAGATCAATTACAACATCAGCCAGAAAAGTTATGGTCACTGGATCAAATGGAAGTTACAGGTGGAGAGCCTGATGTCGTCGTGATTGAAGCTGATTCATCTGAAATTATATTTTATGACTGTTCCATTGAAACGCCGAAAGGACGTAGAAGCCTTTGCTATGATCGTGCTGCTTTGGAAGCGCGTAAGGAACATAAACCTAAAAATAATGCGATTGATGTCGTTGAGACAATGGGGGTTGAACTTTTAACTGAAGCGCAATATAGACAGTTTCAAAAAATTGAAAATTTTGACTTGAAAACTTCTAGTTGGGTAAAAACACCAGAAGATGTTCGTACCTTAGGTGGAGCAATTTTCTGTGATAGCCGCTATGGTCGTGTATTTACTTATCATAATGGTGCACAGTCTTATTATGCGACACGAGGTTTCCGCTGTCGTTTAAAAATCAAATAAGCTTTGAAATTTGATATTCAATGATAAGAAATAAGATCTTTTTTAGTTATGAGTTTTGCCAAGCGCTTGCTTGGTTTGTTGTGTTTTGCTACCTTAGTGATCACTAAATATTCTAAAACAATGATCGATACTCGCTAGGAAGCAGAAAATGCAATTAAATCCAATGTATTACAATGAACAACATCAAGCCTTTGCTGACAATGTCCGTCGTTTTGTACAAAAAGAAATGACGCCATTTGTGAATGAGTGGGATGAGGCTGAAACATTTCCTAGAGAACTCTATAAAAAAGCGGCTGAAATTGGGTTATTGGGTTTAGGTTTTGATGAAGAATATGGTGGGATTCCTGATGCCGATCCTTTTTACTCACTGTTAGCTGGTGTCGAAATGGCTAAAGCGGGTTCTGGTGGTGTGCATATTTCTTTGATGGTTCATACCATTGGTGCACCACCGATTCAGCATTTCGGTAGTGAGGAATTAAAAGCCAAAGTATTACCCGATATTATTTCAGGCGAAAAAATTTCAGCATTGGCGATTACTGAACCTGGCGGTGGTTCAGATGTAGCCGCATTGCAAACCAAAGCGATTCGTGATGGTGATTATTATATTGTGTCGGGCGAAAAAACTTTTATTACTTCAGGTATTCGTGCGGACTATTACACGGTTGCTGTTAGAACTGATCCGACCAAAACAGGTGCAGAAGGTATCTCGATGTTACTTATCGATGCACATAGTGACGGTATTACCAAAACACCATTAAAGAAAATGGGATGGTGGGCTTCTGATACTGCGCATTTACATTTTGATCAAGTTCGAGTGCCAGTGTCCAACTTGTTAGGTCGAGAGAATGCAGGTTTTAAAGTGATTATGAATAACTTTAATATGGAACGGTTTTTCTTGGGAGTGGTGGCTTATGGTTATGCACAAGTTTGCTATGAAGAGGCTTTAGATTGGGCTCAACAACGTAGGACTTTTGGTAAGCGTTTAGTTGATCATCAAGTCGTTCGTCATAAATTAGTAGATATGGCAACTCAATTGACAACCACACGAGCTTTGCTTGAAGAAACAGCTTGGAAAATGACGCAGCCTCAATTGCAGGGTGCTGATCTCGTTGCTCAGATTTCTATGCTTAAGAATGTTGCGACTCGTACTATGCAGTTTTGTGCGGATGCAGCCGTTCAAACACTGGGTGGTATGGGCTTTATGCGTGGAACGAAGTCTGAACGTATTTATCGTGAAGTGAAGGTCAACATGATTGGCGGTGGTGCGGAAGAAATCATGAAAGATTTGATTAGTAAGCAGTTGGGTTATTAAAACTATTCAATACATCATTGAAAGTGCGGATAATACACCGCACTTTTTTATTTAAAGTTTATTCTAGTTCAGCGAGTTCTTCTAAAGAGATCTGACGGATTTCAAAGATGGGTTGTCTCAAAAATGAATTCAGCGTTTTGATATCAATAAACTTTATGTTATCTAGTGCAATACCTTCGATACCGTCTTTTTCCGCATCGTAACGAATATCTGGAGTTTGTTCGATGAATTGTTTGAATAACAGTGGACTATCGCTTAACTCTGCAAGTGGTTTGTCCATCAAAGCTTCAAATTCATAGTCCATCGCATAAATATTGGCTTCCCACGACACATCACTAAAGTTCTCATCTTGACTCGAAATAATGCTACCAGTTTCATAACCTGTGAAATAGTCTTCTTCAGAGTTGATCCAGAGTACATAGCACGGTTGTGTCGCATCGATTTCTAAGAGTTGATACCAGACAATACCTGAAATTTTGGCAAATTCGAAAGCATCATCTTCATTGAGTTTTGGAATTTCTCCATCATCAATATCAAATTTTTTGCCTGTTTTTTCTAATACAAAAGCTTCAAGTTTTTCATAGATTTCATCATCTACTTCGCCATTGCCGATGTCATAATTACATAGTTCATCATAATATAAGCCTTCGACAACCAAAGCTTTGTATGCCTTTTCCGCTTCTGCTTTATCCGTATAAATCTGTTTAATTGACCCAGTTGAAACGCAATTGGTCAGATGCCATTCATCGTTGTAAGCAAAATCATTTTGACGAATCACGTATTGGATATTACTCATTTTTATTTCCCCTTAAGTTAAGCAATTTTAGTTTTTAATTCTTGCAATTTGACTGCACTCGGTGGTGCGGCCATCCCATTATCCATCCACAGTTCAAAACGCATTGGATTGAAAAAGAAGTCTGGACTGATATCAAAATCAATCAACTTGGCTTCGCTTTTTCCCATCATTGGCAAAATGGTATTAATAAACCAACTATTGTGCGTAATCAGTAAGGACTTTAATTGACCGGTCACTGATAATGGAGAGAGTAATGTAGCTGACAGCTTTGGGTCATCAATAACATTCGCGTGGAATTTCTCTAGGCGTTTCGCTAGTCCATCTGAGGGGATATCCTGCATTGCTGCAACAAAGTCTCCGATCGTTGGAATAAAACGATGGTGGAAATCGACCAGCAAATGATCTTTTTCACATAAGTCTTTGACTTCGATACTTTTGCCTGCACTATTTTCAAAGTGGTGTCCAAAAATCGGAATAATCACTTCTTGCACGCCCCAAAAAGTATGCAAGATACGATGGCGATTGTCAGTGCATAGCATTTTGGTGCTGTCGATCAAAGCGTGAATATCAATATAATCTTCAAGCTCGCCCCCACGACGTTTCACCGAAATATTGGCATGTTGTACGGGATTCATTTTTACTATTTCTTGTAATCTTCTGATGTTTAAGCAGAATAGCAGTTTTTAATTTGAACGAGAATAGAAGAAATTGGTTAGGCGTTAAGTTGTGTCGTTAGGAAAGGCGGATTTTCCTTTTGATCGTATTTTTTAGATTATTTGTAACAAACATGGATTTCTTTATGTTATAGGAAGCAACTAAAGTAAGCATTTTTCACAGCAACTTAATATGGCTTCATCCAGCTCAGATAAGAAGTATTCGTCAGATGTAATATTAATATTTTTTCGCAAAGCTTTTAAGGGTAAGCAGAGTCTAGAATCAGCTAAGAGCTTTGAGGCACGTATTGCCCATGAGCCATTGAAGTCACCCTCAAGCTCTTGGATTAATAAATTAACAATACTGAAATCTTTTCTATTTGCTAAACCTATAAATGCTTCGCCTCTAATTTCAGAAATTTCATCAGTGAGTCTTTGATATAGAGCCTCTCTAATTTCAGGAAGATCCATCTCACATTGATCGCCAAGTCCAAAAGTTGCCCAATTTCGAACATCTTCATTCTTGTCATTTGTCAAAAAAATGAGCCCTTTTATTGCATTAATATTTTCTAGGCATGATAAGCCAAATGCAACTCCATGTCTGACTCTTGGATTGGGATGCTTTAATAAATTGATGAGTGAGGGGACTGCTTGAATATCATTTCTATGACCTAATGAAAATGCTGCTGAAGCAATAACATCTTCATTAGTATCATTTAAAAGACTTATAAGAATTTTGACTGATTGATAATGAAATTCTTTCTTTGAAAAACCTAACTGTCCAAGTATATCTGCCGCAATTTCACGACATATTGGGTCATCAGACAAGGTTAAGTTTTTGGCTATCTCAAACTCTTGTTTTGAGCCACGTCGATGTAGTTCTGCAATGATATTCCAGTATATCTCTGGGGTATTTTCTTCATATGCAAGCAGAGTGAGATTACTTGTCAATTCAAGCGTAAAATTATTCATTTTATAGCCGTATTTTTTTAGAATATATTGTTATCAAATCACTATTTTAAAGCCATTTCCCAAACCATTTCAGTCAATTCATCAATATTGACTTTACCTTCTGGTCGATACCAAGTCACAGTCCAAGAAATAGAACCACCAACTAAACGACGCCAGATAAAAGCATCATGTTTAACTTTACCGAGTACGCGTAATTTCGCAATGACATCGAGCCAAACTTGCTCATATTCATTGCGCATTTTTAAAAGATAATCTTGTTTTTCTTTAGAAAGGGCAAACCATTCATGCACAAGTACCGCCATGGCTGCGCCAGTATCGCCAGCAATCGAAAGTAATTCAGCTTTAATTAAATGACGTAGTTGCTGTTCAGGATCATTTGAGCGTTCGGCGGCTTCTTTTAAACGGGCGAAGTTATAAATAATGGTTTGTTCCATCACGGTCGCAAGAATTTCATCTTTACTTTTAAAATGATGAAATAAACTACCAGATTGGATACCAATAAATTCACCGAGTTGGCGTACTGTGGTTTTGTCATAACCTTGTTTATAAAACAGATAGGCAGCACCTTGCAATAAACGCCCGCGTGGAGTGTCATCAAAACAAACAATTTTGGGTATTTGCTCAATTGAAGTTGCGATCATGCCGATTTTTCTATCCCGTCTCATCTCAAGTGTATTGTAACAAAATTCATTTCATGAATTGTCTTATCTTTTTATAACAAGCATTTGCCTGTGTTTGTCTCATTTTGCCAATACAGCATATCATTATGCACTTTACAAACCAAGCACTTGCTTGGTAATGTTAAGTCGTTTTTAGCAATAACAATGAGAAAGCGCATGACAAGTGTCAAACAGGATGAGCAGAGGGTAATCAAAATAGGCTGTGCATCAGGATTTTGGGGAGATACCAATACTGCTGCATTTCAACTCGTGCATTTGAGTGATATCGATTATCTAGTCTTTGATTATTTGTCAGAAATCACCATGTCGATTATGGCAAAAGCAATGATGACTGATCCAAATCATGGTTATGCACTAGACTTTGTTAGTCGCGTCATGTCGCCGCTGCTCAATAAAATTGCTGAGAAAAAAATAAAAGTAATCAGCAATGCAGGTGGGGTGAATCCACTGGCTTGTCGTGATGCTTTACAAAAAATTATCAATGAAAAAGGCTTGGATTTAAAAGTTGCTGTGGTGCTTGGTGATGATGTATTGCCAAAGCACACTGAATTACAGCAAAAAAATATCAAAGAAATGTTTAATGGTGAGCCTTTGCCTGCACATGTAGCCAGCAGTAATGCTTATTTAGGCGCAGTTGCGATCCGTGATGCACTAGATTTAGGTGCTGATATTGTGATTACGGGGCGCGTGGTTGATTCGGCGGTTGTGCTTGCCCCATTATTGCATGAATACAAATGGTCACTCGATGATTATGACAAGTTGGCACAAGGTTCTTTGGCAGGGCATGTGATTGAATGCGGTGCACAGTGTACAGGTGGAAACTTTACTGATTGGCGTTTAGTACAAGGCTTCGACAATATGGGCTTTCCAATTGTCGAAGTCAGTGAAGATGCTTCATTTATTGTGACGAAACCACAAGGCACAGGTGGACTGGTTTCAAATGCAACAGTGGCAGAACAAATTGTCTATGAAATTGGCAATCCGCAGGCTTATTTACTTCCTGATGTGACGGCTGATTTTAGCCAAGTGCATTTAGAACAAATTGATGAAGATCGAGTCAAGGTGACTGGTGCAACAGGTCGAGCACCAACACAACAATATAAAGTTAGTGCCACTTATGCCGATGGTTATCGTGTGTTAGTGAGTTTTTTGATTGCTGGGCGTGAAGCACCTGAAAAAGCACAAACCATTGCTGATGCCATTATCAACAAATGTGAACGAGTTTTGGCTTTGCGTTCTGTACCACCTTTTAGTGAAAAATCAGTTGAGATTCTCGGTATAGAAAGCACCTACGGTGCACATGCGAAGATTAAAGACAGTCGTGAAGTTGTTGTAAAAATTGCTGTCAAACATATGTTTAAAGAAGCTTGTATGTTCTTTGCTTCAGAAATTGCACAGGCATCAACAGGGATGGCTCCTGCATTGGCTGGGATTGTCGGTGGGCGTCCTAAAGCTTCGGCAGTGGTGAAGTTGTTCTCTTTCTTAATTGATAAAGATCAAATTAAGGTCGAAGTGGATTTTGCGGGGCAACGTCATCCAGTGCAGATTCCAACAGGTTCTGCCGATCAAGCATTTACTCAACATCCTGTGGGGGAGGTCGCAGTTTATCAGGGGGATGAGGTTGAAGTACATTTAGTCGAAATTGCTCATGCACGTAGTGGTGATAAAGGTAATCATAGCAATATTGGCGTGATAGCGCGCAAAGCTGAATATTTGCCGTGGATTCGCGCTGCTTTGACTGAGCAAGCTGTTACTGAATATATGCAGCATGTACTCGATCCAGATAAGTCAAAAGTGATTCGTTATGAACTGCCTGCCATGAATGCATTAAATTTCATGTTGGAAAATGCCTTAGGTGGTGGTGGTATCGCTAGTTTACGTATTGATCCACAAGGCAAGGCATTTGCTCAGCAATTGTTAGATATGCCAGTCAAAGTGCCAGCGAAATTGTTAGAAAAATAAGTAAGGAATGTAAATCAAATGAGTTATCAATCAATTTTCAGGACAGATGCATTTGCTGACAAAGTTATGATTGTTACAGGAGGAGGCTCTGGTATTGGCCGTTGTACTGCACATGAGTTGGCATCTTTAGGTGCTCAAGTGGTGATTACTGGGCGAAAAATCGAAAAGTTAGAAAAAGTCAGCCAAGAAATTATTGAAGATGGTGGCAAAGTCCATTTGATCGTCTGTGATAATCGCGATGAAGAACAAGTCAAAAACATGATCGCGGAGGTGCTGGAAAAGTTTGGCAAGTTAGATGGTTTGGTGAATAACGCGGGTGGTCAGTTTCCTTCTGCATTAGAGAATATTTCTGCGAATGGCTTTGATGCTGTTGTTCGTAACAACTTGCATTCAACATTTTACTTGATGCGTGAAGCTTATAACCAGTGGATGGTCAAACATGGTGGCAGTATCGTCAACATGACCGCAGATATGTGGGGTGGGATGCCGGGAATGGGGCATTCGGGTGCAGCACGTTCAGGTGTCGATAACCTAACCAAAACTGCTTCTGTAGAATGGGGGAAATCAGGTGTACGTGTCAATGCGGTTGCACCGGGATGGATTATTTCATCTGGGATGGATAACTACAGTGGTGATTTTGCCAAAGTAATCATTCCAAGTTTAGCTGGCAATGTTCCATTAAAACGCATGGGAACAGAATCAGAGATTTCATCTGCCATTTGTTATTTGCTTTCCGATGCAGCGGCTTTTGTTTCAGGTGTGACTTTACGTATTGATGGTGCTGCTTCGCAAGGGACACGCATGTATCCATTGGCAGATGCAACAAATAATGAAGCCTTTAATGGCTTCCATCGCGCATTTATACCAGACATATTTAAAACAGATGGAGAAGAAAAATGAGCATTCTCCAATCTGAAATTGCGGTGGGTAGCGAACAATATGAACAAAATCGAGAGGCTTTATTAGCACAACTTGCTGAAGTCCGTGCGGTTCAGCAAAAAAGTATTGATAAATCTTATGCGGCAAAGCCGAAATTTGATAAGAAAGGCAAAATTCTACCGCATGAACGAGTGCGCTTACTGCTTGATGCAGACTCTCCATTTGTCGAGCTTTGTAGTCTTGTCGGCTACAACATGCATGATGATAAAGATGGCTCAGAAGCGGGTGGTGGCATCATTGCAGGAATCGGATTTGTCAGTGGTGTTCGTGCTTTAGTGACTGCCAGTAATAGCGCAATCAAAGGCGGCACCATGTCACCGATGGGTGTACAGAAAACCTTGCGCTTACAAAAGATTGCACTGGAACAAAAATTGCCGATTGTCACGTTGACTGAAAGTGGTGGTGCGAACCTCAACTATGCTGCTGAAGTATTTACCTATGGGGGCATGACCTTTGCTAATCAGGCACGCATGTCTGCGGCCGGGATTCCGCAAATATCGGTAGTGCATGGTAATGCCACTGCAGGCGGTGCGTATCAACCTGGTTTATCGGACTATGTGATTGCAGTTCGCAAACAAACTGAAATGTTGTTGGCAGGCCCGCCATTACTATTAGCGGCAACAGGTGAAGTTGCCACGGCTGAGGAACTCGGTGGTGCAGAAATGCATACCCAAGTATCAGGTGTTGCTGAGTATTTAGCTGAAAATGATGCCGACGGTATTCGACTTGCTCGTGAGATTTTAGAGCATTTGAATTGGAAGGAACAAACCACTCGTTTAGATCAAAATTATAAAGAACCGCGTTTCGCACCTGAAGAATTGCTTGGCATCATTCCTAAAGATCCAAAACAGCCTTTCGACATGAAAGAGATCGTGGCTCGTATTATTGATGACTCAGATTTCCTTGAGTTTAAACAGGAATACGATGCTTTAACAATCTGTGGTTGGGCGAAAATGGGTGGGATACATATTGGCATTATTACCAATAATGGTCCGATCACACCACAAGGTGCGGTAAAGGCTGCGCAGTTCATTCACCTCTGTGAACAGACGCAACGTCCGCTGTTATTTTTGCATAACACCACTGGTTTTATGGTTGGAACGGATGCTGAGCAAAATGGAATTATCAAACATGGCTCTAAATTGATTCAGGCAGTTGCCAACGCCACCGTGCCAAAAATTTCGATTGTCATCGCTGGTTCTTATGGTGCAGGTAACTATGCCATGTGTGGTAGAAGTCTATCGCCTGATTTTATCTTTGCTTGGCCGAACTCGCATGTCGCTGTGATGGGTGCTGCACAAGCGGGCAAGGTGTTAAGGATTGTCGCTGAGGGGAAACAAAAAGCTTCAGGGATGGAACCAAATCCACAAATGTTAGATTTCCTTGAGCAAAGCACCTCCATGAAACTAGAACAACAGTCGACTGCTTTATTCAACACTGCAATGTTGCATGACGATGGGATTATCGACCCACGAGATACTCGTAAGGTTCTGATCTTCTTGTTACAGACCATTTATGAAGCACAGCAACGTGAGTTAAATCCAACACGTTTTGGTGTGTCGAGATTTTAAGAAATCTCCCCTAACCCCTCTTTAAAAAGAGGGGGACTCCTCCCTTTTGAAAAGGGAGGCTGAGAGGGATTTATGAAATTAAATTTAAGGAAAAAACAATGAAATTTACCGCAGAGCATGATGCATTACGCCGTACAGCACGTCAGTTTGTAGAAAATGAACTCAATCCATTTATTCCTGAATGGGAGGAAGCAGGGCGTTTTCCTATTCATGACGTCTTTAAAAAAATGGGCGATTTAGGTTTATTAGGTATTTGTAAGCCTGAGGAAAATGGCGGTTTAGGTCTCGATTATTCTTATAATCTTGTGGTCGCAGAAGAGTTAGGGCGTGCTGCATGTGGTGGTGTGCCATTGGCCATTGGGGTGCAAACCGATATGGCAACGCCTGCACTGGCTCGTTTTGGCAATCAGGAATTACGAGATGAGTTTTTAAATCCTGCAATTCGTGGTGAATATGTGGCATCGATTGCCGTGTCAGAAGTTCATGCTGGTTCTGATGTTGCAGCAGTAAAAACGACAGCAAAAAAAGATGGAGATGATTACATCATTAATGGCAGTAAGATGTGGATCACTAATTCACTACAAGCAGATTTCTTTTGTTTACTTGCCAATACCTCAGATGACAAACCGCATGTCAATAAATCGATGATTATTGTTCCAGCAAAAACGGCAGGGATTAGTTTTTCAGAACCGCTCAATAAATTGGGCATGCGTTCAACCACAACAGCTCAAGTCTATTTCGACAATGTTCGTGTACCACAGCGCAATTTAGTCGGTGCTGAGGGCATGGGTTTTATGATGCAGATGATGCAGTTCCAAGAAGAACGGATGTGGGCATGTGCCAATGCCATTGGTGGTTTGGAAAATGTGATAAAACAAACCATTGATTACACAAAAGATCGTACTACTTTTGGTCAGCCGCTCATTAACAATCAGTATGTGCATTTCCGTTTTGCTGAGTTGATGACCGAGGTCGAAGCACTCAAAGCACTCACTTATCAAGCTTGTGAGCAACACATCGCAGGCGAGAATGTCACCATGTTGGCGTCGATGGCGAAACTCAAAGCAGGACGTTTAACTCGTGAAGTTGCTGATAGTTGCTTACAGTACTGGGGTGGAAATGGTTTTATGTGGGATAACCCAGCGTCACAACTTTATCGTGATGGTCGTTTAGGCTCGATTGGTGGTGGTGCAGATGAAATCATGCTCGGAATCATCTGTAAATTGATGGATATTTTGCCGAAGAAACAGAAATAAAATAGGAGAAGAAAAATGACACTTTCAACTTCTCTTACTAATCTACAGGTTGATGACAGCATCCAACTTGAACAACACGGTAGCATTTTAACACTTTGGCTCAATCGACCTGAAAGCCGTAATGCCATGAGTGTAAATATGGTCAATGCCATTCAACAGGTATTTACCCATATTGAGAATGATACCTCGATTCGCGCTGTCATTTTACGAGGTCAAGGTGGTCACTTTTGTGCAGGTGGTGACATTAAAGATATGGCTGCATTGCGTCTCGAAGCAGCCAATGTCGGTAGTTTACAGCCTTATGTGGATTTCAATCGCCGTTTTGGTGCCATGATTGAGCAAGTCGATCAAGCCCCACAAACGGTAGTGGCCGTTTTGGAAGGTGCTGTGCTTGGTGGTGGCTTTGGCTTAGCCTGTGTTTCTGATATTGCGATTAGTCGAGATACAGCACAGTTTGGTTTGCCCGAGACTGGTTTAGGTGTTTTGCCAGCGCAAATCGCACCGTTTGTGGTGAAACGAATTGGACTGACTCAAGCACGTCGTTTGGCATTGTTAGGTTCACGCTTTAATGGTGAAACTGCACAGAAACTAGGGGTTGTGCATGATGTGGTGCATGATGAAACTGAACTTGAGCAGTTACTCAGTGAGACCATACAACAGATCAAACGTGCTGCACCTTTAGCCTCCCGAAATACCAAAGCACTGTTACATCGTACTTTGAACGAACCTTTAGAGTCTTTACTTGATGACGCTGCACAGCAATTTGCGCAAGCAGTCGGTGGGGCAGAGGGGCAAGAAGGTACGATGGCATTTATTCAAAAACGTTTACCAACTTGGACTGAACAATAATGAAATTTTCAAAAGTTTTAGTCGCAAATCGTGGTGAGATTGCTGTTCGTGTGATGCAAACCGCAAAAGCGATGGGTTATCAAACAGTCGCTGTGTATTCAGATGCCGATGCCAATGCTCGTCATGTTCAGGTTGCTGATGAAGCGGTTTATATTGGTGAATCGAAAGTTTCAGCATCTTATTTATCGATTGCCAATATCATTGCTGCTTGTAAAAAAACAGGCGCAGATGCAGTACATCCTGGTTATGGTTTCTTGTCTGAAAATACCGATTTTGCTCAGGCTTGCAGCGACAACCAAATCACTTTTATTGGACCAAATGCTGCTGCAATTCATCTGATGGGAAGTAAACGCTTATCTAAAATTGCCATGATTGAAGCGGGTGTTCCTTGTGTTCCTGGCTATGAGGGGGATCAGCAAGAGATTGAATACTTGGCTGAGCAGGCTGAAAAAATTGGCTTTCCTTTGATGGTTAAAGCCTCAGCGGGTGGTGGTGGTCGCGGTATGCGACTGGTTCATCAATCTGCAGATTTACTAGAGGCATTAAAAACAGCACGTTCAGAAGCAGAAAATGCCTTTGGTTCTGGTGAGCTGATTATTGAAAAAGCCGTGATCGCACCGCGTCATGTGGAAATCCAAGTCTTTGGTGATATGCATGGCAATTATGTCTATCTATTTGAACGAGATTGTTCGATTCAACGCCGTCATCAAAAGGTTGTTGAAGAAGCTCCTTGTCCAGTAATGACGCCTGAATTACGTCAAAAAATGGGTGAAGCAGCTGTTGCTGCTGCGAAAGCTTGTGATTATATCGGCGCGGGAACGGTTGAATTTTTGTTGGATCAATCTGGCGAATTTTATTTCTTGGAAATGAATACGCGTTTACAGGTTGAACATCCTGTCACTGAGATGATTACGGGATTGGATTTGGTAGAATGGCAACTCCGTGTTGCCAATGGTGAAACTTTACCACTGCAACAACATGAACTGACTTTAAATGGACATGCCATCGAAGTCCGTTTATATGCAGAAGATCCGCGTCAGGACTTCTTGCCGCAAACAGGCAAAGTATTACGTTGGCAACCTGCTGGCTCTGATGGAATGCTACCGAATGTTCGTATTGATCATGGCATGTTAGAGGCGGGCGAAATCAGTCCGTTTTACGATCCAATGGTGGCGAAGGTGATTGCCTATGGTAAAACCCGTCAAGATGCGATTCGTTTATTAGCGCGTGCAGTAGATGATTGCGTGCTACTTGGTGTAAATAGCAATAAACAATTTTTAGTGAATTTATTACGTCACCCTATTATTGTGGCAGGCGATACCAATACAGCATTTATTCAACAGCATTTTCAGGATGATGTGAGCTTGCATCAACAAGTTCCAAGCATTGAAAGTCTAGCGATTGCAGCAACATTATTTGCACGACACAAGGCTTTAAAAACGGCATGGCAAACAGGTATTGCAACGCCGTTACCATTAAAGTTGAAATGTGCAGATCAACAATTGTCACTACAAGTCGAGATGGATCAGCAGCAAGTCACCGTGCGATTATGTGATCAACACTGTACGATTCAGGTTGTAGAAATAACGGATAATCAGATCATCTATAACGTAGATGGTGTGCGCCGTAAATTGAGTTATGTACTTGATCAAAATCAACTCTATTTAGATGCGGCAAACGGTAATTTAGTGATTGAAAATATCACCTATGCCGCGCCTGAAGCTGCTGAAGTGGCGGGTGATGGTAAAATTCGTGCACCGATGGATGGAGCAATTGTGAATCTATTGGTCAATGCTGGAGACACGGTTGTTAAGGGGCAAACCTTATTGATTTTGGAAGCCATGAAAATCCAGCAACAAATCAAGTCGGATGTGGATGGGGTTGTGGATGAGTTGATCGGGCAAATTGGGCAGCAAGTGAAAAAACGACAATTGTTGTTGAATGTCTCAATTACATAAAACCGAATAATTAAAAAGCTAGGCTAGACCTAGCTTTTTAATAGCTTTTCTACTGCTTTTAAGGAGTTGCTGGAGTTACCTTTTAATTCTTGAGTTGCAAACTCTGCTAGAGCTTGCTCATGCGCTAGTAAATATTGAAGAAACACTTGAGTTTGAGTATCCGCATGTTGATTCATTCGCTCAAAAGTTTGCATAAAAGGTTTTGTACCCTGTTTAAGCAAATGCATTGCAACTTTCCAAGGAAGTTTTGCCATCGCAATACCAGAGGCCTTGGCTTGTAATCTAATATGTGGTCGGATTTTTGCTGTTTGATTATTTTGAATCAGAAATTGCTGTAATTTGTATAAGGTTTGAGTTTCTAATTGGGCCAAAACTTGCCACCTATGTTGTTGCTCCTTATCACGACAATGTTTTGCTGCATTAATAAAAATCAATTCACCTAAGATTTCTGATTCTAATGCGATATTTAAGTCATGTTGAAATTTGGGGTAATTCATTCCATTGATTTCCAAAAAGAGGTGATGGGATATCACAAGCTAATTTTTCAAATGTTAGCAGTATAGGAAAAAATGGAATATGGTGAAATAGTCGCCACCCAAGTCGCTGGATGGCGCGAAAGCTAAGGAAACATTTTCAGTCTTAAATTTTCTAATCGTGTTTCATATTGCTGTTGCCATTCAGTGCTTGAAAGCTGAGTCTTTAATGGCTCCATATCTTGCTGTAATTGTTTTAATGCTTGTTGATATTGATCAACTTTTTGCTGCTGTTGACCTTCACGTTGTTCTTTAAGTTGCATATCAACCTGTTCTTGTTTGGTTAAATAACGCTCTTGTAAAGTCTGCTTTAATCGTTCTGTTTCAGCAGGATTACTTGAGTTTTGATGGAGCAAACGTAACGCTTGTTCATATATGCCAATTTTACTTTCCTGTTGAACTGCATCAGGATATTGTTGCTGTAATTCATCAAAGGCTTTAAGACGTTGTTCCGTGCTAAGGCTCGAATTATTTACCAAGTCATTGTAAGCAAATCGGTAATCTGCATATTGACGTTCTTGTCCAAAACCAAGTTTGGCTTCGGCTTGTCCTAAGGTTTGTTCTCTTAGTTTCCAGATCTGATTAAAGCGTTCCTTAGGCGATAAGCTTGTTGAGAGAACTGTACTTTGCATTTGCTGTTCATATTGCGGCATACGCTGTAATAAATTTTCAACTAAATGCGCAAATTTTTGATCAGGATAATTGGCTAAAGCTTTGACAAGCGCAGCATTGCAATCCTGAACTTTACAGCTTGCTTGAAAATCAGCTAAGAACTGAGTGATATTTCCTGGTTGTTGCTGCAACAGATGTAATTTTTTTGATAAAGATTCTTGAAGAAGCTCATCCTGAGTTTTATTTTGCATCGTCTCATTCGTTGAATGTTGTGATGAATCTGTAGAAGCTATTGTGGATTTGGTTTGCTGGATTGCAGCGGAAGAGGCGGTGCTCTTCCAAACTACAATCCCGACCAAGACCACTAAAACAATAATTATTGTCAGTAATAGTCTTTTGTTCATACCGTTTTCCGAAGTTTAAGGACTGTAATTAAATTGTCCCATTACAGGGAAGTGGTCTGATAAATCCCAAGTCATATAAAGTGGGTCAGCAGTTGTACGTAAAATACGAACATCATTGCGTGATTGGATTGGTTGACGATGTGTATTTGACGCAACGATATAATCGAGGTATTCGACAGCTGTACCACCTGAACCTGCTGCACCAGCCAATTTATTGACACGAGGATCAAAAGTTGATGCCGTATAACCTGTGCTTGGAGCTGCGGTTGCATTGAGGTTCATCAACATATTTTGATAGTCCTGAGGCCATAACAATTTATTGACGTTGAAGTCGCCACCCATCAACACCGCGTCAAAACTTGGAATATTTTGCTGATTTACAAGTTGGCGGATTTGTTGGAATTGAACTTGACGTAGCGCACGAGCTTCATCAGTATCAAACGATGCGGTATGTGTTGATGTCACATGGTAAGCCTTACCATTTTTAATAATCTCAGCATATAGTACGCCCTTATCAGCAAAACAGTCCGTTCCAGTGCAATCTGGATAAATAAATTGTGCTGTTTTTACAATAGGGTATCGGCTTACGATAACTAAACCGCTATCAAATAGGTTATAGCCTGAACCTACAGGGATATGTGTTTGATATGGATACTGTTGTGCAAGTTGATTTAACATACCCGTACGAGAAGATGCGAATGCTTCTTGCATCATAATCACATCATAACCACTTAGATGATTTGGAAGCTCTGCTAAACGCTCACTAATTTTACTCGCAACCATTGGTAAAGCGTAAATGTTATACGTCAATACCTTTAATTCATCTGCACTCGCAGAGACTGGTTCTTGTACAGTATTTTGGTGGATCGTGTAATGGAAATCATCATAACCACCTGTATATTCAGCCTTTACAGCAGCTTGAGCTGATAAGCCAGCATAGGTCGTATTGATACGATGTACATCACGATCAGAATACCAAGGAGAGGTCGTTGATGCTGTTTGGATACCATGTTTAATTGAACTACCAGACCAAGTGCCAGTCATAGTTTGTTTTAACGTCACTTGTGAATTACCACTTGTAACAACAGTATCAAAATTATAAGTTTTACCTGACTTTAAACCTGTATAACGGTTCATACGAAGAACACGTTTAGTCTCATAAGGTGCAATTTGAGTGGCTTCTTGAGCCCATTCATTTCCCTGTTCTAAAATGTCGGTCCCTGTATGGTTTACTTGTATTGATACAGTTTGTGGTGTTGTGTTTGTAACAAAAACATAAGAATCAGCGAGCGCATCTTGTATTGCAAAACCACTCACCATTAACGCTACCCCTGCGCCTAGTTTTAAGCTCTTCAGCTTCATTTTTCTCTCTCCATAGTGCATAAAGTCTATGAACAAAGAACAATCAAAGTTATAAAATATTCATTATTGAAAAAATGATGATTGTTATTTGTTCGAAATTTATATTAGTGAAAATTTGTTTCTGATTCATGTAAATTTTTGACCACTCATCTGAACTAATTGCTTAATAATTATTGTTTTTTACTATTATTGTGATTTATTTTGCTTTTGTATTATTTTTAAAGAAAAAAAATACTCAATAATGTTCATTAAGGAAAATTATTGAGATATGAGTTTACTATGTTTTATTTTAAATTTTATGAAAAGTGGTGTTGTTACAGAAAGTTGAAATGAACTTTTCTAACGAGCAAGAATAAAAAAAACCGACAGCCTTGTTCGCTGTCGGTTCTTAATAGTAAAGAAAAAGTGTTATGTTTGATCAGCAGCGACAATTGCAGCACTTGCTTGCTTTAAGCTGTAAAGTAATTGACCGAGTAAAACATCTTTATTGCTGAGTGTTACCATTACCATTGGATGATGTGGGGCGGGGATGGATGTTAAAATTGCTTTTCCATTCTCAGCATCTAACGTAATGCTCTGGCAGCCAGTCAGCTGGATTTCATTTAAAAACGCGCTCACCATTGCCAAAATAGAACTACTCACCGCAGCGAGTTTAGTACTATTGTATGGATTCTTCTTATAGATAGAAGTCAGCTCAAATCCATCGGTCGAGCAGAGCATAATATAATCAATCCCACGGATATTGGTGATGACCTCATTGGCTTGAGCTTTAGCCAATTGAATAAGTTCAGTTGGCGCTGTACGTTGTTGACTCGGAATGCTGAACATAATTTTTCTCTTTTATAAAGTAATTAATTTGTTGCTCTGAGATTCACTTCAAGTGCTGCAATAAGTGATTCAACCATCAGCAAAATGTGTTCTTGTTTTCTAGCATCAATAAAAAATAAAGGGTATTGGTAGTCATTTTGGATCAGCCAATCTCGATAAATTGAAATTGGTTGTCCTTTATTCTCATCTACATGAGTAATACCAATCGAGATATTTTTTGTATAGTCTTTAAATGTATCTAAATACCCTTCGAGTTCTTCGAGAGGGACTGTACTGTTATGATCAACTAGAATAATTGCACCAAGAGCTCCTTGGCAAATCACTGGCCAAATAAAGTCGAAACGTGTTTGTCCAGGTGTTCCATACAATCCAATTTTGGCGCCGTCGTCCAATGTAATTTCACCATAATCAATGCCAACAGTAGTTTGCATTTTATTATGAGCCTGACTATCTGTATTGAATGCTTCAGTCGCAAGTACAGGAATTTCAGAGAGAGATTTAATTGCTTCAGTTTTACCTGCACCCATGCTTCCTGCAAATACGATTTTATATTGTTGGAGAATCATAGTATTCCTTAAAGCCCAAATCGGCGTCTGATTTTGCCGAAAAATTTATTTAAAAAGCCGTTTTGTTCAGCGGATTGTTCATCTGTTTCTGATTTTAAATAATGGCTGTCTGATGCTGAAATAATACCGCCGTTATTGGATGCAATGCAGGCAGCAATAAATTGTTGAACAGTTTGAATAGGAAGTTTTAATTGAGTTGCGACTTGAGAGAGTTGAGCTCCTTGTATAAAACATGCTGCGAGTAAAAGCGTAGTTTTGCGGTCAGCACTTTTGAAAGGCTGAGGCCAATATTCGATTTTAAAGTACTCATTTTCGCTTGGTGCGAGCGCTTGAAACTCCAAAGAATGCCAAAAAAGGTTCCACAACCAATCTTGTAGATCGTACTCAACCTTACGAGATACCTTGGTAAAGTCAGAGGTCGTTGCAAAGCTATAATTGAAGCTATGATTGGTTTGAGTTTGTGTTCTCGTCGGTTCTAACCAAGCGATCTGGCTGCGCGTATCTATAATTGCTAGCGTGCCATGATCATCAAATAGATGTAGCCGAGCATTATCAGGATTCAACATATCGTTAAGAAATTTCTCATTCACAATATGATGCGCAGAAACTTCTTCTTTTGCTTTCGGTTGTTGTGATTGTTGATGTGATAGATAGCTCAGCAGTCGAAGATGAATCCAGTTTTTTAAAGCATCGGTTTGTTGGAATGGTAAATAAAGTGTGTTGTTTTCCTCAATGTTGCAAGTACCTTGGGCTTTAGAAACTTTTAAGCATGGTAATTTTTTTTGTTCGATAATACGTTGGATACCTTCGGTATCAAAAAAATTTTCGTTTATTAATAATAAGTCTATATTTGGATCGGCAATATTAATCCAGTTAATTCCAAATTCATTCGGTATTGTTTTTCTAAGTTCTATTTTTAATTCATCTGAAACTTTTAAACTTATACCTGAAATTGCGATATTAATGCAATGTCCATTCATAGTATCACTTTAATATTTTATAAAACATTGGACTGCACAACTTTAGTCTTAATACTAAAGACTAATAATAGACCGCTTGTATTATTTTAAATTTACTTACTGGTCAAATAAATAAAATTAAAATATATACAAGAAGTCTAATATATTAAAGATTCTGCAAAACTAATTAAGCAAAGTCTAATTCTTTCTCGAAAGTTTTAAGTTCGTGGCGAGCCATCGCTAGGTTAGATTTAGTACGGTCTAAAACGAGGTAGAGAAACAGATTGCCATTGCTTTCTAATGGACGGATTAAGTGATATGCCTTACCAAGTGTAATCAGGATATCTTCTATGTCATCGTTGAGTTTCAATGAGTTGGCAACACGGCGTTTTGCTCGAATAACCTCGGTATTACCTGCAGCTGCTAATTCTAAGTCGATTGCACCCCCACCTTGTGTTGCCAGCGCCAAACCGCTTTCTGTGTCTACTAACGCTGCTGCAACGAAACCATCAATATTTGTCAAGCTTTCTAATGAAATTTTAGCCATGATATTATCTCTACTAATACATCTTGTTTATGAATTTATATTCCCTACTTTTGTTTTAGATTATTCTTCAAAAGCAGTTAATTTCATTATAGGAAACTCTTTTATTAAATCAATCATGTTTGAAAATAATTAAAATCACAGCAGTGCTATTAATTGACAATTTTTGTCAATAAAACGTTTTAAAGTGGAAAGTGGGGATAATATTTTTAATTTTTTGTGATTTTATTCACATTAATATTTTATTTTAAGCAAGTTTTTTGATTGTAAATAAATGTAAAATATTTTTTATTAAAAAGTTTTGAATTAATATTTAAATAAATTTAAAAATATTATAAGTGTATGATAGAAAAAGTATTTGTACTTTTTCTATCATCTTCTTTAATAAATTAATGCCCAATTAATTGACTATATGAGCAATAGAGTGACAGCAAAATGACCAATGCAACGATAGGGGAAAGCAGGTAAGACCAGCCTGGGATACTTGGTTGTTCAACGTCAAGTTCTTCTGCGTGATGAACGTTAGGCTGTGCTTGATTAACCATTTGATTGAACTCCTGCATGGTTGCTTCTAAAGAGATTTCTTCTTGTTTGATTGGTTTGGAACCGATGAGCTCAGTGAGCTGATTGGTCGACCAAACCCAATCTTCTGCTTGGCCTGAAAGATGTTCAACTTGTCCTAATAACAACTCTGCTAAGCCAGTTTGACCAAAGTTGCCTGTCTGATCCAATTGATTTAATTCATTAAACTGTAAGCTCACAATCTCAGAGATACTAGATTCGAGTTCTGTTGCTGTTAATTTAGATTGGTTTTGCGCAGAGGTTGTTAGATGGCGTGCAATTTCTTGAATATAAAGCGGGTCGGTTGCTTTAATTTCTTGATATAGCTTTTGTGGATTCTGCTTCCAAAGGCTAATTAGCTGACCCAATGTCAGCGCATTTACTTCCTCAACAAAAGCACACTTCTCTTTAGGCGAGTGTGTGCTAAAAAGTTGTGGTTTTTGAATTTTAATTTGTTCAGAAAAATACTGAACTAAGTCAAATGCCATCTCGGACGTCCTCTTTTATTTTTAATCTAAGATTCTTAAAGACGGCTTCTTCTTGCTCGGTTCCGCCTCTTGTTTAGTTTCATCTGTTTGCGTAATTGGTTGCTCTTGAATATCTTCATATTCACTTGGATCGAAAAATAATCCTTGACCATTTTCACGTGCATAAATGCCGAGAACAGCCCGAATAGGGACATAAATTTCTTTGGCCACTCCACCAAAACGCGCTGAAAAAGTAATTGCATCATTACTCATGTGTAATTGATGAATTGCATGAGGAGCTAAATTCAAAACGATTTGACCATCTTTCACAAATTGCTGAGGAACTTCAGTGTTCGGCTGAGTCGCATCAACTAATAAATATGGTGTTAGTTGATTATCGCAAATCCATTCATAAATGGCACGAGCAAGATACGGGCGTGTTGGAGAAAAAGTGATTTGCTCAGACATAATTTATAAACTTGTTAAATCGTTGAAATGAATTCATTGTAGCTGTTTTTTTCTTGAGCTGTCATTGATTTAATGAAAGAAGGTCGGCTAAAGATACGATGACAATACAAGAAAATAGGTCGACAGTGTTGTTGTGGTAACTCGATTCCCATGCTTTTTAAGCGCAAGAAGATCGGGGCTAACATACAGTCCAAAATTGAAAAGGTTTCAGACATAAAAAAGGGAAAGTGTTGAAATAGAGGCGTCAATGAAATCAGCGTATCTCTTAATTCTTTTTGTGCTTTTTGCTTTTGGCTTAAATCTAACGTGTCTGCATGTCGAAGCATACTATCTGCAAGCTTGAACCAGTCTTGTTCAAAACGCCAAATATATTGTCTTTGTTCTGCTCTTGCCATAGGAGCATCTGCATAAAGTTTATTCTGGCGATAACGATCATCCAAGTATTCTGCAATCACATTTGGGGAAAATAGCTTTAGATTTTGCTCAATTAGCATTGGTAACTGATTGTATGGATTGAGGTCAGCCAAATCCTCATCTTCATGATCTGTGAGAATCAGATGGTATTTAATTTGTTTTTCAGCAAGCAAAAAACGAATCCAGTGCGAACGGAAATCATCGGCATGACTATACAATGTGATGCCTTGAACAGGGCTTGGGGGATTTTCTAAAGACATAAATCCGAAAAATTATGATTGACTGTTTAGAATACTAAAATTAACGTTGGAAATCACTTAAAGCTTAAGAATATGATGATTCAAAATAAATTTAATATTCAATAAATTCAAAGAGAGAAAAATTAAATGAAATATTATGGCTTGATGATCTTGTCGAGTATGTTATTGCTGAGCAGTTGTGCAAGTGTGTCTAATCAAGGATCAGCAGTTGATGTGCGATCTGAAAATGATGTGCAAATCTCAATTGCGGCGGATTCTTGTGATGATCAGAGTGCTGATGCTTGTAATGAGGTGCAAGATTACGGTGGTATCAAAAGTGAGTACGTGGTCAAGGGATGTAAAGTGACGATTTATAATAATGGGCCGATCAAAATGGTAAATGAAAAGACTGATCAGCCATGTAATGCACCAATCCCAGAAGACCATCCGTTTTCGACAAGAGAAACTAAGACTTATATGCAAGATGGTTGTCTTGTGACAGAGTATTCTACAGGTGATGCTGTTATGGATTGTTCTAAGAAGAAATAATCGGCAAATAAAAAAACCTCGGAAATATCCGAGGTTTTTTGTCCAATTCGTAAAACGATTAACGTTTAGAGAACTGAGGACGTTTACGAGCTTTACGTAAACCAAGTTTCTTACGTTCAACTTCACGAGCGTCACGAGTAACGAAACCAGCTTGACGAAGAGCAGGTTTTAAAGTTTCGTCAGCAGCGATCAATGCACGAGTAATACCGTGACGGATAGCGCCAGCTTGACCACCCATACCACCACCTTTAACAGTGATGTAAAGGTCATATTTTTCAGTTGCTTCTAAAAGCTCTAAAGGCTGACGCACAACCATACGAGCAGTTTCACGACCGAAATATTGCTCTAAAGTACGATTGTTGATTACGAGTTTGCCTGTACCAGCTGATAAGAAAACACGTGCAGTTGCGGTCTTACGGCGACCTGTACCATAGTTAGTAGCCATGTGCTGTATCCCTTAGATGTCCAAAACTTGTGGCTGTTGAGCAGTATGAGGATGCTCGCTACCAGCGTACACTTTCATCTTCTTGATCATCGCATAACCAAGAGGACCTTTTGGCAACATACCTTTTACAGCACGTTGGAAGATTTCTTCTGGTTTGTGCTCAACTAATTTTTCAAAATTAGTTTCGCGAATACCACCAGGGAAACCAGTGTGGCGATAGTATTTTTTATCAAGTGATTTGTTACCAGTCACTTGAACTTGTTCAGCATTGATCACAACGATGTAGTCACCAGTGTCAACGTGAGGAGTATAAGATGTTTTGTGCTTACCGCGTAAACGACGAGCGATTTCAGTCGCAAGACGACCTAAAGTTTTGCCTGAAGCATCAACAACGTACCAGTCGTGTTGAACTTCAGCAGGCTTAGCGCTGAGAGTTTTCATTAACCACTACCTATTATAGATGGTTTGAGCAAGGAATCGCCCAAACAAAAGGAGACCGAATTCTATATGAATTTATAAAAGCGCACAAGAACAATTCAATCAAGATGTCATATTTTGCTGCAATGTGACTGATTTTGTAAACAACAAACATGGCTGGGAATCATGATTATTTATCTTGTGAGTGTATGGAAATTCGCCTATTATTTTTTATACCAAGTAATTAAAAAATAGAATTATTTATTTGTTTTATGGGGAATTTGATGGAGTTGTCGTTTTCTACAAAAATTGTTGTAGTTGCACTATTGGTTGGTGTTTGTTCAGCACAGACAAATGCTCGACGACTTTATAAATGGATAGATCAAACCAGTGTTACAAACTACTCAGAATTTCAACCCAAAGAAGGCACTAGTCGAAAACTTGAAGTTATTGAGAATACTGGGACTGAATATGTCGACCCGATGATGGCTGTGACGGCAGAAATGAAAGCGATTGAAATCCCAGTAGATCCTCTTAACCTTCAGGGTACGTCAAGTGGCACAACCCCCTCATTGTCTCAAGCGCCGAAACCAACAACTCAAACAATTGTTAAGCAAGGTGTAATTGCAGTGCAGCCTTATGTGAGTCCTGCAAGTGGAGTTGCCGCTTCGTCTCCAGTTGAAAGGAAAGAGCAATCAACATTAACTATTACTGAGAAAAAAGAAGCAGTCATAAATCCAATCGCTGAAAAAGCGAGTAGTAGCGTGGCGGTTGTCGATAGACCTAGTAGTGGTGTTGTTGCCGAGAAGAAAGATGAGTCTGCAACGAATGTTCGTCGAGATCAGAAAAAAACTCAGCAAAAGATAAATCCTTGGTCAAGATCACCAAATTTTGTACCTTCCAACTTAGTACCTGAAAATTTACCTAAGTCTACGACCCCGTAGCAAAGATGTTTTTCAAAGGAATACTATAGCTACATTTAGATTTTCGCTACACTATATTGAAATCTAGATGATTGGCTGTTTCTATGCTTCCTTTATATGTGACTTCAGGTGAACCTGCGGGAATTGGCCCAGATATCTGTCTGAGTTTGGCAGATCGTGTAGATGAGCGCCCCGTAGTTATTTTAGCTGATATAAAAATGCTAGAGCAGCGTGCTAATCAGTTGAATTTAAATGTTGAGATTGTTCCATATAATGGCCAAGTGCAATCGAGTTCAAAGGGGCAACTTTTTGTAGAACATGTACCTTTGAAAAACTCAGTTGTTCTAGGTCAATTGGATTCGGATAATTCGGCCTATGTATTAGAACAATTACGACGTTCTGCTGATTATGCGATGACTGGAAAGAGTGTTGGGGTTGCGACAGCACCTGTGCAAAAGTCAATTATCAATGATGCTGGTATTCGCTTTAGTGGTCATACTGAATATTACCAAGAGTTTGCGGGTGTTGATCGTGTGGTGATGATGTTGGCCACTAAAACTTTACGTGTTGCATTAGTGACGACTCATTTGCCTTTACGCGATGTACCAGATGCGATTACCAAAGAGCGCTTAAAGCAAGTGATTGATATTTTAATTCATGATCTAAAGACAAAATTTAAAATAGCTGCACCTCGTATTTTAGTCTGTGGTTTGAATCCACATGCGGGTGAAGATGGCTATTTAGGGTGTGAAGAAATTGATGTGATCAATCCAGCTTTGGAAACTTATCGCGATCAAGGTATTGAAATGAGTCTGAGCTTACCAGCAGATACGCTATTTACTCCAGAAAATCTGAAAGATGCGGACGCTGTTTTAGCGATGTATCACGATCAAGGTTTACCTGTGTTAAAATCACAAGGCTTTGGTGAAGCAGTCAACATTACCTTAGGCTTACCATTTATTCGTACATCTGTCGATCACGGTACAGCACTTTCTCTTGCAGGCACTGGACAAGCAAAAGCATCGAGTTTGCATGTGGCAGTAGATTTAGCACTTGATTTAGCTCGAATCTCCCCAAATCCCTCTGCGTAAAAGAGGGGAGAGTTAAATCTGAAATTTTGAGTATAAATATATGTATCAAATTAATGCCCTAAACCCTAAAGATGAAGGGCATCAGGCTCGAAAACGTTTTGGTCAAAACTTTTTACATGACCAACGTGTGATTGCCAAAATTGTACGCTCAGTGAATCCGCGTGCCGGCGAAAATATTGTAGAAATTGGCCCTGGCTTGGCTGCGTTAACATCGCCTTTAATTGGTGAGTGTGATGCGTTGACTGTTGTTGAGCTGGATCGCGATTTAGCAGCTGGTTTACCGGGGCGTGTACCTCATCCTGAACGTTTGACGATTATTGAAGCAGATGCTTTGAAATATGACTTTACTCAACTTTTCCAAGAGGGTCGTCCGCTTCGCGTCGTTGGGAATTTGCCATATAACATTTCAACTCCGTTATTGTTTCACCTCTTGGAGTTTGGCGACAAAGTGAAAGATATGCACTTCATGTTGCAAAAAGAAGTAGTTGATCGTATTACTGCAACACCAAACACTAAAGAATATGGTCGATTATCAGTGATGATCCAATACTTCTGTAAGCCAACGTTCTTATTTGAAGTGCCGCCCGGTTCATTTAACCCTCCGCCGAAAGTAACATCTGCTGTGTTCCGTTTAGAACCTTATGAAACTAAGCCAATCGTTGCAAAAGATGAAAAAGCATTGGCACGGTTAGTGGGTCATGTATTTACCCAACGTCGTAAAACCTTACGTAATAGTTTAAAGGGAATGTTGGCGGAAGATGGTTTTGAAAAAGCTGGTGTCGATCCAATGGCTCGCCCTGAAACCTTGAGTTTAGCCGATTTTGTCGCATTGTCGGATCAGGTGGCTTAATGTCTAAACGCTATAATTATGTCATTGGTGATGTGCAAGGTTGTTTTGAAGCATTGAAAGCATTGCTAAAAGAAATTCGTTTTGATCCTGATCAAGATTTTTTATGGTTTGCTGGTGATTTGGTTGCGCGTGGAGAGAATTCTGTAGGTGCTTTACGCTTTGTAAAAAAGTTAGCTGATCGTGGTGCTGCCTCAACCGTATTGGGTAATCATGATCTAACCTTGATTGCATGTGCGCGTGGTTTTAAAAAGGCAAAAGAGAAAGACGGCACGCAAGATATTATTGATGCCATAGATGGTGATGAACTGATTGATTGGTTGCGTAAACAACCTTTAAGTTTAAGTCCAAATGCTAAAACGCTAATTACACACGCGGGTGTTCCATGTATTTGGGATGCTGAGCAAACAATTCAGTTGGCAAGCGAAGTACAGCAGATTATTGGGCATGACGATCTAACTGTTTTGGATACTTTTCTTGCTGAAATGTACGGTGAACAACCTGATCTTTGGTCAGATCAACTGACAGGAATGGCACGATTGCGTTGTATTACCAACTATTTAACCCGTATGCGGTTAACCGACGCTGAAGGACGCTTAGAGTTTGGTTTTAAAGATGCGCTTGATGCACCGATGCCCGTAGGTTTCCAGCCTTGGTTTGGGTTTGAAAGTCTTGCAGCACAAACCCATCAATTAATTTTTGGGCATTGGGCTGCTTTACAGGGCAAGACTATTAATTCTCAAATTCAAAATGTTGATGGTGGCTGTGTTTGGGGGCAGCAATTGATGGCGTTCCGTTTGGAAGATCAACACATGTTTGCGGTGGATAATCCTTTGAGTTGATTATCTGACGATATGGTTTGAATGTCTAATTTCATGGTGAGGTTGGGCATTTTTTATTTTAAGACTGTCAAAAAACTGTCATACACTGATCATTAAAGTGTCAAAAATTATTTATAAGCTGTAAAGCATGAAAATAACGACACAAATGGATGGCGATATGCAAAGTACATACGCGACATCTTTATTAAAGCAAGATCAGTTTCCAGATAGTTTTAAATTCTACTTCAAAAGGAAACAGCTTAAAAATAAGCAAAATGAGTTTTCTGAACTTGAAGAACTCGTACGTCCCCGTTTAAAAATAGCAATTGTGACTGAAACATGGCCACCTGAAATTAATGGTGTTGCTTTATCAATGATGCAGCTTTGCCAAGGGTTACAACGCCTTGGACATAAAATCTTATTAGTCCGTCCAATTCAAAAAGCAGCATGTACTGAATTTCATCCTGATCAGGAATGTTTGGTCATGTCACAGCCAATCCCTAAGTATCCAAGTGTGCAGTTTGGCTGGCCGCAGTACATTAAAGTATCTAAAGCTTTTGAACGCTTTTCACCAGATGTTGTGCATATTGTGACAGAAGGGCCATTGGGTCTGACTGCACTCCAAGCGGCGAAGTCAAAGAAAATTGCAGTCTCAAGCGGATTCCACTCAGCATTCCATGATTTTAGTCGTTTCTTTGATTTGGCTTTTTTGGTAAAACCGATTCAGCGCTATTTAACATGGTTTCATAACAGTACGGATGTAACTTGTGTTCCAAGTCAATATACGGAGCAAGCCTTACGTGGTTTTGGAGTGACTTGTCCTTTAGTCATTGTTGGGCGTGGTGTAGATACCAATAAGTTTTCTCCGCAACATCGCTCACAAACGCTAAGACAGCAGTGGGGTGCCGACGCTGATACCCGTGTCATGCTATATGTGGGGCGATTATCTCCTGAAAAAGAAGTGGATGTATTGATTAAGAGTTTTCATGCGCTGCAAGCACAACAGGGTGAAAATGTTAAATTTGTGATTGTCGGTGAAGGACCAGATCGAGTTCGTTTAGGAAAATTAACAACCTCGAAAGACATTATTTTCACTGGTAGTTTGAGTGGGCAAGCGCTTTCTGAAGCATATGCGAGTGCAGATGTATTTACTTTTGCAAGTCAAGCTGACACTTTTGGAAATGTCGTTTTAGAAGCAATAGCGAGTGGTCTGCCTGTCGTTGCATATGATTATGTTTGTGCACATCAATATGTAAAACAAGAAGTAACAGGATGGTTGAGTCCGCTTGGACATACATCCGATTTAATCCAATCCATTTGTCATTTACCAGCACTTCCAAAACTAAGACAAATGGGATTGCTGGCGAGCGAAAGCGTACAAGAAAGTAGCTGGCAGTTTCCCGTACAACAATTAGAACAAGCACTTTATCAGGTAGCAAAGGAGTCTCCCATGACCTCTACCTAAAGTATCCTCAGAAAGGAGAAAAAATATGAATCTTCAAAATGCAAAAATAAAAATACTAGATTTAGATTTAAAAGGGTGTGTATACCTTAACCATCTCTCACATTCTCAACGTATCGCCTTATTTTTTAAAACGATTAGTCGTTTGGGCGATGGGCCATTTTGGTATGTCATGTTGTTGTTCGTTTGGGCTTTACAAGGCTTGGCATATGGCTGTCAAATCTTATATCTAATTGCAGCAGGGTCAGTTGGTACGCTGATATACAAATATCTAAAACACAAAACAACACGACCAAGACCTTATCAGGTTCATCAAGTGATTGTCCTCGGTGAGCGACCTTTGGATCACTTTAGCTTTCCGTCAGGTCACACTTTGCACGCAGTTATGGTGACAATTACTTTAGGTTATATACAGCCAATTTTGCTGATATTGATGTTGCCATTTACAGTGTTGGTTGCATTATCAAGAATGGTATTAGGACTTCACTATCCAAGTGATGTGATCGTCGGTGCGACAATCGGTGCGACAGTTGCAAGTAGTATCATTCTCTTAGCACCAAGCTTTAACATTGTTTTGTGAGCAATCGGGTTATGAATTTCTCAACAGAAAACTATTTTTTCAAGCGTATGTTTTGTTAAAGTAGCTCCAATCTCAAATATTTATTCAGGTTGTCATATGGGCTTACGTTGGACTGATACGATTGATATTGCAATTGAACTCGTAGAAGCACATCCAGATGTTGATCCACAGTGGATTCGTTTCACAGATTTACACGCATGGGTTTGTGCTTTACCTGAATTTAATGATGATCCTAATAAGTCAACTGAAGGTTTGCTAGAAGCAATCCAAATGGCATGGCTGGATGAAGTTCGATAAAAATTCATCAGAAATCGCTGAACTTTTACAGATTCAAGCTGATTATTGGCGATGACATCGGTATAATGCGGCAAATTTTTTTAGTTTACACCATAATAGGAGTCAATCATGGCGATTGAACGTACTTTATCTATCGTTAAACCTGATGCAGTTTCTAAAAACCACATCGGTGATATTTTTGCTCGTTTTGAAAAAGCTGGCTTAAAAATCGTTGCAACTAAAATGAAACACCTTTCTCAAGCTGATGCTGAAGGTTTCTATGCAGAGCACAAAGAACGTGGTTTCTTTGGTGATTTAGTTGCTTTCATGACTTCAGGTCCAGTTGTTGTATCTGTTCTTGAAGGTGAAAATGCAGTTCTTGCTCACCGCGAAATCTTAGGTGCTACTAACCCTAAAGAAGCTGCTCCAGGTACAATCCGCGCTGACTTCGCTGTAAGCATCGACGAAAATGCTGCTCACGGTTCTGACTCAGTTGCTTCAGCTGAGCGTGAAATCGCTTACTTCTTTGCTGATAACGAGATCTGCCCACGCACTCGTTAATCCAAAGCATTCGAACCAGATAAGTGGTATACTGCTTATCTGGTTTTTTGTTTTCTATAGATTGAGTTGTGTAAGTAATGCACAGCATTTCTAGCGTTGATATGGTTTAGGTAAATATTCATGAGTTCTGCAGTGGTCGTTTCATCAGAAAATTTAGATGAAAAACAACAGTCTGTTTCTACGCCTGTCGTTCATGCTGCCGACAAAAAAGTGAATCTACTAGGCATGTCACGTGCAGAGTTAGAAAAGTTTTTTGAAGATTTGGGTGAGAAGAAGTTTCGTGCTGGTCAGGTCATGAAGTGGATTCACCAATTTTTTGTGACTGATTTTGCTGAGATGACCAATATCTCAGGTAAGTTAAGAGAAAAACTAGAAAAGATTTGCGAAATTAAAGCCCCTGAAGTGGTGCATCGTAATTATTCTAAAGATGGAACACGTAAATGGGTGTTTCGTGTAGGTGATGGTGAAGGCTCTTTAGTTGAAACTGTTTTGATTCCTGCTGAAGATAAAACAGGCGCAAGAAAGACACTTTGTATTTCTTCACAAGTGGGCTGCGCACTTGACTGTTCATTTTGTTCGACAGGAAAACAAGGTTTCCAACGTGATTTAACACCAGCTGAAATTATTGGTCAGTTGTGGATGGCAAACTATTCCTATATGGAAGAGGTGCCTGTTGCAGAGCGTGAACGTACTGTGACCAATGTGGTGATGATGGGTATGGGTGAGCCATTACTCAACTATGATGCTGTACTCAGTTCAATGCAATTGATGCTAGATGATTTCGCGTACGGAATGTCAAAGCGTCGTGTGACTTTATCGACCTCAGGTGTTGTACCTAAAATTGATCAATTGGCGCAAGATATTGATGTCGCTTTGGCGATTTCTTTACATGCACCAAATGATGAGTTACGTAATGAACTTGTTCCAATTAATAAGAAGTATCCACTGGAACAATTGATTGCTGCATGTCAGCGTTATTTAGCGAAAGATGGTAATGAAAGTGCTCGCCGTCACGTAACGATTGAATATGTAATGTTAGATGGCGTAAATGATCAACCAGAGCACGCACAACAATTATTAAAATTATTGAAAAACTTACCGAGTAAGATCAACTTAATTCCATTTAACCCGTTTCCACATGCGCCTTATGGTCGCTCAAGCCGTAATCGTATTATCGCATTTCAAAAAACTTTGTCTGATGCAGGATTTGTGTGTACGATTCGTCAGACACGTGGTGATGATATTGATGCTGCGTGTGGTCAATTAGTGGGACAGGTTGCTGATCGCACGCGTCGTGCTGAACAGTGGAAAAAGAAAGTGGCGCAACGGCAAGAAATTTTGCGCACACAAGGATAAAACTTGGGGAAAAGCGTTGAATACAACTCGATCAAAAACGATTATAGCAACTACTATTTTGTTCACTGTATTGGGTCTAACCGCCTGCCAATCGACAAAGACAACAAAAGATCCTGAAAAAGCTGTGCAAGTTCGAACACAACTTGCAGCAGAATATATTCGAACGCGTGACTTAGACTCGGCTAAGCGATCATTAGATCAAGCCCTGAAAATAGATTCGCGAGATGCAAATGCCAATATGATGATGGGAATTTTGCTACAACAAGAAGGTAGCAAAACCAATATGGAAAAAGCAGAGTCTTATTTTAAGCGTGCAATATCTTCTGAACCTGATAATGCCCAAGCTCGTAATAATTACGGTACATATTTGTATCAAATGGAGCGTTATAATGAGGCGATTGAGCAGTTTACGATTGCAGGTGCAACCTTAGGTTATGATCAACGTTTTCAATCGTTGGAAAATCTTGGGCGAATCTATTTAAAACTGGGCGATGTTGCGAATGCTGAAAAAGCATTCAAACAAGCGCTACAAGCAAATCGAAATGCGACAATATCAATGTTAGAGTTGTCGGAAATTTTCTATTTGCAACAAAACAATAGAGATGCATCGCAACTCTACGAACAATATGTTCGTAATGTGGGGCAGAAAAACCAAGGTGCTCGCGCGCTTTGGATAGGTTTACGCATTGCTCGAGCGAATGCGGATCAGTTAGGAATGCAAGTGTTAGTCAATCAGTTGCGTGCTTTATTTCCTGATAGTCCAGAATATCAACGTTATTTGCAATTACAGTACAGTACTGAGGCCGTATGGAAATAAATCCAAATTCACATCAGCCAACTGGCTCAAACTCACCGTCGCCTACGTTAGGAAATATTCAACGACCTGGTGAGTATTTGCGTCAAATTCGTATTGCACAAAAGAAAGAACTTGAAGAGATTGCAAACGTATTGAATATGCCAGTCAAAACTTTGACGGCATTAGAGCAAGATGATTATAAATCTTTGCCAGAAGCAACCTTTATCAAAGGATATTATCGTGCATACGCAAAATGTTTAAATGCTGATGCGAGCGCGATCATTCAACGTTTCGATGAAATTTATGCGAATGATACGGGCCTTAAAGCAAGTCATGCTTTGAGTAACTCACCGATTAAAACCATGGGTAAGTTAACTGGTTCAAAGAGTGTACGTAATCGTCAGTGGTTAAAGCGTATTGTGATTTTGGCTGTCGTGCTATTGTTGGCATGGTTAGCTGTGATGGCCGTGCAAAACTGGACTTCAAGTCACAAAGATGATGCAGATGTACCAAAGATTAAGAACTCTGAAGTTGAGATTCTTCCAATGGGGAATGCAGTCGCTACTTCTGGAGATCAGCTTGTGTTGAACTTTAGCCGACCAACATCTGTGCATATTGTTGATGCCACAGGTAAAGTACTGGCAACAGGTCGTCAAGCATCAACTTTGAATTTGAGTGGTGAGTCACCGTTCCAAATTCGCTTAGATGATGCGACAGCTGTAGCATTGACTTTAAATCAGGAACAAATTTCATTGTCTCCTTATACTGTCAATGGAAAAGCAGAATTCCGTTTGTCTCGTTAATGCCAAAGAGTAGAGCTATACGATGATTGTGAACCCCATTAAACGCCGTCCAACACGTAAAATCCGTGTTGGTTCTGTGTATGTCGGTGGTGATGCACCGATTAGTGTTCAAAGTATGACGAATACTGAGACTTGTGATGTTGATGCAACTGTTGCTCAAATCCAACGTTGCGTAGATGCTGGTGCAGACATCATGCGTGTTTCAGTTCCATCAATGGAAGCCGCTGAAGCATTTGGTGCGATTCGTAAACGCGTTTCTGTGCCTTTAGTTGCTGATATTCACTTTGATCATCGTATTGCATTGGCAGTTGCTGATTACGGTGCAGATTGTTTGCGGATTAACCCAGGTAATATTGGATCGGATCAAAAAGTTCGAGAGGTTGTTGCTGCTGCTAAACACCATGGTATTTCAATCCGTATTGGTGTGAATGCCGGCTCTTTGGAAAAAGATTTGCAAGTCAAATACGGTGAGCCAACGGGTCAAGCTTTGCTTGAATCTGCAATGCGCCATATTGATATTTTGGATCGTTTAGATTTCCATGAGTTTAAAGTCAGTGTAAAAGCATCGAATGTGTTTTTGACCATGGATGCTTATCGTTTACTTTCTCAGCAAATTGACAATCCATTGCATTTGGGTGTGACTGAGGCGGGGATTTATCGTACAGGTACAGTGAAGTCAGCAATCGCCTTGGGTGGTCTGTTGATGGAAGGTATTGGTGATACCATGCGTATTTCGCTTGCAGCTGAGCCTGAAGATGAAATTAAAATCGGTTTCGATATTTTAAAATCTTTGGGTTTGCGTTCAAATGGCATTAACTTTATTGCTTGTCCAAGTTGCTCACGTCAGGAATTCAATGTAATTCAGGTGATGCAGGCTTTAGAAGAGCGTTTAGAAGATGTGCGTACACCAATGGATGTGTCTGTCATTGGTTGTAAAGTGAATGGCCCGGGTGAAGCAAAAGAAGCGGATATTGGAGTGGTGGGTGCTGCTCCACGTTCACTTGTGTATCGTAATGGCGAGAAAAGTCATTTAATTGATACAAATCAGTTGGTTGATGAAATTGAAACAATGGTTCGTCAACGTGTTCAAGAGCTTGAAGAAGCAAAATCTAAAGAAATTATTCGTAGTTCATCATGAGTTCAATCGTCGCTATCAAAGGTTTTAATGACATCCTTCCATCGCAAACTGCGGCTTGGAGAAGTCTGGAACAACAACTTGCATCATTGATGGATGCTTACGGTTATCAACAAATCCGTTTGCCAATTGTTGAGCAAACTGGATTATTCAAGCGTGCTATTGGCGATGCAACCGATATTGTTGAAAAAGAAATGTATACCTTTTTTGACAAAGGGACACCGCCTGAATCACTGACTTTGCGTCCTGAAGGAACTGCGGGTTGTGTACGTGCGATGTTGGAACATAACTTATTACGCGGTGCAACACCGCGTGTTTGGTATGTTGGGCCAATGTTCCGCTATGAAAAGCCTCAGAAAGGTCGTTATCGTCAATTCCACCAGTTTGGTGTGGAAACCTTTGGTGTGGCAACGCCTGATATTGATGCTGAAATCATTCTGATGACCGCTCGTTTGTGGAAACGTATGGGTGTTGCAGCGAATGTTCGCCTTGAACTCAATACTCTGGGTGAAACAGATGAGCGTGCAGAATATCGTGCTGCATTAGTCGAGTTCTTAAATCAGCACAAAGATGCCTTAGATGAAGATTCTCAACGCCGCTTAACCACCAATCCTTTGCGTATTTTGGATTCTAAAAGTGAGTCTACGCAAAAGATTTTGGAAAATGCGCCGAAATTGCACGATTTCTTAAAAGAAGATTCTCTCAACCACTTCCAACAACTACAGCAGTATTTAACCGATGCTGGTGTAGAGTTCGTAATTAATCAAAAACTTGTTCGAGGGCTTGATTATTACAATAAAACGGTATTTGAATGGACCACAACTATGTTGGGTTCACAAGGTACTGTTTGTGCTGGCGGTCGATATGATGGTTTAGTTGGTCAGCTTAAAGGTAAAGCTGATCAATCAGTTCCAGCGGTTGGTTTTGCGATGGGGATGGAGCGTTTATTGCTTCTACTTGAGCAAGTTGAACAGGCAAAAGTTGTTCGTGATTGTGAAGTTTTCTTAGTGGCTGAACCAGCTTATCAATCGAAAGCTTTGGTATTAGCTGAACAAATTCGTGATCAGCTAGAAGCAGTGAATAGTTCGATTCGATTCAAAACGGGTTCACAGGGCAGCATGAAAAGCCAAATGAAAAAGGCTGATCAATCTGGTGCGGTTTTCGCTGTGATCTTGGGTGAGCGTGAATGGGAATCTCAACAGCTATTGGTAAAAGAGCTTGCAACAGCAGAACAGTCTCAAGTGGCATTGAATGAACTGACAGCATTTTTTATCGAAAAATTTAAACAATAAATTGCACAATATCTAGGAAAAGGACAATCACATGAGTTTAAGTGATGAAGAACAACTCGACCAGTTAAAGTCGTTTGCCAAAAAATATGGTTCTGCAATTATTAGCGGAATTCTCATTGCCTTGATTGCCTTTTTCGGATGGGAATATTGGCAAAAGAAGAATCTTACTGAAGCTCAAAGTCAAACTGCCAAAGTGCAAAAGTTAATGGACGAAGCAAAAGCTGCCTCAAGTCAGCCGAATGCTTTTGCAACATTATCTGAAGCCGCAGATAAAATTGTGAAAGAAGATCCTGATTCAGTTCAAGCGATCCAAACACAATTTATTTTGGCTAAAGTTGCGTATGATAAGCAAGATTATGCTGCTGCTGAGAAAGCATTAAAAAAAGTTGAAAACTCAAAAATTAAAGATGCTGGTCTGTTACAGATTGTCAAACTTCGTTTGGCTGATGCTCAGTTAGCACAAAAGAAATATGATGATGCTTTAAAAACTTTGACAGCGGTGACTGAGCCATCATTCAAAGCAACAGCCGATGAACTTCGTGGTGATATTTATGTTGCTAAGAAAGACAATGAATCTGCTCGTAAAGCGTATCAAAGTGCATGGGATGATCTCATTAAACGTAAACAGGAACGTCAGCTTTTACAAATTAAACTCGAAAGTGTCGGCGTTTTAGTAGATGATCCTGAAATCGATAGCCCGATTGTAGATACCAAAGTGGATGAGTCTTAATGCAGAATAAACTAAAACTACCTTTGGCGATTGCAATTGCTTCAGCTTTATTGGTTGGATGTTCGAGCAATAAAGTAAAAGAAGCAAAACCAAATCCATTGCCAAAAATCACGCAACAACAAAATTTAAACCTCGTATTTTCTCAAAGCGTTTCCTCAACGAACGCTGCTGAAGCTTTACGCTTACAGCTAGATACGGATAACGGTGTGATTTTTGCTATTGATCCAGATGGTCAGGTTTCTGCGTATCAGGGTAAACAGCGTCTTTGGAAAAGTAAAATCACGAAACAAGAACTGACGGCTGGTGTTGAAGCTGGTGAAGGTGTTGTTGTTATCGGTAACCGTAAAGGGCAGCTTTTCGCTTTAGATCAAGCCACTGGTGAACAAAAGTGGACGACACAGCTATCAGGTGCGATTTTATCACCTTCATTGATTGAGTCAGGTCGTGTTATCACACTTGCCAATGACGGTACTGTATTTGCGCATGACGTGGTCACTGGACAGCAAGTTTGGGCATATAAGCTTCCAAATGTTCAGTTTAGCTTACGTGGACAGCCAGCACCCGTTGCGTTAGATGAACGTACAGTGTTAGTCGCTTCTGCAAATGCTTATATCTATGCTTTGGATATCATCAGTGGTGTACCTCGCTTCCAACGCCGTGTTGCAATCAGTGATGGCCGTTCTGATATTCAGCGATTGATTGATATCGTGGGTGATCCTGTTGTTGCAGGTCAGTTCTTGGTGACAACTAGCTTCCAAGGTCAAGTAACAGTAACCGATTTAGCTTCACAACGTGTAGTGTGGAGTGAAGATGCAAGCAGTACAAATCGACCTGAAGTTGCTGATGACAAAGTATTTGTATCAACAGTTGATGGTAAGCTGAATGCTTATAACCTTACTACGGGTGAATTACTTTGGCAAAATGAAGAGTTACTAAACCGTAAGTTAAGTAACCCAGTCATGCTTGGTCAAAACCTTGTAGTAGGCGATTTGGATGGAGTGATTCACCTTATTGATCCGACAACAGGTAAGTTAGTTGGTCGTGCAAAAACTAGCGGTGAAGTGCAAACCTTACGTGTGATTGATAATCAACTTTATGTGTCGACTCGAAAAGGTGCATTAAGCATTTGGCAGAATCGTTAATTTTACCTTCTGTTGTGGTAAAATATTCGATTAGCTATGGCTAACAAAAGAATGATCGGGGTATTTGTTTAGGCAAAACCCCGAATTTTTATTGTGATCTGTGATCACCAAAATCTTCCATACTATTTCTGATACGATGTCATCTAGCGTGGCTCGTCTGAATTAAGGTTAATTTATGAAACCCGTTATTGCGCTCATTGGTCGTCCAAACGTCGGAAAATCAACGCTATTTAACCAAATCACAAAAAGTCGTGATGCTTTGGTTGCTGACTTCGCTGGTTTAACTCGTGACCGCAAATATGGTGACGCGGTTTATCAAAATAAATCTTTTATCGTTGTTGACACTGGTGGTATCGGTGAGAGCGAAGGCGGTATTGATTCGTACATGGCTGAGCAGTCAAAAACAGCGATTCATGAAGCAGATATTATCGTTTTTGTTGTCGATGCACGCGCAGGTTTATTGGCTTCAGATGAGCAAATTGCACGTGAACTTCGTACATTAGGCAAGAAAGTATATTTAGTTGCAAACAAAGTAGATGGTGTTCACGCTGAAGCGGCCTTAGTTGAGTTTTATAAGCTCGGTATGGGTGAGCCAATGCAGGTTGCTGCGAGCCACGGTCGTGGTGTACAGCAAATGCTTGAAGAAGTATTAGCTGAGGTTCCAGAAGATGAAAACCCAGATGAACATAATAAAAATACAGGTTTACGCTTAGCGATTATTGGTCGTCCTAACGTAGGTAAATCAACCTTAGTGAACCGTTTACTCGGTGAAGAACGTGTGGTTGCATTTGACCAACCTGGTACAACCCGTGACTCAATTTATATTCCTTATGAGCGTGATGGTCGTCAATATACATTGATTGATACTGCTGGTGTTCGTCGTAAAGGTAAAGTTGATGAAATGATCGAGAAATTCTCGATCGTTAAAACACTACAAGCTATGAAAGATGCGCATGTCGTTGTGGTGGTGGTTGACGCTCGTGAAGGTATTGTTGAACAAGATTTACATTTGATTGGCTACGCGCTTGAAGCAGGGCGTGCCATGGTGATTGCGATCAACAAATGGGACAACATGACCGAGTATGATCGTAAACAATGTAAACTCGATGTGGAACGTCGTTTTGACTTTATTCCATGGGCGAAAATCCATTTGATTTCGGCATTACATGGTACGGGTGTGGGCGAGCTTTATCCATCGATTCACCGTGCTTATGAATCTGCAAATCTAAAAGTTTCTCCTGCGAAACTGACTCAGATTTTAAGTGATGCGACAGAGGCTCACCAGCCACCAATGATCAGTGGCCGTCGTATTAAAATGCGTTATGCGCATATGGGCGGACAAAATCCACCAACCATCGTGATTCATGGTAACAAGGTCGATAAGACTCCAGCGGATTATCGTCGTTATTTAGAAAATGTATTCCGCAAAGTGTACAAGCTTGAGGGCACACCAGTCCGTATTGACTTTAAAACGTCAGAAAACCCATTTGAAGGACGTAAGTCACAAGTGGATGAACGCGTTGCTGCACGTAAACGTCGTTATGTTCAGAAATTTAAAAAAGCAGAAAAGAAATACAAGCGTTAAGCTAATCTTGAAGCAAAAAGCCCAAACTCTGCTTTGGGCTTTTTAATTGCGTATTTTTAGATGAATAGTATTAATTAATAATGCATTTATTTGTTAAGTTAAGCTTTATAATTTATGTCAGCATTGTGCTTTTCTAATATATTGTTGATTTAAGTGTTTGATATGTATGTAAAATAATTTTTTGTTAAATTTCGTACTAATGCTATAATGCCACCGCTCAAAATCCTTGTTTTAATGTTTTTTAATATATTTGGATTCAAAATTGAATGTTTAAGTTACATCTAACGGAACCGACATTGACTTATGCACAGCAAGATTATGCTGCGCTTAGTGCTGTTCCTGCAATGCAACGTCGACGTTTATCTCCATTGGCGAAAATAGCTTTAAATAGTGCTTTGAATGCTTTAGATGGCTGTCGGGTAGACTATATTGTTTGGGCTTCAAAATATGGTGATGAACAAAAAACATTGGATATTCTACAAGATGTATTACAAGGTCAAACGCCATCACCAACACAATTTTCAACTTCTGTCCATAATGCTATTGCAGGCTTATATTCTATTTTATGCCAAGATGATACACCTTCAACAAGTTTGAGTTGTGAATGGACAGAAGCCTTAATAGAAGCCTATGCCGTGTTGAAATCATCACCTGAAATACAGCGTGTTTTAGTCGTGTCCTATGATCAAGCTTTACCCGATGTTTACCGTGATGCCTATGATTTTCCTGCATATGCTTTAGCATGCGTAGTCAGCCTTGAAACTCCCAATTTAGAAATCATTGACTTATCTAATCCTGATTTAATTGAGAGTTTAGCGTTTTACAAATTTTGGCAATCTGAAAATATTCCACAGTCTACAGTGAGATGGAAAAAATGCTAGAAGCCAATAAAATCAATAAAAAAGCTAATTATGCGTGGCGTGTTGCTGCAACAGGTTTCAGTTTTGCAAGTTTTGGTGCAGGCGGACTAGGGATCGCAACAGTCGTTGCTCCCCTTGTAAATTTAACAAGTCGTAATTCAGAGACTCGTCAACAGCGCGCTCAGCAGGTGATTCGATATAGTTTTAAAGGCTTCACTGAAATGATGGTCAAATTAGGAATTATGACCTATTCAATTGAGGGCTTAGAAAAGCTAGAAAATAGTCGTCAAGAATTAGTTATTGCAAATCATCCGACATTAATTGATGTGGTTGTAATGATCGGATTGATGCAGCAGGCCAATTGTGTTGTTAAACAGTCTTTGTGGTCTAATCCGTTTACTCGAGGTGCTGTACGTAGTGCTGGTTACATTCTAAATGCGGGGTCACAGCAGTTCATTGAAGATTGTGTCGAGCGTTTAAAAGAAGAAAATGCAGCATCATTATTGATCTTTCCTGAAGGAACTAGGACTGAAAAAGGTGAGTGTTTGAATGAGTTTCAACGCGGCGCAGCAAATATTGCAATTCGAGCCAATGTGCCGATTCGCCCTGTTTTGATAAGTTGTACTCCATCTACCTTAACTAAAAATGAAAAATGGTATCATGTGCCGTCACAGCCTTTTCATATTGAAATTAAGGTGCTGGATGCAATTGAAGTTAAAGATATTTTAGTTGATTCAGAAATTTCACCTAAGCAGGTGCGCCAGTTGAATCAGAGTTTTTATCAAATTTTTAAAGATGAGTTGTCGAAAAATGAGCAATCTTGCTGATGAATTAAAACAAATGATTATTGATGTTCTCGTACTTGAGGATATCAGCATCAGTGATATTGAAACCGATGCACCACTTTTCGGAGAAGGCTTAGGTTTAGACTCTATTGATGCCTTGGAGTTAGGTCTTGCATTGAAAAAGCGTTATAACATTCATTTGAATGCAGAATCAGACGAAACTAAACAACATTTTAAATCAATTCAAAGCTTGGTTGCTTTGGTTGAAGCACAGCAAGCAGTTTAAGGAGTAGATCAATGTTAACCCAAGAACATGTGCTGGCTAAATTAAGAGAATGGATGCAGGATCTATTTGAAATTGAACCTGATGACATTCAACTTGATTCAAATTTATATGAAGATTTGGATGTTGATAGTATTGATGCAGTTGATTTAGTGGTAAAAATTAAAGAGTTGACTGGCAAACAAGTTAAACCAGAAGACTTTAAAGCTGTCAGAACAGTGCAAGATGTTGTCGTTGTTATCCAGAATATGACTGCTGAATGAAACATCTTTTTAGAGGGATACTGATCACATTTTTTGTGCTGTATCCCTTTATTGTTGGTTGGAGCTTGTCTCACGGACAATTTGTTTGGGTGAGTGGGTTATTGGTCATCTTAGGTATCGTCCGACTTATTAGCGCAAAAAAAGATTTAATGTTACCGCTCACAGGCTTAGCGATTATCTGCGGTGGGCTAAGTCTAATTTTACAAAATCATGCTTGGTTAAAGCTTTACCCTGTTGGGATGAGTTTAGGTGCACTACTTATCTTTGCTTTAACATTATATAAGCCACCTTCGATGATCGAACGCTTTGCGCGGTTAGTTGAGCCAGATTTACCCGCATCAGGGGTAGAGTGGACGCGTAAAGTGACAATCGTTTGGTGCATATTTTTTATTTTTAATGCGTCAATTGCTTTGGCTACGGTATTTGCCCCAACACAAATTTGGGTCATTTATAATGGCTTTTTTTCTTATGTTTTGATGGGACTTTTGTTTCTCGGTGAGTTTATTTTACGGAAACGCCATCAACGTTTAAATCAGACAAATTCTTAAATGGTTCTGGGTAATGATTGCACCTATTTATTTTTATAATGATTTTAATTTAGCTAAAACTTTTTGTATTACATCTGAGTTGCAAGATATTTCCTATGCAGTTTTTTGGCAAGATGTTATTAAACAATCAACTGAAATTAAACGTTTAGAGCAACAGACGTGGGCACTATGGGAACAAGATAGTTACGAGTTTATTGTGCTTTTATTTGCGGGCTTACTCGCAAATAAAACAATACTCTTACCTCCAAATCGTGTGAGAGATTTGGAACAAAAGTTTGAGCAAGACAATATTTATTTTTTATCAAGACAAACTTTATCCACATCTGAACATTTGATAGATCATTCAAGCTTACTTGAGCTATGTAATGAAGAGTTTTTAAGTCGCACAAAAATGATTTTTTACACGTCAGGTTCTACTGGCGAGCCGAAAAAGATCGAACGAACTTTAATACAGCTGTTAAATGAAGTTAGGGGCTTAGCTGAAAGTTTTGAGCTTGATGAACAATGCGTGGCGATTGCGACCGTGAGTCATCAACATATTTATGGGTTACTGTTTAAATTATTACTGCCATTGGCGACACAGCGTTGTTTCTACAATCCACAATTGGCTTTCCCTGAAGATGTGATTCACGCCCAAGATTGTTTAGCTCAGCGAGCGTTGGCGAATTATGTAATTTCTAGCCCAGCTTTGCTCAAACGTTGGACCAAAGATCTGCTATTAAAACAATCTGAAGTGATCTTTAGTTCTGGTGGAAAGCTTGATGTAGGTGTCCGAAATCATCTCAATGTATCAATTATTGAAGTTTTAGGCAGTTCTGAGACAGGCGGAATCGCTCATCGTTGTGAAGATCATGCTGCTTGGACTGCTTTTAATAATGTCGAGGTTCAGATCTCAGCACAAAGCCAATTAATGGTGATGAGTAATCATGCGGGTGAACAAGGATGGATTGTTACAGGGGATGCTGCTGAATGGAGTGATGCTTCTCAGAAGCAGTTTAATTTATTAGGGCGCTTGGATCGCATTATAAAGCTTGAAGAAAAACGTTTAAGTTTGGACGCGATTGAACAAAGTATTAATCTGTTGAGTGAGGTTGTGCAAAATCATACGTTATTACTCGATCATCATAATCGTCAGATGCTAGGTTGTATTGTAGTTTTAAGCGTAGAAGCACAACAACAGTTGCGCGATATGGGTAAAGCTGCTTTTATAAAACAACTCAAACAACAACTTCAGTTTCAACTTGAGTCAATTGCAATTCCTCGACAGTGGCGTTTTTTAAGTCAGTTTACACAAAACGCTCAATCGAAAATTAATAAAAATTATCTGAAGGCATTGTTCTCAGTGATGTTAGAACCCGTTATTTTGTCTCAGTGGCAAGAACTAGACAGTGAATATTTGAGTCTAGAGTTTCCTCCTGAGCTTGAATGCTTTAAAGGGCACTTCCCACATCAACCCATTTACCCTGGGGTAGGGCAAATCAGTTTTATTCAAAAGTTTGCAAAAGATATTTGGCCAGACTTAATTTGGTGTCAGGGTTTTGAGCAATTAAAGTTTCAGAATTTGATTCGACCCTATACGGTCGTAAAGCTCAAATTAAGCCGCAAAGAGCATAAAGTAAGTTTTGAGATGACAACAGAACAAGCGACACTTGCATCTGGACGTCTGCTGTTTGCTGTTGATGGGCTATAGGATTTCAGGCATGTTGAAATATAGTATTGTTATTCCAGTATATAATCATCCGCATTATTTAGCTGATTTGGTGCATCATCTCGAACAGTTTCAGTATCCGATTATTCTTGTAAATGATGGTAGTAATGCTGAATGTACGTTAATTTTACGTCAATTAGAACAACAAAATGAGTTGGTTTACTTAGTTGAACATGAGGTGAATCAGGGCAAAGGTCAAGCGGTGATCACGGGTCTACGTTATGCTGCCCAGATTGGAATGACACATGCTTTACAACTTGATGCAGATGGACAACATCATTGGGATGATGTGGCAAAGTTTTTCCAAATATCGCAACAACAGCCTCAAGCAATGGTCATTGGTCAGCCGATTTTCGATGCTTCTGTTCCTAAAAAACGCTTATACGGACGATATGCAACTCATATTTGGGTCTGGCTAAATAGTCTATCTTTTGAAATTAAAGACAGCATGTGTGGTTTTAGAATTTATCCGCTAAACAAAACTATTCCGATTTTGGATAAAGCAAGATTCCAACCGAGAATGGGCTTTGATAGTGAGATTCTAGTGCGCTTAAAATGGGACAATACACCGTTCATTAATGTTCCTACACCTGTGATTTATCCTGAACATGGCGTCTCACATTTTGATGTCTGGCGCGATAATATCGGGTTAAGTAAAGCACATGCGACTCTCTTTGCTGGGATGCTCATTCGATTTCCTAAACTCATTTGGCAAAAAGTTAAGGCTGACCAATGACGGATTCTCCGCAAAGCGCTAGTGACACTTGGCACGACATCAAAGAACGTGGTGGACTGTTGCCACTGATGTTAATGCTAGGGTTTTATCGTTGTGGTGGGCGCTGGTTATGTCGGATTGTGCTGTACTTTATTATCATGTGGTATTGGTTATTCGCTGTAACTGCTCGTCAGGCATCATTACAATATTTACAGCGTTTACATCGCTTTGCAGGCACTCAGTCTCCATTTCAGACACGGCCTACATGGACTAATAGTTATACGCATTTCATGCAATTTGGCGAGTGTATTCTCGATAAAATTGAGGGCTGGCTAGGGCATATTCCTGAACAAAGATTACAATTGTTTGGTCATGAACATTTTCAACAGCACTATCAAAAAGGGACGATTATTATTGTTTCACACTTTGGTAATATTGAGTTGTTACGTGCTGTGAAGTCCGAGCATCCGCAGAAGATTAATGTTCTGGTTTATCAAAAACATGCTTCGCAATTTAATCAGTTTTTAAAAAAAATTAATGATAAAGCGGATGTAAATTTAATCTCTGTGGATGAGTTAGGGATCGAAACAGCGATTCTATTACAAGAAAAAATGCAGCAGGGCGAATGGGTGATCGTGGCGGCAGATCGAGTTCCTGTACAGTCAGATCGTGTACAGAACGTTGAGTTCTTGGGTGAGACAGCGACTTTGCCACAAGGGGCATGGATCTTGGCCAATCTATTAAAAGTGCCAGTCTTGGCTGTATTTTGCTATCGTGTGCAGCAAAATTTCCAAGTGCATATTCATCATATTTCTGATCAGGTTGATTTACCAAGAAAAAATCGTTTGAGTGGTATGCAGCAAGTAACACAACTATATATTGCCTGTTTAGAGCAACATTGCCTACGTGCGCCGTATCAATGGTTTAATTTTTATCAGTTTTGGACAAAATAACGTGAATGCAAGTCAAATTGAAGCAATGGTCAAACCGACGCTCGTTGTCGGTGAACAGGCACTGAGTATTGAAGATGTTGTTGCTGTGGCTCGACAAGAATATCAAGTGGTATTGCCTGAAAGTACAGCATGGCGTGATTTGATTCAGCGTGGTGCGGACTTCCTAGATCAGTTGTTACTAGATGAAGGTGTGATTTATGGCGTGACCACGGGCTATGGAGATTCCTGTCTGGTAGAAATCCCAATGCATCAAGTCAATGAGCTACCATTACATTTATCGCGTTTCCACGGCTGTGGTTTGGGTGAGAACCTTGACTTGATTACTGCTCGTGCGGTTGTAGTAACACGATTGTGTTCGTTGGCGCGTGGTTACTCTGGTGTTTCATTGACATTGTTAGAACGTTTGGTCTGGATGCTGAATGAAAATATCATTCCTGTGATTCCATCTGAGGGTTCTGTTGGTGCAAGTGGTGATTTGACCCCTCTATCCTATATTGCTGGTGCATTGGTTGGCGAGCGTGATGTCTACGCTCAGGGGCAGATTGTACCGATTGCGCAGGTTTATGCAGAAAAAGCATTACAGCCAATCACGTTACGCCCTAAAGAGGGTTTGGCATTGATGAATGGTACAGCAGTCATGACAGCTATTGCTTGTTTAAACTATAAAAAAGCGGAACAAATTGCACTGGCCAGTACCTTGGTGACAGCTTTAAATGTGTTGGCATTAGAGGGTAATCCGAGTCATTTTGATGAAGTTTTATTTGCTCAGAAACCACATCAAGGGCAACAGCAAATTGCACAGCACTTGCGTGAATGGTTGAATAGTGAAGTTCAAACTGCACACCAAAGTCCGCGTTTACAAGATCGTTATTCTTTACGTTGTGCTCCTCATATTGTTGGGGTATTTGAAGATTCTAAAACATGGCTGCGTCAATTTATTGAGAATGAATTGAATTCAAGTAATGACAATCCGTTGATTGACCCTGTGAATCTACGTGTATTACATGGGGGGCATTTTTATGGTGGGCATATTGCTCAAGCTATGGATAGCTTAAAGATTATGATTGCCAATATTGCTGATTTAATGGATCGCCAAATTGCTCAGTTAGTTGACCATAAAATGAATCATGGATTAGCGCGTAACCTAACTGGTGCGACTACAGAGCGTTTGCCTCTGAATCATGGTTTTAAAGCGGTTCAGATTGGTGTTTCGGCTTGGACTGCTGAAGCTTTGAAACAAACCTTGGCAGCCTCTATTTTCTCTCGCTCAACTGAATGTCATAACCAAGATAAAGTGAGTATGGGAACGATTGCAGCGCGTGATGCGACACGTGTGATTACCTTGACGCAACAAGTGCTTGCTGCTTTGTGTTGTGCCAGTGTACAAGCCATTCATTTAAAAGGGATGGTCACGGAGCTTAGCCCGACGTTAACAGCTTTTGTGGAGTGGACATTACAAAGTTTTGCCTTGCTCGAAGAAGATCGACCGTTGCAAACTGAATTGCAACAAATCATTGATCGTTTCGACAACTTTGAACTGTTAAATCAGTTCCAAGTAAATGCTTAGGAGACGGGCATGCAGGCAGATGTAATCATTGAAATTCCATTCCATGATGTCGATACCATGAATGTGGTTTGGCATGGGCACTATTTGAAGTATTTCGAAATCGCACGTTGTAAGTTATTGGAGCAATTTGGATATAACTACAATCAAATGCGTGCATCGGGATATGCATGGCCTGTGATCGAAAGTCATGTCCGTTATGTACAAGGAATTGAATTTGAACAAAAGATCTGTGTACGTGCCATTCTAAAAGAATGGGAAAATCGCTTAAAGATTGAATATTTGATCCTTGATGCGACGACTGGACGACGTTTAACCAAAGGTTATACCACTCAAGTTGCTGTGAATATGGAAACACGAGAGATGTGTTTTCAGTCGCCACAGGTTTTATTTGATTGTTTAAATGCGTGGGATCAGTTTCAGGAGCGTGGCAATGCTTAAGATTTCGATTTTAAATGTCTTGACCTCGCTACGAAATAAAACCCAGCGGGTTATCCTACAAACTCTACTATTCATATCTATACTGAGTCTTAGTGTTGTTGCTTCAGCCAATAATGAGCAAGTTTCGACGATTTTTAAGGAGTTATCCAAAAGCAATATTGTTCGTGCTGATTTTGAGCAACAAAAGAAGCTTGCCAGTTTAAATAAAACCTTTGTGTCTAATGGTTCACTGAGCTTTGTAAAAGCAAATGGTGTGCTTTGGCAAATCAAGCGACCTGTTCAGGCCGATTTGATCGTGACTCAAAAAAAATTGGTTCAAAAAACCCAACGAACTTATAGTCAGATTCAAATTGATCAATCACCTTATAGTTCAGTAGCAACTTTGTTTTTACAGCTCATGTCGGGCGATGAAAAAGCTTTATCAAAGAATTTTAATGTCGTGTCAGCCAATTATAGTCCGTCAGGTTGGAACATTGCGCTCACACCAAAGTCATCATTATTTAAAAAGTTATTTGTACGTATTGATGCTCAAGGACAACAATATGTCAATAAGATTGTAATTCAAGAAAAAGCCAATAACAGCACAACAATTTTATTCCGAAATCAAACGATTCAACCCCATCAACTGACGGCTACTGAAGATGCGCTTTTCCAATTGGCAAAATAAGTGCACTGCCATTTGGTTAGTGTTATTAACCGTTGTTGCACTGACACTAGCGATTGCATGGCTGAAAAAAGATATTCATATCCAAACCAATATCTTTGCGCTTTTGCCAGAAACGCAGCAGAATCCTGAACTCGCGAAAACTCAGCAATATATGAGCGATCAGCTCAATCAAAAAGTATTTGTTGTCTTAGAAAGTAAGAATCAGCAGAGTTTAGAGCAAGCAACGCAGTTATTTGAAAAACAATTACAACAGAATGCATTGTGGCAACCTTTAAAGCCACAATTGGATCTAGAACAGTTTTCTAAACAGTTATATCTTCATCGTGCTGGTTTACTCAGTCAGCAAGATCGTGAGTATTTACAGCAACAAGATTATCAGGCATTGACTGAACAAAGCTTGATGCAGTTGATGAGTGTAGGTATGCCGATCACTGCAGAATCCTTACAACAAGATCCTTTGATGTTGTTTCCTCGCTATATGTTGAATGTGGCAACGCAACAAGCGTCAGGCAATATTGAACTTGAACATGGTTTTGCCACGATTCATGATGATCAGCAGATTTCGCGTTTATTGGTACTAGAGCTAAAACAGAGTCCTTATAATATTGATTATCAAGAGCAAGTGACCGCATGGAGTGAGCAAATACAGCAACAGCTTGCTACCTTGCAAGTAAAATCACATTGGACGGGGACGATTCTCTTTTCTAACTTTGGAACACAGTCCGCGAAACAAGAAATCTCAACGATTGGTTTTGGTTCAACAATAGGTCTGATTTTATTGGTTTGGTTTGGCTTTCGTTCATTCAGACCCTTGCTCACAGAGTTTATTGCAGTATCAACTGGAAGTTTACTGGCATTTGCCGTGACACATTTGGTTTTTGGTGAAATCCATTTAATGACTTTAGTCTTTGGGGCGAGTCTGATAGGGGTTTGTGTCGACTTCTCTTTTTATTTTATGGCGATGCAATCACAGCATCGTCAGATGAATGGATTCCGAATCCTTAGACCATTGTTACCAAGTTTATTTATGGGTTTAATGACAACTGTCGTGGCCTATATTTTTCTAAGCTTTACTCCATTTCCTGCTTTTAGGCAGATTGCAGTTTTCTCGATCGTTGGGTTAGTTGCGGCATGGGTGACAAGCGTGTTGTTGTTGCCAAGGTTGCCTGCACTCAATGCACAACCTGCGATTCGTCATTTAGCTTGGATTGGGCAAGCGAGAGAATGGTTTCAGCAACATCATAAAGTACGCTATGGCTTAATTTTTGGTGTAATTGTGTTGGGTGGCTTGAGCTTATTGTTTTTACAGTCCAATGACGACATTCGTAACTTGCAAAGTATGGATGCCAAACTAAAACAGCAAGACCAATACATTCGCTCACGCTTTGCTCAGCAGCAAAGTAGTGATTATTTTGTAGTTCATGGCAAAACGAGTGCTGAGCTGGAACAACATGAAGCGAAGTTGATTCATCAGTTACAAACTTTAAAAAATCAGTCAAAACTGGAAAGCTTTCAGGCTTTAGGTCAATGGATTCCACCTTTAGCGCAGCAACAACACAATGTGCAGTTACTCCAACAGATTTCTGAAATGGCGCTGAGATCATATGCGACGAATTTAGGTTTAAACTTCTCTGATATATTACTTTGGCAGCAGCGACTAAAGCAGCAACCATTATTGAATGAACAAATTTTTCAGCAGCATCCATTAGCATTTCTGCAAGTCAGTCCGACAGAGCGGTTGGTGATGTTGAATGGGGTGCAAGACAATACCGATTTACTTGCGCTGCAAAATGATGATGTCACCCTTCAGCAACCTGTCAGTGAACTATCTGCATTATTCAAACAGCATCGTATACAGGCGGAATCTTTATTGATCTATGCCTTGTTGGGCCTAGCAATTATATTGGGATTGGTATACGGCAAGCGTTCAGTCATGCCGTTAGTTTTACCAGTGAGTTTGGCTTTGTTGAGCACCTTTGCTGTTCAGGCATGGATTGGAGTAGAAATTAATTTATTTAGCATCATGGGAACATTCTTAATCATTGGGATCGGCGTGGATTATGCGATTTTCTATCGACATGGGCATGATCATCCTCAAGTAGTTGGCATGGCGTTATTTTTGTGTATGATGTCGACCCTATTGGGTTTTGGCTTGTTATCGTTGAGTCAAACTTATGCGATTCATTGCTTTGGGATTACGGTTTTACTGGGTGTAATTTTTTCATTTATTTATGCAACTTTATTAACACCATCTGATCAAGAACATATTGTGAATTTACAAGAGCATTAAAAGATTTTAATTTTTTAGGGGTAATGATGAATAAAATAGAACAAGTTGATGTGGTTATTATTGGTGCTGGTCCATCAGGAAGTTCGGCTGCAGCATTGCTTAGAAAAAAAGGCTATGCGGTGACCATTATTGAAAAGCAATATTTTCCACGCTTTTCAATAGGCGAATCTTTATTACCGCAGTGCATGGTATTTTTGGAAGAAGCGGGCTTATTGGATGCAGTTCGTGAACATGTGCAAGAACATGCTTTCCAATTTAAAAATGGTGCAGCTTTCCTCTGTGGACATAAGCGTAGTCATTATAATTTTACTGAAAAGTTTAGTGATGGTCCTGGTACTACATGGCAAGTTCGTCGTGCTGACTTTGATAACTTGTTAGCTCAGCAAGCACAAGTATATGGTGCTGATATTCGTTTTGGGCATGAAGTGATTGCTGTCGACGTGAATGTGCAGCAACCATTGTTAACTGTGTTAGATGAGCATCAACAACAATATCAGATCCAAGCTAAATTTTTATTAGATGCGAGTGGCTTTGGTCGAATTTTACCAAAGCTTTTAGATTTAGAAAGTCCTTCAGATTTTCCAGTTCGTCGAGCGCTCTTTACACATATTGAAGATGGAATTAATGATCAGGGCGATTTTGACCGTGAAAAGATTTTAATTACGGTACATGAAAAAGACCGCCGTGCATGGTATTGGTTAATTCCGTTTGCAGATGGACGTGCATCTTTTGGTGTTGTCGCTGAACAAGATTTCTTTGATCATTATCATGTCCAAGATGCAACACAAAATGAGCCTGAAGCCTTACTCAAACGAATCTTGGCTGATGATCCAAGTCTATCTAAGCTATTAGCCCAAGCCAGATTTGATACGCCTGTTAGAACATTGGTTGGTTACTCAGCAAATGTAAAGCATTTGGCGGGTTCTAATTATGCGTTATTGGGTAATGCAGGAGAGTTTCTAGATCCTGTATTTTCTTCTGGTGTGACGATCGCATTAAAGTCTTCTAGTCTGGCAGTTCCGCTACTTGATCGTGTGTTGCAAGGTGAACACGTGGATTGGATGCAGGCGTATGAAATACCATTACGCAAAGGAATTAACGTGTTCCGTGCTTATGTGGAGTCTTGGTATGAAGGGGAGTTTCAAGATGTGGTATTTTCAAGTAATCAAAATGAAAGTATACGTCGAATGATCTCTTCTTTATTGGCTGGTTATGCATGGGATGATCAGAATCCAATCCATAAAAATGCGAAACGACGTTTAGGGACTTTAGCTGAATATTGCCGTGAAGGCTTAGCACAAGAGCAAGCTTTAGAGATTTAATATGCAACGAATATGGATCGCTTTATTGTGTTGTAGCGTTTTATGGTTGAGTGGTTGCCAGCTGACACCTCATGCACAGGGCTTGCAAAGCAGTCAGTGGGGCGCTCAACACTATCAAAGACAAGACCAAGTTGAAGTGCAATGGAAAGATAAGAGTTTTAGCTTTTTATTGTATCAACAACAGCAAGGACAGCAGCTTAGTTTTGTTGCGTTAGCTTTGACGGGCCAGCCCTTATTTCAACTTCAATTTGATGGTCAAACGGTTACGGTACAACAGCGAATTCCACAAATGCGTTTATTGCCGTTTGAGTTTGTCGTGCGCGACCTGCTATTTGCAACTTATCCAAGGTTTGATCAGCTGGGTCAAAAGAACGTGAAAGTACAGTCCATAGAAAATCAACAGCAAGTTTTCATCGATGGAAAATCGATATTAAAGATTCAGAAGCAAGTAAATACGATTGAGTTAGATAATCTTCAAGTCCCTTATCGTATGACGTTAAGCCCAATTGAAAATACATTAATTGCCGAGCAATCAGAATCAGCGGTGCAGCCATGAGTCAGACTATATCGAACAAATCTCAATTCCAAGCGGTTGGTATTCCTGTGAGTGTCGGACTTTCCGCATTAGGTTCTACACCTATACACGTTCGTGGCCGACTGATTCAATCTGAAAATACCTTAAACTTAGAAACAGGTTTTTTAGCTGATCGTCCAGTTTGGGTGGGGCGCTATACTGAATCTTTGATCGAAAATATTCCTGATAATTTAAAAGCTTTTGATTCTCGAAATTTACGCTTTGCCTTGACTGCTTTGCAGAAGATTGAAACAGCGCTAAAGCTTGCTGTAGCAGAAATCAGTCCAAAACGATTGAGTATTGTGGTTGGAACATCAACGTCAGGAATTTCTGATAGTGAAACCTTACTTAAGCGATATTTCGAAGGAAATACAGCACTAGATATTTCGCATATACCACAAGAAATGGGATGTTTGAGCAAAGCATTACAATCTTATTTGGGTTGGCAAGGCGCTGCTTATACAATTTCAACAGCGTGTTCTTCAAGTGCAAAGGCTTTTGCAGCAGGACAACGCCTGATTCAAGCTGATTTAGCCGATGCCGTGCTTGTGGGGGGCGTTGATACCTTATGTCAACTCACATTAAATGGCTTTAATAGTTTGGAAAGTCTCTCCGCTGACATATGCCAGCCGTGTGGGGTAGATCGAGATGGAATTAATATCGGTGAAGCTGCAGCCTTATTTTTATTAACTAAAGATCAAGCACCGATCATGCTTTATGGTGTTGGTGAGTCGATGGATGCATGGCATATCTCAGCACCGCATCCAGAAGGTTTAGGCGCTGAAAAAGCAATGCAAAGCGCGTTGGATATAGCAGAGGTTTCATCCCAACAAATTGGATATGTCAATTTGCATGGCACAGCAACACCTCAAAATGATGCAATGGAAATCAAAGCTATTCGACGTGTTTTCAAAGATTCGCATGTACCTTTAAGTAGTACTAAGCATAAAACGGGTCATTGTTTAGGTGCTGCTGGTGCGATCGAAGCATTCATTTGTATCCAAGTACTCAAAGATCAGGACTGGTTGCCATCTCATCAAGATACAAAAATTGATCCAGCGTTAGCAGATCAAAATTATGTGCAGCAACAGCAATCCTCGACTACGATTCAATATGCTATGAGTAATTCATTTGCCTTTGGTGGTAGCAATATCAGTTTATTATTTGGTGTAGGAAAATAAATGAAACTTGATGCAATTCAATATATTCCACATGAGCAGCCGATGGTATTCATTGACCATATTGTGGAAGCAAATGAGGGCTACGCGGTTGCTGAGTTGACCATTACACCAGAGTTAATGTTTTGTGAAAGTGATGGATTGCCAACTTGGGTAACTATTGAAATTATGGCGCAAACCATTAGTGCTTACTCTGGATGGAGAGGACAGCAATTACAGCAGGAACCTAAAGTTGGTTTCCTACTAGGGACACGTAAATTACAGTTACCTTTTGCATATTTTAAAATCGGTCAACTTTTGAAGATTCGGGTTGAACAACAGTATTTACATGAAGGTTTAGGTCAATTTTTTTGTGAAATTCACTGTGATGAGCATGTGATAAGTGCCATGTTAAGCGTATATGAACCAACAGATCAATCGACATTAGCGTTATAAATTTGGGAATAACAATGAGTAGAAGAATATTGGTGACGGGTTCAAGCCGTGGCATAGGTAAAGCAATTGCATTGCAATTAGCTCAGGCTGGGTTTGATGTCACGATTCATGCGCGTTCTCGTGAGACTGAAGCAGCACAGGTGGTTGAACAAATTCAACAACTAGGACGAAGCAGCCATTATTTACTTTTTGATGTGAATGCACGTGAATCTGTCAAAGTGATATTAGAACAAGATGTGGAACAGCATGGTGCTTTTTATGGCGTTGTCTTGAATGCGGGTTTAACGCATGACGGAGCATTTCCAGCATTAACCGACAACGATTGGGATGAGGTGATTTCTACTTCATTGGATGGTTTCTATAACATACTCAAACCTTTGATTATGCCAATGATTCATTTGCGCAAAGGTGGACGCATTGTGACGTTATCCTCTGTTTCGGGAGTCATGGGGAATCGTGGTCAAGTGAATTACAGCGCTGCAAAAGCAGGTTTGATTGGTGCAACCAAAGCTTTGGCTTTAGAACTTGCCAAACGCAAAATCACCGTAAACTGTGTTGCTCCAGGTTTAATTGAAACAGAGATGGTGACAGAAGAAGTAAAACAACACGCCTTAAAAATGATTCCAATGCAACGCATGGGGCATGTGGATGAAGTGGCAAAAGTCGTGAAATTCCTATGTTCTGATGATGCTTCTTATATCACTCGCCAAGTGATTTCGGTGAATGGGGGCTTAATTTAATGAAGCGTGTTGTTGTTACAGGAATGGCTGGGATTACCTCATTAGGTGAAACAGCAGATGAAATTTTTCTTAAGTTTCATGAAGGTAAAAGTGGTATTTGCTATATGCCTGACTGGGAACAGTATCCAGATCTCAGAACCAAACTTGCTGGTCCAGTGACCAATTTTCAGATCGCAAAACATTTTAATCGTAAAGTCACCCGTGGTATGGGGCGTGTTGCATTGATGTCGGTGATTAGTGCTGAAAATGCTTTGCAAGATGCTGGATTACTTGGCAATGACGTTTTACAAAATGGGGAGACTGGCGTTGCGTATGGCTCGTCTGCTGGGAGTGTTGATGCCGTTCGTGAGTTTGGCAATATGTTGATTGATCAGGATATGAGTAAGATCAATGCAACAACGTATATCCGCATGATGTCACATACTAGTGCGGTGAATATGACAGTTTACTTTGGTTTAAAAGGCTTAACCTTACCAACCTCAAGTGCATGTACATCAGGATCAATGGCAATAGGGCAGGCTTATGAAGCCATTAAATATGGCAAACAAACGGTAATGATTGCTGGTGGAGCAGAGGAGTTGAGTGCTGCTGGTGCTGCAGTTTTTGATGTTCTATTAGCAACCAGTGGGATGAATGATCAACCTGAAAAATCACCGCGTCCATTTGACAGTCAGCGAGATGGATTAGTGATTGGAGAAGGTGCTGGCTGTTTGATTCTTGAAGAATATGAGCATGCCAAACAACGCGGCGCCAAAATTTATGCTGAGATTTTAGGCTATGCCAGTAATACCGATGGACAACATGTAACCAAGCCCGATACAGAAAGAATGGGGCAATGTATGCAAATGGCACTTAAAGATGCTGCTTTAGATGCAAGTCAGATCGACTATGTGAATGCACATGGAACTTCAACTGATCAAGGTGACATTGCCGAAAGCCAAGCGACGGCTCGTATATTAGGCCGTAAACCTATCAGCTCACTCAAAAGCTACTTTGGTCATACTTTAGGTGCCTGTGGTGCAATTGAAGCATGGTTAGGAATCGAAATGATGCACCGTGGAGAATTAATTCCAACTTTGAATTTGGATGAAGTTGACCCACAATGTGGTGATTTAGATTATATTACTCAGCAAGTTAGAGTGAGCGATATCAATATTATGATGAGCAATAACTTTGCTTTTGGGGGAATCAATACCTCACTTATTTTTAAACGTGGAACATAATAAGGGGCATAAGAATGTCAATTAAACAAATATTTTTAGCAGCAGTTTTAACAACAGGTTTTACAGCATCAGTTCATGCTGCGGATGCTGTACATCATTTTGATTTTAAATCAGCAGTTGATCGAGCTGTGGCTGATGGTACGTTAGATGGTTCCGTGAAGTTCTATTTGAAAGGGAATAAATCTGGCGGACGAGTTCTCGAAAAAGAAATTGTGACTAATCAAAAGACCAACGGTTTCGGAAAATCAGCTGAAAAAGCTTGTGACTGGGTGCTTCGTTCGGCACTTATTCAGTTGGATAAGGCTGCAAAAGCACGTGGTGCAAATGCTGTAACAAATATCGTAAGTTATTATAAAAAGAATGAAAATCAAAGCTCTACTACCTATGAATGTCATAAGGGCATGGCTGTGGCTGGCGTTGCTTTAAAAGGTGATATTGTTAAGTTCTAATTTTTGATTGAGTTGAGCCAATGATGAAACGTGAGATTCAGTTGCATATACATGCTTTGGCTCAACTTTTAACTCAAACTAAATCAGACTTTCCTAGCTTTCGTGATTTTAATGTTTATAAAAAAGAACAGATTCAGGCGTATCGTAATCAGCTTTTAGCAAAGCAATTGAATTGTGATAAGAACACACTCATATTTTCTAAGCATGAGCATGGTAAACCTTTTTTATCATCTCACCATCTTCACTTTAATCACTCTCACAGTCATGAATATTATGCTTTGATCATGAGTCAACAGGTGAAAGATATTGGTGTAGATGTTGAAGAATTAGGGCGGAAAATAAGATTTGATGCCTTTGCACAACATGCCTTTCATATAGATGAATATAAAACTTGGCAACAGCAAGGACAAGACAGGGAATATTGGTTTAAGGTCTGGACAACCAAGGAAGCGATATTAAAAGCGTCTGGTTTGGGTATTCGTTTGGATTTAAATAGTTTGAATACAAACGTTCATCCAGAACAAAATGGAGGAATGTGTACTCATCCGATGATTGGAACATTTGCATATCAAAATTTTATTTTAAATCAGAATATTGTGGTAACAGTGGCTTGGCGTGCAGAGCCATCATGTCGAGGATTTCAGTTTCCACAAATTAAAATCAAACAAGATTAGAAACTAGAACCATTAATTCGAAAACTAATGGCTTATCCATTTCTTTAGCCTTGCGTATTAAGCAAACTTTTTCACTTTAGCATTTACCTTTTCTCGAGAAATTGTATAGTAAAAAGTCCCACCAAACAGTACGCCAATAAACCAATTAAATGGTGCCAAGAATTGTAAACTCGGGACAAGAACCAACATCAGACCAATACTGACAGATGTTATCAATGCAATGACTGCTTTTCTATTAATCCCTTTTTGGTAGTAATAATGACCTGTCGGCTTATCGTTAAATAGGTCATCGACAACTACATTTTGTTTGTGAATAAAATAGAAGTCAGTCAGCAAGATGCCAAAAAGAGGGCCGATAAAAGCAGCAAGCGTATCAAGTGTGTAGTGGATTAGTTCAGGTGAATTAAATAAATTCCAAGGCGTGATGAAGATGGAACCCACCGCTGCAATCATGCCTGCTCTACGAAAGTTGAGATAACGGGGGGCAAGATTTGAAAAGTCAAAACCCGCTGAAACAAAATTGGCAACGATATTGATTCCAATTGTTGCAGTTAATACAGTCAATAAGCCTAATACAATGACAACACCACTATCCATCATTGCGACGGTCTCCAATGGATCATGTACCATTTTACCGAAAACACTAAATGTTCCTGAAACGATCATTACCACAATAATAGCGAAGAAAATGAAGTTGAACGGAAGTCCCCAAAAGTTCCCTTGTTTGACCTGTTTCATGTCTTTGCCATAACGAGAAAAATCACCAAAATTTAATAATGGCCCTGAAAAATAGGAGACAACTAGGGCAATCGCGACAATAGTTTGCATTATCTGTTGGTTTAAAGTGAGTTGTTTATCACTGAGGTTAAAGGAAATATTATGCCAACCAGCTTTCCAGACGAGCCATAAAGCGAGTGCCAACATTACGACATAGACCATTGGTCCAGCCCAGTCGATGAATACTTTGATGGTTTCCATTCCTTTCCAGAAAACCAAGGCTTGTAAAATCCACATGAAAGCAAAGCAAATCCATCCAATTGTGCTTAAACCAGCAAACTCGGTCAATGCGAATGGATGTAAGGAAGGGTAAAACTTCAATAGAACCATCATGAGAGCATTAGAGGCTAACCAAGTTTGAATGCCGTACCATGAAACTGCGATCAAACCTCGAATGAGGGCTGGGATGTTCGCACCGTAAATTCCGAAAGCTTGACGTGAAATCACAGCATAAGGCACACCTGAGATTTGACTCGGTTTTGCAACGAGATTCGCCGCAATTTGAACGATCATGATACCAACAAGCAATGCGAGTAGAACTTGCCAGCTAGCAAGACCTAGTGAAAATAAACTCGCCGCAACAACGTAGCCTCCCATACTGTGTACATCAGACATCCAGAAGGAGAAAATATTATACCAAGTCCAGTTTTGCTTAGCTGGTACGAGATCTTCATTAGAAAGTTTAGGACTATAGTTTGCATTATAGTTCATAGCTGGTCTTCAAAAATAAACAACAGTTCAGACCAGTTATGCGAAAATTGAGCCAAAATTATTTTTTTATAGATTTTAATTTTTAATTAATTGATAAATATTGCTTTATAAATTTTATTAACTTTTATCTGTTCAGACCAGTTGTATTGAAATATGATCGAATTTATTTTGTGGCTTAAAAATGTGCATAAATGGGAAAATCAACCCAAATCCAAATTATTAATCCGAATACCAGTATCAAAATGACACAGGCGATTGGTGAAGCTGCTTGTCAGGTCGCATTTGCTGATAGCGAAATTATTGCTCAATCTCCAGAGGAGGGTGTTCCTTCGATTGAGGGACATTATGACGAAGCAATATCGGCAATCGGTATATTGGAGCTAATCAAGCAAGGAAAAGAGCAGCAAGTCGATGGGCATATTATTGCTTGTTTTGGTGATCCAGCTTTACATGCGGCTAGAGAATTGGCGCATGCGCCTGTGATTGGAATCGCTGAAGCTGCATTTCATATGGCGAGTTTGATTGCAACAAAATTTTCGATAGTGACAACTTTACCTCGAACAAAAATTATTGCTGAGCATTTACTGCATCAGTATGGATTTGAAAGGAAATGTGAAAAGATTCGTTGTATTGATTTACCTGTATTGGCGTTGGAAAATGATAAGCAAATTGCTTATGAAAAATTATTAGAAAGTTGTCAACAAGCTAAAATGAATGATGATATTGGTGCAATTGTTTTAGGCTGTGGAGGAATGGCGAAAATGGCAGATCAGGTCAGTGCAGAGTTGGAAATTCCAATTATTGACGGTGTACGTGCTGCCGTAAAATTGATTGAAAGCTTACATCACTTAGGCATTAAAACGAGTAAATGGGGAGATTATGATTATCCTTTGGAAAAGTTATAAGTTAAGCTGTTTTCCAGAAGTCTCTATATAAAAAAATTTAGCTAAGCTAAAATACAAAAACGCCAGCATTAAGCTGGCATTTTTTGAATCATTATAAAGTTAAGATTTAAGGAATCTCTTCTTCATCAAATTCAGGTTTAACTTGTACAATGAAGTCTTGACGGTTCAAGCCACGCCATAAAGCAAATGCAGTACCGATATAAATCGAAGAATAAGTACCAACAAATACCCCGATAATCATAGCTAAAGAGAACCAGTGTAGACCATCACCACCAATGAAGAACATTGCAAGTACGACGAGTAATAACGTCATAGAGGTGTGAACGGTACGGCGTAATGTCTCAGTTAATGCGATATCCACAATTTCTGTTGGTGTAGCACCACGGATCTTACGGAAGTTTTCACGAATACGATCCGATACAACGATGTTATCGTTCAGTGAAAAACCAATAACAGCCAAAACTGCTGCAAGTACAGTTAAGTCGAATGACCATTGAAATAATGCAAAAGCACCAATAATGATGATGATATCGTGGAATAACGACATCACAGCACCCATCGCGAGTTTAAACTCAAAGCGAATAGTGACGTAAACCAACATTAAAAGTAACGCAAGTGCAACCGCACCGGCAGAACGAACATAAAGTTCGTTACCGACTGCACCACCCACCGCATCGACTTTATGCACTTCAACGGTATTGTTTGGTAGCTGGACCGCTGTAGTGATTGCATTACTCAAGTCTTCAACTTGCAGGTCTTCTTGAACAGGCATACGAACAATCAGGTCTGTATTACTTCCTAGCGTTTGTACAACTGCATCTTTAAAGCCCGCTTTATCTAAGGCTTGAACAACTTGGGCTGGTTGAACAGCTTGCTTATAATTAAGTTCAGCTGAGATACCACCAGTAAAGTCCAAACCTAAGTTCAAACCTTTCGTTACGATAAAGAAGATACTAGCAATCGTCAGTAAGATCGAGAAGATTGCAGCTGGTTTAGCAATCTTCATGAATGGGATGATTTTTAAATCATCTGGACGACCGTATTGTTTTGAGTCTTGTTGAGTCAGATTCGTCATATCAATCTCCTTAAATGCTCAACTTCTTCAAATCACGACGTTTGCCATAAATGATTTGTACAATTGCACGAGTCACCGTAATCGCTGTAAACATTGAACAGACGATACCGATCATGAGGGTTACAGCGAAGCCTTTAATTGGGCCTGTACCGATTGCAAACAAGATGAATGCAACGAGGAATGTCGTTAAGTTCGAGTCAAAAATGGTGTTGTAGGCTCGATCGTAACCCGCGACAATCGCCTGTTTAGGCGAGGCACCCCATTGAATCTCTTCTCGTATCCGTTCACAGATCAATACGTTTGCATCGACGGCCATACCAATGGTGATGACGATACCCGCAATACCCGGAAGGGTGAGGGAAGAGCCAATCCACGACATTACTGTAAGAATCATTGCAAGGTTAAATACCAATGCAAAGTTTGCGATCAAACCAAATACACGGAAGAACACAACCATCCAGATCGCTACCAGTAAGAAACCGATTTGCGTTGAAAGAACACCTTTATCAATGTTTTCTTGACCTAGACTAGGACCAACTACACGCTCTTCAACGAAGTACATTGGTGCAGCTAAAGCACCCGCACGTAACATCAATGCTAGTTCTGCTGCTTCTTGAGGTGAATCAAGACCCGTGATTCGGAATTGTGAACCCAATACTGCTTGAATCGTTGCGGCATTAATCACGACAGATTCTGTATAAGGTGTACGAACTTCAGTTTGAGTACCAGTTTGTGGATCATTCACATAGCTAATCTTTTGTTTATTCTCGATAAACAATACAGCCATGCGTTTACCAACAGCATTCCGTGTTGCATCAGCCATCAGCTTACCGCCAGCGCTGTCCAAGGTAATATTTACCTCTGCACCGCCAGAGTCTTGGCTAAAGCCAGAGCTTGCATTTTGGACGCGTTCACCCGTTAAGATACGGTTACGGTTTAAAAGCAGTTGGCGACCACTGTCTAAAGATTCATAAGCAAAAACTTCAGTGCCCGGAGGGAGTGGCTGACCATTATATTTTCCAGAATATGGATCAATATATTGATCATTACTATCAGAAACTAAACGGAACTCTAAGTTTGCAGTACGACCCAAGACACGTTTTGCTTCAGCAGTATCTTGAACACCCGGTAGTTCAACCACAATACGGTTATTACCTTGAGTTTGGACTAAAGCTTCTGCAACACCGAGTTCATTAATACGGTTACGTAAAGTCGTTAAGTTTTGGTTGACTGCATAAGACTGAATTTCCTGACGACGTGCATCAGAGTAAGTGAGTCTTAATGTTGCACCATTAGCCGTTGCAACTGATTGCTGAGTAAACTCATTACCGTTACGACGTAAGAAGTCTGCGGCAGCATCACGATCAGCATTATCCGCAAATTGAACCGTAATGGTGTTATTGTTTAAAGCAAGATTGTTAAATTTGATTTTGTTATCACGAAATTGACGACGCAGATCAGTCGCAGACGTTTCTAAACGTTGACTAATCGCTTTATCCATGTCTACTTCGAGCAAGAAATGTACACCACCACGTAAGTCCAAACCGAGTTTCATCGGCTTAGCCCCAATCTTTTGCAGCCATTCAGGTGTGGTTGGCGCAAGGTTGAGAGCAACCACGTAGTCATCACCTAAATCACGGCGTAACACTTCTTTCGCTTTTAACTGTGACTCAGTTGTGTCTAAACGTAATAAAGCCGCATTATTGGTGAAGCTATTATCATGACTGCTAATGTTGGCAGTTTTTAAAATCTGCTCAGCTTTTTGCACCACAGTTTGATCAATCTGAGTCCCTGCTTTTGCCCCTGAAATTTGGACGGCAGGTTCATCTGGATACAAACTAGGAAGTGCATATAACGTACTGACCACAAGAACAACGAGGATCAGTAAATATTTCCATGCAGGGTAACGCATTCGTTTTCTTCTTAAATGAAAAAGTCGTGCTAAGGCACGACTATTTTATGATTAAAGGTTATTTAGAGTGCCTTCAGGAAGTACTGAAATAACACTTGCACGTTGGATTTTTACATCAACACCACGGCTGAGTTCAACAACAGCGAAATCACCATCAATTTTAGTGATTCTACCCATTAAACCACCAGCAAAAACGATTTCACTGCCTACGCCTAAACTTTCAACTAAAGAGCGGTGTTCTTTAGCACGTTTCGCTTGAGGTCTCCAGATCAAGAAGTAGAAGATTGCAACGAAAACAGCAATCATCAATATGTTAGCCATTAAGCTTGGACCTTGTGCTGCTGCTGGAGCGGCGTGAGCGGTAGAAATGAAAAAGCTCATTTTAATTTCCTAATCAAATAAAAGCGAAAAAATTAACAATAAATTCCAATTCGTTTTGCAATGTACCCTGTCTTGCGTTTAGGCGCAAATCTTGATGCATCAATCTTCAGGGCAAGGTGGAACTTCTAATCCACGACGAGCATAAAAGTCCTGAACATATTCATCAAAAGTGCCATTGTCCAATGCATCACGCATACCTTGTGTAAGGCGTTGGTAATAACGCAAGTTGTGGATTGTGCCGAGCATAGATGCCAGCATCTCACCGCACTTCTCTAAATGATATAAATAGGCACGCGTAAAGTTTTTACAAGTGTAGCAATCACAATGTGGGTCTAAAGGCCCTTTATCATGGCGATATTTACTATTACGAATTCTTACCAGACCATCGGTGACAAAATAATGACCATTACGTGCGTTACGAGTTGGCATCACACAGTCGAACATATCAACGCCACGACGTACTGCTTCTACAATATCTTCGGGCTTACCAACGCCCATCAAATAACGAGGTTTGTCATGTGGCATTTTATTCGGTAAATAATCAAGAACCTTGATCATTTCCTCTTTTGGTTCACCAACAGATAAGCCACCAATCGCATAGCCATCAAATCCAACTTCTAAAAGACCTTTGAGCGACTCATCGCGTAAATCTTCATACATCCCACCTTGGATAATGCCGAATAACGCATTTTTGTTGTTCAGCTCATCGTGGTGATGTGTTTTACAGCGTTTCGCCCAACGTAAAGAAAGCTGCAATGATTTTTGTGCTTCTTCATGTGTTGCGGGATAAGGTGTACATTCATCAAAAATCATCACGATGTCTGAATTGAGTACCTGTTGGATCTCCATTGATATTTCTGGAGATAAGAACACTTTTGAACCATCGATAGGAGAGCGGAAGGTTACACCTTCTTCTTTGATTTTACGCATAGCGCCTAAGCTGAATACTTGGAAGCCGCCTGAGTCAGTCAGAATCGGTTTATCCCATTTGATAAACTCGTGCAGACCGCCGTGCTCTTTGATGACTTCTAAGCCAGGGCGTAAATACAAATGGAAAGTGTTACCTAAAATAATTTGTGCCTGAATTTCTTCAATATCACGTGGCAACATGCCTTTTACTGTACCGTAAGTACCAACGGGCATAAATACAGGTGTCTCAACAACACCATGTTCTAAAGTGAGTCGACCACGACGGGCGCGCCCCGACTGACCTAATTTTTCAAATTGCATGACACCAATCCATCAAGGCGAAAAAACAGTTCGCTGATCAAAAACGGCTATTTTCCTTGATTATGGCGTGTAGTTCTACTACTAAATGTAGCTATAGAGAAAAATATTAACCTTACTTCATTTTGAGGTGTATTGAGAGTATCACAAGATTAAAAGAGGGGGAGGAGGTATTAGTTTTTAAGGCAAATATATAGGGAAATCTGCTCAATTGTCACTTTGTCTAATTATTAAAAAGTCAGCTTGTCTTAATGTCTTATAAGCATGTTTTTAAAAATAAGAAACCAATTTGTATAAAGTCTTAATGCAAGAATGATAAAAAAGTAGGCGATATTCAGCCATAAATCATGTACCCAACCTGCTAACCCCGTCACTGAGCCGGCTCTATAACCGACATCTTGAATAAACATAAATAAGCCACCAATAAACATTAGTGTCATAAAAAAAGTAATCACTACTAATAAACAGTACCCCCCGATACCCCTTTTAGTTTCCAACTGATTAGTACCTGTCCAGCCAATTAGTTGCCATAGACAAATGATAGATGCTATTAGAATCGGGAAAAATGATAAGACATGCCATGCATGATAAAGCAGGCATGCTCTACCAAATGCTGAAGTTAAGAATACCTGTTCATTCCCAAACATCTGTTTAAGCATAGCGGAACCACTATCGTCACTACTTAGCTTAACTAGAAAAAGTTTTCTATCTACATTAAGTGGGGGAACGTTTGTATTTGCTCTTACCCAATCAATCACACTGTTAACCCATTCAGGTTGCCAGACTAGTGCTAGATCTTTGACCCAACTAGTGACAAAAAACATCTCAAATAAGGCACACCAGCCTAAAAATATTAAACTCCACTTTTGCAGTATTCTCGGTGCTAATCCCCCATCATTGGCTATATGCTGTTTGATTTCTTCTCGCTTTATTGGATCTTCGATAGCTGCAATCTGTTGCCGAATTTCTTTACTTCTACGTAGTAATCTAGCCTTACGACCAAAAACCAAGCGATACCAAAATGGAGTAAAAGCCATCGTTATGGCTAAGATTAGAAACCATATGAAGTTAAAAAGTAGATTCTGTTGAAAGCTATAACCCGAGAGTTCAAAGCCAAAACTAAATAATCCTACAAATCCCCAAAATACAATGATCAGAAGATAAAAGAATAAATACTCTTCATATAAACGTTCCGATGCCATCCAGTGTAAAACTGACTGCGATTGATTTTTATTGCTCATATCTTAAACATCATCAAATTTTTATTTGTACGCAAAATTGTTTTACTCCACTGCATAGTTACAGAACGCGACAATTGTTAGAAATTTTAGCTATTTAAATTTCTAAAATTATTTATCATGGTGGGATCATAGATCGCCAAAAGCAACGCAAAAATGACAAGTAGGCTAGGCATTAGTGTTAATAATACGGTTTTTATTCGAAAGTTCATTAATGTATATATCCATAAAATTACTTCTATCTTGATTCCAAACCACCAGTATCTAAGTGAATCAGTCACGAATTTAGACCACGATGAATGCTCTATACCAAAACTCTCCCAAGACATAGGTAGTTCAATTTCAAGTCGATACAAGATAAAACACTGGAATGCCAACATACCCAATTAAATTAAGCTATATAAGATTTTCTTCACCCACATACTACACATAATCTAAGCTCAACTTAAATGGCATCACAATCATTAATATTTAAAAATAAAATATTTATATTTAAGTTGATTTTTTAATAATTTAGTTGAGTAACTAAATAAGACCACGTATCAAAAAAGCCAATTATTCACTACTGATTAACTTGTTTGATTCAAACAAGGGTACTTTTAAAAATTTGGTTTATAGTCAAAATTTTCAGTCGCAAGATTATCCCTAAATGGGCGAATTTCTTTCTTCGATAATGTCAGTGTATTGATCAGGTTATTTGGGAAAACTTGGATGTGGTTGTTGAATAACTCAACATTACGGTTAAAGATTGTAATCGCAGCACCAACATTTTCGTTTTGCTCTTGAATGTCATCCATCATTTTGCTGTAAAGCGCATCAGCCTTTAACTCTGGATAATTTTCTACAACGACGTTGAGGCTACGGATGAGTTCTTTACTCATTTTTTCGATGCTTTGTAGTTGAGAAATATCAGTATCATTGACATTCAAGTTCAAGATTTGCTGACGAAGCTCTGTAACTTTTTCTAAGGTTGATTTTTCAAACTGAGTGTATTGCGCCAAGGTTGCTTCCAAAGCCTCTAAAGTTTTTACTTTTTGGCGTTCAAAGTTGGCGACTTCTGACCAAGCTCGTTTAGTGGCATTGAAGTAACGCACAATCGTATTGCGAATATTGATGCTCCACACAATCAATATAACAAAAATCCCCAAGAAAATGAGCAAGCCCATCATTGTCGTTCTCCTTATTGTTATTGCTACAAATCCGCTCTTTTGAAAAGAGACCAACTGTACTGAAAACAGTGGAATAGATTTAGCGAATTAAGTTAAGCATGTGTTGCTGAAATTTTTGATATTGGGGCATGGTCATAGTGCGTAAATGACCGCGCAACGCTGGAATATCATGAATCTCATCTCGTTTGCTTGTGGTTTGAAAGAGGTCCTGTTCACCCACATAGCAAAGAATTTGCTCTTGATGATGATAAATTAAATCACCACTAAAATGTTGAAAAAAATCATTTAACTTTAACGTCATACTAGGACTAACCTCTCTTGCGAGTTGATGTTGGTCACATCCAAAAATATTGATTTTTCGATTAATTAAAATATCGCTACTTTGCCAAGAACGAGTATACGGTTCAAAGAATCGTGAGCGTTGATTGCTTACAGCAATACCGAGTGCTGGCATTTGGAAGATGAATGCACCCCATAAGTACTTTTCAATTTCTTTTACGATTTTTTTATCAGTATTACTATCCTGAAAAATAGGCATTTCACTGATATATTGATATTTAAACACTAAGACTTGATGTTCAATTTCACCATCATTCCATGTTGTAGAGGCGTAATAGGTGATTTCATTTGATTTATCCCCACGATTAAAAAGTGGGAAGTATTGCTTTAATCGACTGATAACCAATATCGGTTGTGCTTGGATTGGAAGGTAAGCTGGAAGTTGTTGAAACTTTAATCCATAGCGTAAATCAATCATTCGTTGTTCAAGATAATGAATTACTTGTCTGAGTGGTTGTTGCGATTCATAAAGCAGATAGGCTAAAAATCCTGTGAGGAATGCACCTAAAAAGCTCCATATAAATTGGATATGTGGATGGAGAAAAAAGCCAAAAACTAAAGTGCTAATACTGGTCATGGCTAATAAATAGGGGAGTACATTAAAAAAACGGAGACTATGATCTTCTCGCCAAGGATGTAATTTATCTAATAGCTCTTGATCATTATGAGACGTTTGCCCAGCCTCCCAAAGTCGAGCAATATTTCGAAAAACCTGTGCATTTTTTTTACGTCTGATATGTAAGGCTTCTTGTAC
>LULL01000054.1_pt1 | contig 67977 bp, 60 predicted proteins | sample 728161 | NCBI WGS metagenome assembly LULL01 (sample SAMN03860290, study PRJNA289734) | marine metagenome | biome: seawater column; feature: ocean; material: water; isolation source: Red Sea water column Station 149 - depth 500m | place: Saudi Arabia: Red Sea | collected 2011-10-15 | depth 500 m
ACATCATAGGTATAACATTTAATCTTTTGATGATTATCATCTTGAGCATAAATTTCTAGTCTTTGGTAGCCATTATCATCACATTCAATCTTATCTAAAACAGCAAGATCTTTAGTGTTAATACTAATAATCAATCCATAGACTTCGTGGCCATTTGCTTGGTACATATCCGCGACTCCTCCTTTTCTGTGGGGAGAGTAACGGGTATAGCGAATCTCTTTATCTTTAACTCGCGCACGACAGATAATTTGAGCACTAGGACAACGAGTTCTTATTTGAGTGAGATCCATATTAGAACCAAAGCTAAAAATATAATGTGTTTTTATCTCTTTGGGATGGCCAAAACCGCCACCACCGGGAGTTGAAATGGCAATTTTTGTATGAGCAGTAATGTTCATTTCACAACACTCAGGAAGCTCCTGCCAGTCGCCATCAATTTCGATTTGGTTAAGTCCTCTTTGGGCGTGCTTCCCTCCAAGTAGACCTTGAGGAGGAATATCACGAGCTTGAGTAAGAAGGCTTATGCTCATGTCTTCAAGAAAGTGTAAGCGACGATAAATTCCATCTCCACCATGTTTTTGACCTAAACCTCCACTTCCATGTCTTAAGGCCATTAATTCAATGAGTACAGGAAAACGTTGTTCAAAAACTTCTGGGTCAGTTAGAAGAGAATTGGTCATATTGGCCTGAATTGCATTGGTTCCGTTTGAAAATTTTGTTGCCCCAATTCCTCCACATAAAGTCTCGTAATATTGATAAGAAGCGTTGCCAAAGCTTAAGTTATTCATTGTTCCATAACTACTGGCCTTAATTTGAAAGGCTTCAAAAAGTAAATCACAAAGAGCTTGGGAGGTTTCTACATTCCCGGCCACAACTGGACTCTCATCTTTTGGATTAAGCATGCAATCATCGGGAATAATGATTCCGACGGCACGCATAAGTCCACTGTTTAAGGGAATATCGTCTTTTATCATACTTCGCAAAACGAACATGATTGTTGCTTTTACAATTGGCTTAGGAGTATTAAAATTGTTTTTGAGCAGGGGAGATGTTCCTGTAAAATCAAAGACAACTTTATCTTTCTTGGAGAGAATATTTACACTTAGAGATCTTTGATTTGTAACTTTTTTGGTGGCCTTAATAGGGTTTTGTTTGGATAAGGCCAAGAGAGTTTTTTTATGTGTGAAATTTAAAATCTCTTCACTCATTTGTGCTAGATATTGAGGCCCAAACTGATTGGCCATAGACTGTGTTTGTTGAACACCTTTATGGTTAGCCGCCAACTTAGCCTTAATATCATTTAAATTGAGTTCGTAGTTTCGGACAGGATAATCTGCTTTCGTGAGTATCTGCTTTAATATCTCTTGGTGCAGTTTTCCTTGAGATACAATTTTTGTTGGAGCAATAATGACACCCTCTTCACTAAGAGTTTTGCTATCTCCTGGCATAGAGCCTGGAGTTTTTCCCCCTATATCAGCATGATGTCCCCTAGAAGCCACCCACATCACTAACTTTTGTTTAAAGAAGATAGGGGTGATGATTGTAATATCTGGCAAATGTGTTCCTCCAAAGAGTGGAGAGTTACAAATAAAGCTATCTCCATCGTCATAAGAACAATGTTTTTTGATATTTTTTACCGCTTCATCCATTGAGCCTAAATGAACTGGAATATGGGGGGCATTGGCAATGAGTTCTCCCGATTCTGTAAATAAGGCACATGAAAAATCATTGCGTTCTTTAATATTTATAGATTGAGAAAGTATTTGTAAGCTATGGCCCATTTGTTCAGCGATAAATTGAAATCTTTGATAAAAAATTTCTAATTCAATACGCTTATCTTTTTTCTTTTTTGACTCTAATTCATTTTTTTTGTCATCACTGACAGTAAAAATCCAAGTTCCCGTTTGGTTTTTGAAACCTGACCATTGGTTTTCTAAGACTATTGCCGTATTGTTTTCGTTAATAATAGTAAAGTTTTGAAGCTGTTGCTCTTTTGCGGTTAGCTTTAAGCAAGAAGATTGTGTTTTGATCGCTTTTAAACTAATAGCACTACACTCAATCTTATCTGTTAAGGCAACACCAAAGGTTTTTTTATAGTATTCATCAAATTTGAGCTTTGCTTTTGAAAGTTCAGAAGCTCCAATTTCAACTTCATGATCACTGCCTTTTACTTTTAAAAGATAGTATTTTTTGGTGTTAAATTCTGAAAACGGAAAATGTTTTTGGGCGAGTTGCTTTAATTTTGGAAAATCTTCTTGGAGTTTACTTTTAAAAGTCATGCTATGGGCAGCTTGTCCTATACCATAGGCAGATAAAACAGAGCTTAGCGGATGAACTAAGACTGTATGAATATTAAGTCTTTGAGCAACTTTAAGGGCCAGTTGTCCGCCAGCACCACCAAAACTTACCATGGCAAAATCACTAGGGTCATATCCTTTTTCCACTGAAATTTTTCTGACTGCACTACTCATGGTTTCGATGGCAACATCTATAAAACCCGTTGCGATTTCTGTTGGAGATAAAGATATTTTTTGTGCTAATTCATGAAACTTTTTATGAACGACTTCAACATCTAAAGGTTGGTCTTGGTTAGGTCCAAAAATTTCTGGAAATTGCTTGGGATTAATTCTTTTTAAAAAAAGATTGGCATCGGTGATCGTAAGTGGACCTCCGTTGCGATAACATGCCGGGCCAGGATAGGCACCTGCGGACTGAGGACCGACTTTAAAACGACCGTTATCATATTCAAGGACAGAACCTCCTCCAGCTGCGACTGTGTGAATATCTAGCATTGGAGCTAAAAGCTTAAGGCCATAAAAATCTGGTTGCGAGTTAAGTGATAATTCTTCATTATAAATAGCAACATCAGTTGAAGTTCCTCCCATGTCAAAGGCAATAATCTTTTTAAACCCTTGTGCTTTTGCGACATTGATCGCTCCGATTAAACCACCTGCTGGTCCTGACAATAAAGCATTATGACCTTTTAAGTCCTGACCACGACAAAGGCCTCCATCAGACTGCATGTAGTAAATATCTTTAATTCCTAATTTTTGTTCGAGGTTTTCAGTGTATTGTTTTAAATAGGGAGAAAGATAGCTATCAATGACTGCTGTTTCTGTTCTTGCAATATACTTTGACAAAGGACTGACTTGATGTGAAAGGCTAATATAGTCAAAGCCCATTTGGGTTGCTAAGTCAAAAAGTTTAAGCTCGTGTTCTGGATTAAGGGGGGAATGCAAGAGAGAAATTGCCAATGATTTAATTCCTTGGTCTAAGATTCTTTGTAATTCAAATCTGGCCAGTTCTTCATCGAGCTCAGTAATGACTTTCCCGGTAGCATCCATTCGTGCTTCGATATGGGTTACATATTGATATAAGGGTTTTACTTTTTTGGGAGTGAGCTCAAAAAGATGATGACGATTTTGTTGCCTAATTTCTAGGCAGTCGCGATGGCCTAGGGTGGTTATTAAGGCACAGGCAACTCCACTTCTTTCTAAAAAAGCATTCGTGGCCACCGTTGTTCCTAAGCGCACTTGTTCGATTGATTCTTGGTAGTTTTTATGTCCAAGAATATCTGTAATTCCCTGTACAACTGCTGATTCGTAGTGAGGAGAGTGAGAAAGGAGTTTATGAACTTTATGCTTTCCAGCTTTATCTACAGCGATAATATCAGTAAAAGTTCCTCCACAGTCGATCCAAAATGTCCATTTTTTTGTAAGCATGGCCAGTATCGTATATTCAGAGTTTCATATCGGCAAGAATACTGCACTGAGTAGTCAGATAAATCATCGGCAAAAGCTTTTTTTTAGTGTTATGATAGCGGGCATGAAGAGTACTGCACGAAGCTTATGGACAGACTTTGTTAAACAGCATTGGATCATTTATGTTCTAGGAATGTTAAGTGTTGCCATTACGGCGATAACTCAAGTTCTGCTTCCGATGCTTATTGGGTGGGGAATTGACCTGTTTAAAGGAGGGCCAATCCCTGAATTCTTTTTACAAAAGAGTCAAAAAGCTAGCTTTGAATGGATTTTTTTTATTATTTTTATCAATGTGATTATTATGATGTTGGCCAGAAGTGGTTGGAGGATAACTTTAGGAAGAACAACTCATAAATCATCGGCGCATTATAAGGCGAAGATTTGGCAGCATGCGAGATATTTGTCGCGCTCAGATTTGAATACAAAATTTACTATTGGAAACCTCATGAATCTTTCAACTTCTGATGTTGGAGCTGCAAGATTCTTACATGGTTTTACTCTGATTGGCCTTTTTGATGTGATCTTTTTGGGATTATTTTCTCTGATAGCGATGTTTTATGTTAATTGGCAGATGGCAATCTTTGTTTTGATTATTGTTCCTATTTTACCTTATTTTATTTATAAGCTAACTAAACTTGAAATGCATCGGTGGGAAAAAACACAAGAGTTTTTAACAAAGTTTAATGAACAGGTCAGTCGGGCCATTGAGACGGTAAGGTTACAACGCTTAACCCAAACTGGTGAGTTTTGGAAAAAAAGATTGGAAGCTTCGGCAAATGATTATCGACGCAAAAGGCTGTTAAGTATTTTTACTTCATTTCGTTATTATCCCTTGATTGGGCTGGGTACTCTTTTTTCTTATTTGGTACTTTTTGGAGTAGGAATTTATCAAGTCTTTAATAACGTTATTTCCGTTGGAGAATTTGTGGCCTTTCAGGGGTTTGTTTTTCTTTTACAAGAGCCTTTGATGGAGGCCGGATATATTGTATCGGAAGTACAAAAAGGACGTACATCAATGAGGCGTTTAGCTGATATGTTTAATACGGGCAGTGATCCTGCTATTAAACAAATTGGAGAAGATGTCATTGCACAACAAAAAGTGTTTTCTGTACAAGGGCTCAACCTTTCTTATGAAGATAATCACGTATTAAAGAACATAAGTTTTGACTTATACGAGTCAGAACGTCTTGGAATTTTAGGTCCTATTGGTAGTGGTAAGAGTACTCTTTTAGAGGTTCTCGCTGGTCTGAATCAAAATTATACGGGAGATGTTTATTTTAATGATAAAGATATACGTGTTTATTCTCATGAAGCCTTAAGAAAAGAAATCGTCTTAGTTCAACAAAAAAGTTTTTTGTTTGCTGATACAGTACGAAATAATATTTGCTTAGACTTAGAGGTATCGGACTCCCAAATTTGGGAGGTATTAGAGCTAGCTTGTCTTGCGGAGGATATTCGTTCTTTTGAATTAGGTCTAGATACATCTTTAGGTGAGTGGGGAATTAATTTGTCTGGAGGGCAAAAACAAAGACTCACTTTGGCCCGTGCCTTAATTCGATCACCTCGATATTTATTATTAGATGATTGTTTAAGTGCTGTAGATACTGTGACTGAGGATCGTATTTTAAAAAACTTAAATAATTATTTGAAAAACTCTACTTTGATTTGGGTGGCCCATAGACGTTCAACGTTGAAATATTGCGATCAGATTTTGGAGCTTGGACATGAGTGAGTTTGTTAATAAAGACGAAGTTATTGGAAAAGTTCAAGATGCTAAGAGTTTAAGTTATCTTTTGCGATTTACAAAAAATAATCGTAAGGAATATATCATTTCGATTTTTATGCTTGTGGTGAGTTCCATTTTGACCATTACGACTGCATGGCTTATTGGACAGCTTGTGCAAAAAGGTTTAGTTGAAAAAAACTTAATAAACGCAATAGGTTTTGCCACGTTAGTCTTTGTTTTTGAATTAGTCTCCATTTTATTAATATGGAAGGGAAGAGAGATCCTTGCTGATGCAGCGACAAATAGTATTTTGCTTATCCGTAAAAAACTTTTTTCTCACATTCATGCCCTTCCAATTAGTTATTACGATCGAGAGCCTCAAGGGAGAACTATTACTCGAATGACTCATGATGTAGAGGGAATTGAAAACTTTCTAACTGGAAGCATTGGACGTATGGCGACGGGAATTTTTACCTTTGTGGTCGCCTTAGTTGCCATGCTCTTAACGGATATGAAGTTGGGGATTTTACTTTCACTTTCTATGTTACCTTCTTTATTCATTTTATTTGGTACCCGTCGTTACAATAGAGATTTAAATAGACGTTCATCAAAAGCATCCAGCTTGTGTAATGCTAAGTTGAGTGAGTTTATAAACTCTTTACCAGTTATTCGAGCCTTTGGTTTAGAAAATTGGTCCTATCAAAAATATCAAGAGATAATTTTGCACTATAGAGATTGTTTTTATGCAAATAATCGATTTTTTTCGCTTACCAGACCTTTAATCCTTTTTTTATGTGAACTTCCCATGGTTTTATTATTTTATTTTGGTGGCGTGGCCATTATTAAGGGAGAACTTTCTGTGGGAGTTTTTGTTGCCTTTATGGGGTATTGTAATCGCTTTTCTGGCCCCTTAATGATGCTATCTCGCGAAATATCAGTTATTCAGCAAGCTTTTACAAGTGCAGAGCGTGTGACAACTTTTCTCCAAGCAAAGACGGAAAAGGACTTACTGGGTGTAAATGGAAGTTTAAAGCCTAAAGAGTTTAAGGGCAAAATCGACTTCAAAGCTGTAGATATGAGTTATGATGGAAAAAAATCTGTTTTAAGAAAAGTGAGTTTTAATATTTCGGCAGGGGAGAAAGTCGGGCTGGTAGGGCGAACCGGGAGTGGCAAAACAACGACGGTCTCATTGCTTTCACGACTTTATGAGTTTCAAAGTGGTGAAATTTTGATTGATGATATTCCCCTTAGGTCAATTGAGCGAAATTATTTGAGAGATAATATTGGTTTTGTTTCCCAAGATGTGATTATTTTTAAAGGAACCTTAGCTGAAAATCTTATTTGTGAAAGAAATGTGAGTTTAGGAGCGGTAGAAAAAGCTTGTGAGTTGACCGGGCTTAAAAAAGTTATGCTTAAGAATAATCTTAGTTTAGACTCAATGATTTTAGACTTAGGTGCGAACTTAAGTGCAGGAGAAAAACAACTGGTGTCATTAACACGTGTTTTATTAAAAAATCCCGGGATTTTAATTCTTGATGAAGCCACTGCTAATATTGATCCTTTTTATGAGAAACTGATTCATGATGCTGTTGATAAAATTATGCTTGGCCGAACTTGCTTGATCATTGCTCATAGATTATCAACCTTAGAAAGCTGTGATCGTATTTTTGTGTTTGATAAAGGAGAGCTTGTTGAGCAAGGAGATCATCATGAGCTATTAAGTTTAAATGGTCATTTTCGGAGCTTACAAAAGAACTCTGAAGTCACGATAAGGGTATAAGGAAACATATTATGCAATTAGCTTCTCAACTTCAAAATGATAGTCTTTATATTTATGATTTGGAATTGTCACAAGTTCGCCTTATTCCTGATGCGGAAAATACTTGGTTTCTTCTCATTCCAAGGCAGAAAAATATAATAGAATGGATAGATTTAGATCTGGGAGATCAAATCCAGTTAACTAAAGAAATTGATTTTGTGAGTCGTCTGGTGCGGGATCAAACTCATCCAGATAAATTAAATATTGCCAGCTTGGGAAATTTAGTTCCCCAACTTCATATCCATATTATAGCTCGCTATAAAAATGATCGTGCATGGCCAAATCCTATATGGGGAACTCAATCAACTCAAAGTTTTAATCACAATTTGGTCCAAAAATGGCAAGATCTTTTTGATCAGAGTTAAGAGTCCTTTGAAAAAAGATATTTAAAGTTTTCTTGGTAAAGTGTCGAAAAGTTGATATGGTATTATCTAATATGTTGAAATTATTGTTATCTAGTTTTGTTCTTATTTCTTTTATGGCATGTGAAACTGAAGTTTCTTCACCTCAAGTATTGCTGCCTCAAATTAAATTGACTAAAGAGACTTTTGAAGTCAAAAAATCTGAGGTTCGCCGAGGGCAAGGTTTTTTTCAGGCTTTAAAAAATGTTGATATTCAAAATCAGCTGGCCTTAGACTTAATTAATTCACTTAGAGATGAAGTTGAATTTTCTAAGCTTAAGGTGGGGGATGTGCTTGAGGCAACATTCAATCAACATAAAGAATTAGTTAAATTCTCTTTTTCTCAAAATCCGGCAGAAAAACATATTGTTAGTTTTGATGGAAAGACTAAAAAATGGGTTTATTCGTTTAAAGAGCAACCAACTTATTGGTATCATCGAATTCTTGAAGGAGAGTTAAGTTACGGCTCAACTTTGCAAGACGATCTTATTGCTCAGGGGCTTGAGAGGTCTGTTGTCGCAGAAGTTGTTAACGTTCTGTTATGTAAGGTTAATTTTCGAATGAATGCACGAATGGGAGATCGCTATAAAGTTTTATTAAGTGAAAGAAGATTCTCTGGAAAAACAATAGAAACAAAAGTTCTCTATACTTCATATCAAGGGAAAAAAGCTGGCTTTTCACAAGCTTTTTTCTATGAAGATAGTGAAAAGGGTTCTACTTATACAGCTCATTATACTGAAGATGGTCAAGCTTTAATTCGTTCGGGCTTACGTTATCCTTTATCTCGTTTACATGTAAGATCCGGGTATGGTTATCGGTGGCATCCAGTAACGGGTAAGAGAAGAATGCACCGAGGTGTTGATTTAAGAGGACGAATTGGAACTCCAGTGCATGCTGTTGCCAGTGGAAAAGTCATTCAATCAACATACAATAAATATGCTGGAAATAAAGTGGCAATTAAGCATCGTGATGGTTCAGTTTCATATTATCTTCATCTTAATAAAAGAAGAGTTAACCGAGGGGATTGGGTTCGATCTTATCAAGTGATTGGAACAGTTGGAAAAACCGGAAGGGTGACAGGTCCACATTTACATTTTGGCTTTAGAAGATCTAATGGACGTTGGATGAATCCCATGAATAAACGAATGATTGCGACTCCTAAGCTTAAAGGCGCAAGATTTGTTAAGTTACAGCAACAAATTGCTCAAACTAAAGGCTTAATGCAAGATTTAGAATTAAGTAAGGTGAGTAAATATTTAATTGCTGAAATACCTAATCTTAAAACTCCAAAGAGTGATCATTTTTTTAAATTCTTTTCTGAAGAAAAAGCTTTGGGTAAGCCTAAAGAAGCACAGTTTCTAGAAGTTGTGATGAATACGGAAAATACACCTGCTCGTGATCTGGCAAAAATTTAAGTCCTACACTTGTATTATTTTTTTATAAATCAAACTCATCAAAAATTTCTAAACCAAGCATTTTTTCGATTAAATCTTCTAAGGTGATGATGCCAATAAAGCTTCCCGAGTCGTCAATAACAGCCGAGATATGTTCTCTGCGTTTAAGCAGGCGATGAAAGAGATTTCTTACCGATGCTTCTTGTGGTTGAATAAGTATGGGCTTAATTAACTCTTTTAATTGAGTTTCTTTTTCAATATAAGCCTTTTGGAGATCACTTCTCATGACGTAACCTTTGATATCATCTTGATTGATTCCATAGATTAGAACACGTGAGTAGGGATAGTTTTGAATTTCATTATAGGCTTCTTGAATTGGTGTATCGACAAAAAGTCCTTTTACGACAGATTTAGGTCTTAAGACTTCATCAAGTCTTAGTTTAGAAAAAGTAACTAGACCTTTTAGTGCTCTATGCTCGTCTTCGTGTAAGACACCATCACTTAGTCCTATATCGGCCAGAGCATTTATCTCTTCTCGTGAGATGGCTTCCTTCTTACCTTGAAACATTTTGGTAAGTTTTTGTGAAATATAGACCAATGGAGTAGAAAGAAAAATCATTGGTTTCAAAATTTTTACAGAAAAAGGTAATAGACTGCGCCAAGAACTCGCACCGATAGACTTTGGAATGATTTCACTTAAAAATAAAATGGCCAGAGTGAGTAAAATTGAAAAAATGGTCAGAACTTCACTTCCAAAAGCTTTTTGAGCTTCAGCCCCTGCACCTGCGGCTCCAATTGTATGAGCGACAGTGTTAAAAGAAAGGATTGAAGCGAGAGGCTTTTCGATATCTTCTTTTAGATCACTTACTTTGGCATAGAGTTTAGGCTTAGTGTTTTTGAGTGACGAGAGATAAGAGGGGGAAACACTTAGGATAACGGCCTCAAGTAGCGAACATAAAAAAGAAACACATAGGGAAAGTGTAATATAAAAAACTAACATAGAGCTTTTATAGTATAAATTTTGATAAAGATTAAGTTGAAAATGCTTTTGACTGGTATTAATTTGTTTATTATATGTTGCACAATACTTTAGACCTTGAGCTAAATCATAAAATAAGGGTTATGAATATGTTAAATATATTAAAAAGGAGTGATTATGAAAGACTTTAAAGAAGTATTTAAAAATCTAGAACAAACTAGAGATGAATTAAAATTGCAGGCCCATTTATTTGAAGCTGATTTAAAAACAGAGTGGGAAGGTTTGGAGAAAAAATGGGATCATGTAAGAGGACAAGTTAAACCTTCACTTGATGCAGCCAAGGATGCCTCTGAAAATATTAGTGAAGCACATAAACTTTTACTTTCAGAAATTAAAGAAGGTTACCAGAAAATCAAAAAGACTTTATGAAAAAAATTGATTTTACAGGACTGGAGCGTGTAAACCCACGCTCCCTTAAGTTTTTAGTCAGCAATCTTAATATTCTTATTTCGAAACATTTATGGGCCAAAATCCTTTTTGCCTTATTAATGGGATTAATCATTGGTTTTTTTCTTAACGTCGATAGAGGATATTTTGAAATTGAGACTATCCGATCTTGGACAAAATGGTTCGCCTTACCTGGAGATCTTTTTCTAAAAATTGTACAAATGGTGGTGGTTCCTTTGGTTTTCTCTTCAATTATTAAAGGGGTTGCTGGCGGACAAAGTTTGGAGCAACTCAAGCAGCTTGGAGTCAAGACAGGAGTGTATTTTGTTTTTACAACTATTGTGGCGATTGCCCTTGGAGTTGGTGTCAGTAAGTTAATTCATCCCGGAAAATATTTAGATATTTCAAGTTTTAATCTTGAATCAAAACTTAGTGATGCTCATCCTTCTGAAGTCTCATTGATGAAAGATAAAGAAGTCTCTCAGCTTTTATTAGATTTTTTGCCCAACAATCCTTTATTGGCCTTAAGTTCCAGCAACATGATTCAGGTTGTTATCTTTGCTATTATTTTTGGTGCCGCTTTGGTGTCGTTAAAGTCAAATGAGTCTGCACCATTGTTAGACTTTTTAGGGGCATTACAGTCAGTATGTATGAAAATTGTATCCTGGGCGATGTTATTAGCACCTATTGCTGTCTTTGGCCTAACAGTAAAAATGGCATCTACAATGGGAAAAGACTTATTATTGGGCATGGGAAGTTATGTCTTGACTGTTTTATGTGGTTTAATTGTCTTAGGTCTTTTTTATCTTTGTCTGATTATGTTTTTGGCCAAGAAAAATGTGATAACTTTTCTTAAAGAAATCAGAGAAAACTTATTACTTGCTTTTTCCACCTCAAGTTCTGCTACAGTTATGCCACTTAGTATTAAAACAGCGACTGAGAAATTAAAGATACGCCCATCTACATCTGAGTTTGTTATTCCCCTGGGAGCAACAATAAATATGGATGGAACTGCCATTTATCAAATGATTGCTACATTTTTTTTGGCCAATACTTATCAAATTGATTTAACTATGGGAGAAATCTTTTTAGTGGGTATTTCGGCTTTAGGCGCCTCAATTGGTTCTCCTGGAACCCCTGGAGTAGGAATTGTTATTTTGGCCAGTATCTTAACTAGTGTGGGTATTCCTTTGGAGGGAACAGCTTTAATCATTAGTGTTGATAGAATCTTGGATATGAGTAGAACGACACTAAATGTGATGGGGGACTTAACCGCTGTATCTGTCTTAGATCGTTTTGTCAGCTCTCCTAAGTCTTATCATGAAGAGATAAATCAAGAGAAGGCGATGGAAAAGCAAAGAACACAAAAAACTCAAGAAACAATTGTAAAATAAGCTAAGAGTCAAGTTGGTCGTCGGCGACATGCCATTCGAGGTTTTCAATAACGCTCAGTTCGACAATATTTTTTGCATTTCCAAGTAACTCTTTACAGTCTTTACTTAAATGAAGTAAATGAAGCTTCTTATCATATTTATCATATCTTTCAGTTATATTTTGAAGAGCTTCAATTCCCGAATGATCCCATATCCTTGAATTTTTAAAATCAATGACAACATGTTCCTGATCTTGTTTAAAATTAAAAAGTTCTTTAAAGGAAGCAACTGAACCAAAAAAGAGAGGTCCTTCGAGCTGGTAAATTGTTTGACCATTTTTTTCTTCTTTTTTTGCATGCATATGTTTTCCATGCTCCCAAGCATAGACGAGAGCTGAGACAATAATTCCTACAAATACAGCAATGGCAAGATCGGCGAAAACGGTAGTTAACGAAACTAAAACGACGACAAAAAGATCTGTGTGAGGAATTTTCCCAAATAAGCGAAGTGAAGACCACTCAAAAGTTCCAATAACAACCATAAACATGACTCCAACTAATGCAGCTAAAGGAATCATTTCAATTAAAGAGGCGCCAAAAAGAATAAAAAAGAGTAATAAAACAGCAGCAGTTATTCCTGACATCCTGCCACGACCGCCTCCTCTTATATTGATCATGCTTTGACCAATCATCGCACAGCCTCCCATTCCACCAAAAAAACCATTAACTAAATTGGCAAGGCCCTGACCAATACACTCTTTATTTCCTTTACCTCGCGTTTCAGTAAGTTCATCAACAAGAGTTAGGGTCATAAGTGACTCAATAAGACCAACTGCTGCGGCTAAGAAAGCATAGGGAAGGATAAGAAGAATATTATCTAGACTGAAACTAAAAACAGGCAAGGCAAAGCTTGGTAATCCAGCAGCAATTGTTGTAATTGAGGGATCTTTATCTTGGACAAAATCCAGAACTGTTCTTACCAGACCGGGGTTGGACTGATTAATAAAATAACCTATAACCGATGTGACAATAATACCAGTTAAGGTTGCAGGAACAGCTTTTGTCAATTTGGGGAGAAAAATACTAATCCCCATAGTCAGTAAAATTAACGCTAACATGAGCATTAAAGGAGCAGAGCTAAGTAATTGTCCATCAACGGTGAACTGAGAGAATTGGGCCTTAAAAATAATAATGGCCAAGCCATTTACAAAACCAAGCATAACGGGGTGGGGAACAAGTCTGATAAATTTTCCCAGTTTTAAAAGTCCACAGATTATTTGGATTAATCCCATTAGAATGACAGCGCTAAAAAGATAACCAAGAGCACTTTGCATGGAGTCTTCAAAACTCAGACCAGCTTGTGAGTTCATTTGCATAATTTTAGCAATTAAAGGAGCAAAAATGACGGCGACAGCACCAGTCGCTCCAGAGATCATTCCTGGTCGGCCACCAAAAAGAGAAGTGATAAGTCCAACCATAAAAGCTGCGTATAATCCAACTTTAGGGTGGACTCCTGCAACGAATGCAAAAGCAATTGCCTCAGGCACTAAGGCCAAGGCAACAGTGAGACCAGAAAGTAAGTCATTTTTGAGGTTTTCAGGTCTTTTATCTATAAGTTGAATAAAACGGTTTTTGAGCGTTGTTTGCTCATTTGAGTGATGTTTGTGCTGCATGAGTATTCCATTTAAGTATAAATTAAGTCCTTAATCTACACTTTTAATCTCATAGGTCAATCAAAGATAGCAGTATTGAATTTTTTTTATTTAGGCCAGTTTTTAAATAAATCCTATTTTTAGTTATAGGAATATAAACCCTTAAAGCTAAATCACCGATAAAGAAGTATAAAATATTTAAACAAAAAGAGGTACGAATTGAAAACAAGAAGAGAAGCAATTAAAACAATTGTAGCCCTCCTTTTTTCATCTCAATTAAAAGGTTTGGCATATGCTTCATCTTCATTGGAGTATCAAAAAATAGGACAATTAATTAAAGAGAGTTTTTCTGACGTCAAAAAACTTGTTTTAATTTATCCAAAAGGAAGTAAAGCCAACTTAACACCAGTTGTTGAAGAGTTTTTTAAACTTACAGGTATTGTCGTTGAGTTACAAGAGGGCTCGTTGGATGAAATCGCATCAGAAGTTTTACTTGAAAGTAAATTAGTGAAAAAAACAAAAGTTTTTGATCTTGCTTTGCCATCAACATTTACTTTACCCGACTTGGTCGAAGCGAATGTTATTGAGAACCTTTCTCTTTATGAAAAAAAATATAAAAATTTTGAAGCTAATAGTGGATTATATACGAGAGGTGATCGTTATAATAATAAACTTTATGGAATGCAAACAGATGGTGACACCTATTTAATGTTTTATAATCAAAGTTTTTTGACGGATAAAACTTTGCAAGCTGAGTATGCAAGCAAGTATGGTAAGGCTATTGAAGTTCCTAAAACATGGGAAGAATTAGACCAATTAATTCGTTTTTTTCATAATCCTGCTAAAGAACGATTAGGGGGAAATCTTTTTAGAAATCAAAACTATACAATTTGGGAATTTTGGATGAGGCTGCATGCAAAAGGAATCCTTCCTTTTGACGAGCAAATGGTTCCTCAGATCGATTCCGATTTAGGAATTGAAGCTCTAGAGGAATTAGTAAAAATTACAGAGTTTTTAGACCCTGCTGTAATGAAGTCTGGGCTTTTTGAGAACTTTAAACTCTTTGCTCAGGGAAAAAGTTTTTGTAATCTTGGTTGGGGAGGAACTCAAAAATACTTGAATGGGCCAAAGTCAAAAATAAAAGGACAATTGAAAATTGATTTGCCTCCAGGAGGTCTTTTTAAGGGAGAAAACTTTAGTGTGCCTTATTTTAATTGGGGATGGAATTATGTTGTTTCCTCTCACTCAAAAAATAAAGATTTAGGTTATCTTTTTTGCCTTTTTGCCACTTCTTCATTTATTTCTACTCAGGCGGTAAGGGAAGTGGATGGTTATTTTGATCCTTATCGACTAGAACACTATGAAGACCCAGTGATAAAAAAAATATATTCTCAGGAATTTTTGTCTGCGCATAAACAAGGGATGCAACAAAGTATGCCTGATCTGTATTTAAAGGGTCAGGGCCTCTATCGCTCGGCCTTAAAACAGGCCATTTCTATGGCCGTGATGAAGCAAGTTTCACCCAAATTGGCCTTAAAGAGAGTGGCGAAAAAATGGGATCAAATAACTGATAAAATAGGACGAGAAAGTCAGATAAGCCGATGGGGAGAGTTAAAAGACTCTTATCCAGCAAAGCTTAAAAAAGTTTATAATATATGAAAGCAACTAAAAACTTTTTTTTGGTTATTTTTATTTTTATCTTGGCAAGCTTATTTGCAAGGTTTACAGGATTGTATTTTAATGAAATTAACAAAAAATCTTTAAAGCAAAAATTTCACAATCATTTTGAAAAAACTCAAGTTTATTTAGATAATGAAATTCAAGAAAAAGAAAAACTTTTAGATATATTTCAAATATTTTTTAAAGCATCTCAAAGTGTTGATCGAAGTGAATTTCGATTATTCTCTAATGGAGTTATAGATGAATATGAAGTAAAAGAGATATGTTGGCATAATACTGATGGGGAACTTGAAGTTTCCTTTCATGGATTAAAAGAATTATGTGGAAGTTTTGATTTTCTTGAACTCTCAAAAATAATTTTAAAACATGAGCCTTTATTACAAATGTCTAGTTTTGTCTCTGACCAAAGAAAAAAAGGATTTGTTACAGTCTTTTTTACTCTTAAATCCATTGTTAGAAATGATGATGCATCGATCTTTTCGGATTCATTAGTTTTAAATGAAATACAATCAAATAATATTTCATTTCTCTATCTTAGTTATTTAAAAGATGAAATTTTAGAAAAAAATATTCGCCTTGAAGATTATCAAAAAATAATTATTGTGCTTGTTTTTATTATCTCATTTCTGATTGGAATGATTTATCTTTTTTTGATCTTTGCTAAAGCGAGAGTAGAGCACACAGTGGAGATGAGAACAAAAGATCTCGAACATGAGATCGACTTGCGTAAAAAGGCACAGCAACAAGCAGAGGAGCATGCTTATGCCAAATCAATTTTCTTGGCCAATATGAGTCATGAGATTAGAACACCTTTGAATGGCTTATTGGGTGCGGTACAGCTCTTACTTAAATCTGACTTAAAGCAAGAACAACGAGAGCTTTTATTACTTTGTCAAGAATCAGGAGATAATTTACTTATCATCTTAAATGATATTTTGGATTTTACAAAAATTGAATCTTCAGAGATTCAGCTGGAAAAATCGTCTTTAGATATTTTAAATATGACTGAAGGTTTAGTTAAGCTTTTTGAAACCAATATCAAATCAGATAATGTTCAGCTGAGTTTTAAAACAAATTTAAATCATCTTTATTATTTAGGAGATAGTACACGGCTTAAGCAAGTCATGAGCAATTTTCTTTCGAATGCCTTGAAATTTACAGAGCAGGGACAGATTGAGGTAAGCTTAGAAACACAGAAGAAAGACGAAGATATCGATTGGATCATTTTTAAAGTTAAAGATAGTGGAGTTGGAATTGAAGAAAAGTTTAAAGAGTATATTTTTAATCCGTTTACCCAACAAGATGAAAGTGTTGTGAGAAAATATGGAGGTACGGGATTAGGTCTTTCGATTTGTAAGAAAATAGTTGATCTTATGCAGGGAGAGATTTTATTTGAGAGCACATATCAAAAAGGTTCACTCTTTGGCCTTAAAGTTCCTTTAAAGAGAGTTGACCGACTAGAACGTGAAAGCATAAAGGAAGAAAGTTATGAGGGCATTTCTATTGCAAAAGTTCTCATCGTTGAAGATAACCTAATGAATCAAAAGGTTTTGTCAAAAACATTAGAAAAAATGAAAATTGATTTTGATATCGCTTCCCAGGGAGAAGAAGCTTTGAGTTTAATTCACTCTCAGATGTACTCTATAGTTTTTATGGATATACAAATGCCTGTTATGGATGGGGTTCAAGCCACCAAAAAAATTCGAGAGACCTTTGATGCGAAAGCTTTGCCTATTATTGCTTTAACTGCGAATGCATTTGAAGACGATAAAAAGAAATTTCTTAGTGTGGGAATGCAAGATATTGTCTCTAAACCTTTTAAGTTACATGAAATTTCTTATATGATTCAAAAGTATGCCAAGAAAGGAAGCCATTAAATGTCTCCTGAAATGATTGCTCTTTATGGGACATTATTAGCTGGCGTAGCGACGGGACTGGGAGCGATTCCCATCTATTTTAAAAAAGAATTTTCCAAAAAAAGTTTGGATGTTGGACTTGGCTTTAGTGCAGGAATAATGCTTGTCGCTTCCTTTGTTTCATTAATTATACCAGGCATCGATAAAGCGCAAAAAATTTTAAGTCCCCATCTGGCCTTATTTGTGGTCTTATTGTCGTTATTGGTGGGGTATCTATTTATTATTTTTATACATGATTACTTACCCCATGAACATGTTTATAAGAATAAAGACATGCGACATGATAAAAACTTGAGTCGTATGACTTTAATTGTATTGGCGATTTCTTTACATAACTTTCCTGAAGGTTTAGCTGTCGGCGTAGGTTTTGGGGCAGGGAGTTCTTCTGAGGGACTTGTATTGGCCCTGGCCATCGCCTTACAAAATATGCCTGAAGGACTTGTGGTGGCGATTGGTTTATTAGGGGAAGGTGCCACTAAGAATCGTGCTTTTATGATGGCCTTTTTATCTGGTCTTGTAGAGCCTGTTGCAGCAGCACTTGGTTATTTTACGACTGATATTTCACGTTACTCACTTCCTGTGGCATTGGGCTTTGCAGGGGGGACAATGCTTTTTGTTATTTGTCAGGAGATGTTGCCAGAGTTGTTTCGACAAGGGCATGAGAAGAATGCAACTTTAGGAGTCATTACCGGGGTTATTTTGATGTTAGCGATTAATTATTATCCTATTTGACATGCTTCTTTAAATCGACTTGAGAGCTATATATTTTGAGTTCATCATGTTGAATAAAACTATTGGCCAACCAAAATTCTTTATATTTATGGGCAAGTAAATAATCAACTCGAGTCCCTTTTGTTATTAAGAAAAAGTTTTCTTGCATAAGACGTTGTGACAACTGGTCTAGGATTTTACATATATCATCCATCTCACTAAAGTCATAAATAAAATATATCTGGGCTTTAGGAATTATAAAGTCTTCAGCTAAAACATTTTCTTGGAGGACAGAACAATTTTGTAGATTAAATACGTTAAAAATACGGTTAGCTTCTTCCATTCTTTTTCTTATGATTTCATAACCAATAAACTTTGAGGTGGGAAAAATTGAGTTCATCACGAGGCCGACTCTGCCATATCCTGCACCAATATCGACTACTGTTTCAATGTTATATTCTTTTAAATAAAGCAAGGCTTCATATAAATCATTATAAGGAGTTTGTAGCGCTTGAGGGTGTAAACCTATCCATGTTTGAGTCCCTTTAAAATGCTGTTTTTTATTACTGATATCATTGGGTTGGTAATAAGCACGATATTTTTGCAGTAGCTTTACCTCAATCTTGGGAATTCTAAAGCCAAGTTTTTTATCTAATTGTTTCGCATGAACTTGAGGATGGAGATCGGAATTTCTTTGATAGAGTTTAGTTGATTTAATCATTTCAGGGGAAGTTAAGGTCATAAAAGCTCTTATATTATCTGATCGATGTTAGTTAGAATTAAAATAGAGCTTAATAATAAAATGAACTATAAAAAAACTAATACGAAGGCAAGATAGCTTATTCTTATACAGAGATCAAGTAAGGATCAACTCAATGTTTTATAAGTTTATTTAAATCTCAACAGCTGCTATATTATGGGAAAAAATGTTAGTTTTGAAAGGAGAATATGATGCATGTTGTAATTTTGTCAGTAAATAAGCATCTTTACTCAACAAAAAGAATGGTTGAGGAAGCAAAGGAACTTGGACATACGGTTGAAGTTATTCGACCGACTGAGTGTTTCATGGATGTTTCTAGTGGAGCTCCAATGGTTTATTACAAAAAAAGAAAATTAAATAAAGTTGATGCTGTTATACCAAGGATTGGAGCTTCTATTAGCAGTTATGGGATGGCCATTGTACGACAATTTGAAATGATGGGAGTGTATTGTCTTAACTCATCTAATTCTATTGGAAGATCGCGGGATAAATTGCGTTCTTTACAAATCTTGTCCCAAAAAGGACTTCCTTTACCGAAGACGAGTTTTGCAAACAGCACTCAGCAAACTGAGACTTTGATTAAATTAGTTGGAGGGGCCCCCACTGTGGTGAAATTGCTAGAGGGCTCACAAGGACGAGGAGTTATCTTGGCCGAAACTCATCAGGCTTCTGAAAGTCTTATTGATGCTTTTAGAGAGCTTAAGGCCAATTTCTTAGTTCAAGAATTTATTAAAGATGCAAAAGGAGCAGATATTAGATGTTTCGTTATTGGTGATAAAGTTGTCGCAGCAATGATGAGACAGGCCAAAGAAGGAGAGTTTCGCTCAAATATCCATAGAGGTGGAGTTGGCTTACAGGTTAAAATTACCCCCGAAGAGAGAAAAATTGCGGTAGCTGCAGCTAAGGCCATGCGTTTAAATATGGCCGGTATTGATATAATACGTTCGGGAAGTGGCCCAAAAATTTTAGAGGTGAATTCTTCGCCAGGCTTAGAAGGAATTGAAAACTGCACGCAAAAAAATATTGCTCAAAATATTATGAAATATGTGGAAAATAATTACTCGATTGTGAAACAGGATAATTAAGTTGAAAGAAAATGTATATCAGTTGAATATTGATGATTTTGAAGTTGGAAAGTCACAGACAAAATTAGTGGAGTTCCCTTCTTTTTATGGATTGCAAAAAGTTCAAGCGCCAGTTTATGTTTATCGAGCTGGTCAAAAGATTTCTCCTTGTGTTGTCGTTACGGCTTGTATACATGGAGATGAAACGAATGGAATACGAATAGCTCAATCTTTGATGCTTAAAAAACTCAAGTTAAGTCAGGGCACTTTAATTATTCTTCCAGTGGTAAATATTTATGGTTTTATGAATAAACTAAGATATTTGCCAGATAGAAAGGATTTGAATCGTTGTTTTCCAGGACATCCTAAAGGAAGTTTTGGTTCACGTTTTGCTGACTTTATTTTTCAAAATATTACTCGCTATGGGGATGTTTTTATTGATTTACATTCTGGAGGTCCTGGACGTTTCAATGTTCCCCAAATTCGTTGTGATTTAAAAACACAGGGGATAAAAGAACTGATAGAAGCAATTAGTATACCTTTAGTTGTCAACAGTTCTTTGCGAGATGGTTCGTTACGTCAAGCCATTTCAGATTTAAATAAGCCTTGTATTGTTTTTGAAGGAGGCGAAGGTCTTAGGGTTGATGAAACAATAACAAAATATGGCGTCAACTTAGTTCAAAGTATTATGGCCAAATTGGAAATGATTCCGGCCAAGTCAAAATATATCAAAGATAAAGTGATTATAAAGAAAACAAAATGGGTTCGGGCCCATGAAGCTGGAATTTTAATTAATAAAGCTCACCGAGGAAAAGTTGTCAAAAAAGAGGAAGTTGTGGGAGAGTTAAGAGATATAAACGGAAAATTAATTACCAGAATAAAAATGGAGCACGATGGAGTGATCTTAGGTATCAGCCAATCAGCAATGATCATGGCCGGTGATGCCTTGTATAATTTAGGTTTCCTTAAAGAAAGCCCAAAAGATGAAGATGAAGAATTCTTTGATTATTTTGACTTTGAAACTTAGGGGCCAATGTCATTAAGTTAGCTTAATATCTTTAGCATATTTGCTTTTTCTTTATAAGAAGAGCTATGATTGCCAATGATTTATTTGGAGGTCATAATGCGGTATATTTTTTGTCTGTTTTTGTTTGTTTCCTGTTCAATTCAGCAAGTAAATGAGGTTATAGAAACAAAAAATCGTCCATGGTATGTTGAGTCAAACAAGATAGCAATGGAGTTTACTAGGGATATTTCAGAAATTTATCCTGAGATAGGGTCGAGTTTTGGATATGGTGAATTTGATAAAAAAGGAATGAATTTAAATTCAAAGACTCTTGCTAAGAAAAAAAAATTATTAAGAAAATGGCTAAAAAAGCTTTCTAATTTGGTGACAAAAACTCATTCAAAGCATTTGAAAGCAGATATGATGATCTTAAAGGATTATGTCCAACGGGATTTAGATTGGATTTATGCCGAAGAAAAATTAGCCTTTATACCTTTTTATGCTGCTAGTGAACTTATTTATCACCATCTTGCAACTTTGATTAATGATCAATCACCTTTAAAAAGAAAAAAAGATGCAGTGGCACGTTTTAAGTTTTATATGAATGACAAGAATAAAAATAATCTTGTTGATGCTTTTTTAAATGAAACAAATCGTTTTGAAAAACAATATAAGGATTTGAATAAACTTTATCCTTATAAGGGAGAAGTAAAAAAATACTTAGAAAATTCGAAATCTTATGTCGCTGGGATAAAAGATCTGTTGGAAAAATCAGGAAGAGATGATTGGAAAGATGCATATCAAATTTTAAAAGCTAAAATAACTTATTACGACAACTATATTAAAACTAATTTTTTAAAAAAAACAAGAGACAAAGCGAACCTACCATTTGAGCTTTATAAAATGAACTTAAGAGATAGTGGAGTTACAAAAGAACCAGTCGATCTTATTAAAAGAGGGAAGAAAGACTATAAGCGAATTTATAGGCAGTTTATAAAACTTGCCAAAAAAATTGCAAAAAAGCATTCTTTAAAAAGTGATGACCCAGTTTCTGTTATTCGTTATTTAAAAGAAAAGCAAGTCACTAGCTTACAAGATGTTGAAAAACTTTATCAAAATGCTAATAGAAAACTTGAGAGAATTATTAAAAAACATTCTTTAATAACTTTACCTAAAAGTGAGCTTCAGATAAGACTTGCGGGTGATGTTGAAAGTAAGGCGAAGCCTGTCCCTCATTTAAATCCTCCTCCGTTGGTTAATAATGATGGAATCTTGCCCGAATTTGTTGTGCCTACATCTACATCAGGAGAGCTACCTTTTGATGATTTTTCTTATGAAAGCGCAGCTGTTATTTTGACGGCACATGAGGGACGACCTGGACATGATTTACAGTTTAGCCGAATCGTGGAGAATGAGGTGTCTTTTATTCGAGCACGATATGCTATGAACTCTACAAATGTTGAAGGTTGGGCCTTGTATGCAGAAGACTTGGTTTTTCCTTATTTAGATTTAGAAGAAAAGTTTATTGCTTTGCAAACTCGATTGTGGAGAGTTGCACGTTATTATCTGGATCCAATGGTGCAGATAGCTCAAGCAAGTTCAGAAGATGTTATAAGAGTTTTTCATGAAAATTTGGGTGTCTCTAAAAAAATGGCTGAATTAGAATATCAACGATATGCCTATCGATCTCCAGGGCAAGCAACAGCATATTATGAAGGATTATTAATGATTAACAAGCTTAAGGATGATTTACAACAGAAGTATGGAAAACTTAATTTGAAATGCTTTAATGACACATTTGTTTCTTTCGGTCTCTTACCTCCAGCGAAGATGAAATTGTTTTACGAAGATTTTAAAAAATGTAAAAAATAAGGATTTGAATAATGTTACTTATTGGCTCAAAAGCTTCGCCTTATGTTAGAAAAATTAGGCTTCAACTTGGGCAAGAAGTTTATAAATTCCTTGTTGTAGATATTTTTAGCTATGAGGGAAAACAGATTGTTCAAAAGTATTCTCCTTGTTTGCGTATTCCAGTTCTTGTTGATGAAAAGACGACGATATGGGACTCATATCTTATTGCTCAATATCTTGAGGATAAAACTTTTGATTTAGAAACTAAAAAAAACTTATTCTTGATCAATGAAATGACTGATGCGGGTATTCAGCTGTATCAGCTTAGAAAATTTCACTTAGATGAAAGTGATACTTCGGTCTTTTCCCAAAATAATCTGACACGAATAAAAAATATTTTGTCATACTTTGATCAAATGTCTCTGGAGTGGAATCTTCTCGGGAGGTGGGTTTTTTGTACTCTTGATTGGTTTTTATATCGTGATATTTATGACTTTAGAAATGATTTTATTCACTTAAATCATTTTTATCAACAATCACAAAATGAGAAATATGTTCAAGAAACAGATCCAAGATTGTGATATAATTATTGAAATGAAACCGAGATAAAATAAAAAGGAGTGGCTTTGAAATTATTTTTAACGGGAGGGGGAGATCAAGAATCTTTTAAAAAAATAGATCAAGTATTTTTGAAAAATCTTAAACCCGATAGTCAAGTCGCTTTGTTAGCCCATGCTTGCGAAGATCAGCAAGAGGCTTTGGAAAGAATCGTTTATTATTTTGAACGCCCTCCCATATCTCAAATTGACCTTATCAAAAACCCTTCAGAGGAAATATTAAATTATGATGCCCTTATGATCGAAGGAGGCAATACATTTGAGCTTATTCAACAAATGCGTGAAAGCTCATTTTTTAATCTCATTAAAAAGTTTATAGACTTAGGTAAACCTATTTATGCAGATAGTGCTGGGGCCATTATTTTGGGGCGAGATGTTCATACTGCTTTTTTAGGAGATGATGGAGATGATGATCAGTTACGATTGCAAGATTATAGAGGACTTGGCGTTCTTGGGGATTGGTGCTTACATGCTCACTCAACAGAAGATGATTATGAACAATTGCAAGACCTTTTATACGATAAAGGATGGCCTATTTTAGCCTTAAGTGAAGAGGCATCAGTCTTTATTAATAAGGATGAAGTGGAGGTTCTTGGGCCTGATGATTTATGGGTAATTGACTTTGAAGGGCAAAAGAAAATTCCACCAGGGCAAAAGATCGTTTTATAAGATAGAAAAGGGTTTAAAATGAATTTAGTCGAATTTTTAAAACAACAAAGGGGATTTGTACCGCCACTTTCGGATAAGTATGGAGAATGGCTAGGTTATGAAATTGAGCATTTTGATGTTTCAAAAAAAACTTTAGTTACGAAGTTAAAGATAAGACAAGAACATCTTTCTCCAAGTGCAGCAGTTCATGGAGGGGTTGTTTCTGGCTTTTTGGACTTTTCTTGTGGCTGCGCTGTCATTAATTTGTTAAAAAAAGATGAATTATGTTCCACTGTTGATTTAAATGTAAAATATTTCAAACCTCTAAAAGAAGGTGATGAAATTATTGCTAAAGCTAAAGTCGTCCACCATGGAAAAACTTTAAGTTCAGTTGTGGCCCATGTCTTTAAAAAAATAAACCCAGAAGTGGAAGTTGCTATGGCTTCGGCTACATTTAATATTTATAAAGTTTCTAACTGACCTCACAAATTGAGGATCGAGAAAGTTTATTAGAAAAATTTTCCCTAATTATATTTTATGATTCTATTAGGTAAAGATCTTGTTAGTCCTGTCGAACAAAGCACTCATGGAGTGTAAGATGAAATATAAAATAATTGTTATTAATGATTTTTTTTCCCAAATAGAAGATCCTGATGTCTCAATGAATTTTACTAAGTTAATGGCCATGAAAAGAGATGGTTATTGGTCTAAGCATAACGAGAGTTATTTACCTTTATCTCAAGATGACTTTGTTGGTATTCATGTTCTTCTGGTTGATGAAGTTCATGGTGATATTATTATGGCATTTAAGACAACGACAAAGTCTATATGCCAAAGATATAGGATAAAATTTCCTATGGATGAATATTTAGAAATTGCAAGTGATATAGATAAAAAAATGGTATCTAATTTTACCTCTAAGTTCCATAACTCTGAAATAACATATTCTGGAGGTTGGACTATCAATCCAAAGTTTAAAGGCTTTGGATTATCAAATGAGTTTAAAGAAATTTATACGGCGATTCATTATCATGTTCACCATTCATACAATTTGAATTGCTTAGTTGCGATTGGCGTTGTGAATTTTAAAACTGACGAATTCTTCGATAAAATTTGGGGAATGACTGCTTTTACGGGTACAGCTTATAGTTTGCCGTCTTGTCCCTATTTAAAGTGTAAATTCATACATCTTGATTTGGCAAAATCCGCAGAGAAAAAACTTGAGCTGGCCGAAAAGTATCATGAACTTTGGGCAGCAAGGCAGGAATTTATTGTAAAAGAGAAGTTTGCTGCTTAGCTGTATTTTTCATATAAATATGGAAAGTTTCTGATGATTGACTGGTCGGAGTTTCTATATTCTGAACTTCTATATATCCATTATTCGACAAAATTGATAATGCTTGGATAGATGCAGCCCTAAACTTTATTGCCTGTATATTTGTGATTTCATTAGTATGAAAGATATCCTTTACTTCAGGACGAATGGTACCTGAGAATATGAACTGGCCATAATTTAGTGGCGTGACAGTGTAGATGAAGTTTTTATCATAGCTTAGTGCATTTTTTGCTACATGTTTAGCAATGTTTAGTCCTGATTGATTTCTTAATGTTTCTGATATTAATTTATTACGGGACTGAGACTTATAACTAAGCATTGCCATAGATAAATAATTTGAGTCACTGATATTGTAGTTATCGCTTATATCTGCTAGTAAGCTATTTGCTAGCTTTATATTTACCATGAGTGAATCATTGATTAAAGCTTCTTTTGAAATTCCATATTTGTTAATTAAATATTGAGCGGTCTTATCATTTGTAAAGTCTCTGATATGATTAATTATTGCACGAATATTAGACATATAAGTGCCAGCATTTTGAACATATTTGGTAGGTATGGCGCTTGATGGATTATAAAATTTTGTCTTTATTTGTTTATAATCAACAGAACCATTCGCAATATCATTGATATTTATTTGAAAATAATCAGAAAGATTAATTAGATCTTTCAGCGAAAAATTATTTTGTTGTAACTTTTTGTCGTATTCATTTTTTGTTACAGCTAAAATATTTCTAATATACTCATCATCACAAAAGAAAGAGTGTTTTATTTCCCGAATAAATCTGTTTAAGTTTGGCGTCACAGGCTATAGTTGAATGTTAAAAGTATGTTAATGTGTTTTGTCATCTATATTTGGTATAGCTTCTATCAGTATCCACTAGTCGTTTGAAATCTAACAAAATTATCTTAAGTAGTCACTAATATTATCTCTAGTAAGAATTTTTAACAAAATATTCTACGCTTAGTTATGACTGGGTGAGTTATTTATTTATAATTTTCCGTCTTACTTCTTTTAGGCTTTATCGATAGAGTATATATAACAGGAGAGTTTATGAGTTATGCTTTAAGAGATAAAAATGAAGTTAATCGTTTAGATGCACAATCACAAAGTGCAAAGTTTGATATTTCTAAGGAATTAAATTTTTTTTCTCCAAAGAACAATTCTAGTGTTCTAGAGATTGGATGTGGAGCAGGAAATGTTATTTCATATCTTAATGGAGCTTATAAAATTAAAGCCTCAGGCTGTGACTTATTAGAGGAGCATGTACAATACTGTAAAGAGAATTGTTCCTCTCAAATTAATTTCTTTCAACATGATATACGTAATACCGAGATTGATGAAAAAAAATATGACTATATTATTATGCGTTATGTTGCTCATCACTTAGGAGTTAGAGATTTTGAAAAGAGTATTAAGAATATCTTAAAATCATTGAAGCCTGGAGGAGAGCTAATTATTATTGATGTTGATGGACTGATGAAAAATATAGGTACTGAAAATAGACTTCTTAAAAAATACTTAAGCTGCTATGAGGAAGGTTATAGTGGAGATTTTGAAATGGGAAGAAAAATACCTAAGATTTTATCTAAAGAAAATATAAGGGAAATGGAAGCTTTTGCGGAATTTGTTAATTTTTGTACACCTCAAGAGCGTGCAGTTGAAGCTGAACAATGGAGGCAAAGACTTATGAATTCTAAAAAAGTAATGGCCGCAAGTTTTGAAAGTGAACTTGATTATAATAAGTTTGTAAAATTGTATGTTGAAGAAATTCAAAAAACAGATACTTTATTTTATTTTATAAAAACAACAATTAGAATAAAGGTTTAGGTTAAGTGAAATTAAATCCCTTCAATAAAAAAATTGGTATTGCTTTGGGTGGGGGAGCCGCTAAAGGCTTGGCCCATGTTGGCGTTTTAAAAGCAGTAGAAGAAAATAAAATAAAAGTCTCTTGTATCTCTGGAACTAGTGTTGGGGCGATTATTGCTAGTTATTATGCTTTTGGTAAAGAACTTAAAGATATTGAAGTCTTTTCTGAAAAACTACGTGCTAAAGATGTTTTTAAATTAACTCTAAATAAGAAGGGATTTTTAAGTACAGATTCAGTTCGTAAAATGTTGCACAATGATATAGGTGATGTCAAAATCGAGCAGGCCAGAATTCCTCTGGCCATATGTACTACAGATATTAGGACTGGAGAGTCAGTTATTTTTAAGCAAGGTTCGTTATTAGATGCTGTTTGTGCCTCAGTCGCAGTTCCTGGTATTTTTTTACCTGTTGAAGTACAAGGGAGGCTTTTAGTTGATGGAGGGATTTCAAATAATCTACCGGTAAAAGTCCTTGAGCAAATGGGAGCTGGGATAACCATTGCCGTAGATTTAAATGGGGTAAATCGCTATCCCGAGGTACATAACTTTATTGATATTATTGGTAATGCTATTGATATCGCAATTGACCTTAGAACCAAAGAGCAGTTGCAATTGGCAGATATTAAAATTTCTCTTGATTTAGGAGATTATAGTCGTTTGGATAATTCTCATCAAAAAGATATGTTATTTGATGTAGGTTATGAGGTGGCAACTAAGCAAATTTCAAGGCTGTTTTGGTATCGTCGTTTGAGTCTTTTTTATTACGTCAAAAAAGCTTTAAAACTGTTGACTCCAATAAAGACACCTCAAATTATTTTAGATCTTAAAAAGAAAATCACTTAATGATTTTGTGATATAAGTCATGTTTTTGAGTAATTACCCTTAGTTTCAATTTTAATATAAAGTGTAAAGATAAATAAATTAGGAGGCTTATTATGAAAATTTTAACATTATTCTGTATTTTTACTCTTGTGGCCTGTTCCAGCGCAAAAAAAGAAGTGGCCAAAGAAAAAGCGAATGTTCCGTCTATGGAGTCACGGGATGAAATGATCAATAAAACAAGGGATTTAATTGAATCATCAGATAAACTTACTCAAAAGCAAAAGAAAGATTTTATGCAACTTCATACCAGTGTTATGATTGAAGTTGGAAAAATTAATCAAGAGACACGAAAATTAAAAATGGTCCTTTTTAAGCACTTGCTTGAGCAAGACTCATATAAGCCAGCAAAAGTAAAAGTTATCAAAAACCAATTAAAAAAATTGAACGATAAAAAATTTCAAATCATGATCGACTCTTTAAAACAGGCAAAAGAAATTCTTGGCGTGAACTTTAAAGAACTTTATCCAAGTTATCCCTTTTATCATGGACATGCAGACGTTTTATAATAATGAATAAATATACCGGTGAGATATTTTTTAGTTAGAATATGTCATCGGTTTTTTTTGTTTTTGAAAAGAGGTTAAGATGAAGTGGTGCGATAAGCGAGATGAACTTATTCATATTTTTAAAAATCATGAAGGTGTCTTCGTTCAAGGGGGAGCTGCTACTCCTGTTGAGCTTTTAAACTCTATCGCAGAATATGCAGATGATATAGGAAAGTTAGAGTTTTTTCATTTACACACTCATGGTGAGGCCCCTCACAAAAAAATACCTCATTTCAAAATTACTAATTTTTTTGTAGGAAAAAATCTTAGAAAAGCTTTAGATTATGATCGCATAGATTATTTACCTTGTTTTTTGTCCGAAATTCCTCAGCTTTTAGAGTCAGGCTTAAGAAATTATGATGTGGCCTTGATTCATGTTTCACCACCAGACAAGCATGGATATTGTAGCTTAGGTGTTAGTGTGGATATTGTTCAAGCAGCTATTAAACATGCAAAAGTTGTTGTTGCTCAAGTTAATGAAAAAATGCCCAGAACCCATGGTGATGGAACGATTCATTTGTCTAAAATTGATTATGCTTTTGCCATAGATACGCAATTGCCAATTGTTGAAAATACGATGATGACTCCAGAAGAAGAAAAGATTGGAGAACATGTCGCCGCTTTAATCGATAATGGCTCAACGCTACAGATGGGAATTGGCTCTATTCCTGATGCAGTTTTACGTGCTTTACATGGGCACAAAGATTTAGGTATTCATACTGAAATGTTTACGAATTCATTAATTCCTTTAATTGAGTCTGGTGTCGTGAATAATAAAAGAAAAAAAATTCATCCTGGTAAAACTGTTGCAGGTTTTGCGATTGGAGACCAAAAACTTTATGATTTTGTTGATGATAATCCGAGTGTTATTTTTTTAGATATTGCTTATGTTAATCACCCTAACGTCATTAAACGTAACCCTAAGGTTGTTGCGATTAACAGTGCTGTTGAAGTAGATTTAACAGGGCAAATTTGTGCTGACTCTATTGGGCATCATATTATTAGTGGTGTTGGAGGTCAGATGGACTTTATGCGTGGCGCGGCTTTGAGTGAGGGGGGAAAACCAATTATAGCTATGCCAAGTCGTGTTAAGGGGCGAAAGTCTCGAATTGTAGCTGCTTTACAGAGTGGAGCTGGTGTTGTGACAACAAGACAACACGTTCATTATATTGTCACTGAATATGGTGTTGCTCATCTCTATGGGAAAACATTAGGAGAGCGGGCCAAAGCTTTAATTTCTATCGCTCATCCCGAAGATAGAGATGCTTTGGAGCAGGCTTGGTTTGAGCTTTATCGTAAGTAGCTTCAATTAAAAAATATTTTCTGTAATATAATTTCGATTTGACTCACATAAAGATATGAGAGTTTTTGTTCTATTATTTTTATTTTCCTCTTTGACTCATGCTTTTGACTTTAAGGTTAAAGGTAACTCTAAGACCAGTGAAGATGTCGTTCGAATAGAAATTAAAGATCTTCTTGAGCAAGACTTAGATGATCAGGTTTTAAATGAGTTAAAAAGAAGATTATGGAATTTAAGAGTTTTTTCTTCTGTCAAAGTTGAAAAAATTTCAGAGAATCAAATTTTAATTCAAGTTGAAGAAAGATGGACCACAATCCCTATTGCTAAATTTCAAGGAGGAGGAGGAAGTACATATTTTACTTTAGGCGCCTATGATATTAATACTTTTGGGTCAAATACTGAAATTGGAGCTCAGTATGAATCATTAAATAATCGACCTGCTGGAGTTTTATGGCTAAGAAAACCTCAGTTTCTCTATGATCGTAATCTTAAGTTTGGTGTGGATGTGTGGGATATCAACCGCATTCGTTATTTATTTAAGCGTAATGGGGAGGATGATGGTGCCTACACTTTGCAACGGAAAAAAATAAACTTATTTACTGAAAAAAAATGGAAGAATGATCAATATCTTTTTGGAGTTCAGCTTGAATATCATGATGATCGTGTCTCTGATTTTGGATTAACAGATGAACAAATAGAGCTTAACCAATTAAATGGATTCTCTCCTGATAGTGACAGTATTAGTTTATGGCATTCAGTTTATTTTCATTGGGGAAGGCTTAATTATTAAAATTATTTGGTTTCTGGGGTTCAATTGCAATTGAAGTCTAGTTTAGTAAGTCTACGGCAAAAAGAAGAAAACTTCTTTGGTGATCATTCTTTTCGTTTTGTTTTTTATAAGCTTTTTAAAAATAATCATAACTTTGCTTTTCAGTTTTTAGTTTCAGGAAATAACTTAAAAAATTCTCAGTATTTAAATTATATAGGTGGACTATCTGAGGTAAGAGGTTATCGTGATGGCCAGTTTTATGACCAAACATTTTATCAAAGTAATATTGAACATCGTTTTGATCTCTATCACCATTCTTGGGGAGTCATTCAGGCAGTTGTTTTTACCGATCAGGCCAAAGAGGCTCAAACCCTGGCCAAGATTACTGAAAGCAAAGATGAAATTCTCTTAAGTTCTGGAATCGGTTTAAGATTTATTTCTCCAAAAATCTTTCGTTTTGTGGGGCGTTTAGACTATGCTCAAACCCATACTCGCTTTGTCGACCAAAATATTTCATTTGGTATTCAGCAGTTCTTTTAAAAGTATAATAAAAATTGATTGTTTTGATAAGTATTATATAGTTTTATTTTATCCAATATGAAGATAAACTGAGCCTAGAGGTATTTATTTTTTAGAAAGGAGGGATAATGAAAAAGGTTGTCGCCATTATTGGAAGTTTAAGAAAAGATTCTATCCATAGACAAATTTTTGATCATTATAAAAATTTGGCCAAAGAGCAATTTGAGTTAATCGAAGGGGAGATTAAAGATTTTCCTTTATATAGTCAGGACTATACGGAGTTTCCAAGTTCTGTAAATTTGCTAGGAAGTCAATTAGAGCAAGCAAGTGGCGTTATTTTTTTTACTCCAGAATATAATTATTCAATTCCTGGGGGTCTTAAAAATGCTCTTGATTGGCTCTCACGTTTAGAAAATAAGCCTCTAGATAGCCTCGCTGCAAGTATAATAGGTGCTAGTCCTGGAAAAGTAGGAACAGCAAGAATGCAATATCATTTACGTCAAGTAGGGGTCTTTTTAAATTTGAACTTTATGAATCGCCCAGAGGTTATGATAAGTGAGTCTTTTGAGAAGATTAAGGATGGAAAAATACAAGATGAGGCGACAGTTAAGTTTCTCGAAAAACATGCCCAAAGTTTTCAGGCTTTTCTTAATTAAATTTTGACAGAATGTTTAGAGCTTAGGGAGAATAACAAAAAGTATTTCCCTAAGGCCCTAAAATGCTATTAAGAATAAGAATTTATTTGTTTGCTGTGTTATCTTTTGTTTCTGTTTCAGCAGTTGCTCAACTCAATACGTTGCAAAGTTCAGATCGTCTCAATTGGAAAGAGTTAGAGAATGATTTTGTACGAGTTATTTATCCGGACTTTATGGAAAAAAAAGCTCAGTACATTGCAAATTTAGTAGAGCATTACCATGCCTTTGTTGGAAAGTCATATTATGTAAATGACCCTAAACAATTTGAACTGATTTTAAGGGCCGAAAGTAATATGAGCAATGGTTTTGTGACTTTGGCCCCAAGACGTAGTGAATGGTATACCGCCCAGAACATCTCACCTTTTGTTGGTTCATTGGAATGGTTTCAGACGTTGGCCATTCATGAATATCGTCATGTGGTTCAAATGGACTTTTTAAAACAAGGTTATGATAAATTTTTATGGTACTTGTTTGGGGACAATGGGAGGGCAATAGGTCGTTTTCTTAGTGTTGATAATTGGTTTATGGAGGGAGATGCGGTCTGGTCAGAAACTGCTTATTCTGATGGGGGAAGAGGAAGATCTCCACGTTTTTCTGCTCGACTAAAAAGTTTAGTTTTATCTGATTTAATTAACCATGAGCTAAGCTATGACCATTTTTTAACAGGAGATTATCGTAGGCCATTACCAAGTTGGTATGTTTATGGGTACTTTGTTGTTACCCGTGCACGTAGAATTTATGGAGAGATGGTGTGGGAGAAAATTTTGTGGGATGCAACCCATTCCTTTTACAATCCTTGGCGTTTTTATAATTCATTTAAGACGGTTACAGGTCAAAAGTTTGAGGATTTCTTTGATGAAACTTTAATTGAATTAAGAAAAAAATGGCTCAAAGAAGGAGCTAAAGTAGAAACAGAAAATAAAGAGTATCATCTTTACGCCTCTCCCAAAAAAGAGGCCAATAATCTTTTTGCTTTGAAAAAAACTCTCGATACATTTTGGGAGTTTATCCAGATTAAAGAGGGAAAAGAGATTGTTTTAACTCAAATAAACACTATCCCCAGTTTAAGTAAAGTGGATATTAAAAGTGATCAATTGGTCTATACTCAGTTTGTTCCAGATTTGAGATATGGCCATAAAGGTTTCTCCGATATTTATTTATACAATATGAAATTAGATGAACATCAGGCCATAACCTCTGATAAACGCTATTTTCATCCTAATTTTTCCTCGGCTGGAGAAAAAATTGTTGCAGTTAAATTTAATCAAGATGATACCTGGCAAGTCGATATTCTAAGCTTAACAGGAGCTGTTATAAAAGAAATCAAGTTAAAGGATTATTTTATTACGGAAGCTATTTTTGTAAGTGAAGTGAAATTAGCCTTCTTTATTCAAGATAAAATGGGTAAAAAGGCTTTGGCCTTATATGATTTGGAAGAAGATTCACTAGAACAAATGCTCCCTTTTACTCAAGCAAACCTTTTTGCCATGCAGGCCCATGAAAATAAGGTCTACTTTGAAAGTGATTATAAAGGAAAAGTTGAAACTTTGAGCTTGGATATTAAGTCGAGTCAGTTACTTAAGTGTACAGAGAGCTCAATTGCTCGTTATTGGCCTAGTGTTAGTGAGAATAGACTTTATACTGTAAATGAAACTGTAAATGGGCATGAGTTAACAATTGAAGAACTTGATTGTAAGGAAATTTCAAAGACTATTTTAAAGAATTTTAACTATCTTTCAAAAGATTCCCCATCTGATCAATATGTGACACAAGAGCCTGTTTCTTTTGATAATCATAAAGATCAGTACAAAACTAATTATAAATCTCAAGATTATGATTATTTTTCAGATATGATTAATCTTCACTCATGGAGCTTTCTTGGTGGGCTAGGATTTCAACTACAGGGAACTTCAACTAATTATCTTAATGATTTTTCTATGACAGCAAGTGTAGGCGAAAACTCGATTGAAGATAGGGCCTTTACAGGAGTTAATTTAACATATTCTCGCTTTTATCCGATTTTTTCTCTTGATATTAACTATGCTCAAAGAAATGAAAAGTTTGAAGATAAACCCAATGATGAATATTCTGAAGCTACAGGGTTATTTAGTGTTTCATTGCCACTAAACTTTAGTAAAAACTTTTATCGTCATCAAGCTATTTTTTCATTGGCCACGGGAGTTAAAGAAAATTCTAAAATGAGCTATCCTGAGGCTTATGATATTAGCCAAGAACAACTTTTCTTATCATCTTTTAATTTGGTTTACCAATTTCAAAGAGAATTAACAGATAGAGAAATCTCTCCTAGTCGTGGATTTTCCTACGAAGGCCATTATGCAGATGCTCAAGCACAAGAGGTAGAGGATTTTTCAAATACTTATTTATTTAATAAGCTTCATTTATATTTTTCAGGTCTAAAGGTAAACCATAGCCTGGCCTTAAAGCTAGTCGATCATTTAAAGAGTGATGATTTTAGTGCTTACCGTTTTGAAAATAAGGATGCGCAAGTTTCCTCTTATACTTTTGCAAGGGGATATGAGTCAGAATATGCTGCCCATATACGAAAGTCGAGCTTGGAATATGACTTTCCACTAAGTTATCAGCATTTTGGTTTTAAAGACTATATTCATTTTAATCGAATTACTTCTAAAGTTTTTTATGACTATTCATATGCTGAATTAGAAAAACAAAATAAGATAATGCGTTCTTATGGCTTAGAGTTCGGCTTTGAATCATTAACATTTAGAAAATTACCTATAAATTATCGTCTAAGAGTGATGAGCTTAGTTGATAACGAAACTTCGGTAGGAGAATTTCTTTTAGGTATTAATATTTAAGGAGGATCAAATGAAGTTTATTTTTTTATGTTTATTATCTTTTTGCCTATTTTCTTGTGCAGGTTTAGAGAAAGAAACAGTTAAGTATAAGGTTGATTCGGTAGAGCATATTGGCTTTATTGCTTCTGGAGCTAAAAAGGGAGAGAAAAAGCCGGGAATTATTGTTGTGCACGAATGGTGGGGACATAATGATTATGCAAGAAAAAGGGCCTTAATGTTAGCTCAAGAGGGATATGTGGCCATGTCTATTGATATGTATGGACAAGGTAAGTTGGCCAAGCATCCTAGTGATGCAGGTGCTTTTTCAAAAAAGACCATGAGTAACTTTCCTTTGGCAAAGCAGAAATTTCAAAAAGCACTGGAGATTCTTAAACAAAGAGATGATGTCAATCCAGATAAAATTGTAGCGATTGGTTATTGTTTTGGTGGGGCAGTCGTTTTAAATATGGCCAGAGCTGGAGTCGATTTAGAGATGGTAGCATCATTTCACGGTGGATTAGACTCTCTAGTGAAAACAAAAAATATTGAGCCAAAAATTCTTGTTTTTAATGGAGCGGCAGATCCTTTTGTTTCAGAAAAATCCATTAAAAACTTTAAAAAAGAGATGGAACAAGCAAATGCTAATTATCTCTTTAAAAACTACTCTGATGTTAAGCATTCATTTACGAACCCAGGAGCAGACAAGCTCGGTGAAAAATTTGATCTTCCTTTAGAATACAATGCCTATGCGGATAAAAATTCATGGAAAATCTTTTTGGATCATTTAAAACAACTTTAAATATTTTCAAAGAAGAGAAACATCAGTAAACTGACAAAGATCATATTTTATATGTCATGATATATTGTATGGTGTCTTCAATTAAAAAGGACGTATATGAAAAAATTAATGATTTGTATCGATTTAACGGATTATTCTTTAGATGTATTTAGAAAAGCTTTAAAAGATTGGGATTGGGGAGCATATAGTGAAGTCCACTTTGTTCATGCTTTTCGTAAAAAAGTTTTTGCAGACAATTTTTATTTTACAACTTTTCCTCATAAAGAAGAAGAAATGGATATTATGAAATCTGTAGAGGATGTTTTAGCAAACTCCGCCTCTCAGATCATTCCAAAAGATCACAATTTAAAGCGAGTTTATAAATGTTTGATGACTTTAGCGCCTAAAGAAGAAATTAAAGATTATGCTAAGAAAAATGAAATTGATATGATGTTGATTGGAACTAAAGAGAAGAATGGAATTGAAGGCTTTTTTGCCAGTTCTTTTGCTGAGTACATGGTAAGTCATGCTCATTGCGCTTTAACTATTGTTCGGCAACAACCTTAAGTTTTATATGAAAAATTATCGCTTTAATCTTACTTATTTTGTCCTTGCTCTTTTAACAGTCTTATTGTTGCAAGACTATTTAAAAGGAGTAAAAACGACGGTGGTGCCCTATAATGAGTTTCAAGCGGCACTTGAGTCAAACGAGATTAAAGAAGTTGTTGTTTATAATGAAGAAGTTAAAGGGTATTTAAAAGAAGCTCGTAAAAAAGATAACAAAACTGTTATTGTGGCCAGAAGGGTTCCTCCTGAACTGAGGAGTGAACTTGAAAAATATGGTGTTAAGTTTTGGCGTGCTAATGAGTCATCTTTTTTAAGTGATATTTTTTCCTGGCTTATTCCGATGCTTTTTTTCATTGGTATATGGATTTTTCTTTCAAGAAAGATTTTCTCAGGTGGACAAGGTTCATTTATGAGTGTGGGAAAGAGTAAGGCTAAAATCTATGTTGAAAAGAAAATTAAGGTAAGCTTTTCTGATGTTGCAGGTGTAGATGAGGCAAAGTCTGAGTTAGAAGAAGTCATCAATTTTTTAAAAGATGCTAAACATTATGAAAGACTTGGAGCGAAAATGCCTCGAGGGATTCTGCTCGTTGGGCCTCCAGGAACAGGTAAAACTTTATTGGCCAAAGCAGTTGCCGGTGAAGCAGCCGTTCCTTTTTTTTCCATAAGCGGCTCTGAATTTGTTGAAATGTTTGTTGGTGTTGGTGCCGCCAGAGTTAGGGACTTATTTGAGCAGGCCAGAAAGCATGCTCCCTGTATTGTTTTTATTGATGAATTAGATGCGCTAGGAAAAGCCCGAGGTGCTAATCCTATGGGGGGGCAGGATGAAAAGGAGCAAACGCTAAATCAACTTCTTGTAGAGTTAGATGGGTTTGATGGAGGAGAAGGAGTCGTATTATTGGCGGCAACTAATCGACCAGAGATTCTTGATCCAGCTTTATTAAGAGCTGGAAGATTTGATCGGCAAGTTCTTGTCGATAGACCTGATAGGATTGGGCGCTTGCAAATTTTAAATGTTCATGTCAAAAAAATAAAGCTTGACCGGAATGTAGAGTTAGAACAAGTGGCTGCCTTAACAACTGGTTTTACAGGTGCTGATTTGGCCAATCTTGTTAATGAAGCAGCTTTATTTGCAACCAGAAATAATAGAGAGTCTGTTACTTTAGAAGATTTTAACTTAGCGATTGAAAGGATTATCACCGGATTAGAAAAGAAAAGTCGAGTTTTAAATAAAATGGAACAAAAAATCGTGGCCTATCATGAGATGGGACATGCTATCGTAGCTGCGAGTTGCTCAAAAGTGAATAAGGTACATAAGGTTTCTATTATTCCTAGAGGCGTTGGTGCGTTGGGGTATACTATTCAAAGACCAACAGAAGACCGTTATTTAATGTCACCTTTAGAACTTGAAAATAAAATGGCCGTACTTTTAGGAGGCAGGGCCAGCGAAAAACTTTTTTTTAATGAAATGACAACAGGCTCTTCTGACGATATTGCAAAGGTTACAGAAATGGCCAGGGCCATGGTCACAAAATATGGAATGATAAAAGAGCTTGGACATATTGTTTATGAACAGCAACAGCAGAGCTACTTAGGTATTGATCAGTTTTCTCCCAAAACAAAAAATTATAGTGAAAAAACAGCACAACTTATTGATGAAAGAGTGAAAGAGATCGTGGATAAAGCATTTGAAAAAGCCTATCATGTGCTTGAACTCAATCGAGATATTGTTGAAAAGTCAGCTTTAGAATTGATCAAAAAAGAAACCTTAACTGGCGAAGAGTTGGAGGTCTTTTTTAATCAACTCAACTGAGTCAATATTTACTGTTTGATTAAAACCCAAGCTTTGTCTATTTTTATAAAGAATAAAGATTCCCATAAAAATAAGAAAAATAGCGAAAGCTTTTTTAAGTTTGTTCTGTGATATAAAACGAACGAGATAAGTCCCTAAAAGGATTCCCACCCCAGAAAAAAGAATAAATTGGGCCAAAAAGCTCCAAGGAATTTCAACGAGGCCTAAATAACCGATGAAACCAGCAAAGGACTTCATTGAAATAATAAGCAAGGATGTTCCTACTGCTTTTTTCATATTCAAACCTGCTAAAAGAACTAACGCCGGGACGATAAGAAAACCTCCACCAACACCTACAAGCCCAGTTATAATTCCTACAAAAATCCCTTCTCCAATAATAAGAGGAATATTTAAGGGTTTATTTTCATTTTCTTCTTCTTGTTCTTGTTTTTTGTTTTTAAGCATAAAAACTGAGGCTAAGAGCATAATAATAGCAAAAAAGATGAGTTGGGCTTGACCAGAAAGAAATTGGCTTAATTTTGCCCCTAGAAATGTTCCGGCCATGGCCACAGGTCCAAAAATCAAGGCAATTTTAATATCTATATTTTTTGCTTTAAAATGTCCAAAGACTCCTAACAGACTGGTGGCCCCAACGATAGCTAAACTAAGGGCAATGGAGAGTTTGGGATCCATGCCCATCGCATAGACTAATATGGGTACTGTAAGAATAGAACCTCCGCCACCTAGAAGGCCTAAGCTTAGCCCAATTAAAGTTGCTAGTAAAAAACCAATCATATATAACTCCTTTTGTTAAGGATAAGCTTAATTTAATTAGAAAACTTTGACTGGGCTCATACTATTTGAGTTTTAAAAGCTTTTGAATATCGAGAATTTCAAAGTCACGGCCAATTTTTTTGATAATATCTTCTTTTTCTGCTTTAGTCATTAAACGGGTAACTGTCTCATAAGTAGAGCAGGAATACTCTGCAATTTCTTTACGCGTCCAGGTTTTTTGAGGATATTTCAGCTTTAAATAAACAAGAGATTCCGCAATTCTTTGGCCAGCGGTTTTGTCTTGTAGACCCGCCAGGCGCAGTTCTGCTTCACGTAAATCTTTGGCAAGAATTCGTGTGATATTTTTTAAAAAACTAGGGTCTTGAGAACAAGTGTTTTGACATTGTTCTTTTGAAATCGCAACAATTTTAGTTGGGCATAAGGCCATTGAAGTAGCATGGTAGTTTTCTTCGGCAAAAAATGAGCGATGACCCAAAATATTGTTTGGACTAAAGACTCTTAAGAATGTTTCTGATCCATTTTCAGAAATATGAAACAGGCCTACAAGACCACTTTCAAGAAAATAAACGTATTCGGGCTTATCTCCCTCATGATAAAGGATTTCTCCCTTTTTAAGGGTTATATTTTTATAATTTGGGATGATTTCTTTTAAATGTGAAAGTTCCATTATATGAGCCCCATCAATGTTTCTAGAATTGAGTTATGGCAAGATGATATCAAAGAAAATATGAAAGGAGAATCATATGACAACTAAAATTAAGACATTTTACGATGAAACAACATTTACCTTAACTTATGTTGTAAGCGATGAAAAAACAAAAGATGCAGTCATTATAGACCCCGTTTTGGATTTTGATGCAGCTTCTGGAAAGATTTTTACAACATCCAATAAAAACGTTTTAACATATGTAAACAATGAAAAACTTAATATTCATTATATCCTAGAAACTCATGCTCATGCGGATCATCTTTCAGGTGCTCATGAATTAAAGAATGACTTACCTCAAGCAAAAATAGGAATTCATGAAACAATTCAAAAAGTTCAAGATGTTTTCAAACAAGTTTTTAATCGTAAAGATCTAAAAACGGATGGATCGCAATTTGATGTTCTCTTTAAAAGTGATGAAATTATCAAAGCGGGAAGTCTTGAGTTTAAAGTTATCCATACTCCTGGGCATACTCCTGCTTGTAGTTCTTATTTGATTGATGGCAATGTTTTTACAGGAGATGCTCTTTTTATGCCTGACTTTGGAACAGGCAGATGTGATTTTCCAGCTGGTAGCTCTGAAGATTTGTATCAATCAGTTCATGAGAAACTTTATAAGCTTCCAGATGATACCAAAGTTTATGTTGGACATGATTATCAACCAGGAGGAAGAGAATTAGAGTATCAAACTACTATTGGTGAAAGTAAGCAAAGCAATATTCAGCTAAAGCAAGAAACAACTAAAGAAGAATTTATTGAGTTTAGAAATAAACGTGATGCGACTTTGGACGCACCCAAGCTTTTATTACCAAGTATTCAAGTTAATATAGCCGCAGGAGAATTACCAGAGAGTGAAGATAATGGGAAAAGGTATCTTAAATTACCTTTAACGAAGGAGTCTTAACATGGAAACAATTATCTATCCTTTGATCGGAGGTATTTTGATTGGTCTTTCCAGCTCAACAATGCTAGGGGGGATTGGTCGAATTACTGGAATCTCAGGAATATTAGGAAGCTCATTAGCAAAGATTAGCCGAGAAAATCTTTGGAGATATACATTTTTAATCGGCCTTCTTCTTGGGGGATTGTTGATGAAAATTTTTGCTCCACAATTTTTTGATTATACATTAGAGGCGAGTTCTCCTGTTGTTATTATTGCTGGCGTTCTGGTCGGCTTTGGAACAAGACTTGGAAGTGGTTGTACATCAGGGCATGGTGTTTGTGGAATGGCAAGAATGGCCAAAAGGTCATTTCTGGCCACAATAACCTTCATTTTATTTGGAATGATTACTGTTTTCTTTAAAGGAGTTTTGTCATGATAACCGTATTATTTAGTCTGATTTCAGGTATTGTTTTTGCTATTGGTTTAGTGATTTCGGGCATGGTTAATCCTCAAAAGGTTATTGGGTTTTTAGATATAACAGGTGCGTGGGATTATAGCTTAGCTTTTGTTATGCTCGGAGCGATTGGTGTGAATTTCTTTTTGTTTAAATATCTTACGAAGCGTAATCCTGTTTGTGGAACTCAACATTATTTACCAACGAAGACGGAAATTGATAGCAAACTACTATTAGGTTCAGCATTGTTTGGTATAGGTTGGGGACTTTTAGGCATATGTCCTGGCCCTGGAATTGTGAATTTAATTACTTTTGATATGACAGCATTTCTTTTTGTTGGTTCGATGATTGTGGGAATGTTGGTGTATAAATTTGTAGTTAAGGAGTAAAAACTATGAATCAAATCGATTTAACAGATATTGAAAGTTTAGTTAAAAACGATCTGATTGAACGATTATATCGAGTGGATTATCTGTATTGTTCATCTAAGATTACTTCTAGAGAACAAATTGAATGGTTAAAGAGCTTACAAATAAAATTAGTTGTAGACTTAAAGCAAAGTCATGAAACAGACTTTTCAGATCGTGAAGAGTTTGAAAGAGCTGGAATTGATTATATTCATTTTCCCATTTCTTCTCTGGCTGAATTAAGTTTTTCAGATCTTAGAGAACTTGCTGAGGCTTTGATATCTGATTCTGAGCCTAAACTTATTTATTGTATGTCGTCTAATAGAGTTGGTGCATTGTTGACCTTAATCTTTACTTATGTCTTGGGACATCCAAAGCAGCGAGCACTAGAAGTAGGAAAGAAATTAGGACTAGATAAAGAAGGACTTATTAGTCAGGTGAATTCACTCTTAGATCAACCGGGTTCTCTTTGCTCGTAAGTGAGCCGATAATAAGTATGCTTAAAGGGATGAGCATACTTATGTAAAATATGGACTGGTAAGTTCCAGTAATATCTTTTAAAAGACTAAATAAATACGGACCAAGAGCACTTCCTGCAACCATCCAAGCAGTTACAACTCCCGATATTGCCCCTAAGTGTAACCTACCAAAAAGTTTAGGCCATGCAGCAGCTGTAATGAGAGAGAAAATTCCTCCTGAAACACCAAGACCAATGGCCACAATTGTATAGCCAATATGAGTATGAAATTGAGTGAGACCAAAAAGGGCAAAAATAAGGGCGGCTTGCATAGTACACTGAAGGTACTTCAAAGGGACTTTATCACTTAGATAACCTGAAAATAATTCTGAACAAGTTGCGATGACACTAACCGGTAAAAAAACACTATAGGCATGGGAACTTGAGACTTTAAAATATTCTGCAATATCTGACATATGAAATGTAATGGCCGTGATGATAAAGGCCTGGCAAGTTACTGCAAGGTTAAAGGCCCAAAAAATAAATGTTTTTTTGACTTCAGCTGCAGAAAATGAATTTTTTAATTGCTTAAAATCCTTATTGTCAGGGTCTTCACCAACTAAGCCTCCATCTATTTGCAAACCACAGTGCTCAGGCGATCTTCTAAAAAAAAGAAAACAAAAAACACTCATCATAAGAAGTATAAATGATAAAACCTGTAAAGAACCTTTCCAGGTATAACTTTCAATTAATGCGTGAAGGGCTAAAGGAGCAGCTCCAAAGGCAAAAGCGCTAAAAGTTCCACTAATACCTAAAAGAAGACCTCTTTTCTTTTCAAACCATTTGGCCATCATTGTTCGAGAGGCCATCGTTAATTGACCTTGTCCAAAATGCCTTACGCCTAAAAAACAGACAAAAATAAGTGGAAGAACAATTGAAATTTTATCGATATTTAAAGATGAAGATAAACTTGTTGAAAGAGATGGGGATAAAGAAATAAGATATAAAAAAAGGGCCAAACCACTCGTTGCGATAACAGAAAGAAAGCGTGAGCCTTTTTTGTCTAAAATTCTTCCCGCAAAAGGAAGAATAAAAGCTGAGCTTAATGTTCCTAACATATACATTAGGCTTAATTGGACTCTTGTGACACCCAGCTCATCGATGAGAAAATTCGTGTAGACACTAATTCCCATTGTTTGGCCAGGAACACTCATGGCGACACCCAAGGTTCCCGCAAAAAGGATAAAATATCCGTAATAAAAGCCTTTTTTATGTAAATAAAGTGGGAGATTCAACATCGCTTGAGTGTAGGTCCCTTCTTCGACTTTGTCTATGTCTATGAAAAAAACTCTGACTTTACAGCCTTTAGGTATTGTTTGCATCCTCGGTATACATGCGTTTCAAATACCGTATAATTGAGCTAGATGATTATACTTAAGCAAAAAAAATATACACTGACCTTATTGGCAACTATTGTTTCTGCTTTAGGTTCTTATGCATTTAATTTTGCTTTTATGGCGCATATATATCGAATATCCGATCACGATAAAACCTACATGGGACTTACACAAGTCTTTTTTATCGTTGGTATGTTAATTGGAAATATTTATGCTGGGCCCATTGGAGATCGGCTTAACCGACGCTCTGTTTTAATTTTTTGTGAGATTATTAGGATTCCTTTTACTTTAAGTTTTTTCTTCTTAGAAAATATTTGGGGATTAATGTGTCTACATGGAATGAAAACAATTTTCGCAGGGGTATCAACTCCTTGTAAAAGGGCCTTTATTCTTGATATTTTGCCCTCAAATTTAGTTCCAAGTGGTAATAATCTTTTTAGTGCTAGTTTTGCGATTGTCCATATTCTAGGGCCGTTAATTGGGACATGGTGCTATGCGAAATACCAAGCTTTAGATGTGGTACTTTACTTTGATCTCTTGACCTATATTATTTCTATCATCTTTTTTCTTTTGATTCCTAGAATAACAGCTTTAAAAACTAGACAGGTAAAGTCTTATTTTATTCAAGAGCTCAAAGATGGACTTTATTATATTAAAAGAAGATTAGATTTGCGTGGATTGTATGAAAGACATGCACTTATTGGCATTTTTAGTGGATTTACGATTCCTTTAATCCTCCCTTTTTTAGTAGAGGTTTTTGGTAAATCAGAGATTGAATATGGACATATGATGGTTCTTTTTGGTCTGGGAGGTGTGACGGGAGGACTTTTATACAAAAAAGTGACTCGTAAGTTTAGTATTGGGAAAGTTTTATTTTATTCTAGCCTGCTTGAACCTTTTCTTATGTTTATCTGGGCTTGGGGGATAAACTATTTTGTGAGTTGTGGACTTTTTTACTTGTGGGGAATGTTGTTTTTTATAAGGGCCCCAAGCCAATTTAGTTATTTATCACAACACGTAGATAAAGCGATGATTAGTAGAACAAATGCTGTTTTAGACTTTATCTTTACTTTAACAAATATATCGGCTTCATGTCTGATCTCGTTGGTTGGAAATAGGGTAGAGACTAAAAACTTTCTTTTAGCTTGTGCTTTGTTTTATATGATAATCAATTTTTTACGAATAAATTCACTTAGTTCTCATCACTTGAAACGGGAGAAATATGAAAAAGCTTAAGTCCTCTCTCATTAATTGTATTATTGAAAAACCTTTCGCTACATTGTTAGCGGCTTTTGCTTTCTTTTTACTAAGCCTTCCTGGGTTAAGTCTAATTGAAAGTAATTTTAGCTATCGTGTCTGGTTTAAAGACTCTGATCCGCTTATTAAAACCTTAGATAAATTTGATCAAAACTATGGAAGTAGCGAATCTTTGGTCTTAGTCGTTTCAAATCCAAAGGGGATTTTTAACAAAAAAACTTTGGATTATATTGAGCTTCTTACCCAGGAATCGATTTATATAGAGGCGACTGCAAAAGTTGAGTCATTGACAAATTATAGTTGGATAGAAGCAAAAGACGATGAAATTATCATTGACTCTTTATATACTCCCGAGAAAACAATAGCAGAAATTGAATCTCAAGCGATGAGTTCTAAAGAGATCGTTTCTCATTTCGTTGGGAAAAATAAAAAAGTGAGTTTGATTTTTTTAAAACTTAAAGCTGATGTTGGGAAAAAACTTCTTTATAAAGATATTTTAAACCAAGTTGAAGAGATGTTGAGTCGTTTTTCACCACCAGAGGGGATTGATATTCGTCTAGCCGGTAATGCTGTTGTCAGCAGTGCTTTTAAAGACTCGTCAATAAAAGACTTCAAGATTCTTTTTCCTTTGCTCTTTGTATTGATTTGCTTTTTTTTGTATTTGAATTTTAAAAGTTTTAAAGTCATTTTTTTGAGTTTTACTACGATTATTGTCAGTGTTATTTCTATGTTTGCCTTTATGGGATTTATAAACATCCCCATACATAACCTGACAGCAATTACACCTGAGTTTTTATTGGCGATTGGACTTGCTGATGCCATCCATATTATTGCTACATTTTATCTTTTTCGCCATTCAGATGATTGTTCCCATACTGAAGCTTTAAGAAGGTCATTAGACAAAAACTTTTTGCCAACAATTCTAACAACACTGACGACAAGTATAGGTTTTTTAAGTTTTTCGACTTCATCTATTCAAAATATAGGTCAGATGGGTGTTGTCGCCGCGATCGGGACTTTTATGGCGTGGTTTTATACTTATTTTCTTCTGGCCCCTTGTTTAAATCTTTTTTTAAAAAATAAGCCTATTCAATCGAAAGTCATGAGTCACTTAAATTATAGGAAATGGGTTGATTTTATTTTTAAGTTTGAAAAACCAATATATATTGTTTTTATAAGTTTACTTTTAGTTTCAGCTTATTTAATTTCAAAATTAGAGGTGAACTCTGATCCTTTAAAGTATTTTAATGAAGACTTTCCTATCGCTAAAGATTTAAACTATATAGAAAAAAATGTTGGCGGAGTTTTTTCTTTGGAAATGTCTGTTGACTCGGGAAAGCAGTCTGGAACCAAAAATCCTATTTTTTTAAAAAAAGTTGAATCTTTTTCCCAGGAAATCGCAGAAAAATTTTCTGTTATTACACAGGTCGTCTCTCTGGTTGATATTGTGAAAAGAATGAATGAAGTCTTTCATAATTCGGATCGTAAATACAAGAGAATACCTCAGACTCAACAAGAAGTTGCTCAATATCTTTTTACCTATAATTTAAGCGTTCCAGAAGGAAGCAGTTTAAATGATAGAGTCACATTAGACCAGCGGCATATGCGAGTTACTGCATTAGTTAAGAACCAAGATTCTAAAGGTGCAGTTATGATGGCCAAAGAAATTCAGTCTATTGCACAAAAATATAATCTAAATCTAACGATTACTGGGAAACGCTACCTATGGCAGAGTATTAATGGTAAAGTTGTCACTTCATTTGTCACTTCTTTAGGCGTAGCTTTGTTTTTTATTTCACTCATTCTTCTTTTCTTTTTGAGGTCTTTTAAAGCAGGCTTAATAAGTCTTATCCCGAATCTTGTACCAGTTCTTTCCGTTGGCATTATTTTGCAGCTTGTAGGAAGACCGCTAGATATAGGTGCTGTTGTGATAGCCTCAGTCGTTTTGGGAATTGCAGTTGATGATACGATTCATATTTTTACGAATTACTTAAAACTTATTAGAAATGGTGATTCTACTCAAGAAGCTATCGTCAAACTTTTTCAAAAGAGCGCTCCTGCCTTAATTGTTACAACCTTGATTCTTTCTATAAGTTTTAGCTGTTTCTTATTGGCCAGTTTTGTTCCTAATCAAAACTTAGGTTTGCTTATGGCATGTGGATTAGTTATTGCGCTAATAACTGACTTTTTACTTCTACCATTATTGTTAGCAAAATTTATACGAGAATAAAAATTTATACTTTAGATTTAGAGGAGATAGGTTAAAATATCATTAAGGGAGATCTTATGAAGTTTTATTATTGCATTTTTATATTGTTGAGTCTCAATATTTATGGAGCTTCAAATAAAGGTGAAGAAATTGCTCAAGCAATGGATAAGGCCCATCGTGGCTTTCAAGGTTCTGAATCAGAAATGGAGCTTGTTTTAATTAGTCAGGATGGAACAAAGCTATCCCGAAAAATGAAAGGCCTTTCTATTGAAGGTGATAAAACTGACAAATCTTTATTAACTTTTACTTTTCCTCCAGATGTAAATGGAATTAAGATGTTAACATGGGGACATAGAAGTAAAGAAGATGATCAATGGCTTTTTCTTCCTGCCATAAAAAGAGTAAAAAAAATTAGCTCAAAGACAAAAGGGAGCTCTTTTATGGGAAGTGAATTTAGTTATGAGGATCTCGGAAGCCAAGCTATTGAAAAATATACATATCAATTAGTTAAAGAAGATCAATTAGATGGTAAAAAGGTTTGGGTCTTAGAAAGAGTTCCTAAAACAAAAAGTTCTTATAGTAAAACTCATCTTTATGTGGACCAAAAAAATTATATTGTTTTAAAAACAGAATATTATAATAAAAGAAATGAGCTTTATAAGATATCTTATGCTTCTGATATAAAAGAATATCGTGTCGCTGGAAAAGTGATGTATCGGGTAGGAAGATTAAAAATGGAGAATATTAAGAATAAAAAAAGTTCTCTTTTTATTTGGTCTAAACGTAAACTTGGTGTCAATATTTCTGAAAGAAAATTTCATAAAAATGCTCTAAAGAGATGAGATGATAAAACAATCTATAATTTTATTTTTTTTTACGTTTCCTTTATTGCTTATGGCCGCAAATAAGGGAGATTTAAGTTTCCAATCTCTTTATTACCCTATCGATAATGATAAGAAAGATTATGAAGAAATTCTTCAGATCTATCTCGAACAAGATTATGAATCAACAACTTGGTGGGCAAAACTAAGTCTAAATGCTGGGTTAAATAGGACTTATAAGGAAAATAGCTATTTATTTATTAATGATGGATATATTGCTAAAACATTTAATTCAAGTTTTGTTAATATAAAACTCGGCTATCAAATCTTTAATTGGTCTAAGCTAGAGTCATATAATCCAACAGATGTGATCAATGCTAGGATCTTTAGCGCTGAAGTTGAGAACTTAGAAAAAAAAGGGGAACTTTCTTTTTCGTTTAGTAAAGAGTTTTCAGATTCAACTTTATCTTTTTATTTATTTCCTTTTTTTGAAAATAATTTTTATCCAAGTGATAATTCAAGGCTTAGCTTAGCAAAGGTCGCTCAAGAGTCATTTTGGGTTGCAAAAGATAAGGAGCCTCAAAATCAAAAAGAAAAAATTCAATTTGGGTTATCTTACGATTTTTTGTATGGGCAGGGTGAGTATTTTCTTTTTGGTCTTAAACATATTAATAGGCGCCAGCCTTTGTTTGGTTTTCATAAATTTAGTGAAGTCGGAACAAATCTCATACCCAATGGTGACTTTTCAGCCTACTATTTTGAAGTGATTGATATTGGCTTTTCTGGGGCCATTAGTGGCGAAAATAAAGTTTTTAAATTTGAGCTACTTTATACGGACTTTCTTGATGAGGAGAGTCCTATTTTTAATGGTGAAAGGCTTGTCACAAAAAATGATTATGGACATGTGTCAATAGGTTATGAATATACCTATCAATACGATAATGGGCTTAGCTCTGATTTTTTTGTGGAATATCATCGTGTGAGTGGAGTTTCTCAGCAAGAAGCTTGGGAGATTAATATTTTTCAAAATGATTTATTTTTTGGCAAAAGACTACGCTTTAATGACCAATGGGCCAGGGAAATTTATTTCGGCCATTTTTTAGACTTAGAAAGAAAACAAGAAGGAATCGGAAGTTTGAAATATGAGCAAAGACTTTCAAATTTTTGGAGGGCTTCTGTGGCCTATCGTTGGGTTATTTATGATCAACAAGACTCAAAAGGTTTAGCTCTTTTAGAGGATAATGATAGCTTACACTTTGAGTTAAAAAGGTTTTTTTGAGGAACAGATGAGAGGACAACACTTATTTATAAAATTTGTAAGTTATTACCTAGAACGAAAGATAATGTCTACTCCTCAAACAATCACTTTAATGCAACGAAAAGTATTATTAAATATTCTTAATGAGTTTAAACATAAGCCCTGGGGCAGACATTTTCATTTAGATCAAATTAATGGAATTGACGAGTTTGGTTTAAAGATTGCAGCAACTACAGATATTGATTATTGGCCTTTAATTACTGAGCTTCTCGAGCATAATCCTAAGGGATTTATCCAAACAACGAGACTTGATTATATGGCCAAAACGTCGGGATCGACTCAAAAAAGCAAATATATTCCTTATACAAAAAACCTCATCAAAAATTTTAAATCGTTTTCGTCGAGAACGTTTTTTCATTTTAGTCATGTATTGAAAAGATATGACTTGTTAGACCAAAATATTTTAGTAAGCCCTTCTCATTTGAAAACTGAGGAAAACCAAATGGGGATTCACATAGGGTATGCTACTGCGATTATGACTTTGTTAGCACCTAAGTTTTCACAAAAAGTGGTTAAGCCCAGTAAGCATATTCTTGCTATTGATAATAATTCTAAGAAAATTGATGCCATGATAGAAGAGGCCATTGATCTCGATATACGTGTCTTTTCTTCTGTTCCTGCTTTTGCTACTGTTATTTTAGAAAAGCTTTTTGAAAAGGCTCATCAGAGAGGCAAAGAAGTTCAAACGATTAAAGACATTTGGCCAAATTTAAGTTTGTATACTTGGTCTGGAACTTCTATTGCTCCTTATGAATCTAGATTACGTCATTTTTTAGGAGGAGATATTCCTTTTATGGAAATCTATTCTGCAACTGAATCACCAATAGCATTTCAGTATAAAAAAAAAGCAGGGGAGTTATATCTTGATGTCGAGAGTTGCTTTTATCAATTTCAGAAAGCTGAGAAAGATTTAAAGTCTAAAAAAATAACACTTGGTCAGGTGGAAGTTGGTCAAAAGTATAGAATACTCATAACAACAAAAGGTGGACTTTTTTGTTATTATTTGGGCGATATTATAGAATTTACTTCTTTATGTCCACCATTGATAAAAGTGATAGGAAGAGAAAAAGAAGAACTTAACTTGGCTGGAATTGAGCAATTATCAGTTGATCATTTAAAAAGATTTTTATGTAAGCTAGAATCACGTTATCATATGGACTTAAAGAAATTTGCAGTTAGCTTTTACATAAAAGACAATAAAAAAGGCTATCATTGGATTTTTGAACAAAAAACGATAGATCTTAGTTCAGAAACTGGACATAAACTCTTAGACTCTCTAGATAAAGACTTAATGGAGTTTAATAGTGGCTATAAACTCGCCAGGGATGCTAATACGAGATTAATTGCGCCAAAAATGAGTTTAATACCTGAGGGCTCTCTAAATGAGTATCTTTTAAAATATAAAAATTTTGGGCAAGCAAAGTTTTTAAATATTCATAATGATGACTCTGAGATTAAACAATTATTTAATTTTTTAAAAGAAAATAATATGCAATGGAGTGAGTATTATTTAAATGACTAAAAAACGTTTAGGACTAAAGACATTAAATTGGTTAGAAGCCATGAGTGATAGCCGAGAGGAATTGGAAATTCTTTATGACACTGATGAGGTCAGTGTTTGTACTGGAACTTCTAGGATCATGTCTCGTCAGGTTGTTTTTTATGCTATAAAGCCCCAAGTCCAACAAGGCTTTATTTGCTCAAAAGGGGCAGAGGAAATTTGTCGCATCATGGATAAAGCTTTCGAGCTGAAATGTCCCGTGATAGGATTCTTGGCCTCTCCAGGGGTGTCGGTTTCTGAAGGAATAGAAAGTGGTCATGCTTATACAAAAGTGATTACAAAAAATATCCAGTATTCGGGAGTGATTCCACAAATATCAGTCATTGTGAATACAACAATGGGAGCTCCAGCGTATACGGCCACTTTAACTGATTTTGTTCTATTTAATAAAACGAGATCAACCTTAATGGTTACAGGCCCAAATGTCATTCAAAGTCTATTGGGACAACAAACAAGCTTGAAGGACTTGGGGGGAAGTGCTATTCATAGAGAGAAAACTGGTATTGCTGACTTCGTAGATCAAAATATTGAAACCCAAATACTACGTCTGAGACGATTAATTTATTTTTTAAACTTTAAGCAACCAAAGCTGAAAAGACCTTCAGTTACTCCTGTGGCAAGATTACCAGAGATCCCAGCGGACCCAAAGATTGTTTTTGATATGTTAAAGCTTGTTGACGCTCTAGTTGATGCTTCAGAATATATGTCTTACCGACATGATTATGGGAAAGCTATTTTTTGCCTTTTTGCTTATATCCAAGGGCATCCTGTTGGTATAGTGGCCAATAATTCTTTTTGTAATGGTGGGGCAATTGATTATCTTGCTGCAAAAAAGTTTTCTCGTTTTGTTAAAATTTGTGATGCCTATGAAATACCGTTAATTACTTTAATTGATGTGCCTGGATTTATGCCAGGGGAAGAACAAGAGCATAATGGTCTTTTACAGGCGGGAGCTTCTTTGTGTCAGTCTATCCAAACGAGAGTACCTCGTTTTTCAGTGGTCATTAGAAAATGTTATGGTGCAGCTGCTTATTTAATGATGCAAACAAAAGCGCAAGGAGGAAATGGTGTTTTGGCGCTTGAAACGGCGCGAATAGCAATCATGGGCTATGAAGCAGCAAAAAATATGTTTAGTGATAAATTCCAAGTTTTTAGTGAAGCTGAGTATTTTAAAAAATATGAAGACCCTCAAATTGCTTTGCAAGCAAAAATTGTGGATGAGATTGTTAAAAAAAATGAAATAAGAGAAAAGCTTATCTCCTTGATAAGTACTCATAATTATTCTCGAGAAAACTTAAATAACTCCAGAGAGCATTTAATAATACCGTGAGGAATAAATGAAAGAATTAGATTTGTTAAAAAGAATTTTGACTCAAACTGAAGATATATTTTTAAAGAAGAATATATCGGATATTAACCAAGGTGATTTACTAAGAGAAAACTTGGGATTGGATTCACTGGCAAAAGTGACTCTCTTTTATGAAATAACTGATGAGTTAGAGACTGATGATGATGAAGACATTTTAGAGCAGTGGAATAAGGTTTCAGATGTCTTAAAGTATATTAATGAGAATATGAAATGAAGAGACTTGTTATTTATAATCCAATTGATGAAGGATTTTGGAAACTTTCAGCTACATGTAGACAAGAGCTAACTCAGCAATTTCATAACTTTTTTGAAGTTGATTATGTTTTAGAGACAAAAGGAGCAAGAAAAAAATTACTTGATGCCGACTATATTGTTGGAATGCCTTTTTCTTTAAGAATGGTGCAAAAAAATGATAAGCTTAAGGCCGTGCATTTTTGGACGGCACAAATTCCTGTTTCATGGCAAGAAGTACAAAAATTTCAAGTGACTTCATCAAGTGGTGTAAATTCTCGTTCAGTGGCCGAACATGCTCTTTATCTTGTGATGAAGGCCATTAGAGGAGAGATTGCTCCGTCAGAGTTTTGTGAAGAGGGTTATTTTATAGCAGATAATCCACAGCAAAAAATTGCTGGTATTTTGGGAGGAGGTCATATTGGGACCGAAATTTTTAAACTAACGCAAAACTTATTTGGTGAGATTATTTGTTGTTCACGCTCTAAAATTGACTTTACAACTTATTATGACTTAGATCATTATCAGAATTTTTTGGAAAAAGTTGATTACTTATTTATTGCAGTCCCTTTGAGTCAAGAAACAAGAGATCTTTTTACCCAAGACAAATTTTTTAAAAAAATAAAGAAAGATATCTGTGTGGTTAATATTGCTCGTGGAGAGTTATTTGATACTCAAGAACTTGAAAACTTTTTTGAAAAAAATGAGACCGCAGTTTATCTAACAGATGTGACTTATCCTGAACCTTATCCCAAAGAAGGAAAGTTAAATGAACTTGAAAATGTCTTCATAACTCCGCATCTGGGCGGAAGGCGCAAAGATATGTGGGAACTTTTGTTAAAACAAACATTTAAAATAACAAAGAAGTGGTTATGAAAATAGAGATTGCTAAGTTTGAAAAACTTTTAAAAAGAAGGTCAGAATTTATAGACGTTATCTATGAAGATGATGAACAAAGCCAATTTCCAAGTGAGATGTCGTATTATTTTCAGCAAAATATTTTATCTTATTTTATCCCGAGTGAATTTAAGGGGAGGTTTGAGCATCCTTATCAAACTTTTTGTTTAGGTCGTGTTTTAGCAAGAAGAAATTTAACTTCAGCTATTGCAATTGGCCAATCTTTTTTAGGATCAATCCCTGTTTGGTTGGCCGGAACTCAAGAGCAAAAAGAAGCTCTGGCCAAAATTCTTAGCAATTCTGGTGCAAACTGCTTGGCTTTGACAGAGGAAAAACATGGTAGTGATTTAAGTGCCACAGAAGTTTTTTATGATCAAGAGAAAGAAGTCTTATCTGGCACAAAATGGTGTATTAATAATGCGACGAAAGGAAAAGCATTAACTGTTTTAGCAATGACAAAACAAGGACCGACTCTTTTTTTTGTTAAAAAGGATGATATTTCTGATAAGTTTTTTTCTTATATCAATAAGATTAAGACTCATGGAATCAGGGGAGCTGATATTAGTGGTATTATTTTTTCTGATCTTCCACTTAAAGAAGAAGCTTTTGTGGGAAGGCAGGCAAGAGGATTAGAAATTGTGGCTAAAACCATGCATGTTTCAAGAACATTATGCGCAAGCTTTTCTTTGGGGGCTGCAGATACGACATTTAGAAATACTTTAGATTTTGTAAATAGGAGAGTTTTGTACGGTAAAAACTTGATTGATGATAAAAGGATTTTATGTTTGCTGTCTGAGTCATTTGCTAGAATCATGGCCTGTGAAGCCTTAAGCTGTGTGGTTTCTCGTGTGGGGACAGTACAACCTGAGTTTTTAAGTCTCTACAGTGCGGTTATTAAAGCCTATATTCCGCCTCTTATTGATCAACAGATTAAAATTTGCTCTGAAATTATGGGGGCCCGATACTATTTAAGAGAAAATGATTATCCGCTCTTTCAAAAATTTTTAAGAGATCATGCTGTTGTCTCTCTTTTTGATGGAAGTGTAGGGGTTAATTTATCAATTATTGCAAGTAAGTTTAATAATATAAAACATCATATTACCAGTGAAGAAATTTATGACCAAAGTATTTTGAATGTGAATGAAAAACTCCCTGAGTTTGATTTTAAGCGATTAAAGCTTTCTGCTCGGAATAAAGATTTTCTTTTTTCAAGTTTTTTAAGAACTTCTAATAAACAAAATAAGGGAGTGCAAAAGATTGAAAAATATCGTTTAAAGTTTCTAGAAAGTTTAGATGGCCTTGATCATAAAGATGACTATCAAAATCGGAAATTGGCTTTAGACTATTGTAGACTTGTGTCTGCAGTTTCTTATTATCTTTTTTTGAAAAATAATAAGGTTTATGGTCAGCTTAGTCAGGAATCTAGCTTAGAATATATTCTATCAATAATTTTTGAAGAAAAAAATTCTTATCATTACTCGGCTTCTTTTTTTAAGAATTTTTTATCTCATAAAATGATCTCCCACTTTGATATAGAGGTAAATGAATGAATGTTTTAGTTCTTAATCGTGGAGAAATTGCTTTTCGGGCGATCAAAGTTTGTCAAAACCTTGAGCTGACAAGTTATTGTTTTGTAAACGAGAACGAATTAGAGACAAAGATTACTCAACAAGCTGATCATTTTATTTCTGTTTCTGAACAAGACAATCCTTATGTTAATTTAGACTTTATTAACCATGTGCTCAAAAAATATGAGATTGAGGTACTCTATCCTGGATATGGCTTTTTGTCTGAAGATCCTAGACTTGCAAAGCTTTGCGAAGAAAACGGCGTCATTTTTGTGGGACCCTCTACGCTTAGTCTAGAAAAACTTGCAAGTAAAAAGGAATCACAAATCTTTGCTAAGAAATGTTCTTTAGGTGTTTTAGAGGTACAAAGGCCTCAAGCAAAAGATTTCCCGCTTATGTTAAAGGCAAGTTTTGGAGGAGGTGGGCGAGGAAACAAAGTCGTTGAAGATATTTCAAAATTAATAAATGCTGAGAGTGAACTTAAAAAAAAGTCCCAACAGCTTTTTGATAATTCAGAGATTATTTATGAGCGTTATCTTCCTTTTGCTAAGCATGTTGAATTACAATTTTTTGCGACTCAGGACGATGTTATCTTTTTGGGGACACGTGATTGTTCACTCCAACTAAATTACCAAAAAGTTTTAGAAGAAGGCCCTGCTCAGGAAAATGCAAACAAAAAAATGGGAGAGCTTTACCCGAAAATTAAAACAACGTTGATGAATTACGGGTATCTTGGAGCTGGAACTATTGAATTCCTATGGGATGAAGAGAAAGAAGAATTGTATTTTTTAGAAGTAAATACAAGAATTCAAGTCGAGCATACTGTTACAGAAATGTTGTATGATATAAACTTGGTTCAGTGGCAGTTTGAATTAGCGTTAAATCAATTTCAGTTGAAAGACGTCAAAAGCCGTGGTCATAGTTTTAGTGCAAGAATTTATGCCGTGAATCCGTTTATGGATTTTTCTCCATGTCCTGGAGAAATTTGTTATATGAAAAATAATGATGATTACCGTTTTGACACCTTTTTAAACGAAAACGGTATTGTTGCTCATCAATATGATCCCTTGATTGGGAAGTTAGTTGTTGTTGGAAAGACTCGTCAGGATGCACTTGATAATCTTTGTAGAGGGCTTAAAGAATTAACAATCTTTGGTATCCATACGAATAAAGGTTTCTTGTTGGAATTAGCAAAACATGATGTCTTTATAGCTCAAGAACATAATGTAAGTTGGCTTGAAGGACAAAAATATGAACTTATAAAGCCGATTATTGATGATGAAGAAATTAAGAGTTATTTGTGGGGTAAAAAGGAAAGGGGAGAGGACTTTTTTGATATGAGTCTGGTTGAGATTCATCGCCATCAATATAAAGTTCTTGCTAGATCACAAAATTTTTATGTGGAGAAAATTGTGGATGGTGCCATTCTAAACTTCTGTGTGGCACGTCAGTTTTGGCGAGAGTCTTTTTTAGAAAAAAATAATGATTATACTTCTCCCATTACCGGGAAAGTGATTAAGATTCTTGTTGCTGAGGGAGAGCAAGTGGAGCAAGGTGACCTCCTTTTTGTTCTTGAAGCGATGAAAACAACCGTTGAAATCAAAGCAAAGAAGTCAGCGAAAGTTCTTTCTGTTTTATTTCAAGAAAATGATCTCGTTAAGACTGGGGCAGAGCTTCTTATACTTAATTAGAGTTTATTTCATCTATGAGTTGCTGAACATTTTTAATGGTCATGGCTTTTTCCATTTCAATAATAACGTCGAAGTCCTCTTCTAACGAAGAAATGAGATCCACAATCGCAATGGAATCCATTTTTAAGTCTGATTTGAATTCATCAGTCATTTTTATTTCTTCTTGAGAAACTCCTGTGATTTCTGAAATAAGGCCGATAATTTCTTGTTGAGTTGCCATCTGATTCTCCTTATTGATTAAATTCCAAAACAAGTTGGTCTAGCATAAACTTTTTTATTTGTGCTGCTTCTTGAACAGTTTTAATAATTGAATCTTGTTGTATTTTATCTAAGTCTGCTTTAAAAAGAATTGCTTCTTGCTCGGCCAGATGATCTTCATCTAGATCACCATGTTCACGAAAAAAAGTAATAGCTTTTTTTTCTTTGTCATCAAGTGAATCTATAATTTTAGGTACAAGTTTTGGTGCTAGGTCTGTGGCCATTCCTTCTAAAAAGTAGAGCACTCCAAATGCGTTAAAGGGGTTTGCAATGGCCACTTGATAATGAAAATAGCTCACCCAACATGTGACACCTAGAGGAGGAGACTGAGATGTAATTTCATTTTCTGCTTTACCTAATTTTTTTAAGTCGTTTAAGGCCATTAACTCATGTCCCATCTCTTCACTTGAATGTTCTAAAATCCATTTTCTAATCCTTAAATATTTTGGATCCATTCTTCTTGCAGCTAAAGGAGTAAATGAAGATGTTAAAGTTACGTAATGATAAGCGTACTCTAAATATTTAATATAATACTTTTTGCCATTTTTCCCATTGATTATATCTTGATAAAATTGTGTCTTTTCAATAACGGTAATTGATTCTTTTAGTGCCGCTTTCATTTGATCTTCAAATATCATTTTTTACTCCTTTTATGTCTTCAATGAGACCTACTTTTTTTGCAGGATGACCTGCCCATATTTCTCCAGAGTTGATTTGATCATTTTTGGTAATGACTGTATGACTTTTTATTTTTACATTGTCGGGGATCGCTACTCCAAAGTTGATATTACAATTTCCACCAATTTTGACGTTGTTTCCAAGTGAAACATTAGGTAGAAGATTTGTCTTTGCCCCGATGACAGTATTATTTCCGATGCTGGAGCCAGCTCCTACAATCGCAAATCCCCCAATAACACAATTGTCACCAATTTTTACAGATCTTTGAATATGAATTTTAGAGCTAGGAGAATAATGGCAGCTCAGAGCTGCTCCTAGACCTATGACAGTTTTTTTTCCGATTTCAATAAGTTCTGCTTGGCGTATTATTGTATGCATTCCAATTAAACTTTTAAACGAAACCTTCATCCCCATAAGTCGATAATATGCCCATTTGAGATAAAAAATGAATAAACATTGCTGAGCAAAGGGTGAGGAAATAAATACACCTTGAATGAGTGAATTAAGCACCCAACCCACATAACCTTTATTCAATCCGATAGAAAAACTTCCTTCTTTTAATTTTGGTTGGAAAAGCAGTCTGAGAAGACCTGCTTGTAGAGTGAAAAAATGTAAAAATAAAAAATAACCAAGGATAATTGTGAAGACATTAAAAAAAAGACTTTGTGACCATAAAGGAATAACTACTATATAACTTAAATATAAGCTTGTTGTATGTAGTATAAGGGTTGTTATGATAAATAGGAGGTCAAAGATGGCAAACATAAGACCTCACAATTTTATTTAACTCTTCTGGAGCTTCTAAGGGGAGATAATGCCCATAATTAGGATAAATTGAAAAAATTGACTTTTGGCAAAGATGTTGAAATCTTTTAAGATGTCTTGAAGAAAAAACCTTATCTTTTTCACTCCAGATAATATGAATTTTGTCTTGATATCTTTCAAGTAATTCTTCATAGTTAACATCAAGGGCATCAATCACAAGACTTTTAAAATTTTCTTGAGTTTTAAGATGATTATTATTTTTCCAAAATGAGTATAGTTTTTGATAGTACTCTTGGGAGGTGGGAGTGGTGACTGAGAAATGTTGACAAAAATTTGATTTTAAAAAGTCAGAGGAGGTTAAACCCAAGACTTTGGTAATAAAATCCATACAGTTTAGCTCGTTAAGAGTTTGTTTGATCAGCTCTTTTCTCGCTCTTGTAACTTTAATTCCTCCTGGAGCAATTAAGATGAGTTTATTTGCTGTATTATTCAACTTTTCATTTATTTTAAGACTTAGTGTCGCGCCAAGTGAAACGCCTATGATCATAAACTCATTTTGATTTGTTTTTTGATTAATTTGTTGGATCTTCTGGGCAAAGTAGTCTGCATTTTTAATCAAACAACTTGCACCGGTCAATTGTTCTTGTTTTGATAAAGGATAGTCAAGAAAGTAATAATGAGAATTATATTGTTGAATATAGTCTTGATAAAAACTAGATAAATGGCCCATAGGGGGAATGAAAAAAGTATTTACCATGATTGTTCATCTCCCATATGAAATATTGTTTGTTGTTCAGAATTTTTTAACAAATAATGGACTTTATTGGCCACATCCAGTGGAGATAGTAAGTTATCTTCACCTATAATATCTAAAATCTCTTGTTTGAGTCGCTTTCGGATCTGTTCGGTATCAGTGAGGCCAGGGTGTAAAATTTTTGTAAGAACATTTTTTTCTTTAAGTTCACTATTAAAAGCTACTGCCAGTCCGTTCAGAGCATTTTTTTCAACAATATAGCTAAGTTTTCCAGGACTTCCTTTAATTGCGGCCATGCTACCAATAAAAATAATTCTTCCATAATTTCTTCTGGCCATTAATTTTGCAAGTCCTTTGGAAAGTTCAAAGCAGGGAAGAATGTTTGTGAGTAATGATTCACTGAAAGTTTTAGAATTAATACCAAAGATGGGTTGGGCCGGACTAAAAATATGTGCACAATGGATAAGACCATCGATATGAATATTTTTATTTTTAAGTTGTGTGATCAGGTCTTTACTTGAATTTAAATCTTTCATATTCCAGTAAAAAGTTTGTTCATCTACCTGATCTATTCGTGAGGTTGTATGGTAGGTATTGAAGCCATTACCGGCCAAAAGTTTTGATATTTCTTTTCCTATACCTGTGAGTCCTGCTGTGATTAATATATTATTTTTCATAAATCTTGCTCCCATCTTAGCAAGATGATTCCTGCGCTATAGCCTCCTCCTGTTGCTATAAGACAGATGAGGTCTCCCTTTTTTATTCTTTTTTCTTTGAGGCATTGTGAAAGAAGGACTCCTACTGAGGCTGAGGTGATATTACCTACTTGATCAAAGTTAATTGTAAATTGGGATGGGTCGAGTTTTAGCTCGTCTGCTACTTTTGCAACGATATTTTTGCTGGCCTGATGAATGATAAAGTGATCAATGTCATTTTTTGTAAGCTTACACTCTGTGAGAGCATTATTTATGAGCTCTTGCATTTTTAGTATGGCGGAATCAAAAATTCCACTTGCATCATTCATAACAATCGAATTTTTGGGAGCTTCGTTGCGTGCTTGAATAAGGCCACCACTGGCCGGAACAAAGATAGCATCCCAAAAACGTCCATCACTGATAAGATGGGAGTAAAAAATTCCAATTTCATCCTTTTGTGTTTTTTCTAAAATAACCGCCGCTGCCCCGTCTCCAAAAAGCATAACCGTTCTTCTGTCTTTTTTGTCTAGATAATAGCTGCGTGTTTCTGTGGCGACACAGGCTATTTTTTTAGCGCCAGTCTGTATCATTCTTCTTCCCATATCCAGAGCAAAAATAAAGCCCGCACAGGCCGCTTTTATATCAAAGGCTGGATAAAGTTCTCCGGGAGTTGCTTTGGATTGAATGATACAAGCAGTTGAGGGGGTCATCACATCTTCTGATACAGTTGAAACAATCAAACCTTCAAGTGAACTCTTACTGGGAAGAACCTTTCTCAAAGCTTTCGCACCTAAATCTGAGGCCGTCTCTCCATTTTTACACCAATGTCTTTGCCTAATCCCAATACTTTTTTGGACCCATTCATCTTTTAGGCGTAATTGGTTTTGGGTAATGATATCCTCATTAGTGGTTATCCCATCGGGTAAAAAGTCATCAATTTGAGCAATCTTAACTCCATAGCTTTTTTGATATAAGTAATGATACTTTCCACTAACGGTCATTATATCATTCCTCTCAATTTTACCCGGTCTATTTTTGAGTTATGCCTATCATCAACGGGTATCTTCGTGATGGATTGGAGCTTCACTTTTTCTAAATTATTTTTTTGAAGCAATTGTTTTAGTAGCGGTTGATTTTTTGTATTGAGCTGTCCTTCAATAAAAAGTTTAATTTCTTTTCCTTTTTGAACAAGAGCACTTCTTTGAATTCCTTGTAACTTATCGAGTTGGGCTTCAATTGAATAAGGATGAAGTTCTTTTTGGGCAGACCAAATAATATCATTTATCCTTCCTACAAGCCAAAGTCTTCCCTCGTTATCAAAATAGCCACAATCTCCACTTCTATGCCATTTTTTTCCTGTCGGAGATTTTATTTTGTTTTCTTTTGTTGCCTGCGGGTTATCAATATATTCTTGGACAACATGTGGCCCTTGAATAATGACTTCTCCAATTGAGTTAGTGCCCATTTCATATTGTTTGCCATCTTGATGATCAAATTCATATATCTTTTGAGGGAGTTTTACGACTTTGACTTGAAGACCGGGATAAATATGACCGACCAAAAAACCATCTCCTTTTGCAGCAAGAAACTCATTAATTTCAATACTTGAAATTGGAGCTACTTCAGTTGAACCATAAATGATTTCCGTTTTTGCATTTGGATAAATCTCGAAAAGACCTTGGCAGAATTCCTCGGTGACCGGACATCCTCCAAATGCAATATTTTTTAAACTCTTTATTTTTTTATTTTTTTCTTTTAATTTTTTCACGAGTTTATTGTGAAAAGCATAGGAGCCACACATACGAGTAATATTCCATCTTTCCATCTGTTTAATGACAACTTCCGGGTTAAAACTTCCTATATTTGAAAAATTAACTGCTGGAACAACTGTTGTTATCCCACACAAAAGATTCATAAGACCAAACATAGGGAAGGAGGGAAAATCAATAGTTGTCTCATGGCATGGCCAGGCTTTTTTTATAAAATTGATTTGTTTTGTTATATTTTCAATATTTCTATTTGTGCCTTTGCTTTTTCCTGTAGAACCAGAGGTATAGGTCATAAGAGCGTAATCATCTGGTTGCATTTTTTCAGCAATGATTTTGTCATACTCTTTTGCATAAAGAGTGTTTTCTTGTTTAAGGCCAATCCTATTTTGATCAATTGTGTATTTTGTTTTTTTCCATAACGACGGAAATAAAAAGTGATACTTAAGAAGTTTATCAACACTTATAATCGCTTTAGCTTTTGAGTCTGAGATTGCTCTAAGTATTTTTTTTAACCCAATTCCTGGGTCGAGAAAGACAACCACCATTCCCAGTGAAAATATGGCAAGCATTAATGCATATGTTTTTTCATTAATTGGAGCTAGGATGATAATTCTATCTCCTTTGACATAGCCCTCATTTTTTAAGCCTTTGCGATATTTGGCGACTATCTCATAGAAGTGAGAAAAAGTGATTAGCTTTTCTTTATAATCATTTAGGCTGTCTATATTTTCAGGAATAACAAAGGCAATCTTATCTGGAGAATTATTCACGTGATAAAGAAAATCTGTAACAAGATTGTTTTGTGACATTTAAGCTCCCTTAAAATTTCGTGGCTTTAATCCTGTTATGAAGACTTTGAGTTTTATTTGATTCTCACGCATCTGGCCTAGAAAAAAATTGAGAATAAAATTCTCTGATTTTAATTTCCCATTAAGAAATAATTGTTTCATTTTAGAGCGTTGAACCTTGCCTGAAGTTGTTTTTTTGATACTACCTGGGGGGACAATAGAAACTTGCTCTTCTTTTATAGGAAAAAAATTTGATATTGTATCTGATACCTTTTTTTGTAGCTGTTTTCTTTTTCTAGGAAGTAAGTATTGGTATTCTCGACGTGTTTCTATCACTAAGTGGATTTTTTCACTATCAGTTTTACTATCTTTAAGAGCAAAAGCAGCGAGTCTACCAGGCTTAACTTCTTTCATGCGAATTGCGTAAGCCTCAATCTCCTCGGCGTTGATATTAATGCCATTGACAATAATAAGATCTTTTTTTCTACCCGTGACAAAAATTTCTTTGTTGCTTATATAGCCAAGGTCGCCTGTTTTTAAATATCCATTATGAAAGAGATCTTTATTTAAATCGTCTCTTTGGTAATAGCCTTGGGTTGTAGAAGGACTTTTGACAAGAATATTTCCCACATGTCTTTCTGGTAAAGTTTGGCCATCGTTATCCACAATTTTAATATCAACATGGTTAAGGGGCTGACCACAAGAGACATATTCTAAACAATCATCTCCTTCACAAGCTGTCGCGACTCCTAAAGAAAGCATAGATCTTTTAGAGATCTTTTCAGTTTTAAAAGCGGTACCGCCTTGATGAAAGCTGATGGCAAGTGTGTTTTCTGCCATTCCGTAACAGGGAACAAAAGCTTCTTTTTGAAGGCCACACTGCTTAAACTCTCGATAGAAGAAATCAAGAGTTTGGGCATTTATTGGCTCTGCTCCACATAAAGCGATTCTTACCGATGATAAATTAAGACTTTCTTTGGTTTTTTGTTTTACCTTTTTTGCTGTCATATTATATGCAGAGTTTGGCCCCACAATGATGTTCGCCTTATATTGGGAGATGGCCTTGAGCCATCTTGCAGGATTAACCGCGAAGTCATAAGGAGTCATGATATAAACTTTATATTGATTATATAAGGGAACGAGCAAGCCTCCGATAAGACCCATATCATGATGTACTGGAAGCCAAGAGAGAACAGTATTTCCTAATTCTTTATTATCAATGGCTTCAGTAATCTGTTTGATATTGGCGATGACATTGTAATGGGAAAGAACAACTCCTTTGGGATTACCAGTACTGCCTGAGGAGAATTGAATAAAAGCAGTATCAGTAGGATTAGGAAATGATAAGTCCTTATTTATGGCCGGAATTTCTTCCCAGTCATTATAATTATAGGTTTTTAAACCTAGTTTACTGTGAAGGCCTTTATCTAGTTTACTTCCTAAAATAATTTTTGCCTTTGTTGTTTCTTTGATACTTTTTATAGTTTCTTGATAACGTTTTTCATTGATCCATAAACTTGTGGTGACCGGCACAGGTGTATTGCCACTTAAAATGATAGCAAAAAAATGAATAATAAAGTCTAGGGAATTACTTCCTTCCAAAAGAATATTTTCATCAGCTGCGACACTTTTAATTTTTGTCGCAAGATGGGTAGATTTTTGTTTAATTAGCTCGCGTTGGAAATCCACTTTTTGCCCATTAGCTAAAAGAAAGCTGATGAAATGATCATGCACGGAGTGGTTTTTAAATAAGATATCCACTAAGGTTGTTTTGTCCTGTTTCACAGTCATAATTGATCTCCATCTATTTTCATTGAGTATAGCTAAAAAAAGGCTGCTGTGCGTTACTTTTAATTGAAACCTATAAAATTTTCATCAATTCTATGATTTTTTCTTATTTGGATTATGCTTTTCACATTATGTAAGGGTTTTATGCAAAAATTTAGTTTTCTTATTTTTTTCTTCTTTTTTTTAAGCTGCTCTATGGAAGAAAAGTCACAATTACCACCTTTTAAAACAGTGGTTTCTTCCATCATTGGTGGACAGAAGGTTGTAAGTCCTGAATATCATTCAGTCGTTGCGATAACTTATAAGGGGAAGGTTTTATGTTCTGGAAGTCTTATTGATTCACAATATATTCTTACAGCGGCCCATTGTATACTTCCGGTTGAGTTACCTCAGCAGTTTAAAAGCATGGAAGAGTTTATTTTAGAAACTAAAATTTATATTGGTACAGGAGAGGAAGAGGGTCTATTTAAGGGACAGTATGAAATTGCGAATATTTTTACGCATCCTGCTTATCGAAATCATTATCGTGGAAAAAATGATCTGGCCTTAATTGAACTCAAAAAACCAATACTTTTTTTAAAACCATTAGCTTTATTGACATCAGTTTCTGATTTAAAAGCAGCACTCCAGGTTGGTAAGCAGGTTGAAATTATTGGTTTTGGACATCGAAAGAATGTTTTTGGTCAACTGGGTGATGTTGAAAAAAAAGTGGGAGTTAAGTATAAAACTCAAATGCCTTTGGTAGAAGTTTATGCCAATGAAATTGTTTTAAATAAAAGTGGTAAAGGAGCTTGCCAAGGTGATAGTGGGGGGCCTGCTCTTGTTCATATAGATAATCAAGCTTATTTGATCGGTGCGGCAAGCCGTGTTAAGGGAAAATGTGCTGGAGAAGAATCTTTAACTTATTATAGTTTGATTCCAGATAGTCTGTGTTGGGTTAAGTCAAAGACAGGAGTGAGTATAGGTGATTTTGAGTTTATTTGTTCACAACAAATATTTTCTCAAGATGATCAATCGTTTCTCGATGCTTGTTTGATGGCGCAGGGAAAAACTCGACTTACGGTTGAGGCTTTGTTTCGAAATTTAAATGTGACAAGTTGTAGGCAATTAGATTTGATCAGAAAGAAAGTTCAGCAGCTTAATTTAAGCAATGAGTTTTTAGTAGATGTGAAACTTTTAAAGTTTTTTTCTTCTCTTACAAAATTAGACCTCAGCGATAACCAAATTCAAGATATTTCTGCTCTTACAAAAACTCATTCTTTTGCTGAACTGGATATTACAGGAAATAATATTTCTTTGGCACAGATAAGTGAAATTAAGGCCAACAAGTTAATTGGAAGAAAGAAGCAAAAGCATAATCATTTTAAAACTCATTTTTTTCAAGCTTGTATGAATTATGAAAATGAACCAGTCAGCACGCAAGAAGTTATAGATGAAGTTAGACTTATTCAAGGCAAAGAGGATTGTTTACAACTTCATATTGGACTGAAGTCAATGACGTCATTGAATTTGAGTGGGATGGGGTTAGAAAATTTAAATCTTATTAAAGAATATCATGAGTTTACTTTATTATATCTTGATTATAATAATTTAAAAGACCTCTCTGGTCTAAGTCAAATGAGCAAGCTTGAGTCTTTATATATTTCAAATAATAAATTAGAGAGCTTAGATGGAATTGAAACGTTAGAAAAACTCAATTATATAGATGTTTCAGAAAATCAAATCGTTGACTTTAATTCGCTTTATAATGTGAAAAATTATTTAAATATTACTTTGTATGGAAACTTAGATAAATCTCCCAAGGTTTGTCAGCAGCTTCCTTTAATTGATTGCTATTAAAAGAGTAGACAGAGAGTAAAGATAAATAGGCCCCAGATTGCAAGTATGTAATAGTATTTTTTCCAATCAGTTTTAAAAATATCTTTAGAGTTTTTTTGGAAGTGTTTAAAGGTGTATTGTTCTACTTCTTTTGTTTCGGTTTTGAATATAGTGCTAAGGTATCCAATTCCAAAGCAAATAAGGCAGCCTATAACATTCCACCATGGCCAGCTAACATCTGGAATAAATACCCAAAAGATAACATTAGTCATAAAGCCCAAAACCAGTCCTGTAATGGCCCCTGTGCCATTGACTTTTTGAGTTAAAATTCCCAGTAGAAAAACTCCTAAGATAGGCCCATTGGCCAAAGAGCCAATTTTATTCATAGAAACAATAATGGAGTCCGAAATATTTCCAACATAAAAAGCAAAAAAAGTACAAACAGAACCCCAGAAGATAGTGAGGGCTTTGGAAGCAAGAAGTTCTTGTTTTTCAGAAAAATCTTTTTGGAGATAACTTTTAAAAACATCTTGCATTGTTGTTGCGGATAAAGAGTTTATAGTAGAGTCGAGTGAGGACATTGCAGCTGAGAAAAGTCCTACCATGACCAAGCCGACGGCTCCAATTGGAAAGTATTTGATGACAAAAACAGGAACTGATAAATTATAGTTTGGGTTACCATTTTCTAGCGGAAGAAGCTTTATAAACTCAGGGTGTTTTGCAACATAAGCCCCAATGCATATGCCTAAAAAGCAATAGGTTAAAACCAAAGGAAAACGCAATATACCATTAAGAAATAAGGCCTTATTCGTATCATCAACACTTTTCGTTGAGAGTTCTCTTTGTACTTGTGATTGGTCACAACCATAATATGAGACATAGAGAAAAAAACCTCCAATAAGCATAGGAAGAAAGGTAAAACTATTTCCATCAAAACCAGCTGAACTAAAATCTATCGCCCGCATTCTTTGTGAGGAAAAGCTGGCAAGTGTTTCTGAAAAACCTCCACAAAGAGAAATTGCGACAAATATAGTTATAAAGATAGCAAGATAAAGAATGATCATTTGAATAACATCTGAATAAATAACTGCTTTCATCCCTCCAATAGAGTCATAAATAATGGTGATAACACCTAACATGATAACGGCCAGTGTGAAGCTGATTCCAGTGCAATAGGCAATCACAATTGATATTCCATAGACAGTAACACCGGTAGCAAAGGCCCTTATAAATTGAAATAACAAAGAAAGGCTTAGTCTTGTTTTTTTATCAAAACGCTTTTCTAAATAAGCATAGACAGAAATAATCCCTAATTTTCTATAGAGTGGAAGTAAAAAGATCATAAGAAAGATCATGGCAAAAGGTACGGCCAACTCATATTGCGTTGAAATGGCAATTGGCCAGGCTCCTGTATTATTTCCACCAAGATAATAGTCTTTTTTGTTTTTTTGGCCTTTTGCCAGAAAAAAACTTAGACCAATCATACCGATCAGGTATAGGATGATAATTGTCCAATCAAGAAAATGTAGTTGCATATGACGTTACCTAAGATAGCAAAAAAAATTATTTCAGATACACTATTGCATCTGAGTCCCATAAATAATTATTCACATATGATAAAATTTTATCATAATAGTGTCAGAATAAAAGATGATACATATAACCTTCCTGCTAAAATACATATCTTTGGGGTAGGTAAAGCGGCCAGTTATGAAGTTCAAGCGCTAAGAGAATTATTTATCAAAAATGGTTTGCAAGATAAGCTTGGTCATTGTGTGAGTTATACTAAGATAAATCACACTGTGGAGGAAAAAGGTTTATTGCAGTTTGAGGGAACTCATCCCGTTATCAGTGCTGAGAATCTAGAAAAAACAAGTCTTTTTTTTGTAAAGAAATTAACTCTTCTAATCCTCCATCATAAATACCTTTATTTATCATTTTTTGTGGAACACTCATAAGCTGAAGTAAAATTTTATTAGCTAGCGGTATGAATATCAATGCAATGAATCAGGTGAGGAAGTCAATATCTCAAATTAAAAATGGGGGGTTAAGAAATTATATTCCTACAGATAATATAATTCAATTTATAACTTGTGATATTCCTAATGCTGATTTATCTGATGTAGGTTCTGGGCCATTGTTAAGTAAGAATATCAATCTTAGAGAAGTGAATTCTTATTTAGAAAAATTTGATATTAAGCTTAATGAGACAGACAACTCTGTTGTTAATGTAAAGTCTTATATTTCTCAGAGTGCAGAAATTTTACTTCAGCTTATGAGTGTTCCACAAAAAATGATAAATAAAGGTATTTATGATGGAGGATTAGAAGAGTTAATTTCTTTACAAAAAAAAGACTTTACTTTTTTGAGCGGAGGTGAGGCGACTTTAACAGTTCCTCCTCAGGCAGGTAAAGGTGGAAGAAATACCCATTATGTTTTAGCTATGGCCTCAGAGCTTTATCGCTTTGAAGAGAATAGGGATATTCACATTTTAAGTTTTGGAACAGATGGAACAGATGGTCCTACTGACGCAGCGGGCGCCTATATTAATTATGCATTGTACTCTAAGCTAGATAGTGTACAATATTTAAGAAATTTTGATTCCTATACTTTTTTTGAAAAGATTGGTAGTTTGATTAAAACAGGGCCAACTCGTACAAATGTTATGGATATAAGGGCCATGTGGCGTGAGTAGAATAAAAGATTTATTAATAACATTAAATCCAGATTTTGTTTTTCTTGAGCAATATATTAATCAAAGAATTGAAGAGCTTTCTAAGCGGCAAACTCTTAAATCAGAAGACTTTAGTTAAAAAAGTACTGTGTTGATAACTTATCCTGACCAATTCTCAGGAAGAGAAAAAAGTAATTTAGCCTATTTGAGTGAGTTTATGGAGAATGAGCTCGAAGGTTGTTGCTCCCACGTCCATATTTTACCCTTTTATCCTTGGACCTCAGATGACGGTTTTTCTGC